>VFSW01003314.1_pt1 | contig 24176 bp, 21 predicted proteins | sample 5358111 | NCBI WGS metagenome assembly VFSW01 (sample SAMN11554181, study PRJNA540505) | mine drainage metagenome | isolation source: sediment from site ElyBrook_90M | place: USA: Ely Copper Mine, Vershire, VT | collected 2017
ACCACAGAATGAGGCGATGGCAGTCGAGCGTGTTGGGCTGGCGGCTCACTTTGTCGGGCGCATACACCAATCCGTCGATCGCGGCCGTGGCGGCAACGCGTTCGGCCATCATGGCGTAGCGCTCGGCGGAGCCGAACTTGGTTTCCAGATAGGTCTGCCGGTCGATGCCTTCGCGCGGGATCCACGGATTGAGAAAATACGGCCGCCAGTTGATATCGACGGCAATGTCGGGCAGCAGCGCGGCCGCCATTTCGAGCCGGCGCTTGCCGATGTAGCACCATGGACAGACCACATCGGAAACCACGTCGACACGGAGTGAGGCGGCCGGAGCGGAGGAAGCGGTCATGACGAAACTTTCGATCGATGGGGTTTCGTTGGCGTCAAGTTTAACCCATGGGCCGGGATACGGGAATTGATGCTGCCGATAATCCTCGATGGTAAATGGCAGGGCGCTTAGCCGGCGGCAACCTCGTCCACGACCCGGGCGATCAGGGTGTCGACGCTGTCGGTCGGTTTGAGCGTCGCCAGCGTCACCGCGGTATCGACGCCGGCGCGCTTGCGGTCCGGCGCCAGCATGGTGTGCTTGAGTACGCTTGCGATCCGCCGGGCGATGACGTGGGCGGCGCGCAGGTCGGTCTCGGTGAACACCGCGAAGATCGAATCGTCGGCTTCGCGGCAGGCGAAATCGACCTGGCGCATCAGCCGGCTCACCAGCCGCGCGGCGTCGAGGCTGACGCGGCGGTCGGTGCGCGCGAACGAGAAGCGCGCGATCGAAAGCCCGACGCCGCGCTTGTCGGCATCGCCGACGGCGCGGTTGAGCTCGCGCCAGAATGCCTCGAGGGCCAGAAGCCCGGTATTGGGGTCGAGCATGCCTTTGGCGTCTAGCGATTTGAGCATCCGCCGCTGCCGTTCGCCGAAGGCGTGGAGGCGAACGAACGGCAGAAAGCGCTCGACCAGGCGCGCCGGTCCGGTGGTGAGGCGGTCGAGATTGGCCAGTTGCGGAAGAAATTGCTCGATCACGCCGGGATGGCCGCCGAGCACGGCCACCGGGAGGTCGCGAAAGCGCACGTCCTCGGCAAGCACGCTCAACAGCGCTTCGATGATGCGCGGGCCGAAGCCGTCGCCGATGATCATGCCGTCGATGTCGCGGGCGTTGAGCGCGCGCGCCGCGCTCTCGACGCTGAGCGCGCCGACCAGCCCGACCCGTTCGCCGACTGCGACCGCAAGCTCCGGATAATTGCGGCCGCGGCCCGCGACCAGGACGGTTGCTTCATCGAGTGCATCGTTGTTCGGCATTTCCGGCACCGGCTCGCCATGCGACGTAAGCGTCGCGATGCGGCGCAAAACCGTGCCGTGCAGCGCGCGTATCCGCGCCGCAGCGCCGAGCCGGCGGGCAATCCGCGCCGCCGGCACGGATGCGGAAATCGCCAGCGCCTGCGGCACCGGCGCCGGGCCGTCGTCGCGCATGCGGGCGATGACCGGCGTAAACGCGCCGCCGGCGCTGATCAGCCGCTTGGTCAGTGCGCGGGCGTAATCGTCGGCGTGTTCGCGGTCGGCGCACGGCTCGGCCAGCACCACCGCTTCCGGCTCGACCGAAGCGATCGCGGCAACCGCGTCGACCCACGCGGTCTCGATAATCGGGAAGGCGCCGGCAGCACGCAACGCCTCGACGACATCCGGCGCCGGGCTGTCGGCAACGACGACGAACGGACCTTGCAACGCCATGGCGGGATGCGGACTTTTTCGAAGCGCAGCCGCAACCATGCCAAAGTGCCGTTAATGGCGCGTCAACAGCGCCGGCAACCCGCGGTTTCACGGTTTGGGACGCGCCAAGCCTCAAGCGCAAAGGCGCCCCGATCACAATCGGGTCACAGCAGAGTGACGGTTTCTGAACCAAAGCGACATTGGCCGGTCCGGTTTATCCGGGATAAATCACGGCATGCGAATGCGGTCTTTCGGTTAGGCTGACCGAGCACTGATTGCGGCGTTATTTTGCGGTATTGCTTGAATGAATAGTCCCGATCGCCCGGGCTTATTACCTTACGGCGGCTTCAAGCCGGTCCGGCGGCGGCACGTCATTTATGTTGAGGGCTATGACCCGATCGGCCCGGAAGGCTATTTCGCTCTGTTTCGCCGAACGTGCGATCGATTTCAGCGGCTATGGCCGGTCACCGCCACGCTGGGCCCGATCGAGTGTGATTCCGCGGATTTTTGCCATTGGGGCGTGGAGACGCGTGGCGGCAACTGGCGGACCGACACCCGTTACGAGTTTCTGCGGCTGGAAAGCTTCATTCAAGCCGACATGGCGATGCCGACCATGTGGTTTGTACTGCGCGGTTTAAGCTGGTTCTTCGACGATCTGCGAAGCGGCACACAATTTCGAATTTTTCGCGCTTCGTGGCGTTTCGGTCTGCATCTGTTGTATTTTCAATTGTTGCTGGCCGCGTGGCTGGCAGTTTCAGCTGCGATTGCCGCGGTGCTTGCGGCAGGGATCATGGAATACCTTAATTCCGCGACCGCGGGCATTATCGCGGCACCGGTCGCACTATTCCTTTCTGTCCTTGCCTTGCGGCCAATCGCCGAGCGCCTGGGCGTAGTTCAGATCGGCAGTTGCTGGCTGGTGCTCCGTCGCTTTTGCCGCGGCCGATCGACCTGGCTCGACCACGCTATCGACGTCGGCGCTTTGCGCGTCGTCGCCGCAGCCCGCGCGAACGATGCGGACGAGTTAGTCGTGGTCGGTCATAGTTCGGGCTGTGTGGTCGCGGCCGCGATCATGGCCCGCGCGCTTGAGCTTGATCCCGACCTTGGCCGGCGGGGACCGAAGCCGGCGCTATTGACGTTAGGCTCGGTGCTGCCGGCGGTCGCTCTGCATCCCGCGGCACAGGAGATGCGAAACATGGTCAGGCGGCTTGCGGGTGCGCCAGCGCTGACCTGGATCGACTGCCAATCGCGCAAAGACGTTATGTGTTTCACGAACTTCGATCTGATCGGCGGCATCGGACTTGCGGCCGGAACGCGGCGGTGCAATCCGGAGCTTTGGCGGATTCGTTTCAGAGAAATGATCGCGCCTGAGAACTATCGCCGCTTCAGATGGAGTTATCTTCGCGTCCATTATCAGTACATCATGGCGGGAGATCGGCCGGCGCCGTACGATTACATGCTGCTGGTGGCCGGCCCCGCGCCAATTGCCGAGTGGCCGAAACGGCACCGTCAGTTGATGACGGCGTTCATGCAGTATGCGAAAGCGGACCGCGAATGCGACCGCCGCGATGCCGAAGCCGCCGTCTGCCCATGAATTTTCCGCGCCGCCTGGAGCCCGAGTTGCTCGATCGGATGGCCGCGGATGATCCGCGCGCCATTCGCGTGCGACGCGATCTCGGGCTCGTCAATGCGTTCATGCGCAATGCTCGGTGCATGGCTTCCGCGTTGAAGAAACACGCTGCGGACCGAAAGCCGCACACCATCGTCGACCTCGGTTCGGGTGACGGGCGGGTCGCGTTACAGGTGGCCCGGCAGCTGGCGAGCTACTGGCCGGGCGTCAGGGTCATTCTTCTGGACCAACAGAATATTGTGAACGAAACGACCAGGGCGGGTTTTGCCGCCCTGAACTGGTCGGTAGAGACGGTGTGTGCGGACGTTTTCGATTTTCTGACCGATGCCCGCGCGCTTCGGGCCGATGTGATCACCAGCAATCTGTTCCTGCATCACTTCAACGACGAGCAATTGGCCCGGCTGCTCGCTGCAGCGGCCAAGTCGGCTTGGCTTGTAGTGGCCTGCGAACCGCGGCGTTCCAGGTTCGTGGTCCGCGCCAGCCGGCTCCTCTGGATGGCCGGATGCAGCCGCGACACCATTCATGATGCCGTTCTCAGTGCGCGCGCCGGTTTTACCGCTAATGAGCTTGGCGCGTTATGGCCAAGCCGCGAGCACTGGACACTCAGCGAGCAATCCGCGGCGATCTTCACCCATTGTTTCGCGGCCCGGTGTTCGGAACCAGCGACAGGGCGCGCATCCAATGGTCATGGGGCCGGCTGATCGGACAGACGATACGACCGTGACGCCCGTGCGTTGGACCGGGGCGGTGGCCTTGCGCTGGGGATGGCGCTTCGCGCGCGATCCATTGATCGCCACGCGCCGCATCTTTGATGCCGCCGGGCCGTTCGTCATTCTCGCTGCAGGGCTGCCGCTGATAAGACCAGCGCGCGCCGTCCTGCTCGGCGTTCCGCTGGTGTTGACGGCCGGGGCCGCGTTCCATCGGGAGCTGTTGTCCGCCCCGGACAAATGGCGCGGAGCCAGTCTGCTCCCCGGCGGCCCCAAAGGCTCGGCCGCGAGGCGTATGAGTGCCGGCTTGACGCGCCTGACCGGCCAGCGCCACGCCCACTACCGCAGGCTCCTGCTGCAGCCCCTGCACAAGACCAGCGTCCACGCGATGGCGGCGAAGATGGCTGACCGCGCGGCAAAGCAAGCCGCCACCTGGCCGATTGAAGAACCCATTGATCTTTCGGAATACGCCCGCCGGATGATGCGAGACATTGGGCTTGAGCTTCTGTTCGGCGGCAGCGGCGAACTAAGCAGTGCGATTGCCGATCGGGTCAGTCGTTTGATGGAGCGCAAATGGGACTGGAGCGTGATCGCTTTTCCAATCGATCTTCCTGTTACGGCTTATGGCCGCGTGGTGCACGATGCGGCAATTCTAGAACGGCTGATGCTGCAATGGGCCGCGGCCAAGCGCGGCCGCGTTGACGAAACCGACCTCGCCTCGATCATCGTGAACGGCAGCGATGCCGATGGAAACCCGCCTGACGATGCGGTCATCGTCGGACAGCTTGCTTCTCTCCTGGCCGCGGCGTCCGAAGCGAGCCACAGCGTACTGATCTGGACGCTCTTTCTGTTGCACCAGCATCCACGCGTCGCCGCCGTTCTCTTCCACGAGTTACGCGACAAGCTCGGCAGTGGATCGCTATCATTGGACCAGGCGAGCGAGCTTCCCTACCTCGACGCCGTGGTCAAGGAGTCCATGCGCGTTCTTCCCCCGGTCCCGTTGCAGATCCGCGTCGCTCAAAGCGACACGACGATTGCAGGACACGAGGTGCCGAAGGGAACACGCGTCATGCTCAACACGTTTCTCACCAATCGGATCCCCGAGCTTTATCCCGAAGCAGATGTCTTTCGGCCCGAGCGGTGGTTCGAAATCGCTCCGACGGTATTCGAGTTTCCGGTATTCAGCGGCGGCCCCTATAGCTGCCCGGGCTATTTGTTTGGTTCGACCGCAGTGAAAATCGCATTGGCTGCGATCGTTATGCGCTACAGTATGGATCTATTGCCTGCTCGCCACATCGATTACAGAGTACAGCCGACTTTGCGCCCAAGCCACGGCCTTTCCGTCCGCCTGCGCCGTCAAGACGGCAATGCGCCAAAGCCGATGCCGATTGCCGGCAACATCAAAGATTTGGTGAAATTACCACAATGACGTCGTGTAGCGACTGCAACGCGATCGCCGAGTTCGCGTTAAGCTTCGACGAGATCGCGTTCGCTGCGGTCGCGAAAAGCTGCAACGACGAGCGGGTTAAAACCGGCTGCGCGAAGCGCCTCCGCGATCGCACCGCGGTTGGTGGCGTTGCCGATCAGCCGCTGCCCGATGAGCGGATCTGGAAGCGCCACCAACGTTGCGTCGTCCGCAATGCTGGCGATGGCCTCTTGAAGATGGCGGAGCGGGAAGCGATAGCCGCAGACGCTGGCGATGCCGGAAGGTGGCGCTGTGACGATCATGGCCTGCGTGACGGAATCGATCCGGCAGGAATAGCCACTATCGACGAACCCGTCCGGCCCGATCGAAAAGTGCGGCAGGCTGGAGCGCTCAATCCCCGGCGGGAAGGAATGACGCGGTACCATTGGTCCACGAAACGCGATGGTGCCGGTGTCGGTTCGCGCAACGTCAACGACCGCGACGCCATCTTCGTCATCTCGCGGAACAGTCAGCCGGCCAAACGCAATCGGGCCCGGCTTGCCATCGGGTCGGCGGCGCGCGGGAACGATTGCGGTTTCGCCAAAGATGGAAACGTCGGTGAGCGCGCAATTTGGTTCGCTCCAGGTTGGGCTCGAGACGAGCCGTTCCGGCGAGCGCCATGCGGCAATCATCATGACCGGCTCTTTACCGGCGAAGCCGGCGGTCTCGGTCAATCCAAGGGCAACGGGAGCGGGCAGGATGACGGCGCCACAGCGATGGTCTCGCAGCTGACGTGCAAAAATATCCGGTTCGAACGGATGGTGCAGGACCAGAGTGCCGCCGCTCAAGAGCCAGGGCAGCAAGGTCAAGCTGATGCCGGCAAACGATGCGGGTGGCAGCGCGGAAAGGATATTCACCTCTTGGGGCAGGTGGCTTTCGAGCAGTACTGCGAGGCCGCCGGCGAGCAGTTCAGCATGATTGCGCGCAACCGGCACGATGCCGCCTCCGCCGGAATCGAAAGTGACCGCGGCGAGGTGCGAAGGAGCATCGCTCTTTCGCTCCGTCTCGATCAGTGAAACGCGATCGCACGCATCCGCGTCCATCAGATCATCAAATGAGACCACACCGTCGGGCAGATTTGATCCAAACGCACATACGTAGCGGATGGAAAACACTTTGGCGGCGAGGTGCAGAGCAGACTCAGCGTGGTTGAACGTGCCGACGCGGCTGCAAGTGACAAGCGCCTTCGCGCCAATGCGTCCGAGCGCCTCGCCGGCTTCGGCATGGCGCCATAGGAGCGGCAGCGGCGCCGCAATCATTTCGGCCCGCAAAACGCCGAGAATGACCAGAACGCTCTGGACGATATTGGGCAGCTGAATGCCGACCACGGCGTCGATCGGAAGAGCCATGCTGCGCAGCCGCCTGGCGATTGCGTCAACGATGCGGTCAGCTTCGGCGTAAGTGATGTGACGCTGTTTCCGGTCGGTAAAGCCCTCGCGATTTTCGGCATCGACGAGGGCAAGGGCATCAGGACGCCGCCTGGCGGCCGAGCGGAGCAGTTCGTCGATGGTGATGCGGCTCGATTCAGCCGAGGACTGAGTCCGTTGGTGCCGGACTTCGCCAAGGATCACTGCAGCGCTCGTTTCGGTTGGCGCCACCACGTTTCCGGCAGATACCCGGAGAGCGAGGTGCGCGACGGATGCGCGATCGAAGTCCAGCGCGCCACCCATTGGTCAGGCAAATAGAACAGCGGCACGACGTAGCAGCCGGAGATGAGCAGCCGATCAAGCGCACGCACGGCGGCGACGAAGTCGGGGCGCTCGCGGGCGCGGAGCAGCGCGGCGATCATGGCGTCGATCCCGGCACTGCGCACGCCGATATAGTTCCGTGAACCCTGCTCGCCGGCTGCGGCGGATCCCCAGTAAAAACTTTGCTCGTTTCCCGGTGAGAGCGACTGCTCCCAGCGATACTCGATCATGTCGAAATCGAACGATATCCGGCGTTGATCGTATTGCACGGCATCGACCGGCCGGACCTGCGCCTCGATGCCGGCGCGCGCGAGGTTGCTGGAAAAGGTCAGTGCCAGCCGCTCCTCATCGCGGTTCGTCACCATGATTTCGAAACGGAACGGCTTGCCGCTGGCGCGTTCGCGCAATTTCGTTCCTTTCAGCGAATAGCCGGCGGCGTCGAGCAGCGCGAGTGCTTGGCGCAGGCTGGCGCGATCGCGGCCCGAACCATCGGTTATTGGTGGCGACCAGCTGCCGTCGAGCACGTCGGTGCGCACGGAGTCGGCATAAGGTTTCAGTAACGCTCGCTCACGCTCGTCGGCCGGACGGTGATAGGCCGATAATTCGGAGTCGTCGAAGAAGCTCGCGCTCCGCCGGTAGAGGTCGAAGAAAAAATTGCGATTGGCCCATTCGGCGTCGAACAGGAGCAAAAGCGCTTCGCGCACACGGATATCCGAAAAGATTGGTCGCCGCGTATTGAAGACGAAGTCCGAGGCCATCTTGGGTAAGCCTGAGGGAAACGACTCTTTGAGGATGCGGCCGTCGCGTACCGCGGGAAAGTCGTAGCCGGTCTGCCAGCGGCTCGGATCGCGCTCGGCGCGCACCTCATAAAGGCCGGTTTTGAATGCTTCGAAATAGGCGTTGGCATCCCGATAATAGTCAAAACGTAGCTCGGCGAAATTCCATAAGCCTCGATTGATCGGAAGCGCCCGGCCCCAGTAATTTGGATCACGCTCGAATGTGATGCTCTTGCCGGGATCGACGTTGCCGACAGCGTAAGGGCCGCTGCCGACCGGTTTTACCAGTGTTGTGTCTTCGAAAGTGGCAACGTCGATCGCATGCTTCGGCAGGACTGGCATCAGCCCGAGAATAAGCGGCAGCTCGCGGTCGTTGCTGCCACTGAGATCGAAATGAACGGTGCGCGCATCGAGCGCCTCGGCTTTGACCACTTTGGAGTAGTAGGTGCGGTAATTCGGACGGCCGTGATCGCGCAGAAGCTTCCAAGAAAAAACAACGTCCGCGGCCGTGACCGCGGCGCCGTCGGAAAAATGCGCCGCCGGATCGAGCCCAAAGGTGACGTAGCTGCGCGCATCGTCGGTCTTCACGGTCCGCGCCAACAGCCCATAAAGCGTGAACGGTTCGTCGTAACCTCGCGCCATGAGACTTTCGATCACGTAGCCGCGGAGGTTCTGGACAGCGAGACCTTTGACGATGAGCGGATTGAGGCTGTCGAACGTGCCGAGCACGCCCTGGACCAGCCGACCGCCCTGCGGGGCCTCGGGATTAGCATAGGGAAGCTCGGCGAAATCGTCGGCCATCGCCGGTGCGCCGTGCATGGCGATGGCGTGAGCCGCCTCCGCGGCCGCGGGCGTCGCGCAAGCGGATATCGTGCAGGCGGCGCAAAGAGCGGCCCGCACGACGGCGGACAAAGTGCGCGCATTAAGCATGATGCATCGGGTGCAAACAGACCTCGGCACGATTCGATCGCCAAGGATGTAACATAGTGGTATCAAGCGGCTAAGCTCTCAGCCCGCACCAAGTCGAAGCCCGGTTTTGCGGTCGAACCCAGGTGCGCTTTATCTTTCGATAAAAGCGGGCTATTTGAGCGCCTTGTCGCTGGGTCGCGGTGTCACGCTGTTGCCGCAATCAGCGCCGAATGACCGTTGATTAGGGGGCGCCCGCTCAGTTTGCGTGGCAGCAATAACGAGGGACCGCATCTTATGTTCTATCTGACCGCGCCGGCCGCAGCGAGGCCGGCGAGCTTGTCGCTCGCTGTCATTGGCAAAACGCGTTCATCGAGTTTTGCCCGTAGCGCGACGCTCGCGGTTGCGCTCACTTTTGCGATTGGGTCCGAAGCCTTCGCGCAGCAGCCTCCGGCTCCGCCGGCAGCGGCGGCACCGGCAGCGCCCGCGAAGCCGAAGTCGGCGAAGAAACCGGCGGCGCAACAGGCGGCCCCTCCGGCGGCGGCCGAACCCCAACCGGCACAGGCTCCGCCCAGCCAGGCGCCGGGCGGCCCGCAGGTGCAGTTGGTGTTCTCACCGTGGACGAAGTTTTGTCTCAAGGGTCAGCCTGGGCAGACGCAGGACCCGAATGCGAAGGAGGTGTGTTTCACCGGTAAGGATGCGCGAGTTGAATCGGGGCAGCCGGTGGCCGCGGCAGTCGTCATCGAGCCGGAGGGGCAGGAAAAGAAGCTTATGCGCATCACGTTGCCGCTTGGCATGCAGCTCACCAACGGCACGCGCGTCATTATCGATCAAAACCAGCCGATGACCGCACCATACGTTATCTGTTTCACTAATGGGTGCATGGCCGACTACGAGGTCAATGCCGACCTGATCGGCAAGCTAAAAAAAGGTCAGGGGCTTGTTCTTCAGGCGATCAATGCGACCGGGCAGCCGATCAGCGTGGTGATGCCGCTCGCCGATTTTGCCAAGGCCTATGATGGGCCGCCGACCGATCCCAAGGTGTTCGAGGAGCAACAGAAGAAGTTGCAGGAAGAGCTGCAACGGCGCGCCGACGAAGCGCGCAAAAAGCTGGAGAGCCAGCAGGGCGCGCCCACGTCCTCGGCGACGCCGCCGTCCGGCGGTAAGACGCCATAACGGCGCAGCTCAGGCCGGCCTCACCGTCGCAGTAACAAATAAGCGGCTTAGTCAGATTTAGGTTTTCGCGATATCGCCGTTCGCAATTCATTTGCAATTCAGTGGCGCATTGCAGAACGCGGGCGATAGCCACCATTGTCGTCGCGGACGAAAACCTCCGTGACCTGCGGATGCCGGACCGGCTCGCCGCTATTGTCGGGCAGTAAATTCTGTTCGGAAACGTAGGCGACGTATTCGGTTTCTTCGTTTTCAGCGAACAGATGGTAGAACGGCTGATCTTTGTGCGGGCGAATTTCCGTAGGGATCGACTCGTACCATTCTTCGGTATTGCTGAAGATCGGATCGATGTCGAAGACGACGCCGCGGAAGGGAAACAGACGGTGCCGCACCACCTGGCCGATCTGATATTTCGCGTTGCGAATCTTGTTCATGGCGGCAGTCAACTCTGGACCCTTTTCGCGGCGTGTGCGTCACAACGGATGCAATGATATAATTGTGGCACGTAACTGACCAAACGCTGAATGCCCGTTGATGCCACGATTCATGGTTTTTTCATAGTCCGTAACGCGCTGCCATTTCCGGGTCCTTGGTGGCCACTAGGCGGGCAAGGTCGACCAGCACTTTGGCTTGCTTCCAGGTGGCGTCGTCTTGCATTTTGCCGTCGATCATTACCGCGCCGCTGCCGTCGGGCATGGCGGCGATGATCTTCTGCGCAAAGGCCACCGCCGCCGGATCGGGCGAAAACACCCGCTTGGCGATCGCGACCTGGCTCGGGTGCAAGGTCCAGGCGCCGACACATCCCATCAGGAAGCTGTTGCGGAACTGCGCCTCGCAGGCGGCCGCATCGGCGAAATCTCCGAATGGACCATAGAACGGCTTGATGCCTGCGGCGGCGCAGGCGTCAACCATCTTCGCCGTCGTATAATGCCAGAGATCCTGCTGGTAGGCGGCGCGTGGCGCATCGGCGGCGGCGCCGGGAGCGGCGTCGGCCAGGACCTTGTAGTCGGGATGGCCGCCGCCGACCCGCGTGGTTTTCATGGCACGCGACGCGGCAAGGTCGGCCGGGCCGAGGCTGATGCCGTGCATACGCGGCGAGGCCGTGGCGATCGCCGCAACATTGTCTACGCCCTCGGCGGTTTCCAGGATGGCATGAATAAGGATCGGTTTCGTGACCGAGTGCTTGGCCTCAAGCTGGGCGAGCAACTGATCGAGATAGTGGATGTCCCATGCGCCTTCGACCTTGGGCAGCATGATGACGTCGAGTTTCCGGCCGATGGCGGCGACGATGTCGCAAACGTCGTCCAGCACCCAGGGTGAATTGAGCGCGTTGACGCGGGTCCACAGTCCGGTGCTGCCGAAATCGCACGCCTTGGCCATGGCGATAAAGCCGGCGCGGGCCGCTTCTTTGGCATCGGCCGGGATAGCGTCCTCGAGATTGCCGAGCACCACATCGACCTGATGAATGAGTTCCGGGACCTTCGCGCGCATCTTCTCCAGGTGCGGCGGCACGAAGTGAATCATGCGTTCGAGCTTGAGTGGAAGTTCGCGCAGCGGAGCGGGCGCCCCGATCGCCAGCGGTTTAAAGAAGTTCCGCGGCAGCTTCATGCAAAATCCCTCAGCCTCGCGCCTAACCGTAGGATGAACCGCACAACCGCGCCAAGCCGTTTTTCGCGGCAATTGTGCCTACAAAATACCGAGGCCTCACAACATCTCACCGCGCATCAAGCGAGGTTGTGAGGCAGTGGGGTTGACGCCCTCGCGCATGAGGGCTCGGCGCAAAGGTCCGACGTGATCGACAAGATAGAGCGACAATCCGCGCATGCCGTGCACCGGGAGAAAGTCGGTCAGCAGACTTCGGTTGAGCAGGTCAATCGCGATCCTGTGGCTGGTCACGTCGGCGCGGCGCTCGGCATCGTAGCGCGCCAGTACAGTGGGAGAGCCGATGTCGACATTTTGCCGCCGCGCGTCGGCGACGAGCTCGGCCAGCGTTGCCGCATCGCGCAGCCCGAGATTAAGCCCTTGGGCGCCGATTGGCGGCACCACGTGCGCTGCCTCGCCGACCAGTGCAATGCGTGAGCGGGCGAATGATTGTGCCGTCTCGACAGCGAGCGGAAAAACGCCATACCCCGGCTCGACGCTCATTTTGCCCAATAGCGAATGCGCGCGACGCTCAATCTCCGCCGAAAGCTCCGCAGCGGGCGTTGAGGCAAGTGTCGTAGCGTGGGCCGGGTCGAGCACACAGACGAGGCTCGATCGCTGTCCGGGCAGTGGGACGAGTGTGAAGGGACCGATTTCGGTATGGAATTCAGTTGCGGTGTCGTGGTGCGGTCGGATGTGCGCGAGGTTGAGCGTGAGTGCGGTCTGAGGATAAGCGTGGCGGTTGGTGCTGATGCCGGCCGCCGTCCGGCAGAGCGAGCGCTGCCCGTCGGCCCCGATAACGAGACGCGCGCGGGCCGTGCCGCCGTTACAAACGGCGGTAACGCCCAACGGATCACTGGTGATGGTCAGTGCAGTCTGTTCGATGCGCGACAGTTTTATCTCTGCCGCGCGCGCTGACAGTGCCGCGATGAGATGACGGTTCTCGATATTGAAGCCGAAAGCGTCGAGGCCGATCTCCGCTGCGGTAAAGGCAACCTCCGGCGCGCGCAAAAGCCGCCGCGTGTCGTCAACGATGCGCAAAGTGACGAGAGCGGCGGCGTGCGGCCGGCAAGCCTCCCAACAGCCCAATGTCGTCAGCGCTGTCACCGAGCTTGCCAGCAGCGCGGTGGTGCGGTGGTCGTTGTCGGCTGGCGGCGCGACAAGGACTGCATCGACGCCGGCCGCTTTAAGCGCGATCGCGCTGAAAAGGCCCGCCGGCCCGCCACCGATGACCGCCACTTCGGCGGTGAGGTTTTCCCCGATGCTACTCAATTCCGCGGCCTCGCATCTTCACAGGCTCCTTGAGATTTTATATCCGGACGATGAGCAATCGTAGAGGGATTGCGTATGATCGGTACATGGAGCCAAAATCACCAGAGGCCGGTGCCAGACTGCGTCAGGCCGGGGCCTTTTCGGTTCACATCTTCACCGCCGGCGGCGCTGCGTGTGCGCTCCTTGCATTGATTGCCGCGGTCGGTGCCGCCTGGATGCAGATGTTCGCATGGCTCGGCGTGGCGCTGATCATTGACGGTATTGACGGCACTTTTGCACGGCGGCTGCATGTTGCCGAGCTGCTGCCGCGGTGGTCGGGCGAACTTCTCGATTTCGTGGTCGATTTCACCACCTACGTGTTCGTGCCGGCGTACGCCATGGTCGCCAGCGGCTTATTGCCGCCGTCCATTGCGCTTGCGCTCGGCCTCATCGTTACGGTGACCGGCGCGCTTTATTTCGCCGACCGGCGAATGAAGACCAGCGACAGCTATTTCCGCGGCTTTCCGGCGCTGTGGAATGTGGCGGCGTTCTATCTGTTCGTGCTCAAGCCCGCACCGTGGCTGAGCGCCATCGTCATCGTCGCACTGGCGGCGACGACATTTGCTCCAATCTATTTTGTCCATCCGGTGCGTGTGCCGCGGTGGCGCGCGCTCAATATGGCGGCCTTGGTGTTGTGGGCCTTGCTCGCGGTCGTCGCATTGGCACAGAACCTCGAGCCGCCCGCCTGGGTCGCCGCGGCTCTCGCAGCGATTGCGCTCTATTTCGTGATCGTCGGGCTTCTGCGCAGCGCCGATTGATCCCTTGCACCGTCTCTGTGACTACCTATGATCGCGCCTCTCGCAAAACAGCGCGATAGGAGAGGCAAATGGTTGCGGCGGTGCGCGTGCATAAAGTCGGTGGTCCCGAAGTTCTGACCTACGAAGACATTGACGTTCCGCCTCCCGCCCAGGGCCAAATCCGGGTGAAGCAGCACGCCATCGGGGTGAACTTCGTCGACACCTACTTTCGATCAGGTCTCTATCCGGCCCCGGGCGGCCTGCCGTTTGTCGCCGGCAATGAAGCCGCCGGCGAGGTCGTCGAGGCCGGTCCCGGCGTTTCGGAATTCAAGCGCGGCGATCGCGTTGCCTACGTGCAAGGGCCGGGATGCTACACGGCTGAACGCAACGTTCCGGCTGATCGTGCGGTAAAGCTGCCGGCCAACATCAGCTACGAGCAGGCCGCCGGCATGATGCTCAAAGGCATGACGGTGGAATATCTCGTGCGCCGCACCTTTAAGGTCGAGAAGGGCATGAATGTGCTGATGCACGCCGCGGCCGGCGGCGTCGGCCTCATCCTCTGCCAATGGGCCAACCATCTCGGCGCCAACGTTATCGGTACCGTGGGATCGAAAGAAAAAGCCGAACTCGCGCGTGCCAATGGCTGCCATCACACCATCCTTTACCGCGAGGAGAATTTCGCCGCCCGTGTGAAGGAGATCACCGGCGGCAAGCTGTGCGACGTAGTTTACGACGGCATCGGCAAGGACACCTTTCCGGCCTCGCTCGACTGCATACGTCCGCTTGGCATGTTCGTGAGCTTCGGCAGTGCGTCGGGACCGATCGCGGCGTTTGACATCAACCTTCTGCAATTTAAGGGCTCGCTGTTCGCGACGCGGCCGACGCTCAATACGTATGCTGCCAAGCGCGCAGATCTGCTCGCAATGGCGGCCGAAACGTTCAAGGTCGTGGGCGGCGGCGCGGTGAAAATTCCGATCAACCAGAAGTATCCGCTCCGCGACGCGGCCAAGGCGCACCGCGATCTCGAAGGCCGCGCCACTACCGGCTCAGTGATCCTCCTGCCTTGAGGACAGGCGCCAATTGATGAGGATTTGGGGGTATTGGGCGACATTCGGCTGGGCGCTGCTGGCCTTTATCGTCGGCCAATTCGCTGCGCTCGCCATCTTGGTGTGGTGGCGGATCGGCGATTTAAACACCGTCCTCGATGTGCCGTTCGATGGTATCGCGGTTGCACTTTTCATCCTGGTCGCCAATCCGATTACCATCGCCATTTTGCTGCTGGCTGTGCGGCTGGCGCGAGCTTCGCAAGCGGAGTACCTGGCGCTGGCGGTTCCGCAGACGCGCGACCTGAGCGTCGGGATCATCTGCATCGTCGGGCTGATCGCGATCAGCGACGCGCTGCTTTATTTCACCGGACAACCGCTGGTGACGCCGTTTCAGCTCCAGTCCTACAGCACGGCCGCCGCCGAGGGCTGGTTGGCGCCGTTTTTGATCGCGGCCGTGATTGTCGCGCCGGCGAGCGAGGAGATCATATTTCGCGGGTTCTTGTTCCGCGGCTGGGCCCGTCCGGATCGCGCGGCGTGGCCTGCGATCGTCGTGATCTCGGTGTTATGGGCGGCTCTGCATGTTCAGTACGACTGGATCGGCATACTGCAGATTTTCATTATTGGACTTTTTCTGGGCTGGATGCGGTGGCGCAGCGGCTCGCTGTTGCTCACCATCTTGCTGCACGCCATGTTCAACCTTGAAGGTATGGCCGAAACAATCGTGCAGATCAGGTTTTTCAGCTAATGCACCGTAATCAGGCGGGCTGAGCTGACGTCGTTCTGTGACGAACATGTGGTGGGAGGAGTGATTGCGGTCCTTCCTAACCCCGCGGACGCGGAAGTCCAACTACTGGTTCACTGAAGCGGGCTATGGAAGCCACGACCTCGTCGAGGGGCTCGGTACTATCCGGCGTCTCGTTGACGATTGTCGCCAGAACCTTCATGTCGCGCCTGAAAAGCGAATCGAGCGCGGTCAATGTATGGCTGACGGTCCCCCGATAAGAGCCCGCCACCAGGATAAGCGGCAAGCGCAACGCCATCATCACATCGAGGATGGTGCGGCTGTCGTCGAGCGGCACCATGATGCCGCCCACGCCCTCAATCAACAGGACGTCGCGGTGTCGTTCCACCGCGCTTTGACAAAAGGCCACTACGCGATCGACATTGATGCTGCGCCCCTCATACCGGGCCGCCAAATCCGGCGACACCGCGGCTTGAAAACGCCAAGGCGAGACGCGCTCAATCGATTCCGGCGAGAACGGCAGCCCCAGCGCGGCAATCAGCACGCCGGGATCGCTCGCCGCCGCGCGTGCGGAATCGTATCCGCTGACAATCGGCTTGACGGCCTCGACAGCACGGCCGGACTGCCGCAAGTGACGGATGAGCGAGGCGACGACCTGGGTCTTTCCCACGTTGGTTCCGGTCGCGGTGATGAAGATCGCGGTCAAGGTGTGGCGCCTCGCGCGGCATGAAAGCGCCGAACGTGCGGAAATGCCAGCAAAAACAGGTCATCCGGCGGCGGCGGCCACAACGGGCGCGAAGCAGCGATAGGCTCAATAGCCTACTGCAGTTCCATAAAGGTCATAGGCCTCGGTGCGGTCGATTTTCACGGTCGCAATTTCGCCGACCCGCAATGGCCTGCGGCTTTGCACGAAAACCGTACCGTCGATCTGCGGTGCATCGCCCCGACTGCGGCCTTTCGCAGTCACCAGGCCTGATCCGGGCTTGCGGGGGGAGATTTCGTCGATGATGACGCGCTCGCGCGCCCCGACCTTGCGCTTGAGGCGTTTGTGCGAGATTTCCTGCTGGCGCCGCATCAATTGGTCGAAGCGCTCGGCCTTGATCGGCTCCGGTACTGGCGCAGCGAGATCGTTGGCCGTGGCGCCGGCAACCGGCTCATAGCGGAAGCAGCCGACGCGATCGAGTTCGGCCTCGCCGAGCCAATCGAGCAGCAGCGAAAAATCCGTGTCCGTTTCGCCGGGAAAGCCGACAATAAAAGTCGAGCGAATAGTCAAATCCGGGCAGACCACGCGCCACTTTTGGATCCGCGAAAGCGTCTCTTCCTGTGCCGCAGGCCGGCGCATGCGTTTGAGCACGGCGGGACTGGCATGCTGAAACGGCACGTCAAGATACGGCAGTATTTTGCCGTCCGCCATGAGCGGGATCACTTCATCGACGTGCGGATACGGATAGACGTAGTGGAGCCGCACCCAGACGCCGAATTCGCCCAGCGCGCGCGCGAGATCGAGGAACTTCGACCGCACATCGCTGCCGTGCCAGCTGCTCGACGCGTACTTCAAATCGACGCCGTAGGCTGACGTGTCCTGGGAGATGACAAGCAACTCCTTGACGCCGGCCGCGACCAGCCGTTCGGCTTCACGAAGCACGTCCGCGGCCGGCCGCGAGACCAGATCGCCGCGCAATGTCGGAATGATGCAGAACGTGCAACGATTGTTGCAACCCTCTGAAATTTTTAGATAAGCGTAGTGTCTGGGTGTCAGTTTGATGCCTTGGGGTGGAATAAGATCGGCATAGGGGTCGTGCTGCGGGGGCGCGGCGCGATGCACCGCCTCCAGCACGCCCTCGTACTGCTGCGGTCCGGTCACGGCGAGGACGTTGGGATGCACCGCGGTGATCTTTTCCGGCTCAGCGCCCATGCAGCCGGTCACGACCACCTTGCCGTTTTCGGCAAGCGCCGCGCCGATCGCGGCGAGCGATTCCGTCTGGGCGCTATCGAGAAATCCGCAAGTATTAACAATCGCCAGGTCGGCGTCGGCGTGGTCGCGCGAAAGCTCGTAACCTTCCGCCCGCAACCGCGTGATAATACGCTCGGAATCGACCAAGGCCTTCGGACAGCCGAGTGAGACGAAGGAGATGCGGGGCGGGCGGTTCATCAGGGCTAGCTGGCCCGGCTAGCCGCAGATTTCAAGGCTATCAATCGGGCGAACCCCGGCTAACGCGCGCGGTAAGTGCCGACGCCCTGTTCTGGCGCCCAGGTACCTGCTGGAAGCTTTCCCACCTGCCAGAACACGTCGATTGGCATACCGCCGCGCGGATGAAAATACCCGCCGATCCGCAACCATTTCGGCTTTAACAGCGCGACGAGTTTTTTCCCAATCGAGACGGTGCATTCCTCATGGAACGCACCATGATTGCGGAAGCTGTTGAGATAGAGCTTGAGCGATTTCGATTCCACGAGCCAAGTCCGCGGCACATAGTCGATAACCAGCGTGGCAAAATCCGGCTGGCCGGTAACCGGGCACATCACGGTGAACTCGGGGAAGGTGAAGCGGGCGACGTAATTGGTGCGTGGATGCGGATTGCTGACGCGGTCAAGCACCGCCTGTTCCGGGGCAGCCGGAATCGGCGCGGGACGGCCGAGTTGACGGGGCGGTTTGGGCATGGGCGCTTCGGTGCGTTTGCCCATGCGATACCATGGACCGCCGTCATCGGCATCTACTATGTCAGTACATAAAATAGTAGCGCGCGCCCCGATTTTCACCCGCGGGCCCGCCCGTTAGACGGACATGGCATTGGCCTCGGCGTTCCTGTAGAAGCCGCGTCGCAGGTCAGGGAGAAGCCGGAGCGCGCATGACTGCTATTGTTGACATCGTCGGCCGCGAAATTCTGGACAGCCGCGGCAATCCGACCGTCGAGGTCGATGTTGTTTTGGCTGACGGCTCGCGCGGCCGCGCCGGTGTCCCGTCGGGTGCCTCGACCGGGACCCATGAAGCGGTCGAATTGCGCGACGGCGGCACGCGCTATCTCGGCAAAGGCGTGCGCAATGCGGTCGAGGCCGTCAACGGCGAAATTTTCGACGCGCTCAGTGGCATGGACGCCGAAGCTCAGGTCAAGATCGACGAAATTATGATCGCGCTCGACGGCACGCCCAACAAGGGGCGGCTCGGCGCCAATGCCATCCTGGGGGTCTCGCTCGCTGTCGCCAAGGCTGCGGCGGCGGCGAATAACCTGCCGCTCTACCGCTACGTCGGCGGCACGGCCGCGCGGCTATTACCGGTGCCGATGATGAACATCATCAACGGCGGCGTGCATGCCGACAATCCGATCGATTTCCAGGAATTCATGATCGTGCCGCTCGGCGCGACATCGTTCGCCGAAGCATTGCGCGCCGGATCGGAAATCTTTCACACCCTGCGCGCGGCACTCAAAGCCGCCGGCCATAATACCAACGTCGGCGACGAGGGTGGCTTCGCGCCGAATCTGCCTTCGGCCGAGGCCGCTCTTGATCAGGTCGTGGCGGCCATCGAGAAGGCGGGATACCGGATCGGCCAAGACGTCATGATTGCGCTCGATCCTGCCGCGAGCGAGTTTTTCAAAGACGGCGCCTATCGCTATGCGGGAGAAAGCAAGACGCGCTCAATCGAGCAGCAGGTCGAGTACCTGGCCGCGCTGGTGGGGCGCTATCCAATCGTCTCGATCGAAGACGGCATGGCGGAGGACGATTTCACCGGCTGGAAACTCCTGACCCAGAAAATCGGCGCCCGCTGCCAGCTCGTCGGCGACGATGTTTTTGTCACCAATGTCACGCGGCTGTCGGAGGGTATCAAAAACGGCATCGGCAATTCGATTCTGATCAAGGTCAATCAGATCGGCACGCTGACCGAAACGCTTGCCGCCGTCGAGATGGCGCACAAGGCCGGCTACACCGCCGTGATGTCGCATCGTTCCGGCGAGACCGAGGATGCGACCATTGCGGACCTCGCGGTCGCCTGCAATTGCGGGCAGATCAAGACCGGGTCGTTGGCCCGTTCCGACCGCACCGCGAAATACAATCAACTGTTACGCATCGAGGAGGAACTCGGCGCCCAAGCCCTCTATGCCGGCCGAGCGGCGTTCAAGGCATTGGCTTAGCTTGATCCCGACGGGACTTGTTGCGCGCCGGCAATCGGCGGTAGATGGTATCGCTCTGCGGGACCGAGTTGGGGGGCGCGCCTAGCGTACGATCGGCAATGGACCAGTCGCTGGAATTGAGGGCAGGCAACCGCAACCTCGCAATAGCGCGGCTACGCGACTTCGTCGTAGCGGCGGTGGATCGGGCTCCCGCCTACGAAACGCCATTCTATCACCTCGTGCTCGACGACGTGTTCCCGCAAGATATTTACGCAACCATGCTTGAGCAGATGCCGGCGGCCAGGGACTATCGGCCGATGCATGGCCGCAGCAAGGGTCATGACCTTGCCGACGGAACGCACACCCGCGTCAAGATCGATCTGTTCCCCGAATATATCCGGCACCTGGAGCCGGAAAAACGCGCGGTGTGGACTCTCGTCGGGCGGGCGCTTTGCTCGGCCGCGCTGCGCGATTCGTTCGTTCGGCGTTTGGCGCCGATGCTCGAGCTGCGCTTTGCCCGTGACTACGCCAAGGTCGGCATGTTTCCGATCCCAGTGCTCACGCGTGATATTCCTGGCTATCTGATTACGCCGCACACCGACACCCGCTGGAAGGGCATTACCGTGCAGCTTTACTTGCCGCGCGACCATTCCACTACGCATATCGGCACCATTTTTCATCGCAAGCTTTCAGACGGGACGCTGCCAAAGGAAAAGCAAATGACCTTCGCTCCCAACAGCGGTTATGCCTTCGCTGTGGGCACCGACACTTGGCATTCGGCCGATCGGATTGGCGATGAAGTAAAAACGCGAGACAGTATTCTTCTCACCTATTTCGTTGACGCCGGCTTGCTGCGCTATCTGCGCAATCGGGGAAAGCGGATCGGAAATTTCGTACTCAGCGAACTGCGCAACCAGTTGCCCGGGCCGTCGGGCGCCGGGCATTAAGGTCGCCTTAAGCCGGCGCTCTCATGGTTGCGGCATGGTCACCCGCAAACGTCTGCGCTCGATTCTGACTGCGCTCGGCCTTTACATCATGGCGGCCTTGCTCATCGGCTATTTCGGTGCCAACGCATTTTCGGGAAATCACGGGCTCAAGGCCAAGCAGGATATCGATCAGCAGATTGCGGCGCTTTCGACCGAGCTTTCGCGGTTGCAAGTCGAGCGGGCGCAGTGGGAACGCCGCATCGGTTTGCTCAAATCCAGGGGGCTTGATCCCGATATGCTCGATGAACGCGCCCGGGCCCAGCTCGACTACGCGCATCCGAACGATCTGACCTTAATGCTCGACAAACCCCGGCCTGCGCCGGGTGGCGGGTCTTGAACTCGTCCTCGCCGTTGCCAAAATAATTTTTTAGTACGAACGATTTGGCGGTCGGAACCGACCTTGAACGCCGGCTTCCGCCGTAGGCCGATTTCGGCTATGGGATGAAGTCCCGATTTGTCGAGGATGCGGATGGCCGTCGCTAAAACCAAAGAAGCAGAGCAATTCGGCGGCGAACACCATCCCGCCGTCCAGGTGGCAGCCCAGACGGGTCGTGTCGCGGAATTTACCAAGGAGCAGGAGCTTCACGCGCTCGGGCAGATGCTCTTGATCCGGCGCTTCGAGGAAAAGGCCGGTCAGATGTACGGAATGGGGCTGATTGGCGGCTTCTGCCACCTCTATATCGGCCAGGAAGCGGTTGTCGTCGGCATGAAGATGGCCAAACGCGACGCCGATCAAATGATCACCGGCTATCGCGATCACGGTCACATGCTGGCCTGTGGCATGGACCCGAAAGGGGTGATGGCCGAGCTCACCGGCCGGCGCGGCGGCTATTCCAAGGGCAAAGGCGGCTCGATGCACATGTTCTCCCGCGAGAAGAACTTCTACGGGGGCCACGGCATCGTCGGCGCGCCGGCGCCGATCGGCACTGGTTTGGCATTCGCCAACAAGTACCGGGAAAGCGACGATGTATGCCTGACTTTTTTCGGCGACGGTGCGGCGAACCAGGGTCAAGTCTACGAAAGCTTCAACATGGCGGAGTTGTGGAAGCTGCCCGTGGTCTACATCATTGAGAATAACCGCTACGCCATGGGCACATCCGTGACCCGTTCCTCTGCACAAACCGATTTTTCCAAACGCGGCCTGTCATTCAATATTCCGGGGACCGAGGTAGACGGAATGGACGTACGCGCAGTAAAGGCGGCGGGCGAAGAAGCGATCGCCTGGTGCCGTGGCGGGAAAGGGCCGATCATTATCGAAATGGTGACCTACCGCTATCGCGGGCACTCGATGTCCGACCCGGCCAAATATCGCACCAAAGAAGAGGTCGCCACCGTTCGCACCGCGCGCGATCCCATCGAGCAGGTGCGGGGCTTCTCGCTAAGAAATGGGCAAGTGAAGACGAATTAAAAAAAATAGATGCTTCCGTACGTTCCGTAATTAATGAGGCGTCCGAGTTCGCGACGCACGACGCTGAGCCCGACCCTGCGGAGCTCTACACTGACGTCTATCGGTGAAAGCGATCATGCTCGTAGCCGGAGCCCCGGTCCGCTTAAGGCGGGACGATTGACCACGAGTTAGCCCGCCATGCCCGTCCAAATCCTCATGCCTGCGCTGTCGCCCACCATGGAAAAGGGCAACCTCGCTAAATGGCTCAAGAAGGAGGGCGATACCATCAAGACCGGCGATGTGATCGCCGAGATTGAAACCGACAAGGCGACCATGGAAGTCGAGGCGATTGACGACGGCACGCTAGGCAAAATTTTGGTGCCGGAGGGCACCAACGACGTGGCGGTCAATACCCCGATCGCCACCATCCTCGCCGAAGGCGAAGACAGAGCCGCCCTCACCGATGGCAAATCGGCGCCCGCGACGGCCGCGGCAACGCCGCAGGTGGCGCAGGAGAAGGGCGCAGAATCCGCACCGCTGGCGGCAAAGGACCGAGCGGCGGAAAAAGCCGAGGCACCTGTGCCGGCGATGGCCGGAACGGCCAAGCCGCCAGCGGCGCCTTTGATGCCCGAGCCCGAGGTGCCGGAAGGCACGGAGATGGTCACCATGACCATGCGCGAGGCATTACGCGACGCGATGGCCGAGGAGATGCGCCGCGACGGCGGCGTATTCGTGATCGGCGAGGAAGTCGCCGAGTATCAGGGTGCGTACAAAGTGACGCAGGGACTGCTGCAGGAGTTCGGCGCGCGGCGCGTCATCGACACGCCGATTACCGAGTACGGCTTTGCCGGGCTTGGCGTTGGCACTGCGCTTGCCGGCTTAAAGCCCATCGTCGAGTTCATGACGTTCAATTTCGCAATGCAGGCGATCGACCACATCATCAACTCGGCGGCGAAGACGCGCTACATGTCCGGCGGGCAGGTCGATGTCGCCATGGTGTTTCGCGGACCCAACGGACCAGCTTCCCGTGTCGGCGCCCAACATAGCCAGGATTATTCCTCGTGGTATGCGCACGTTCCCGGCCTGAAAGTGATCGCGCCGTCGAACGCGGCGGATGCCAAGGGTTTGCTCAAAGCAGCGATCCGCGATCCCAACCCGATCGTGTTTCTCGAGAACGAGCTGCTGTACGGCGTGTCCTCGCCGGTGCCGAAGCTCGACGATTATGTGCTGCCGATCGGTCGCGCCCGCGTTGTGCGCGCCGGTAACGACGTGACGCTGGTTGCCTGGTCGATGGGTATGACCTACGCGCTGAAGGCGGCCGACGAACTCGCCAAAGAGAACATTGCCGCCGAGGTGATCGATCTGCGCACGCTCAAGCCGATGGACACCGACACCGTCGTCGAGTCGGTGAAGAAAACCGGACGCCTGGTCACCGTCGAAGAAGGCTGGAAACAATCCGGCGTCGGCGCCGAGATTGCCGCTCGGATGATGGATGAGGCATTCGATTATCTCGACGCGCCGGTCATTCGCATCACCGGCAAGGACGTGCCGATGCCTTATGCCGCGAATTTGGAAAAGCTCGCGCTGCCGTCAGTGGCCGAAGTGGTCGAGGCGGCCAAGGCCGTCTGCTACCGCTGACATCCGGGTAAGATTGCCGCGCCATGCCCATCAACATCTTCATGCCGGCGCTGTCGCCTACGATGGAGAAGGGCAACCTCGCCAAATGGCTCAAGAAGGAAGGCGAGGCGATCAAAACCGGCGACGTGATCGCCGAGATCGAGACCGACAAGGCGACGATGGAATACGAAGCCGTCGATGACGGCGTGATGGCAAAGATCGTGGTGCCCGAAGGCACCAACGACGTGCCCGTCAACCAGCTAATCGCCGTTATGGCGCAGGAGGGTGAGGATCCGAAAGCCGCTGCGGCGGCGGCCGGGAAGGGGGCAGGACCCAGCGCCGGAGCCCCCTCACCCCCACCCTCTCCCGCGAGGGGAGAGGGGGCCGCCCAGCAAGCTGCCGCTTCTGCGACCACTGCTCAGCCTGTTGCAACAAAGATGGAATCGCCGGCGCCACCTCGCGCTCCCTCTCCCCTCGCGGGAGAGGGTGGGGGTGAGGGGCCTCGGCCCGACGGTCACCGCACCAATCGCATCTTATCCTCGCCGCTCGCCAGG
>VFSW01003315.1_pt1 | contig 24175 bp, 24 predicted proteins | sample 5358111 | NCBI WGS metagenome assembly VFSW01 (sample SAMN11554181, study PRJNA540505) | mine drainage metagenome | isolation source: sediment from site ElyBrook_90M | place: USA: Ely Copper Mine, Vershire, VT | collected 2017
GGGATCGTTTTGTGATACGCCTCGTGCAGCGGCGCCCACTTGGCCTCGAAGCTCACGATTTTGTAGAGGTGCTCTGGCATGTCTTCGAAGGTGATCTCGGAGATGGGGAGCGCTCGGCGCGCTTCCCCATTGCCGAGCACGGCCACGTTCAGCTCCCGGCCTTCGATATATTCTTCGACAAGCGCGTCCATTTTGAATTCTTCCAGAACAAATTCGACGCGCTCGCGAAGCGCGTGAGGAGTGGAAACGATGCTCGCATTTTCAATTCCACCGGAACCATCCTCGCACGCCGGTTTCACGATGAGTGGATAGTGAAGATTGTGACGTCCCTTAAATTCCGCCATCGAAGTGGGGACGTTTCGCTTATAGTGTACGGTGATCGAACGCGGTGTTGGAAGATCGTAAGAACGGAGGATCGATTTGGCAAGGGACTTGTTTTGCGCCAGCCCGAGCGCAAGTGGAGTTGCCCCCGTGTAAGGAATTTCGAGCAACTCGAAGAACGAAGCAATGTGCATCTCCTCCTCCGGGCGGCCGTGAAAGAATTCGACAAAATTGAAGACCACATCGATCTTTCGCCTCGCGAGAAATTTGAAGAGACGCTCGAAGCGGTCCTTGATATTGTAACTTGCAACTTTGTAGCCGGCCTCCGAGAGCGCCTGCTCGATGGTCGCAAATTCTTCTTCGGCGGGAATATCTTCGAGATCGAAATATGGCGTGAAGCCAAGGGCTTCCGGCGAAAGATCGACTGGCGGCTCTGCGGCTTCCACCGTGTCCGGAATATCGTTATATAACAGCGCGACTACCGTTTGACGAGGCATCTTATATCAGTTGCGAATTTACGAATTACGAATTTTGGAATTACTCTCCTTCGCGTAATTCTAAATTCAATGTCAGGATATTCACATGGGAAGAATACAACGCGAATCACGCAATAGTTTGTGCGATACGAAATGTTTTTCTGAATGCGGGAGCGAATCTTACGGTTAAAGTGGTTTCCAATCGTCAAGTTGAACCGTCAATTCATTTTTTCTACGCCATGATCCTAAAAAAGATTTATTACCTCGCGGCCATTGTCATTTTATCCGCATCGGGCGCCGCATCCGACGCATTTGCGCAGCAGCCGGGCGGAATGCCGATGCCGCCGCCCTTTCCCATGAACAGGACAATCACCGTGCTGGCCAGTGGCAGCGCGGGGGCGGTGGCCCAGCGCGTCTCGCTGGGACTCACCGTTTCAAGCGCCGATCAAACGGCAACCGGACTCTTCGTCAAGCAAGACGATATTGTAAAGCACTTGAAGGAATCGCTGGAAAATGCCGGTATTCCCGCCTCGGACATTACGGAGCAGCCGTTCCATCTAATGCCGAATATGGAATACGGCCAGAACGGAACCCGCATTATTGGATACCGGCTCGACACCCCGCTTCAGGTCGAACTCGGTGACGTGAAGGACCTGCCGCGCATTATCGACCTGGCCACGCAGAGCGGTGCGAGCGCTATCAGCATCGGCAGTTTCGAAGCCGCGCCCGGGCAATCGCTGCACGAAGAGGCGGTAAAGGATGCGATCGGGAACGCGCGAACCGAAGCCGCCGCCATCGCGAAAGAAATGGGAAAGACGCTTGGCGAGATGGTTTCCGTTTCAGAGACCGGCGGTGAGAATGCGGCTTCCGCGTTACAGCAACAAGGCGGGGGGGAACAAGAACGTCAAGAAATGAAGCAAGCCGCGCAGCAACCGAATACGCTTTCTGAAAAGACGGACCTGAAAGTAGTTTTCGAAGTGAGATAACTGCACTTACAATGGGAACTCAAACTCCTCGGCTGAAATTCCGGTAACTAATTCTTCCTCCGAGACCGCCCGAAAGCCGGGTTGTTTGTCGATCCATTCGCTGAAGACGAGTGCAAGATCGTCCGTCATAGGATTGCATTTAAGCACGAGCCGGGTCTTAGCTTTGGACAAACTCATTCGGCTTTCGGTCAATCCTTGCAAGTACGCCTTCAGCTCGCCACGCGGGATGTGGTTAAAGCCATGCGCTCGTTTAAATTCCTTGACGGTCGTCTGGAATTGGCCGTAGGCATCGAGAATGAACGAAGAATATTTCTGACCTTTGCTTATGCAGCGGTATGCTTTCATGGTATTCTGAATGAGCTGATTCCAATCCGTAGAAATCCGGCGTCTCTTGCGCCACAAAGATATTGCCAGTTAACGCGATTCCGCCGCCTTTTCAAATTAATTTAGTGACGCCGGAAGACATTTGATCGCCACTGGAAAACTTTTGCGGCGCGGCCATCGTATTCTTGATTTGCATGAAAGCATGTTCGATTATTTTTCTCTTAGCTTATGCGTGCCCCGCATTTGCCCGAAGCGATTCAACCGCTATTCGCACAGAACAGACCTTCGACCGGCTCACGATCTGGACGATCGACGCCGGAAATAGCATCGAGCATCCCTATCTCACGCTGGAGGAGGCGTTGCGCACGGGCACGGCAGTCATCCACAATGAAAACAGCCAGACGCTCTGGATCGAAAACCGCTCGGATACCGATCTCTTCCTTCAATCGGGCGATCTCCTCAAGGGCGGCCAGCAGGACCGGATGATTGCCAGCGATAGAATCCTTCCCGCGCATGATACCGCTCACGATCTCGATGTCTATTGCGTCGAGCGCGGCCGCTCGACCCAACGTGGCACGGAACCGCTTGAAACGTTCAGCGGATCCCGCTGGATGGCCCCGCTTGCCCACACGCGGCTTGTAGCGAGGCACAACCTGACGGAGGAATTGCTCACCCCTCAGGTGGGCGGCCTTACCGCGCCCGATACCGAGGAATTAAAGCTTTTCCAATCGCTCGGAGACCTGCCACAACCGTTTGGATACATCGATGCCGCACAGGCATCCGTTTGGAACGATGTTGTGAAAATGCAGTCCGGCCTAACGTCTGCGCTGAAAGACAGCGTGACCCGAAATGCATCGCCGACCAGCCTCGAATTGACTCTTGAAAATAGCTTGCTTGCAAAACGCGAACATTCGTTCGAACATCAGTTCGGCGATCTCGCAAAGGATGATTCGCACGTAGTGGGATTTGTATATGCCATCGACGGAAACATCGTAGGCGCTGAACAATATGCTTCACACGCACTATTCGCAGCGATGTGGCCGAAGCTTCTCCGAAGTTTGGCCGCCGCCGCCATTGCAAAGTCCGACCAGGCCCAGCCATCCACGATGTCAATTCCATCCCCGGAGACGGTTCAACGCTTCCTGAATGCTTCGGGCCACGGAGCCGCTCGACAAAACATAAACGCCCGAACGGTTGTCGAAGCTTCGAAAACCGATAATGCAACGCGATTTGTAACCTGGGATGAGCAGTTCAAGAACGCTCCGCTCCATACGGAATGGATAGCGAATTGACCTTCCAATTCTATCTCGGAAAAAGAAAGACAATTGCAAATGCGATGACCACGCCGATCAAGGCGACGAGATTAAAGTTCTTGCGCTTTGGCTCGATCCCGGCTTCGCGCAGGAGCGCGAAGATGCTCCAACGTTGCAGTTCGGGATAATGCTCGTCCATGGACCAACGTAAAATAACATATCTCAGCCGCTGCGTGGCCGTGAAAAACCACGCTATATAGGATGCGACGACGCAGGCCGTGCCGCAGCTTATGAGGACTACGAATAGGAGCGCGGCCTTCGTCATACTAAGCAGAATACGGTAGCGAAGCCAGTCCCGCTCAAAATCCTCCGTGCGATAAAAACCATGTTTATTTTGGTGAAACGAAAGCCGGACAACGAAAATGGAGAGAACGGCATCGACCGTCGCCATTGCAAGAATAAAAAAGAACAGCCCGATGGGAGGAGAACCGGTATCCTTCATCAGATAAAAACTTACCACGACCAGCACGAACGCGATGATCGAGTAATCGCTCTGCCAGATTTGTAAAAGGATACGCGGTGTCTTTTGGGACTTACTTAATTCCAGCAATCTCCGAAAGCGTTTGTAGTGCGTCCGGCCATTTTTATGCTGATTCTCGCGGCCCAGTTCGGCATCGACTTCGACTTTCGCTTCTTCTTCTTGCGCTATTTGTTCGAGCGCCTCATCGCGCAGACCTTCCAAGGGCACTTCTTCCTGCCCCGGCGTTGCGGTTTTTCCATTCCTCCCGGCTGTTTCATCCTGCTCCGGAGGGGGTAGCATTGTGGTTTTTAATCTCACGGTTCTCGTTTCATCCTTCCTTCATCGTTCTTCGCTACCTGTATCCCTTGTTTCTGTCCAAGGCGTATGCCAAAGACTCGAAAATGGATAAGGCGAAAAGAAGTTCGCGAAATAAAAAAAGCCCGGTCTTTCGACCGGACTTTCGTGAACTCGCTTCAACAATTAAAAATTCAGGATGATCTTTGGCGAGACCATTACGTAATCTTTCCATTCCCAGGGATAGGGATCGCGGCCAACCACGGTTGAGTACTTGGCTTCGAGCTCAAACCAGGAGAACAGCTTGACCCAGGCATCCGTCAGCAGCGTGTTGCAATACTGGACGCTCACGCCATAATCATCGCCCGATTCGCCCGTATGGACGTAGCCAAGCTTGATAAAGGGATCGAAAAAATTCTGTCGCGGATCGAAGGCGAGGTCTTGCTGTGTAAGGTTCGTCGGATCGTGAGGGTTGTCGCCAACGGTCACGGGTTGAATCCCGTGCGTTCCAGCGCCGACTTGAATATAGGCGCCCCGAAGCACCTGAGCGGGCATTTTATACTGAACATACGCATGGGCCGAGAGAGCAAGGTAGTAGATGCTATCCTTGCCAGGACCACTGTAATAGGTCCGGTTTTGCGGATTATACGCAAAGCTCGGGAAACTCGAAATATTTGGAGTGAACGCATCGCGGAATTCAAGGCCGAAGTGGAGTTTGCCTGATTGTTCCGGTAGCAAACCAAGGTCTTGCTTGACCTCTGCCGCGAACGCCATCGCGCCGGCAAGTTTACGCTCACGGATTTGCAAACCCTGCGAAATCACAAACGGCGCCGTACCCGATTGACCGAGCGGCCATTCGAGACCGAGGCGGAAGTCGGTGGTTCCGCTACGAATAAGGCCATAGGTCCCGATCGTGCCCGGCAGCCAGAACGGATAGCCAAGCCAATCCTCGCCGACATTGATGCCGAAGCCGAAGCCCGACTTGAAAATAATATCGCCGCCAAAGAGCGAAGCGTTCATCGCTACAAACTGAATATTTTGTTGCGCCGGCGCGGAAGAAATGAGCGTGTATTGGTAGCCCGTACGAGAGTTGATCTCATCGTAAAGCGTACTGCCGAGCACGCGCTCGATCGTCGGCTGGCCATAGACGCCGACGCCTTCAATGACGACACGGATTAGCTGCATTTGATAACTGTTGAGGTCGTCCGGGGGAACTTGCGTGATGGTCATCTCCGCTACGGAATTTGGCGAGATACGAAACCCATCCTTTCGAAGCGCGCTAATCACGCGGGAGCGGATCGTCCGGTCCGTGATGATCCATTGAATGAGTTCGTTCTGCCGCGCCGTGTCGATGGATCGGATGGATCGAAGAATCGCGGTAAGCGCCGCATTCTCATTTTGGAGTTCCCGCAGGGAATCTTGTTGATTCATTTCCGTGGGCTGCGCCTGCTGCTCGGTTCCTTGTTGGCCGCCTTGCTGCGCGCGCACGAGACCAGTGGGGGCCAGGCAGATCGCGGCCACGGCCAAAAGCACTCCCCATACATTTTTCTGGATGCTGTACATTGAGATTCTCATGATGTGTGGTTCGTGGATGATCGCTCATCCTTGTCAGGTTTAGAAATAGAGGCGAGGAGTAATTTCGAAAAAGTATGGCGGCTCATACGGGAGCGCGGCACGCACGAGTGGCGCGGTATAGCTCGCCTCGAGGCGAAGGTGATCTGGAATCAGCTCCAGCCAGCCGCCGAACGTAAAGAGATGATCGTACTGAAAATCAAGCCCAAACTTATTCGCGCGATGGTTCACGTAGTCGATTGCAACGTGCGGCGTGAAGGGCGTCGATACATTCGCTTTGCCGTTAAAGAGCAGGTCCTGCTCGGTCCCACCCTGGCCAGAGCCATAGCCATAGGCCTGCGCCTCGCTATCATTGGCCGGGATCCAGCTTAACCGCACCATGTCAATTCCAACGCCGGCGGAGAATTGGACGAAACTCGCCGGATCGAGCTGCACGATAAACGGAATGTACATCTGGCCGATGAAGGAGTTGCGGTAGAACGTCCGGTTAGCCGGGACGATCGTCGGGCCACCGGCCAGCGGAGTAGGCACCGGGCCGCCGGCGCCATTGTAGATGATCGAGGAATTTGAACCCCCGGATGGGAAGAAGGAGAAATTAAAAGCCAGCGGCATATTGAACGCGCTGAAAAAGTCGAGGCCGGCAAAATATGCCGCGATCGAACCGCCCCAGCCACCCGAAAGCTGGCGCGGCTGGAAAATAGCATGATTGACATTGCCCAATCCGAAGTTCGGCATATCGAGGCCAATCTGGAAATCGCTCTCCGTCCCGATTTGATTGTGCATCGTGAGCCACAGCCGTGCCTCACCGCTCGACCAGAACGGAAGCCCGACTTCGGGATTGCCGAGCTGGACCTCCAGCGCGTCTTGACGCGAGACATTGGCCGTCAAATGGTCGATCGAAATATCAATCGTTTTTTGGTAACGGAATGCACGAGAATTCAACTCCTCCACTGGCGCCTCCTGGATCTCATCGGGCTCCGGCTGCATTGGAGGGGCCGTAGAATCCGTTGTTACAACCGCCATTTCTGCCGCTTCATCAGTCGTTGGAATGCCCAACGCGCGATCCTGTTCGTCGATAATTTGCCGCTTCGAGTAGAAACCGATGAACATCTCGTGTAAGATGTAACGCTCATCGGCGTCTTTGATAAGCTGCACCCCGCGCGGGGAAATATCGCCCGGAAGCTCGACCATGTCGCCCTGAATAGCATTGATATTGTCCACGAGCGTGGGATTGTGCAACATAACGGGGATAACCTGCTGGCCTTTGAAGGCCACGGGCACTGTTTGGTTGGTATTCTTCCGAGCGCCGCCGCCAAAAAAGAGATTGCTTTCGCTCGCGTTCGTATCAACGTTGACGTGCTTGCCCATGAAGAGAACGTGGAACGGAAAAAACTTCACGTCGCCAGCCTGATCCGTGCCATCGGGAACGGAAAAAATATAGACATTTTCGATATCGAAGTTTTTAAGCTCCTTCTTGCCATACTTCGCAGTGTAAAGATCGATGATCTGATTTCGCAGGCCATCGTCCGTGATCTTCCACGCGGTGACGTTCGTGAACTCGTAGGAAGAGCCTTTGTCATCCATGGCATTTAGAAGCCGGTAGGCCTTTTCATTTCTCAGGGAGATAGCGTGGATCGAATCCTCTACCGGTAAGTGTATCTGCCCGAATGCAGCCGCGAACGGCAGTACTAAGAAAACAGCGAGAATGGGAGCTAAGCCCTTCGTTCGCCAAATGCGTCCGGCTTTGAGACGCACGAATCGGATCTCTCTCGGGAATGTCATAGTCTGTTGTATGTCTGCAAGAATCGAATGAAAGTCTGCAAGAATCAAAAAGTCCTGAAGGAAACGGAGTAAAAGTGGAGAGTAATCGGGTTCCGCGCCGCGAAAAACACCGCCGCGCGGAACCCAGTGAATATCTCTTTAATGGATGCCTCCACCACCGCCACCACCGCCGCCGCCACGATATCCACCGTATCCCCCATAACCACGCTGCTGTTGCGGTTTCGGATCGATGTGTACCGATGAACTCGCGGACTGACCCGTGATCGGATCGGTAATGGTAATAGGTATATCCACACCATTCTTCGCAGTAACACCCTGCGCTTTGTTGGTCGGCTTCGCGTCGAAGAAGAAGATGCCATCCTTTCCAGGCTCTTTCTTTGCCGTCGTCTCGAAATAACCACCCGATTCAACCGTAAGGTGATCGGAGCCAATCTCGACATACCTCGGCCCGGAAAGCGTGTCCCATGCTGCCTTGAGCTGAAGGACATCGCCAGCGTTCATTGGGTCGCTCGTTACCACTGCAATGAATGGCGGCGGTCCGATTTTGAATGACTGATCGTCGATCTGCTCGTAATTCGCCATCATGGGTGACTTAAAGTACGCTTTCACTTCGAGCGTCTTGCCCTCATCCTTTTGGAATTGCGGCGTGAAGTCGATGGTCGGCTCCTCCGAAGTAACCATTTTCTGGCCATTCAAATAGATCTCGGTTCGGTATGCTCCATCGAGGCCGGCAATTTGCTCGTTGGCCTTGAAGGTCACGTCCGTAAATGGTGTGGCGGCATGCGTTTTCGGATTCGCGGGGAAGTATGGAATGGTGTTTGCCTTTGCCATTTTCTTCACGCTGACGGTGAACGATGTCGTCGCCTGGTCCTTTTGCGCGCCGTTGCGGTTTGCCTTACCTGCGAGTTTAACTGTGTAGGTCTGCCCGACGGCGCTGGCATCCGGCGTCCAACTCCAGTAGAAGTTCGAATCGACCTTAACGATCTCACCCGGTCCATCGACCTTGGTGATGTTCACGCCCTGCGGCCCGGTAATCGTCGCGCCCTCGATCTTGACAAAGTTTGGAAGATTGAGCGTCGGGAAGGATGCAAAGTCTTGCACCTGCGGGAAGATCTTAAGCTGATCGACCTCCTGCGGTGGCTTGACGTTCACGGTGAATTCGTTCGTGCCCACGTTGGCCATCATATTCTGGTATCCGCCATTCAAGAGCGAATCAATATAACCACGCAGTCCGATATTCTCCTGAATACCATCCTTAACTTCTTTCAATTCTTTAACCGTGAGATGAACGGCGCCGATCTTTACGGTATCGTCCGGCGACGCGGATTGTGTTACCCCAACGATCTGATTGGTGTGGGCATCGAAGCGAAGATCATATTGGCCAGCTCCGAACTTAGGCTTGAACATGTACTTATAGATAACGTCATTGCCCTCGCGTGTCACGGGGTATGCGATGGAATCGCCCGCCAGGTTGATCGTTTCCAGTTCCGCATTGTTTCGCAGAACATGAAGATCGAGTTGTTTCACGGTATCGTGAAGCGGATCGGCGAGACGAATGCGGACGTTGAATTCGCGGCCATTCGCCTCGGTCTTATCGCCTAAAACCATGCTCTGGTCCGAGGTAGAACTAACGGAAGTCGGAGAGCCGCGCAGTGAATTAATGATCGTCTCGGCAATGAGTTGAAGGCGCTTCTCCTTTTTAAGGAGTGCTTCCTTTTCCTTTTTGAGCGCATCTTCCGCATCGTCGCGTTCGACGATGACGATCAGCAGTTCGAGTAGAACGGCGAGATACAAAATAAAATAGACTTTTCCAGCGCCACCACCCTTAGACATGGTTCTTTCCTCTATTCGGTATTGCTACCAATGGTTACAATTACTTCGATTATTTTAAACTCGTTCTGGCTTTATGGCCGCGACCGTTAGGCCTGCCCTTTGCGCTTGCCGAAGGGTCGCGAAACCAATGCTAATACGGCTTTATGAGCCGCTCGACCATCTTTGCGATCACATCGAACTCGACGTTCACGCGGTCGCCAATTTTCAGGAACTGGACGTTGGTATGATAGTAGGTATGAGGAATAATGGCGATCGTAGCGCGAAGTTCCGTTTGCGATACACTCGCAACCGTCAGGCTGATGCCATCGAGAGCAATCGAGCCTTTCGGAATCACGTATCGTGCGGCTTCTTTTGGAAGCTCGAAGCCGAACTCCCAGCTCCCACTGGCGTCCCGAATATCGCGAAGCGTTGCCACGCCATCGGCGTGCCCTTGCACGAGATGGCCGCCTAAACGGGTCTCGAGTGTAGCCGCTCGTTCGAGATTAATCCTCATTCCGGCTGTCAATGAACCCAGCGTCGTCTTCCCAAGAGTTTCTTCTATGGCAGTGACCTCAAAATAGGGCGGTTTCACAAGCGTGGCCGTTAGGCATACACCGTTTACCGCTATCGAATCGCCTATTTTTAAGCCATTTTGCGCGTTTTCAGGCCCTTCCGGCCCGCCGTGGCGGGTCGATGATGCCCCTGAAAAGACTCCTTCTGCCTTAATTTTAAGACAGAGTGACGTTCCTACCGGGGATAGGTCAACGACTGTGCCGAGTTCTTCGATGAGGCCGGTGAACATGTCAGTGAAGAATTAAGAGTAAGGAGAAAAGTGTTGATGTCGAATGCTTTTTCAAATAGCCCCCCTCTAACTCTTCTTCCTTATCTCTCAATTCCACAGATGAAAATATTCCTTGCGGGCGCTTCGGGTTTTGTTGGCGAGCGTGTTCTTATGAATCTCCTCGAAGCCGGCCATGACGTGACTGCGATCGTTCATTCGGAGCGTTCGGCGGCGCAACTCGCGCGAAGCAATCCAATGGCAAAAACGGTCATCGGCGATGTAACCCATTCGCCGGATATGCTTCGCGCCGTGCCGGGCGGAACGGAAGCGGTTATTTACTTGCCAGGCCTCTTGCGAGAATTTCCGCGCGAGGGTATCACCTTTAGCGCCGTGCATGTCGAGGGCGTTCGCAATGTGCTTGCGGCGGCGAAGGCAGTGGGCGCGCGGCGCTGGATTCAAATGTCGGCCCTTGGCGCTGAGCCAAATGCTTCAACCGAGTATCACCGCACCAAATGGGAAGCCGAAGAACTCGTTCGAGCAAGCCACCTCGATTGGACCATTCTTCGCCCATCGCTAATCTTCGATGACCGTCCGCGCCGGCAGCATAATTTCGTTGACGAAATCGTGAAGGCGATTCGCATGGCGCCCTTCGTGCCGATTTTTGGAAACGTGGATGATCGCTCATCCACGGGCGAGTTTGTTTTACAGCCGGTTTCGGTCGATGATGTTTCCCAAACCATCGCGCAGTCTCTCTCAAAATCCGAGACCGCCGGAAAAACATACGAAATCGGCGGCCCGGAGAAATTGACCTACCGCGAGCTTGTCCTTATGATCGCGCGCGCAATGGGCACGAAAAAGCCGGCGATTAAAATTCCACTGTGGGCTATTATGTTCGTTGCCCGCCTGTTGGATGGTTTTTCCTGGTTTCCTATTACGGGCGACGAAATCAGGATGCTTCGCGACGGGAATTATGTCCACGATCCCAGCGAGGATCGTAAATGGCGGGAGACATTCGCACTACCAATGAAGCGATTTTCGGATGGCGTCCCCCTTGCGGTTCGTCCTTAATTTGTTACTTTACGAAGATCAATTTATTCCGCGACGGGTCGATGATAATCCCTCTAAAGGTGCGGAGCACATCGGTGCCGAGCGTGCCCATGACCGGGACCGTGAGGTCATGATAAATCGGTGGTGGTTCCGTAACCACGCGGTGCGGGCCGTGATCGGCAATGTTAATGGAGTGGCCGAACAAATCGTGAAGCATAAACTGTCCGACGCTAAGCCCGATCGCGCGCTTGTTCCCGGCAATGGAATCGGCCGCATGCTGACGCTCCACAATATGTAGTGTGCTGGAATCCATCCCGGTCAGGAATATCTGCGAGAGTGGCTGCTGCAACGCAAGATTAACATGCCCTTCCGGCAGCGGCGGCGCCGTGACATCCAGCCAAACCGTCGAGACCGGGCAGTGGCAATAGGTGATCTTCGCATCGTCAATAATGGGAAGCTGGATGACGTTCGTATCGTCATCCGCGACTATAATGCTGGAGTAGAGCGGATAGAAGGTTAGCTGGTTACGCTTGAAATCGAAAACCGTAATAAATTGCTTGATGAGGCCCCAGCCGATGGTGCCATTGAAGTTCGTATCGATGGCGAGATATTCCTGGTGCGTATGGCTCGGGGCGAGTTTAGCATGAATGATGTGGTGATCCGGTAAAACAAATTGGAACGGCGTGAAGTCGGAGAACGAAATCATTGTGTCCGGCGCGATATAAAGCCCTTCATGCGAAATATTCAGGTCGATCAGGTAGGTGCGGAGATTTACCTGGGTATCGCCGGCCTCGGTCACCTCCTTCGTAGGTAGATGAACGAAAGTATACCCTCCGTCGGGCCCCGGAAAATCAAGTTTCACCGTCCCGATCGGATGCGCAAGCTTCATATAATGATCGAGCCGCGACTCCGTTTGTCCCAAAGCGCGCCCGGCGAAACAAGCTGCGAGCAATACTATGAAACCCACCCCCCAAGAATGCCCCGAATCCCGGAACCGGGAACCCGCCCTATTGATTTTCCTGAACATCGACCAAACGAGAATATATGAAATCGCCATTGCGAAGCGTAATGAAATAGAGGCCATTGACTAAACGAGTGCCATCCGAGGCCAAAGGGTTCCACCCTCCATTGTAGTAACCGGACCGCAGAGTAGAGTCTGAAAAAATTTCGACTTGATCCCCGAGCGCATTCTGAATGACGAGTTGCGTGGACCCGGAATCCCTCAGCGCGAATTGAATGCCGATGCTCGTATCTCCCGCAACCCGATTGAACGGATTTGGAAAAACCGGATAAAGCGAATCGCTCGCGGGCTGCCCGCCCTTGAACGCAAAATTCATCCGCAGCGAATTGATTGGCGCCGTTGCCGTCGAGCAGCTAAGAACGCTTCCCAAAAGAACCGCAATTGGAATGCTTTGGAATATTCGAAAAAGCCTGAGCATCGGATCTATGTCAAAGAACCGCTGGGTAAGTCGATTTGTGCTGACGATATAAGAAATAAAAAAAGATCACTCGCCGCAACAAAAGATTCTTCCGAGAAAAACCAATTTTCGCCGCCCATGAAACTTTCACCGTAACTTAGGTCATATTCAAGTGTTATTAGTAATCACAGAACAACATGAAAATTCAAATTACGCTTTCCATCCTTCTCGCACTGGCGTTGCTCGGCTCCTGCAAGAACAACACGATCGTCGAGAATAGCGACGTAGGATCGTTTCGCGGCAATGTCGCACTTGTCAATGCGATGGGAGACACGCTCTCGAATCATGCTGGCGCAATCGTGCAGATCGAAGGCACGGCGTTCCAGGCTACGAGCAATGCGAGGGGCGATTGGGAAATCGATAACGTCCCGGCGGGCATCTATAATATTATGCTTACGAAGCCGGGATTCGACACGCTCATCATTCCGCAATATCAATTCAGCGGCGCGGGCATTTCCTTTCTGATGAGTAGCGCGATTCAAGCATTCCCTTTGGACTCGCTTGTGTTTACGTTGACAAACGCTACCCAGGATTCTACGAGCAGCTATTACTTAGGACTCCTAACCATCCGTGGAGGCGTTTCTGGGCCAGACAGTTTGGAGCAGGAGTTCATGGAGGTCAGTTCGGATTCAGGATTCACTTCCGATGGAACTATCCAGCCATACCTTATGAATGACACATTAGTCGGTGCGGCAATTGGTTATAACGAACCGCCTAACAAAAGTGGTACGGTTGTAACGATCCGGAGCTATTTATGGGCACAACCATCTAAGGCGGCCTTCACCTACTTCCAGCGGGCCTTATCTCCCTATTCGATTATGCGGAATTTCAAACTCCCATAGATTTGCGGATATGATGCATGACTGACGCCCGCCAGCGCGAATTTCTCGAGATGCTGGAGCCGGTATATGACCGGCTTTCGCGCTATGCGCTGGCCGTTACGCGAGATGAGATGGATGCCGAGGACTTGGTGAGCGCGACCGTGCTGCAAGCCTTCGAGCAATTCGACCGCGCAATTGCGGATGGCCGCTTCCTTCATTACCTAATCAAAATTGCCTCGCGGCTGCATAAGAGGCGCCGCTACCGGGAGCGCAATCGTACTCCATTCGACGAATCGTTCGCGGGTGAAATTGCCGATACGAATCCATCCCCGGAAACCGCGGCGGAAATCCGATTAGTTATGGATGCGCTAAACACACTCCCGGAAAAAATGCGGGAGACCGTCGTGCTTTTCGACATATCCGATTTATCGCTCGAAGATATCCGGCACATTCAGGGAGGTACGCTGAGCGGAGTAAAAACGCGCCTGAAACGCGGGCGCAAACAATTAGCAGCGGCGCTCGGCGTCACGCTGCCGAGCGAGAAATTGAAACCGACGCAAAAAAGGCCCGAAGCCGATATGACCTTCTTGCTTTTAGCCGAAGAACGTTATGTATAACAAGGATTACCAAGCTTATTTGAATGGACTACGCGCACGCGAAGTGCGTCCGCCCATCGAGCAGATAGCTCGCTTAATTGCGACCGCGCCGGTACGCCCGAGTTTCACCATTCCGCTCGTTGCAAAATTTCTTGGCGCGCTCGCCATTTGTGGAATGGTTGCGCTGGGGTACTGGGCGCTCTCCACGAAGTTCCGTGGTGCGAGTGCGCCGGCAAAAAGCGCCCCACTATCCATAAAACATGTCTCGCCCTTCTCCAGGGAGTTCCATGCGCCCAAGTTCCATGCGTACAATGGGTCGCATTTTTCCGAAATTGCTGGCACTATCTTCGCCGAATCTAAAGGGCCGGTGCAACGCTCTGGCAGAACCGATAGCATCCACGCATCCCTTGCCGCTTGCCCGGTTCCGGACGAGATAATTCCTTTTCATCCGATAGCCAACGCTGCTCCTATGGGTTTGCCAATTCCTGTTCCCACCTCCGAACAAGCAACGGAAGGCAAATTTTTCGTATCGCTCGGCGGATCGATTGCGCAGCAATTTAGTTCAAATGCTACGTATCGCCAAACTTCGTTCAGCGATGCATTCCTGGGGATTGGATACGATCTCTCCCAATATTCTTCCGTTCGAATTCTTGCAGGAGAAGAAGCATTCAAGACTCCTTCCAATACAACGACGAACTCCATCGCCTTCCACGATACCACGTTCTTGCATAACGGGCAATCGTATCAAAATGTTATCGGAGAAATCCAGGGCGCGAACATACCCATACTTACCCGCATCTATTGGCTTGGCGCGAGCTACCGCTATACGCTGGGTGACGTAGCGACACCCATCCGCCCATTCGCGGAGCTAACGGCCGCTGGCTCAACGGACGGGTTTCTCTCTCATCAATCGCTCGGCGCGGAGTTCACTGCCTCGAACAGGATCGACCTCGATCTTTTATTCGAGGCGAGCGAACTGCTGCCTCAAAATAGCGCGTGGCTCACCAAGGCCGGCTTCGCGGCGGCGGTGTCGTACCGGTGGTGAAGCTCACTTCTTATAATCAAGATTCTCATAAACCAAATCCCCCGTCATGGGATTGAGATAGAAATGCTGCCCTGCAGCATTCTGCTGGATGACGTGGCCCGCGGCATCGACCCCAAGGATTTTGACGTTGCTCGCTTGTTTGTCCTTGATCCACTGACCGTCGAATTTGAATACCCCCATGTTCATGCCGTGCTTCATATAGGGATATTTCAGATAAATCTCGGATGCGATCGGCTGGAAATCTCCGGTTGCTGGGTCGATCCAAAACATCTCGCCATTGGCTTTGCGATAGACCGTGTGGCCGTGGTCCATTCCAACGATCGTAACGCGCGCGACGTTTTTACTGAACGCGCTCTCGTACTTGAGGCTCATGCCGATGCCGCCGTGCTTGAGGTCTGTGCTCGACGCGCTCGATACGCGGCCCGCCTGCGCGCGGGCATTCTGTATGGTTCCCGGCGCGGTGGCCATTATCGGAAGCGCAACGAGCGCGCTCGCGAGTGCTGCCTTCGAGCGTGGCATGCGCGCAAGCGCGGCCTTCGCTCTTACTCTCTTCGTTTGTTTCTTGCTCATGGTTGTAGTTGGTTAGTGGAAAAGTGGAAAGTTAGTCAGTGAAAACAATGATTGATTCTCAAACACTTCTTGCGGTCCTTCGCTTTTTCGCGGCATTCTTTTTAACGCGCGGTGGACGTGCGATCATCGTACCTCGGCAATTTGGTGAACCGCAATGACAGGCGTACAGTTCGAGATCGACCGCCCGTTTTGGTGAGCGAATAGCCGGGCCTAATTGATAATCGAACGTCAGCTCCTCGCCGCGAAGGATGTCGCGCATCGCATAAATATAAACGCGGTCGTTGAAAATAAATACCTCGCAATTCGGGTCGCAACTATGATTGATAAACCGCGCATCGTTACCGTTGCGAGCGCCATCGATCACCGTATCGTGCCGAAGGCGGAAGAGATACACATTCGTTGCCGTGGGCACGGCAAGCTCGGAAAGCAACGATGCCAACGAAATCCGCTCGCCCAGATATTCGATGATGCGGCTTCCGCGCGGAATCCGCCGTTTCGCAAAAACTCCCTTACCCGCAATCCGCGATCGCCCGACGCGGGTAAAGCCGCGATCTAGCGCGCCCTCGATCGGAACGGTGGCAGATTCGCTTGCTTTCACACTCGCCATTTTGCAATATACGAAAACATTTCGGCGGATGCGTGAAATCCGGACGGCGCGTGTGGGGCGAAATGGCATTTCGCTCCCGATGCGATTTACCAATAACAGATCCACACACTGAGAAAATTGAATTTCATGGGCGCTTAACTGAATGTCCAAAGGTTCTTATTCGCGTACTCTGTTCGACTTCACGATATGCCGACCCTCGAAATTAAACCATCGCAAGCGCCGATCCGGCAATACTACGCCGCGCTCGCCGAGTTCGAAAAACACGGCGCTGTGAAAGAGACCTCCGTTCGCGCCGCGTTCCAGGAAATCCTCACCACCTACGCGCGCAAGCTCGGATGGTCTTTCATTGCCGAATATGGCCTCACGCTCAAGAATGGCAACGCCGGTTCGGTCGATGGCGCGGTGCTCGATCCGTGGTCCGAAGTAAAAGGATATTGGGAAGCGAAAGACTTAGGCGATAAGCTCCGCAAAGAAGTCGATAAGAAATTTTCAATCGGCTACCCGAAGAACAACATTCTTTTTCAAACGCCCACGCTCGCCATTCTCGTTCAGGACGGGAGCGTGGTGGAAGAATACGATCTCACCAATCCCGAAGCGTTAGCGAATTGCGTAACCGATTTCCTCCAGTACCGCGCCGAGGACACCGCCAATTGGCAGCAGACCGCCGACCAATTCAAAGAGCGCATTCCCGAATCGGCCCGCAAGGTGATCGAGATGATCGAGGTCGAGAAAAAGGAAAATCCGAAATTCCGCGACGCATTTCAGGTCTTCGCCACGCTCTGCCGCGCCTCCATCAATCCCAACCTGTCGGACGAAGCCATCGAGGAGATGCTCGTCCAGCATTTACTTACGTCACGGCTCTTTTCCACGGTCTTTAACAATCCCGATTTCATTCGTAAGAATGTGATCGCCGTCGAAATCGAAAAAGTGATCGACGCGCTCACCGCACGGAAGTTCACACGGCAGGATTTCTTCGCGCCGCTCGATCATTTTTACCGCGCATTAGAGAACAAAGCGAAATCTCTTACCGAATGGAGCCAGAAGCAGGCGTTCCTCAACACGGTCTATGAGAAGTTCTTTCAGGGATTCGCGGTAAAGGTCGCGGACACGCACGGCATCGTCTATACGCCGCAGCCCATCGTGGATTTTATGGTGCGCTCGGTGCAGCATATTTTGAAAACGGAGTTCAAACGCTCCTTAGCTTCAGAAGGCGTTCACATTCTCGATCCCTTCGTCGGCACCGGGAATTTTATCATGCGCATCATTCGTGAAATTGCCGCCGAGCAAAAATCGAAGCTGCCGAAAAAATACGCGAGCGAGCTGCACTGCAACGAGGTCATGCTGCTCCCCTATTACATCGCCTCGATGAACATCGAGCATGAATACTACGAGCAAACCAAAAGCTATAAGCCGTTCGAGGGCATCTGCTTAGTCGATACATTCGAACTCGCCGAGCCGAACCAGACCTCGCTCTTCTCCACCGAAAACACCGAGCGCGTCGAACGCCAAAAGAAATCCCCCATCTTTGTTATTATTGGGAACCCGCCGTACAATGCCGGGCAGGTGAATGAGAACGATAATAATAAGAATCGGAAATACCCGGTGATTGATAAGAGCGTAAATCAGACATATGCGAAGTCAGGGAAATCTTCGAATAAGAATGCTCTTAGTGATCCATACGTCAAGGCATTTCGCTACGCGTCGAGTCGAATTCTCTCCAATCATGAGGGCATCGTTGCGTTCGTATCCAACAGTAGCTTCCTCACAGAGCTTTCATACGACGGTATGCGAATGGAACTCACAAAAGATTTTGACGAAATTCTAGTACTTGACCTCGGCGGCAATGTAAGAAAGAATACGAAGCTTTCTGGAACAACGCATAATGTTTTTGGAATTCAGGTAGGAGTATCAATCACTTTCTTGATTCGGTACGATTTAAAAGGTAAGAAAAAACCTGCACGCATCTGGTATGGAAGAATGGGCGAGTTCTTGAAGAAGGAAGACAAATATCGAAACTTGCAATCGAACTCTGTAAAGCCACTTTACGAATTCTATCCTGAGGGGATGCCCTCTGAATTACATGGTATTGAGTGGAAGCAGCTAACTCCCGACTCTAACAATAATTGGTTGAGTGAAGGCTTACGAGAAGATTATACTTTGATGACACCACTTGCCACTAAATCTGTTCGTGCAGGAGAGGCCGCAAAGGCAGTCGGCGTCGTGTTTCACATGTTCTCACATGGTAATGACTCCGGTAGAGATGACTGGGTGTATAATTTTAATAAGTCCGTTCTAGAATCCTCGACCAAACTTTTTTCGACAACTTACAACGCAGAAGTAAACCGTTGGCTTGCCGAAGGTAATCCAGAAGATGTCGATAATTTCGTGTTAGCGGATGATAAAAAGATCAAGTGGACCAGAAATGCAAAGCGAGCCCTAACTCAAGGGAAGCTTTCCGAGTGGAGCGAGGATAAAATTCGGAATGCCGCATATCGTCCGTTCTGTGAGCTATACCATTACAACGGCAAAATATACAATATCGAGGTTGCTCACTTCCCAAGAATATTCCCTAATGAAAAATCGGAGGCGGAAAATCTTGTAATAAACGTTGTCGCTGCCGGGACAGCAACTGCGTTTTTCAGCCTGATGACCAAAACACTCGTTGATCGACATTTCACCGGCGATTCCCCATGCGTCCCCTTCTACACGTACGCCGAAGACGGTAGCCACCGTGGAGCATTGGTGCGGAAAGAGAACATCACGGACTGGGCGCTGGGGGAATTCACCGCGCGTGTGGGGCGAAATGGTATTTCGCCCCCCAAAGGGAAGAGTCGAAGTACCACTTCGACCCACACCCTGGGGAAGTGGGATATTTTCTACTACGTTTATGGCCTGCTGCACCATCCGGAGTACCGAACGAAATACGCGGCGAACCTTCGGCGGGAACTTCCGCGCATCCCGATCTCGCCGGATTTCTGGGCGATCTCCGAAGCAGGAAAGAAGCTCGCGGATCTGCATGTAAAATATGAGGACGCGGCGGAATATCCGCTCGAAGAGCAATGGGCTCCAGGTTCGGGATTGAATTTTCGGGTGGAGAAGATGAAGAAAAGCTCCCCCTCCTATGGAGCGAAGCGGAATAGGAGGGGGCTGGGGGGTGGTTTCCCTGCCGACCGGAGTGCGGTTCCTCAGCGCACCACCCCCCAGCCCCCTCCTCTTGCAGAGGAGGGGGAGTTTGCCTCCATCATCTACAATAAAGACCTGACGCTCACCGGCATTCCGCCTGAAGCGTTCGAATACCGCTTGGGTAACCGCTCGGCGATCGACTGGATCATCGATCAGTATCAGATCTCGACCGACAAACGAAGCGGCATCACGAACGACCCGAACCGGGAGGACGACCCGCAGTATGTCGTTAGTTTATTGAAGAAAGTGGTGACGGTGAGTTTGGAGACGGTGCGGATTGTGAAGGAAATTTCGGCGTTCTCATTAGGAATCTGAACAATTTCAAAAATAATTTCGAATTTTCTTGCATCGGGTACTGGAATGTATTATATTTGATGGTGAATTTATAGGCACCCGAAATCTGGTTAATAATGAATGAAGAATTAGAATGGAAAATTTTCCAGATTGCAGTTTTTGAATCGGAAAAGCCATTATTCATGAAATGAGAATTCAAAAAAAAAACTTGGGCACCGGTTTCCTTAAGCAAGCATCATTTCTTGCCTTAGGAACATGGGCAATTCGCTTTGCCTCGTTAGGTATTTTCGCCGGTTGCGGCATTTTTGGCAAGGCCGAGCGTCAAGTGCTTCCGGTTCCGCCGTATGCCCCGATTCCGAGCGCGCTGGAGGAGTCCTACCTCCATTCCCCGTCCGGCGATATTGCAGCGCACTACCCAAAGGGCTGGCTGCTGACTGATATTCGGACGATCCCGATGGCAAATGTCGAAGAAGTCTATACCGATCGCGAGCGCCGGCGGGCGCTGGTTCTGGCGGAACTACCAGAGACGGCCGAATTCCGGCGCTCGGTCGAGCGCGACGGCATGGTCGCGCTGGCCGATCAATCTTTCGCGACAAAATCGTCAAACGTACCGGGCAAGCTGACGATCACGCGTCCAACCGATCTTTATACCGAAAATGGGAAGGTATTCGCGAGCTATGAGTACGCGGAACTTGGTCCGGATTCGGTTCGGCAAGAGGAAAATCGCGTGGTGCTTTTCACGACCGGCGCGAAGTTTTATGAGCTGGGAATGATCGAACTCGCACCGCCAGAGAATCCTGCGGAGCACGTTCAGAACTTCCGGTTACTGGAGTCTGTTACCGCGTCGCTCCAAGGCGTCGCGGAGATTCAGAGAGATACGACAGCATTTTGAACTTGGATCACGCTGATTCTGATTATGAAGATAATTTCGCTTAATCAGAATGATCAGCGCAATCCAGGTGCCCATTGGGGCGTCGCCAAGTGGTAAGGCACCGCCCTTTGGAGGCGGCATTCGGAGGTTCGAATCCTCCCGCCCCAGCGACAATCAGTACCGAGTACCTGGTCATGAGTACCGAGTGGGTTACTGTTTGTATTAACTTGATACTCGGTACTCATTTTACTCGGGGTACTACCAATGGCACGATTAGAACAACTGCAGGCGCTACTGGAACTCGATCCGGCTGATAGCTTTACACGCTACGCCATCGGCCTGGAATTCGCGAAAGCGGGCAAATATGACGATGCCATCCGCACGCTCGAAGCATTGCGAGAGCAGGACCCCGCTTACGTTCCCACCTACTACATGCTTGCGGGATACTACCGCAAAACGGGAGTTGCCGAGAGCGCGAAATTGATCTATCGGGAGGGAATCGTCCAAGCCCGAACAGCGAATGACCGCCATGCCATGAGCGAATTGCAAGCGGCGCTGGATGAAATTGAAGATGAAACCGAATGACTCTCGAACAAGAAGCAATAGAATTTTTCCTGCGTGAAGAAGTCCTGAAATTTGGCGACTTCACGCTGAAGAGTGGGCGCAAATCGCCCTATTTTTTCAATACCGGCTCGCTCTGCACCGCCCAACAGCTAAAGAAAATGGGTGAGCTTTATGCGACAAAATTAAGCAGCGAGAAAGTTTTTGAGAATGCCGATGTCGTCTTCGGCTCGGCATATAAAGGAATTCCTATCGCGGTGTCGACGGCTATTGCGTTGGCCACGACGCGGCCAAATATTCGTTCCGTGAGCGATCGGAAGGAAGCGAAAACGCACGGGGACACAAGCAGCTTTTTAGGAACTCTCAAACGAGGAGACTCGGTCGTTATCGTCGATGATGTGATTTCAACGGGCGGCACGAAGCTCGAAGCCATCGCGAAACTTCGCGAAGCCGGCGCCGAACCGCTGGGACTCATCATCGCCTTCGACCGCGCGGAGCCTGCGGAAGGTTCCCGACTCACGGCCAAAGAGAATTTTGAGAAAGAAACGGGACTGCCAGTCTTTGCATTAGCGAATATCCACGACATTGCGGACCAAAGACCCGACGTAATGCAGGCACTTACAACATACCTTGCCCAATTTCAGGCTTCGTAATTCCTAATTCATAATCTCCAGCGGTTCCCAGCCTTCGCCGCCGCACGGGGTGTAATCTTTGCGGACATGCTCGTCGAGCCGGGTGCAGAGCGCTTCGCGCCGAGCGAAATGCTTGCAGGTAGCACAGAGGCCATTCTGGTTCGCGTGGCGAATGACCTCTTCCTGCTTCCGCCAGGCAATTTGCGCCGGATAGACGACGATGACTCCTACGGCTACGAAAAACAGCGTCCACCAATCCCCATAATTTGGAATGACGCCATAAAGCGCCCACGCGGCGATCACCACGAGCGCGAACCGAACGAGACCCCAGTAAATGATTGCTCCCACAAGTCTATTAAGCCACGGGAAAGAGAAATGATTCAACCATGAGGTCAGTATCCTATATCAATGCGGTTCCCAGAATCGTCGCGGCGATCGTATTGCTCGCCATTTCCGCATTTGCATTCGTTAGCAAAAAGCGAAAGCGACTAAAGAAACGGAAGAAGAAATGAGTCACCTCACTTCCCGGTCGCGCTCATCAAAATCGCAATCGGCTTGGTAGCCGGAATGCTTTCGAGGGCGATCTTAATCATCGAAGTGATCGGCACCGAAAGCACCATGCCCCACGGCCCCCAGACCCAGCCCCAAAAAATTAGCGAGATGAGAATAAGGAGCGGGCTCAAATCGAGACTCGAACCCATGATGCGCGGGGTAACCACACTGCCCCAGATAAACTGGACGACAATAAGCGTAAGCGTTACCGCGATGGGAATGGAAATTACATCGAACTGAAGGAAGGCCACAAGAATCGGCAGCGCCAATGCGAAGACAGAACCGATCGTCGGGATGAAGGTAACGAGAAACGTGATAAGCCCCCAGAGCAGCGCGAGATCGACCCCGAACGCCGAAAGCACCATCGCGGTGAGCACGCCGCTTACGAGATTTATCAGCGTGACCGTGATGAAATATCGTTCCGTCTTCGCATCGATGCGTCGAATTACCGCAGTCAATTCTTCTGCGGAATTGGGATACGCAATGCGTACCTTCCGGTCAAACAGCCCTTGGCCTCCCAAAATAAAGAGGATGAAAAGAAGAATAAGTCCAAGATCGCTCAGGACCGAGAAAAAGCTTCCCGCGCCGGCGAAGACGAACGAAAAAAGCGACGAACTCTGGACGAGGTTCGACCATTGCAAAGCCTGTAGTTGTTCCTGGAATGCAATGGGCGCGCCGGAAAGCAAATTTTCCAGATCAGGAAGAATCTTATTATTCCACCGGTCTTCATATCGTGGCAGCGCCGCGATTAGCGAATGTACGCTCGAAATCGCGACCATCGCGATCCCGAAGAGCAGCGCGCCGACGAGTACCAGCACGATAAGGAGCGCGACCGCCATCGGCACCCGTCGTTTTCGAAGCCATGCCACGAGGGGCCGAAAAATATTCGAAAGGAACAACGCCACAACGAATGGTAATAGCACCGGCTGCATCCAGTGCATCGCCGCGCCGGCAACCACAATTGCGATCACTGCAAGCGGAATCGTAATGCTACAGGCGATGGGCAGTTTGTCCGAATTTGAATTTAGGGGGATTAGCAAGATTTATGGGATTTGAATTACCGGTATGACTTATCCGAACATTCGACCCTTTCCAAAAGTCCCATGCCACTAATCCCCATCCCATAAATCTCTAAAAAATACGGCAAATCTTTGCCCCTAAGGAATTATTCATGTAGAATTTGGAATGAGAGGGTGTCATGCCAGGGTTGAACATTACTACAATGAAACTCGCGCCAATTTTGGCTATTATTGCGGTCATCGTAATTATGGCGGGATGTTCTTCGGGCGATATTACGAACCAGAACCAGATCGTTTTCCCGGCCGATAGCGTGAGCTACGCCCGGCAGGTCGCGCCATATTTTGCGCTTACCTGCACCACCGCAGGTTGCCACAATTTCACGGATATGGCGGGCAATGTCGATCTCTCATCATGGATTGCTGTTCGTGACATCAAGGTTCTCACGCCCAAAGACACGACCACGTCGCCGTTGGTGCTCGTAATGAAAGGGCAGACTCAGCATCCTAATCCATTTTCGGCGAATGAAAATCAACGAGAAGGCATTACGCGATGGGTTTGGGAGGGCGCGCAGAATAATTGACGATTGAAAATTAAGAATTAAGAATGGATGCGATGGAATTAAGCGGCCGCGAGCGGGTTTGTCTTCAAGGGATTTGGGAGCCTGCGTCAGGGTGGAATTGAAATAATTAGGGGGAACAAGATGAGAATACGAGAACTGAGACATGTGGCTCTGGCGATGGCCAGCCTGACAATTGCCGGCGCGGCTTCGGCACAGCA
>VFSW01003316.1_pt1 | contig 24162 bp, 29 predicted proteins | sample 5358111 | NCBI WGS metagenome assembly VFSW01 (sample SAMN11554181, study PRJNA540505) | mine drainage metagenome | isolation source: sediment from site ElyBrook_90M | place: USA: Ely Copper Mine, Vershire, VT | collected 2017
CATATGCTTTATCAAAACTTTTAGAATTTGAATGAAATTTTTTGTATAAATTATCTTAGGCGATGTTCTTTATGTAGATGTTACCTCTGCCAGACTAGGATACAGATTCAATTTAGCCGTCTATACTGATAATCCCTCCTGACATGCATCTACCAACATGACCGCCGGAGTTTCCATGAATTGTGATCTCTCCTCCGGACATGTGATATCCTACGTAACCCTGCATTGCCTTGTACTATGATCTCACCGTCTGACATGCCTTCCCCAACGTAATCTCCTGCGCCTCCTTGAACTACGATCTTGCCCTCCTCAAGGCTGTATCCTATGCAATCAGCAGGACAGCCTAGACTAGAAAAATCCAATGTCACTGTGTCGTCCTCCTTTATTGTCTTGTTTATTGCAGCTGAGATGAAAAGACCTGCAGTCCAGTAGTTTGCCTTGTCTGAGAAATGTTCCCCGCTTATCAAGCCTAAAAAAATTGAGACATCGTGTAGGACGAAGTCGAGTCTTTCAAGCTTTGAGGAGGCAGATTTGTAACAAAACTCAGTAACGCAAAAGACAGTCTGTTTGCATTTCTATTGTATCCTTGGTTCTACCAAACAGTCTCTCAATGGCTGATCGTCTGTTTCTGGCTACCATCTGGCACTCACGCTATTATTCAAAAAGTGTATGTTAGCAAGTGTTCTCCTTGTATCGAGGTCCGAACCACAAAAAAATACTTCAATAAGGCAAATGGATGTTATCGCACATAATACTGAAAATACTGTTAACCTGTAGGAATTTACCCAAGGCCCATCTTGCGCAGCATTCCCTGTAGTTGCCTGCCCTTTGATGCCTTCATCATGGTTTTAGAGTTCTTGTAGGCCTTGAGTAACTCCTTTACCTCATGTTCAGTCCAGCCAGAGCCTCGTGCAATTCTTTTTACACGCGATGCGTTGATGAGATCTGGATCGGCCTTTTCATCTTTTGTCATGGACTGTATTACATATCTCCATCTTTCCATCCTTTCCTCTTGCTGATCCAGTTGGTCTTCTTTTACCATTCCAGATATTCCAGGCATATTCTCCATTATGCTTCGCAGACCTCCTGCCTTTGTGGCTTCTTCTATTTGGAAATAGAAATCTTCCATGTTCATCTTACCATGTGATATGCGCTTGAGCCTTGCTTCGTTTCCCTCAGTCTCTAGTCTTGCTGCCATGTCAAGTAATGCTTGAATGTCTCCCATGCCAAGCATCTTGCCAACAAACCTAGTTGGTGAAAACTTCTCCAGATCATCAATTCGCTCACCTGTTCCAATATACATTATTTTAGCACCGGTAGCAGCTGCTGCAGCAAGAGCCCCACCACCCTTTGCACTAGAATCTAATTTGGTTATGATGATACCGCCAACTGGAACTATCTTGTGAAACGCTTCTGCCTGGTTGTAACACTGCTGTCCTATCGTACCATCAATGATAAGCAATGCCAGGTCAGGATCTGCTACCTGACTTATTCGAGTCATCTCATCGAATAGATCTTTTTCTTCCTTGTGTCGCCCAGCAGTATCTATCAGTACAACATCCAAGTTCTTTCCCTCAAAGTATTTTAGGCCGTTCTTTACAATTTCAGGCGAGTTCTTGTTATCTTCCTCGCCATACACTTCAACATTTGCCCTCTCGCACATTGTCTTGAGTTGAGTCAAGGCTCCAGGTCTGTATGTGTCTGCACCAACCACGCAGACCCTGTATCCTTGCTTTGTCAGATATTTTGCAAGTTTTGATGTTATTGTTGTTTTGCCGCTACCCTGAATTCCAAGCATTAGCACGCGGTTCATCTTCCCTGGCTGGAAAGTGTATTCGTTCTCGTTTCCCAGTAGTTTTGAAAGTTCGTCATACAATATCTTTACAATGTGGTCCTTTCTTGATAGTCCTGGTGGCGGAGTTTCGTTGAGTGAGCGCTCCTCTAGGTTTTTTGTAATTTGAAAGACAAGTTTTACATTGACATCAGACTGTAACAGTGATCTCTGAATGTCTTTAGATAATTCTTTGATTAGCGCCTCATCTATGGCAGACGAGTTGACTATTTTTTTCAATGCAGCCCGAAGGCCTGTCTTGAGGCTATCTAACATTGCTCTTCCAAAACAGCTTCGGTTATTTCAAACCTTCCTCTATATCCATCCCATATTTTACTTGACTTTACAATCTTGATACATCCAGAAAACAAAGGACATGATACCACAAATGTCTCTGCCTCTCCTCCCTCAAATGACACATTGAACCCAAACCTAGTTGATGTGGTAATTAATTTTTCTACATCTGGTGCAGTTATTTCTTTTCCAAGCCATGAGTCATCAAGTCCATGTGCAGTAACACTTGTGACAATAAACCGAAATCCAGATTGTACCAGCTCACGTAGATATGACATCTCATTTATATTCCAAAGCGGGGCAATAACGTCAAGGCTCAGACTGCGGCAAATTGTTTCAAAGTGGTTTTTCTGAAATATGCTGCGGATTCCTCCATGAACTATTCCATCTATCCCGAATTGCTCCTTTGCAGTCTTTAGTGTTTTTTTTAGATTATCAACCTCTATTGCAATATCATCAGAATCAAGGCCAACAGTAATTTGAGGTATGTTCATAGCTTTTGCCTGGAGTACGCTCAAACCAATGTTTGGATGATGCAGCAGGTAACTCTCCTCAGATTTTGGGAATATGGTCACAAGACATGCTATGTCATGGCCTTCCAACTTTGCCATGTAAGTGGCAAAGGTGCTGTCCTTCCCTCCTGAGAAAAGTGATCCAAGTTTCAATTTGCACTCTTGCTGCATCTATTCAATTAATTTTTTTCCAGCTCTGCTACTTTTTTGAGGCAGCTGTCACACAGAGTTAGATGTCCCCTTAATGCGACTTCAACGTTTGATGCAAGACATACGTGGCATAGGCCTTTCATGTACTATGCATGCATGTCATTGTGTATAATTCATTCGAGAAAGAGAAAGCCTGGATGCTTCAATCACTCATAATCTTCATCACTATGATGTCAGTTGGCTTTTCTCGTCATCATCAGCATCCGAACCTAACTCTTGATTCGGACTATAATAGTTCTATCCATTACCTTCCAGTATTCGACATCTTGTCCTTGGGATACCTTGTCTACCACCTCGTCTTCTATCTGGGACACATCGAAGACTTCAAAACTCTCAGAGTCCATCACCTGAACAATTACATCGGTTTTTGATATGACAGAGCCTACTCTCTTGTCAATTAACGGTACCTGTACCTGTGCACTCACAGGGGATACATGCGGGTATTTTTTTTTGTCAAATATTCCAACAGCCACAATTCTTGCCTTCGCGGCTCCATGCTTTCCTGGTTTGCTGGTATCATATTCTACTATCTTGCATGGCTCTTGGTTTGGGGCATCAACAGGTAACAAGATATATGATCCAATTTTAAGTGAACCTAGTTCAGAAGGCTTGCTCATCACACAAACAGAATTTGGCAGAGTATATAACTTTTTTATTTGATTTTTTCTATAACTGAAAGGTTCAACAAATTGGTCATCCTGATTCCTTTTCTTGCAACTTCCTTTCTTGTTTTTTCACAATATTTGTTGTCACTCTGATGTGTGTTTCCACTTGAGACCTCGAAGACAACCAAATTATCAACATATGGAAAAGTAAACTTGGGAGCCTCAGTTGATGACGTGTACAAAGTTCCACATTCTGCGCGTCTTACTCTATTGCGTTTTGCTACTATCAGAGCCAAGTCTGAGAGATCAGATTCAGAGTGTCCGTGATCAAGATAATAAACAGAAACAAGATTAAGTTTTTGATCGTTGAATCTTTCAAAGAACTCGGTATATCTTGAGAAGACAAATGTTGGCTGCTCTTGCTTGTGTCTGTTAACTTCTTCTAATGTGTTCTGTCTGTCTCGAAATCTTGCAAGAAGATACGTATTGTTATGTGCCGGAAAATATGCATTACCATCTTCTGAAAAAGTGGCAGTGGCAAAATACATGTCATCAATGTAGGCGGAATTTTCCAGTATTTCTTTCAATTTTGATGACGATTCATTGTGCAAATATGGTGTACATACATATCCTCCCTCTGCAACCTCCGAATCAGCCACGTGATCGGGATCAAACTACCTTCTTATATGTAGTTTGACAGAGCTCAATTTTTCTAGATCTGTTTCAAATTTTGGGAAATATATGGTTGTTTTTCCTAGCCGATAATTATTTAATACGAACAAACTGGATGAAAATCGATGTCCCACGCTAGCTCAGCCTGGTAGAGCATCCGGCTGTAGTGGTTGGCTCTTGGCTGACCGTCATCAGCCTATCAGGCTTACAGAAACCGGAGAGTCGCAAGTTCGAATCCTGCGCGTGGGACCATCAAATCAGTTTAAATCCCAAACTTTCACTATATATCCAAATGGCCCAGAGACTCCAAGACCAAAGACTCTCAAACAAAAGACTTGTGGATATCTATGATTATGACGACAGAATAAGACGAGTCTGTAGACAGATGGAAGATGAACTTTCGGATAACAACGTCAGACTGATTTCTGATTATAATAAAATGATGGTTTCTATCTCTCTTTCAAAGGCAACAAGACTTAGACATATGCAAACACTCCTTTCATTGTCAAGATTACTTGGCATGGACTGGAAGGATGCTACAAAAAGAGAGATTGATGATCTCGCATTTAAAATAGTGGAAAGATATGGAGATGGCAAGGGTCAGGAGACTTATTCAAGTTTTGATCACAAAAAGATCTTGAAAATTTTCTTTAGATGGTTCAAGCTTGGATCACGAGATCACAAAGAGGTTGGTGATCCACCAGAGACAAAGAGTGTCAGGCTAAGAAGGGTAAAAGATAATCTTGCACGCGAATCTCTTGTAACGCAAGAAGATCAAAGTAAACTATTGAGGGCTTGCGGAGAAAATCTAAGAGACAGGGCACTCATTGATGTACAAAGTGAAGCTGGAACTAGACCTGGTGAGATTCTAAGTCTTTTGATAAAGCATGTTAAATTCGACAACTATGGTGTAATAATTCACGTGGATGGCAAGACGGGTCCAAGACCTGTGAGACTGATCAGGTCTACTCCAAATCTTGCGGCATGGATTGATGCTCATCCTTATCGAGAAAATCAAAACGCTCCATTGTGGATAAAGATTGGCCACAGGTGTTATGGAGAGATGCTCACCTACGCTGGTGCCAGGATGATAATCAAGCGTAGATGCGAGATGGCGCATCTATCAAAAAGAGTCTGGTTAAACCTGTTCAGGCATTCGGAGGCAACAGAGACTGCAAGATTCCTGACAGAAGCTGAAATGAAAAAAAGACATGGATGGACCAGCGATTCAAAGATGCCTGGTAGGTATGTCCATCTGGTCAATGCAGACGTTGAGGAAGCTATCCTTTCTCACTATGGAATGGTAAAAGATAAGGAGGTAGGACCAAAACTACCAAGAAAATGTCATTTCTGCGATGTGCCTAATTCACCTCAATCAACGAGATGCACCAAATGCGGTAGACCGCTTGATCTTACTACTGCGTTAAAGATTGATGATGCGACAGAGACTCGTCTTTCTGGGATAGAGGAAAAGTTGAACGTTTTATTGAGCGCACTTCCGAAATAATCTTCAATATTTGTTCACGGATCAAGGCATAGTCCACGCCACATGATTTACATTTTACCATAGATATTCATCGCCTCATGATCTTCTTTTTAATCAGGTACTGTACTTGAGATGGAACCAACAAAATGTCTGCAGTAAATGTGTCTTGGTTTTTGTTTATGCCTGGATAATTCATTATCTGTAAAAAATGAAAAGAATTTAAGGATTTTAGATTCAAGTTTTTCAAGTTCGTGTCACTTGATCTGTTCAATTAGTACTTTTTCCTCAACCCCGCCTTTCCATTCTTTATTGATACACGGTACCCTCGATTCTCAAGCATCTGTTTTGCAAAGGAACTGAGTTCTGGTATCGTAACAAAGGCCTTCAACTGCTCGTCGGTTAGCTTGGAAAAATCAATTCCCCCTGCAAGATCTGGGCTTTGAGGATCTTGTTGCTTACCCATGATTTCTGGTTTACTTGTTTGTACTTGCCGGTCATGTTTGCAACGCGAATTCTCTTGAGGCTTGGCGGTGATAAAATCGATGCCCATGCCCTGCCAAGGAAGAAGAGGAGTCGACTCATTCCTGTCTGCAATCTTCTTACCCTCTTCTGTCGGTACAAAATATTCCTGCCTTTTGGTCTCAGTAACTTTTCTTCCCGCTCCGGAAACCTCTGTACTCTTTGTCTCGACATATCCTCGCTCCGCCGCTCCCTTTTGCTCAAGCTTCCACAGTATTCCCATGACATCATATGATGAGAGGTTTGTCCTCTCTGCAATCAACTGGCTTGTTCCCCCTCCCTCCCGCAGTATGTTGTATACTGCAAGCTCCTCCGGTGTAAGGTGCGCTACAGAGCCGTTCTGTATGCTGGAGAGGCGCTCCACTGATTCTGGCCTGATGATTGCTGTATCATAGAACTGCTCGTCAATTCCGTTTTTTAACATTGCATCTGCGATGTACTGTTTGTGCTTTTGAGAAAACACAACAAACCAGACATAGTATCCAAGATCAAAGTTCTTCCTGAAATTTTCAACCACCTGGGACTCGTGCTTTGTCGGGTCTGTCTCCACCTCCACCGCGATTGTCTTTTCGGACCAGTAAAGGGGATCGTATGATGCCGCACTGCCAGAATTCTGCATCCGTTCTGGCTCAAATATCAATAGATCTGGCCTTTGTGCACCTCTGTCTCCAAGGTCTGGAATGCAGAACTTGAAGGCCTTTTGCTGCATCCTCATTATCATGAATATTGTACCAAGGTGAAGGTCAGAGCCTGCGCGCCTCCCCATGGCAGCGTTTGAGAAGTAGCTGTTGTATGCAATAGGTGCCAGCACATAACGCGTGGCACGGTTCTCATCGCCGTCGCCTACGGAGGCATTTTTGCGCTCCACCAGCCTGAGTTTGTTTACCAGCATATTGTCAAGCTTTTCAAGTATCTCTTTTCTTTCCACGTGAAACATTTTGGAAACAAGATCACAGATCTCGTCTTTTGTCATGTCCCTGTTCTCGTTGTACAGCAAGAGCAGGATTGCAGCTTCCAGTGGCGTTACCGGCGGTGTCTCACCCCTTGTCTTTGTCGGCATGATGTATTTTTCAAGTGATGTTGGCTCGCCATACTTTTCTATACTGTATCCTGCAAGCCCCATCCAGTCCCTTTTTCTGTCAACTATTGGAGATACCCTGAGGAGTCCGGACAGCGGTGTCTGTCCCTGCGAGTAGAATGCAAATCTGCCATGGGTCATAGATGTCAGAGTCTCTACTGGTACAGGCATTACAGTCTTGAACGTGTTTGCTGTTTCCGTATCAACCTTGAAGCAGACAATGGTTCTCACAAGTGCAGATATCTCCTTTGCAAATTCTCTTGGAAATGTGTTGATTGTCTGGGATGTGATGGTAACCTTGACGTTTGCCTTTCTCATTGTATTTAGCAGCTCACGCAATGCAAATGGCGCAAAAAGATGGGCCTCATCAATATACATGAAAAAAGGCTTTGGGATAACGTCAGTCCTGCTAAACCTTTTTCTTGCCTCTACATAGACCATGTTGATTAGAATGGTACCAACAAACGATATCACGTCATCAGAGCCCCCACTTGATAGATCGATTATCACCCATTTTCCTGACTGTATTACATCAGCAAAATCAATTGTAGACTTCGATGTATCCAGCATTGCTGCAACCTGCGGAGTTGAGAGGATCTTGTCGAGTTTGTTGTATGCAGAGCGTCCGGCATCTCTTTGGTACTGTTGCGGAAAAAGTACACTCCAAAAGTGTCTTACATCACGGTTTGCTACCTTGGCAAGAAAAATGGAACGCATCCTGTCATCTGTTATTATCTTTACCAGGTCTCGGAGGGTGGAGCCTTCTATCTCAACGAGTGCGTTTGCGCCATTTCTGAGCAGGGCTTCAAGCTGAGGTCCCCAGGAATCGCGATAAATGTTTCGAAGTGCGTTTACAAGATTCATGACAACAACATATCTTTCGCCTCCTTCCTTGACCTCTAGTGGGTTTATCTTTACAGTCTTGCCCCACTGCCTTACTGCATCAAGGCTGATGTAGATTACACGGTCCTTTTTGGAATCAGGAATCATCCTTAAAACATCCTGGGCAAGCGAGCCGTGAGGATCAAGCACAAGAAAACCTTCTTCTCGGTTTATGTTCTGGTTTATCATTATAGTATCAACAGTACTCTTTCCAGAGCCCACCTCACCGAAGATTCCCGTGTGAATCTGATCTTCTCTTGGTATGCCTACTGCCTTGCCGTTGTCATCAAACCCAAGTACTGTAATGGTTGACCTTCCTGAATTCATGACTTGAAATGAAATGTATCTTAAAAAGTGTCATTGTGGGGTGGCTGCATAACCCCTTCCCAATTTTTATTTAAATTACAAGTTACGTATTCCTGACAGTTTCTCACATGTGTCTATTTTCTGACCAGAGTGCAGCTGCAGTGCACGGTATAATTGCCTTTTTTAGTGGCCCATCTCAGAAGTGGAATGATTGCCTCTCTGAGTTCAGTTCCACGGTCTGACAGCGAGTACTCTACCCGCGGTGGAATCTCGTTGAAAGTATTTTTTATTACCAGTTCTTCTTTTCCTAGCTCCCTTAGCATGGAGGCAAGGGTCGACGGACTTATACCCTTCAGTTCGGACATCAATTCCTTGTATCTTAGTTTCCCATGGTTGCCTATCTCGTTTACTATCAGCAGCCCCCACTTCTTACCTATTGTATCTATTACACCATCTAGTGGACACAAACAAATTGCATTACTTTGGTTTTTCATAGTAACTACTATACTACGAACTTTGTATTTTAAATACTTTGAATTTCATAGTGATAGCATGGTAAAAGAACTAACAGAGTCAGATCAGAAATTGTATCTGTGTGATGCATGTGGTTTTAGATACAAGGATCCTAAATTAGCACAACAATGCGAGGATTACTGCAACAAACATAAGAGCTGCTCAAGAGAGATTACAAAACATGCTGTAAGGTGTTGTTAATTGACAGCGATTGAGATTTCAAACGATTGGCAGGACAAAGTAATATCATCAAAAGACCCTGTAATAGTTGATTTCTGGGCTCCATGGTGCCCTTGGTGCATGAAACTAATGCCAGTATTTGAACAAGTCTCAAAACAATACGAGGGGAGGTTGGTCTTTGCCAAGGTAAACGTTGAGGAACACGAGGATATTGCGCAGGCAAACGGTGTGATGGGCATTCCAGTTCTTAAGATGTTTTGTAATGGCAGAAATGTTGGAGAACTTGTTGGTTACATGACAAAGGAAAAACTTGTTCCAGAACTTGATAAAATGCTTGCTACTATTCCTAACTGCCTTTCACAGAGCTCGTCACTATCACATGAGGTATCCGCAAAATGAGTAACATGAGTCCTGTTGGGCAAGTTTTGAAAAGACCAGCCTATGCTGTTACGGCGATCATAATTTCAATAGCACTAGGTTCACTCTTTTGGTCACTTACGTTTAATTTTACGCCTACTCCATTGCCAAAATACATCCAGATGTATGGTATGCCTTTTACTGTCACCACTGTTACCATGGGGTTTATCATAGCAATATTGACGGGATTAAACACAGCGTTGATTCTTTGCAGAAAACAAATGACAGGTAGTTTGGGTTTCAAAAAGGGAGCAGGTTCTAACCTGCTTGACATAAGTTTGTGAACGAAACCACCATTATTCCTGCGTGTTTTTGCGAAAAAATGTTTATGAATATATGTCACGCAGGATAGTACATGCAGTGCATTCACAGGAGCAATAGCATCAGGATGCCCTGTTTGTACTGCCCCCTCCTTGGTGTCTTTGGTTTGGGCGGAGCATTAGCATTATTCCCGTTTCAAGGATTAGAACTAAAGTTAGCTGCAATTGTTGCCCTGGTGATTTCATTATACTATACCTCAAAGAATGTTAAGATTGCATGTAAAATGTAGAATAATCAACCCTGCTCTGACAAGAAATGAATCCTCCAAGTCTGACAATGCTGTTCTAGTTCAGGCTTCATTTGGGTCTAAAGAGTTAGTTTAATCAAATTATTTTTGAAACTTAGGCTAGTTTTAGTGTCCTTGCAACTCTGTTGCTGTAGGCTGATGCAAATGCAAAAGCCAATACAACACTACCAATAATTTCTAGACTAGTTGAAAAATATGCATACATGCTAACATATAGTATTATAGCACCAGCAACTGAAACTGGCAGAATCTTTCTGTTGCCACTAAACCATATTCCAGCAAACATTGCACCAAATGAAACGAGCAAAATTACTTCTCCCCAAAAGCCAGAGAAGAATGATGCCATGATATTTTGTGTAGCCGTGCCACCCATATTGGACATGGTATTGGCAGTCTTTGTTATTCCTATAACAGAAGAACCAACTATACTAAAGCTCATGAAAATTGTACAAAGACATATTCCTATTCCACCAGAGGCACAAGCACATGTACTTCGAAAGTTTCTCAAGATGGCATCCCAGACCCTTTATATCATATTCCTGCAGTCATAGAGAATATTCTTTTTGAAGCTTTTTGAATAGATCTTCACCGCATGTTAGAGGAAAATCAGGTATTCCAACTATCTTGTACTTGCCGTCTATAACTGTGGTAGGAACCGCCTTTATGCCGTACTTTTCCATTTTTTCTCTGATCTCTTCAGTCATGCTGTTCACGTCATAGGTTGTCTGGCTGCATCCTTCATGCTTTCTGATCTCAATGTTTCTGCACAACGGACAGTTTGCAGAGAATATTTCAAATGTATGATTTTCTGTCATGGTATCAGTATACAAAAGAAACTACTTAAGTTGTGAAGTATATTGTACGATACCAGTATGAAAAAGGAAAGCATTGTTCTATTCTGTCCGCTACAGGGTGTAATTGATATAATAAGCAAGAAATGGTCATTGCTTGTGATAAACGAGATTGGCAATCACAAGAGCATCAGGTTCAACGAATTAAGAAGAGAATTAAAGGGAATCACGGCGAAATCCCTTACAAATACCTTAAGCGAGCTGCAGTCAAATGGATTGATAAATAGAAAAGTCTTTGACGAAAAACTTCCAAGAATTGAATACAGGCTTACTGATGAGGGAGACAGACTATATCATTTGATCATTCCATTATTGCAATGGGCTGCATCAAGAAGAGGTGCGGTTGTCACAGAATGCTCATGTAAGGCAAAGCGATAAAATTTTCATGATTCTTATCTTCCAGATCTTTGTGCCACTCTTTTCACTATGGGTGTAACTACTGCTCCAAGTGCAGCGCCAAAAGTAATGTGAGCAATTAACGATCCTGCCAAAATAAGTGGAAACATTTTCTGAGTCTCTTCTGTTATCATCTTGTCCATTTGTTCCATCTTCATCTTTTCGTCCATGGCGCCCTTGCCTTGCATGGTATTTCCTGCCATCGTTCCTTGTTGATTCATCTCTGAATTATTACTCATTTGTCCCTGACTCATTGAATTGCCTTGCATCGAGGATTGTTCATTCATGGAATTACTTTGCATGTTTCCTTCCATGTTTCCCATAGGCATCATCTTCATCAAGTCCATCATGTGTGGTGGAAGAGCTGTCATTGCAATTGGTAGAAAGATTACAACATAAGCAATAACGCCAGTAGCAACTCCTAAACCTATACCCTTGCCAAATCCTCTAATCTGAAATTTCTTGGTAGTAATTATTGCACCAAATGCTACACCTATTGCAATGCTTGTAAGAAAGTGTGCTGTAATTCCAGGACCTAATGCGTTTTCATAGGACTGACCCGTGATGAGGCCCATTATTATAGCAAAACAATTTGCTCCCATTCCTATCTGGGTCATTACCATGCTCATTACTCCATACATGACCGCTCCGCCTGCAATTCCGCCTACTATTCCTGCTCCCAGGGCAACCTTCTTTGGATACAGAATAGATTCCATCGTCATGGTTTGAACAGTTCCAAACCATACGATAAATAGATTTTTCCAAATCATCGAATTAAAAATTGAACTGTTAAAGAGTTTATTTTTATTGTACTTGGAATAATAACAGTCATGGATAATCTAAGAAAAGAGAGTAAGATCAGATGCACAGAATGCAACATGGAGTTTGAATCAAAAGAAAAGTTAGAAGAACACCAGTCAAACCACTCTGTCTATTGTGATACATGTCCTATAGACATGGCGATACGAGGAATATCGAATCTATTTCGTAGAAATAAGCATCCTGCCTAGAGTGTTAAGTGTAATCTTGGTTCTTCCCCGCTCCAATCTTTCTACGTCCACCAGACCAAGTTGTACCAAGCCTTTTGCTTCTGCACTACCTTGAATGTGGTAGCTTAGTAGGGGTTTCCCAAACTCACAGTGTTTAGTGAGACTATCCAGACTCTCTACAGAGCCCCCTGCCTTGTCAAGTGCCTGCAAGATCTTGATCTTTGCATCTGAGATTATCTCGTTGTAACTTAGCTTCAGTATTGGCAAAAGCATTGGGTGCCCTTCCATGTCAGTACCAAACGCCTTGATTCCATTTACAAACGCACAAGAAAGTGCGGCGCACCCTATCATCTTGTCACCTGCGCTTACGTTTATCAGAATTTGTTCGTAGTTTGTCCCTTCTTCTTTTATAATCTGAGATACATGTTCCATGGCACTTCTGATTATGTCAGGTTGGACAATTTCCCTAAGGGTGGTAGTCACGCCCAGTGTAGAGCGAAGGTTTCCTGCAAACTCTTCTGCCATCTTTGTATCATCTTTATAGTGAAGCAGTACTAGTTTGTGAATCGGAAAGTTGCGTATTCCTGCCAGAATTCCTTCCTTGTCTTGGCCAAACGTAGCTATCTGAAGAGTCTTCTGGACCACAAGTTAAGTTTGGACCGGTCGATACTAAAGTATTGACTTTAACCCTTCAAGATTTACTTGAATTGATTAATACAAAACCCTGGATCAGAAATAAATTCCAATCCACACTGTTGTGGGACGTAATCCTGCCAATAGGCAAACAAATTGATGGTTCGTTTGTAAATGAACAATTCCTAAGATAGTACAAGATTATCTTGAAGGATTAAAGATAATTTCGATATATCTCTGGTGATAATAAAACCTAGCAATTGATGAAACCTAGCGTTGCGTTAATGATTGGTGTATCTCTCATAGTTGTAGGCGGTGCATCATATTTTCTTGTGCAGCAGCCCTTTACAGACTGCCCGGCATTTATGGGATTGTTGGTAGGACAAATATCTCAAGACGTCTTGGAGAGATGCCATCTGTCAGGTTCCATCCAAATTATGGGTTCCGTGTTTTTTATAATAGGTGTCTTTCTTACCATTTATGGCGCTGTAACAAAGTATTCTTTGTAACAAATCTCTTGATTATTGGATTTGATAATATTGTTTTTCTCTTAAATACAATCAAGCAGGTAAATAATCAAAGCACATGACAGACACAACAAACCGCAAAAAGTCTTCTGCACTCTCCTTCTTCCTAACACCGCCCTTGTCACAAAGGCTTGTGGATGGTGCCCTTCTTGCAGCAAGGCTTGGAATGGCGTTTGTCTTCATATTTCCAGGAATCAATCACACCATATCGCCTGAAAAGCTGGGCCAAGGGGTGGAAATGATCACACACTTTTCTTCTGCATCAGCTACAAACATTGCATTTGTTCTAGGAGTTGGAGAGATAATTTCAGGAATTCTTATCGCGCTGGGCCTGATAACAAGAATCGCTGTCCCTTTTCAGATCTTTATTCTTGTGGGGGCAATGGTAATGTTTGGGTTTGACTTTACAAAAGGCCCTGCCATATGGAAAGATCCTGGTCTTTTGGGACTTGCTATCATCTTTACACTGTATGGTTCGGGAAGATTCAGTATGGATAATCTCATTTCAAAGAAAATTAGCAAATAACAGTCGCAGTTAGTAGCGGACCCGATGGTCTTTGAACTGACAGCTGAGTCTTGCATTACATAATTATTCATCACACACAAGCAAATCTGATTCGACCAACCCCCTTTTACAAAATTCAAATGAAATCATATGGTGGCAAGGGCTAGAAAAAAGAAAGCCAAGCGAATCATCAAGAGACGGAGTATCAGAAAGACAAGATACACATCAAGGGTTTCCTATCGTTTAAAGGAGATTCCAGTAAAACAGATTCGGGTCTGGAAGGAAGCTCAGGCAAGAAAGCTGAATCGAGAGGGAATTTCGGAACTTGCAAAGTCAATCAAGACCGAGGGACTGCAAAATCCTCCGATGGTGCAAAAAGAGGGAAACTTGTATCTTTTGATGTCAGGACAACGGAGATTGGCTGCACTGAAAAGACTAGGTGCAAAAAAGATTCCTGTCTTGGTCTTGACAAGAAAAACAGAATATGATACCCCAGATGCCAAGGCGGCCTCTGTTATTGAAAACATTCACCGCAAAAACATGAACGTAAAGGATATGGCCGATGCATGTGCATTTTTGGCAGAACAGATGGGCAAGTCAAAGGCTGCCCAGTCATTAGGACTTTCAATGTCGACATTCAAGAAATACCACGGATTTGCAGGAGTACCAGACAAGCTAAAAGAACTTGTGCCAAAGACAATCTCAAGGGATGATGCAACAAAGTTGTATCAAATCATCCCAGATGTTTCAAAAGCAGTTAAAATCGCACAACAAATATCAGAATTTGAGACGCGAACAAAAAAACGATATCTTAAGGTTTTAGCACGCAATCCAAATTTATCCCACAAAAAGATAATGAAAAAGGCAAGATCATTAGCATTACAGCAGAATGTTTCGTTAAGGTTATCAAAGAGAAAGACACGCGGGCTATTGGTACAATCACACCGTCAAGATCTACATCCAAATGAGCTTGCAAACAAGATTGTGTCAGACTGGCTTGATAGACGAGGGTACTAGTTTTAACACCAAGCTACATTTTCATTTCAATTACTTTATGATATAAAAAATTAACTAAGATTTCCGGCCGGAGTTTGTTTTGTAGATTCTAGCCCTGCAAGTCCCGTGAAAACAGTTGTAGTGGTAACAAGACCCAATTTTTATTTTTTATCTATTTGAATTATGATTGTGAATTCATTGCTTGCTTTCTGTGTGCATCAATTATAGTAACAATCTTTCTTGCAAGTGATATTGGACTAATGTTCTTCTTCGCAGTTACAAGAAGGATGTGGTCATAAATGGGGAAGGTAAGCATGGTTAGGTTTTGTCTCTCTGAGATATGATAATTGATTGGACCGTATTGTTCATCAAAATCTTGCCCCATTGATATCTGTAATACACATTGCATGAAGAACATCTCGCTGTTATATGGAAGGTGCTTGTCATTTTCCTCGCTTTCAATTCTTTCCACTGGTCTTCCAAATTTGTTGATGACTGTTACAGACTGTATGTTACCCTCAAGACTTGAGATCGATTCACATAATGTATCTAATTCTGAATACATGGCCAATGTGATCTTCCTACTATTTTGCTTCTTGATATTTAACAACATCACATAGTTATCAAACTTGATAAACAAGCGTCGATCATGGATTGCGACAAGGAAGAAAGTAGACAAATTGAAAAAGAAATGACCAGAATTTTCTTTGCCATGATCTTCTTTTGAAATCTTGAGATAAAATGACTTGATTGATTATCAGGAAAGTTATTCTCATTTCTGATATTTTTGTCATGGCTATAATAGATAGAAAACACATTTTCGAGTATTGACGAGTCAACACATTTGGATTGGAATATCAGTTGGGTTATTTGCTGCAGGAATAGGAATTGGCTATGCCATTTTCATGAATACTTACAGCCCGTATGGAATAATGATGCAGCCACAATTTTTCAATCAAATGATGGCAGGAAATCCACAGTTTTCCAATCAATACATGGGATACATGATGCAGAACCCACAATTAAGACAGCAGATGTACAGCTACATGTTTCAAAACAAGGATTTCATGTACAACATGATGGGAAATCCTAGCTTTCAAAACCAATACATGGGTCCTTGGATGATGCAGAATTCACAATTTCAGAGACAGTGGTTCAATTCTACTATCCCTAGTGGCCAATTAAAAGGCCCCTCAGCCAATACAACAAATACATCGCCGGGATTTTCCGCGGGATCAGGAATGATGGGTTCCGGGATGATGGGCGGTGGGTCGGGCTATGGCGGTAGTGGCAGCAATTACGGCATGGGCAGCATGATGAATACTCCAACATCTACCATTGACAACTCCACATTCAACGCTCTCAATTCCCAGCAGAGCAGCGTCATAGTAAACAGAACTTCCAACACCGTGTATGTGGGATCAACTGGAGTCACAGTACCAGTAGAAGCATCACCTCTCTGGTATCCTCAGCCAGGTGACTACTGGCTGGTTTATGGTCTTGTCAACCCCACAATTGTTATCAAGCAGGGAGAACAGGTAAACTTTCTCTTCATAAACATGGATAACGATACTCATGTGGCATCTATTACTACTATGGCTCCGCCATACTCGTACATGCCCATGATGAATGGAATGATGGGAGGAGGAACCCAAAACGCAGCTGTAATATGGCTTGCGATAAGCCCCATGCTCCCAGGTGTGGCAAGTACTACAAGTAACCAAAATGTAACCTACAGCGATGCCGTACTCACAGTAACATTCAGCAATAGAGGGACCTTCTGGTATCCGTGTCTCTATCCAGGACATGCCCAAGATGGAATGTATGGAAAGATAATTGTCCAATGAGTTGAAAACATGAAGATAGGAATTATTATCAACAACATCGACCCTGAGCTGGTGTGGAATGCCTTGAGGTTTGCAAACACTGCAATTTTGGAAGGGCATCAGGTGAAGATCTTTCTGCTTGGAGCTGGCGTTGAAATAGAAAGCATCAAGAGCGAGAAATTTAACGTTCAGGAACAGCTTGAGAAATTCAACGAACTGAGTGGAACCATGCTTGCTTGCGGGACGTGCATCAGGTCGCGTCAGATGAAATTTGAAGTGTGCCCAGTCTCTACAATGAAGGACATGCTAAAGCTGGTCGTAGAATCTGAAAGGGTGCTGACTTTCTGATGGTGATCTTTGTTACAATTGCAGTGCATTGCATTCTTGGTTGATAAATACTAGAGAGGTCATTTATTACACATGGCATCGGCGACCACAGAAAGCAGAACGTCGCCAGCGGCATTTGCAATATCGCTGGCATCAGGAGTGATAATTATACTTGGAGGCATCCTGCCCTGGCTCTTCTTTGCAAACTTTCAAGCTTCGCCAATGGGCGGTATGATGGGAGGCATGATGTGGGGCGCTGGACCTTGGTTCATGGGCGGATGGCTCTTTCCGCTGCCTCTTGTGGCAGGCGCAATGGTTCTCTTTGGGGCAATTATGATGAACGCACGGCCACAGGAAACTCGCAACTGGGGAATAATTGTCCTAGTATTCTCGGTATTAGGATTGGTAGGAATGGGGCTGTCTACCCTAGGCGGAATAATAGGCATTGTGGGCGGAGCCATGGCATTAGCTGAAAGGCGGCCGTGACCCAAGTCTTCCAAATACACCGTTCAAAATTAGGTTGATTTCAAGATGAGCGTTCAGTTAGGTTGATGCCCTTAGGATTCATTACAACTTTGGAAGAGGACACAGTTCGATCAAGAAAACACCTGCGGAACAATCTGGAATCAAACTAGATTTAGGACAAAATAAAATTGAAAACCTTATCTAGCCTCCAAAAAATCGTTTTAATATGTAGAACTACAATGCTATCGTATTGTCAGTAAAGTGTGCTGATTGTCTTTGCACCCCTGAGATATGCAGTAAACGTGAATTACCAAGGTGTACGATATGTATCAAAGATGATTGTTGTTGTATAGAGATCCACACTAAAAAAGGCGATACCAAAATTGTAAAATTCTTTCTGAATGTAAAAAGTATGTATGTCTCAGCGTTAGCCATTGAGATCCTTTGTATAATGTCAGCCGAGATTGGAGAAAATACAGGCTTCTTTTTGTTTGGATACAAAAGGATTGATGGTATTTCAATTGGATTTATTCTTGGTTATGCACTTGCTGGATTCTCGACCTTTGCCTCGATTCTTGGAAGGTACAATTTAGACAACGTTATGGATGGTTGTTGTTCTGCATTAGACTGTAAGGATAAGAGATTCATTCAAAGTCTTACGTCAAGTTTTAGAAACTTTGCAGTAGGAGTTACCAAGATGCCATATTTGTATAAACAACCTTATGCCAAACAAATAATCAAAACAAGCCTATACGTCTTGGTTGTTTCTGAGAGTCTCTGCATATTAACTGCATTAATTGTTGATTTCATATTTTACAGACATTCATTATGGCTGTCAATACCGCTAGCACTCTTTGTTGGTGCTTTTTCGATTACTGCAATAGAGGCATTTAGGAAAATTAGAAACCAAACACCGAAAGTTAACACGATAAATTTCAAACGCTAAAACCCATCAAGTTACCAGAGTCCCTACTATGTCTAATTGATAGCAGATAATCATTTTTGGTTCAACTTGCTCCAAGCTTCAAACCCGCCTTCAAGATTCACTGCTTGGATACCACACTTGCAAAATTCTTCAGCTGCAATATTTCCTCGATAACCTGCGGAGCAATGACAAACTATTTTCTTACCCTTCAGATGTTCAAGTTTTCCCTGTCTTGCATTACGTATGGCAAGACCCAAGGGAATATTTATTGAGCCGCCAATCTGCCTTCCAGCAAGTTCGTCGGATTCACGAACATCTATTATGACAAATTCGTCTTTTTGTTCTCTGAGTTTCTTCGCACTAATTATTTCTGCCACATCAATACATCATTTATAATTAATTTAAACATAATCCTACAATTACTAGTATTTTCTTGAGGTGACAAGATAAAGTGTCACAGGTTCCTCATAATCTTCCTTGATTTCAAGTATCTTGAAACCTTCAGTAAGATTCTCTATTTCTGGAATAGTAAAAAATCGAATCTGAAACCCATTAACATCATATATCTCATCATCTATTTTGGTTCCTGTTCCATAGAATTTATCGTCATGATTCCTTACTGAAAAGAAATGGAATCCGCCTTTTTTCAAGACTCTCCTTATTTCTTTGAATAGGAACCTCAACTGTTCCTGACTAAATCTCATACTAAAAAGCATGTGTGAGTATACCGCATCAAATGTGTCGCCATTAAACGGGAGTGGCTTTGTGGCGTCATAGATGGAAGCCTCTACGGGAAGATCAGTTTGTTTTGCACGTTTGGATAATTGTTCTATAGCAAAACGTGAATAATCTAACGCCTTCATTTCTATTCCATTTGATGCAAAAAATAATGAATCCCGTCCTTGACCACAACCTAACTCCAGCATGGTCTTGACTCTATCTTTCATGGTACCATAACAGGATACTGCAAAGTCACTTGGCTCTTCACCAAAAAATGAAGCATCCTTTTTGTATATTTTCTCCCAAATGTCGCTCATGTTGTATATTACAAAAAGTTGAAACTGTTTCTACAATTTCTTACTTGCGTTTTGAATTAAGGTTATCCATTTGTTTTCTCCCTCGATATACCTTCACCTCTAAAACTCCGCCCTCTTCATCTTAGAGCCGCACCTTGGGCAGATGGCTCCCTTGAAGCGGTTGCTACAGGCAAGACAGATATATCTGAAACCTTGTCCTTGCCCAAAGAATCCGCCACGGTCCATGTTCCCCATTTTCTTGATTGCCCTGTTTCTCAAGATGAGTGGATAGACTGCAAATACCGCCAGGGCTGCAATCAGGCCAAACGGCCACGGCAGGATCATCTGCAATCCTATGCTGATGGCAAGCGATACGAATATCGATATGAGATAAGACTTGTAATTTATCAATGGTATATCGTAGTCTAAAGATGATTTAAGATATCGCATAATAATTTGCTACTAAACTGTCTAAGGTAGGATGATATTTGACTATTCCAGCGCCTCGATTCTTCCCTTGTATTTTTCTTTGTATAATGATTTGCAAGAAGTGCAACAAAAGAATCTCTCGACATTTGCAAACTTGAGAATGCTTGGCTTTCCATGAACAGGGCCTTGGCAGTAATCGCATGACAACTTCACAAGAGTTCCCTTGTCGAGTTTTATTGGCTGACCTTTGAGCGCTTTCTCACGTATGTGGTCCAGCTTGATGCTCATCTTTGTCTCTAATTTTCCCAAGTCTATGTCAGGCAAGACAGCCTTTATCAGGCCTACATTGACCAGTCTTTCATATCTGGTCTTCACTGTAGGGGTGCTTACGTTGATCTCTCTTGATATCTGCCTGAATGATTTCCTTCCGTCCTTGATAAGGGATTCCAGCAAGGCGATGTCAATCTCATCTAGCTTGAGTGGCATGATTTCTGATCCTCCTACTCATATCTATATTGTTCATTTTACAATTGTAAAGTAGTATCATTAAGTAGACGATTGAGATATTATTTTACTGTGATACCAAGGAGATGGTCTAAGATATGACTACACAAGAAGCACTGACAAAGAGAACGGCATTAAAGATAGGTGGGATGCACTGTGCTGGATGTGTTAATTCCATTCAGAATTATCTCATGGAACTAAAAGGGATAACGAAATGTGAAGTCAATCTTGCAGCAGAAAAAGCTACTATTGAGTTTGATCCTTCATCGGTGGATCTTAGTACAATAGAAAAGGCAGTGGAAGAGGCAGGATACAAGGTGGTTTACGAAAAATTATCAATAAAAATAGGAAACATAACAGATTCAAGTGATGCCGATAAGCTAGAAAACCGATTAAAACAGCTTGAAGGAGTAAAGAATGCTTCTGTAAATTTTGGAAATGGACAGGTCTTGGTAGAATACAACCAAACTCTGTTATCGCTTTCCGATATACGTCAAGTCATCAACAGGAATGGCTACCAAATACTGAGCGAAGATCTTTCTGCATCTGCAGAGGATGTGGAAGCAAAGAAGCTCAAGAGATTGTTTCTGATCGGAATTGTATTTACTATTCCAGTGATGATTTTTGGTTATCCGGAATACTTGAAATTCATTCCTCTTGCAGGAACATCTACTGCAGCTTATATCGTATTTGCATGTGCCAGTATCGTTCAGTTTGTAACTGGAAGCAGGTTCTATGTGGGCGCATACCGTATCGCAAAAATGAAATCAGCAAACATGGATACCCTTGTTATCACTGGTACCACAGCAGCTTATCTATTCAGTGCATTCAATACCTTTCCAACTCCAACATGGCACAACATATACTATGATGCAGCTGCTGTTGTCATTACTTTCATAATTTTAGGAAAATATCTTGAGAACAAGACAAAGGGCAAGGCATCATCAATCATACGAAAGATGCTTGAGCTGCAGCCAAAAAGCGCCAGAATTAAAAAAGACGGGCAAGAGTTCGAGATTCCAATTGAATTGCTCAAGCCTGGAGATATCATTGTTGTAAGACCGGGTGAAAAGATTCCGGTAGACAGCGTAGTTATGGAAGGGCATTCTGCTGTAGACCAGTCCATGATTACAGGGGAATCCATGCCTGTAGGAAAAAAGCCGTCAGACGAAGTAATAGGCGGAACCATAAACAAGGAGGGTGTCCTTGTGGTACAAGCAACCAAAGTTGGCAACGATACGATGCTAGCTCAGGTAGTAAAACTTGTCGAGGAGGCAATGGGAAGAAAACCTCCGATGCAAAGGATGGTGGATAAAGTTGCAGGATATTTTGCTTTCATAGTACTGGCAGTTGCGTTTACGACTTTCCTGACATGGTACTTTGTTACACCTGCAGGTGCACATCTTGTAGCAACAGCACTGATTCCAGCTGTAGCCGTTCTCGTAGTGGCATGCCCATGTGCGCTTGGACTTGCAACACCAACAGCTGTCATGGTTGGTATGAGCAAGAGTGCACAGAATGGAGTGATATTCAAGGGAGGAGAGGCACTTGAGATGCTAGGAAAGATAAAGGTCGCAGTATTTGATAAGACAGGTACATTAACTCAAGGTTCTCCCCAAGTCACTGATCTGATAACTCTAAAACATATAGCGATGGCGCCGACTGTATCAGATAGTTCGAACGATAGCAACAAAATGCTTGAGCTTGCAGCAACAGCTGAAAAGAATTCAGAGCACCCACTTGCAAAGTCGATAGTGCAGAAAGCAAAGGAACTTGGATTGAAGATAAATGAGACAACAGAAGTCTTTGCAGTACCAGGAAAAGGAATAGAAACATCTTACAATGGAAACGATATTCTTGTTGGAAGTGCAGGTTTCATGCAAGATAACGGTATTGACATAAAATCAATAGAAGAATCAATATCAAAATTACAGCAGGAGGGAAAGACGGTTGTTTTGGTTGCACTTGACAAAGATCTTGTTGGATTGATTGCATTACTTGATACACCAAAGAAGAGTGCAAAGGAAGCGTTACAGAGGTTGAAAAAAATGGGAATAGAGATAGTAATGCTAACTGGTGACAACGAAAGGACTGCAAAGACAATCGCAAAAGAACTTGGACTAGACAAGATAATTGCAAATGTGGTTCCATCACAGAAGGTTGATGCGATAAAACGGCTTCAACAGGAAGGAAGTAAAATTGCAATGATAGGCGATGGCATAAACGACGCAGCTGCCCTGACTCAGGCCGACATTGGGATAGCAATAGGCAGCGGCACCGATGTTGCAATCGAGGCAGGCAAGGTGGTCCTAATCCGTGATGATCTCAATGATGTTGTTGCTGCAATTGAAATTAGCAAAAAGACTGTATCCAAGATAAAACAAAATCTCTTCTACGCGTTCATATACAATGCTATCTTGATACCAATTGCCGGAGTTGGACTTCTATATCCTGCTCTTGCAGGCCTTGCAATGGCTGCAAGCTCGGTTTCTGTCACAAGCAGTTCGCTGTTACTAAAGAGGTGGACACCTCCAAGCAAAAGAGAATCATAAAACATGTCAGACGACATTACTGATAATGAAATAAACAGCATCAAACAGTCAATGGAAGGTTACATTAATGATTTTGATAAAATAGACCATGAGATATCAAATCTGATCAAAGATTCTAACAAGACCTTGGAAGATTATGACAGTAAAACACAAAGCAAGATAATGAAGGGTCGTGACAAAGCACTATCGATAGGATATACCGCGATAGCAACAATCTCTATTCTTATACGTAGATTTCGTACCGCATCAAAACTGTCCGACCTATTTATCCAGCTTGTCAACCGCTTTGTCTCACTCATCACAAAATATGTTAAGGTATTCAAGATAGATTCCATTCAGGTCACGATAGGTCTTGCCCCATCAATTGTTGTGTCATTCAAGCCGTAGACAGAGGCTTTCAAACGCCGCATATGCCTGACAGGTCGTAAAACGTTGCAACCTGCTGTGCGCTGAAACTATGTTCTTTTATCAGCTTCTTTGCTATTCCTTCATTAAAGTTCCAGTGCCAACACTTGCAACAGCACGGTCCACCTTCTTTTGATAATTTCGTTGCCTGCTCAAGAGTTGATTGTTGATCCGAAGTTAATACTGTCTCTTGATCGTATGCCATCATCTTCTTTGCATACGCTATAGGTATTTCATATGGATCTTTTGGTACATCCGAAATGTAAGCGAATTGCTGTTTCAATCCGGCAAGCTGCGCATTATACTCGCTGGTATTTTTGAGTGCACCGCAACACTGCCCTCCAAGGTCTGTGAAATTATCTGGTAACTTTATCATGTCTGCCGGACCATTGCAAGTTATTGTCAGACCGTCCAGATGTTGTAACGTTTCTGGCACAGGATTCTGACCGTTTTCAGACTGGACCTTGAGGAGGTAATCTTTGCTTTTACCTAGTGGTCCTGTACATGCTCCAAGCGGTGGTATGTTTGCATCAATGCTTGTAATTGAGTTGGGATCTGATACCACTGTATTGTATCCATGGCCTACAGGAAGACCATGATCAAATACATGCGTTCCGACAATCACGCCTGCTGCTATGCCAATGGAAGATACCACAATTATCGATAAGAGAGTCTTTCTTTCTATCAAGATTTTCATAATTGAAATTATCCCTGTTAAGATTATATAATTATAAACAAATACA
>VFSW01003317.1_pt1 | contig 24160 bp, 13 predicted proteins | sample 5358111 | NCBI WGS metagenome assembly VFSW01 (sample SAMN11554181, study PRJNA540505) | mine drainage metagenome | isolation source: sediment from site ElyBrook_90M | place: USA: Ely Copper Mine, Vershire, VT | collected 2017
GCAATAATGTAGAACCGCACCGCGTCTACCGTCTCATGCCATAGGTGATAGGTTGGCGCGGCATAGATTATCTTTACCGGCCGACGAATTCCACCATTCTCTTCCCTGTCAATAACCCGCATCCCCGGCTGTTCAAGGGCGCGATAACGTTTGCCATTCACCTTGAAACCGAAGTAGCCATACGAATCATGAGCAGACAGAGCGTTCAAAAGATCGGGCGTTAATCCAGGGGAGTGGCCAACCATCTCACCGGACGTCGTCGTCACTTCATAAATATCCTCTTGAGGCAGCGCCAGCTCTGTCCGATCCAGCATGACGCTATCAGCGGGATCTTCCGCATCCTGAACCGCACCCAACAACGAATCCACTCGACCACGCAGCATGATATCGAACGCGTGCCGTCTTCCATTCAACTCGTGAAGGACAGCAACCCCGGAAAAACACACCGCACAAAGCAGCTCCGCGAGAAGCACGCCAACCACCAACGTGCGCGTAAGAGAACGTGTCTTCACAGCGCGTCCGCTTGTGCTTTCAGCCTGTATCCACGGCCACGAATCGTATCGACAGCTGTCAACACTCCAGTAATACGAAGCTTTTTCCTCAGGTTCGAAACATGAGCTTCGATCACATTGGAATGATGTTCCCATCGGTAATCATAAAGGTGCTCAAGAAGCTCTCTCTTCGAAACAATGGCTCGCGAACGAAACATAAGATATTCAAGTATTCGATATTCCGTCGGCGAAAGATCCACCAGCACACCATCCCCGTGCACTGTTTGTTCCTCTGCATTCAGGCGGAGCCGTCCTACCGTCACCACAGGTTGCGCAATTCCTTTGCCACGGCGAATGAGAGCTTTTACCCGAGCAAGAAGTTCCCCAAGATCGAATGGCTTAGTTAGATAGTCGTCCGCACCTGCGTTGAGAAGCGCAATGACCTGCCCACGCTCATCGCGAGCGGTCAACACGAGTACTGGTGTTCCATCCTTATGACCACGCATCGTGCGAACAACACTCAAGCCATCGACTCCGGGCAGCATCAAATCCAGAATGAGAAGGTCATAGTGCCCACCTTCTAAAATGGTCAGCCCGTCAACTCCATTGGAAACACAATCTACAGCGAACCCTTCGCTATCGCGTAGCGCGGTCGCTATATTTTCAGCTAGACGAACTTCATCATCAACAATTAATATCCGCATCCAGATCCGTCCTCTGCAACGCTTCATTGTCGCAGCGCTACCATCCACGCAAATATTATCTTAGTTCCCCACGTCAGTCATTATCCTGATAGTGCATCTATGGACAATACAGCTGTATTGCACTGCCGTAATCACCCAGAAGCTTCACCCACACGGCAAAGCAATTCTGCACAACCCAAAAACAACAGCGCCCACTTCCCTGCGATTAGCCGCTCTAATCAAAGTAAGCGAAGGCTGGAAAGGTTCACGGACAAGAGTGCGTGGGTAGCTGCAATGGAGATAGCCATCGAAGTGATGTCCAGGCAAGGAGCCCTATGTTGACGTTGTCAGTACGTATAGAGGCGCACATAATCCACCAGAACCTCTGATGGAAATGGAGTAGACGTATTGGGGGAGCCAGGATACTGTCCACCAACAGCAAGATTCAGAATGATAAAATTCGCCTGCCCGCCATCAAACGGCCAGGTTGCGCCAGTCAATCCGCCCAGACTCGAGTTCGTATAAGTGACGTATGGTTTTGCCGGATCGTCGACATAATAGGACACGCTGCCCGGCTTCCAAATCATGCCATAGGTGTGCCACATTGCCGCAGTCATTCCAGTTGGGAAGTAGAAGGCTGTTCCAAGCAAACTCCCCGTAAAGCCGGGGCCATGAACGGAGCCAAGATTGAAATCTGGCGTAGTCGCTGCATTAACACGCTCCATCACGTCCTGTTCACCGCATGCTGGCCAGTTGACCGTCTTAATGTTGTTCCCCATAAGCCATGCCGCCGGCCAGAAGCCCTGAGCCTCCGGAACCTGAGCACGGAACTCAAGCCTACCGTATTGAAAACTGAACAAACCCTGGGTCTTTAGTCTTGCCGACGTATAAACACCCGCCGAGGGCTGCTGAGCCACGATGTGAAGGTAGCCATCGGTACCAACATACTCGTTTGGCTTCGCAGTGTTGCATGGGGAGATGGAGGAACCCCATGCACAGTATGTCTCCAACTCGCCGTTGCCCCATCCTCCTGCGCCAGTGTCGTAGGTCCACACCGCCGGATTAGGTTCTGCATTCGCTCCTGTGCTGTTGGCAAACTCTTCGCTCCACACGAGTGTGCCTGAAGCGATATTTGGAGAGAACGTCTGATTGGAGATGGGGCTATTTGTTTCTCCCCCATAGATACCAATCGCTTGCGCGACGCTGTTCGATGCAACCAGAAATGGAGCCATGTACTGTGGCGAAGCACTCGTAGGCGTACTTCCATCTAGCGTGTAATATATGGTCGCATTTGCAGTACTGTCGTTTAGGGTAACCAGAACAGCCCCATTCTGCTCTGGAGTGGTCGTAAATGTAGGTGCAGCTACTTGCTCGATTGGCAAAAGACCGCTGGAACTACCTGTATTTAAAGACACACCTGAACATCCAACCGTAGCGAACACGGTGACACAGAACAGTGCAAACAGGTTCAGAAACACACTGGACGCCCGTTGACATGTACAGCGGGGCATAATCTCAATGTTTTGCGTCTTGTTCCAAGACGTCAGCATCTCACAGACCTTTCTTAACTTTTTGGCATGTCACGCTGGGAAATGAATCTGAGCGAAACGATATCATCATAAATATAGTGCTCATTCACAAATCCTGTAATTTTTCATCCTGCATGGAAACCTAATGATACGTACTCAGAGAACCTACGTAACCATGAAGGATAGCGTGTGATCGCCCCCCTCATGGTTACGAGGTCGGTTATGGGAATTAGAAGGAGAAGCGTGCGTATAACTGGATGTGACGACCTCCGTCTGTAACGTAGGAGATCACAGCTGGCTGGTTATCATCGATCGCTGAATCAGGACCACCAAAGCTAGCATGGTTGAGAGCATTTTGCGCATCAGCACGAATCTCAAGATTATACTTTTGATAGACGCTGAACGTTTTGCCAAAGGAGAGGTTCAGGTTTGTATAGTCCGGCCCGTACAGCGAGTTCCTATGTACATTGCCATAAGTCGCTATGCCTGGACTCGCATAGGCAAACTTGTTGAACCAATTGCTAAGGGTGTGAATTGTGGATTGCGCCCCACCATTGTTCTGATCCCCAGTATTGTTAGGTCCCACCAAAGAGAGTGGGTTACCGATCAAGTTGGGGAACTGACTTCCAGCCTGGGCGTAGGTTAGAGAACTCGACATCACTGGCGTAAAGGGAGATCCTGTGTTTTCGCGTGAGGTTGCCGACAATCTCCAACCTCCAAACAACACGTCCTCAAGAACGCTCTTGTTGAGGAATTGCGCTCCCCGACCGAACGGCAGCGTATAAATTCCGGAGAACGTAAATACGTGACGCAGGTCAAAATTAGAAGGACCATAATTGCAGGGAACGCAGAAGCTATTCTGGTAGGTCTGTGAACCCGCGCTGCTACCCCAACCGGAAGAGTCCTGAGAATCAAGAAACTTTGAGAAGGTGTAGTTCGCATTGAGTACCAACCCATGGCTCAGACGCCGCTGGAACACCGCCTGGAACGAGTTGTAGTTTGATATCCCGTTATTTGTGCTTCCATTCAGGCTTGTGTAGTTGGGATAAGGCCGTTTATTGCTTCCGGGAGTGATATCAGTTACGGACAACTGGGATTGTGCAACCTGATTGATATCCACGGGGAAATTAAGATTGAAACCATGGCTTCCGACATAGGCCACAGAAACCATCGTGAGGCTGCCAAACTCGTGCTGAATCGTAACGTTATACTGCCAAATTTTTGGAACTGGAGTGTTGTACATGTTGTAGGTAAGGCCATTGCCATTGTTGGCATCGGGAGTGGGTGGAGCTGCTACATATAACTGCCGCATGCTCTTTCCGTAGCCACCCTCAGAATTAATGCTACCGTCAGAATCCAAGAGGAGTTGAGGATAGATTCCACCCGATGGAGTAAAAGCTCCGCCAGCTGAACCGAACGCATTACCCATACCTCCGCCGTAGGTATCCTCTGACCAAGTGTAGTTGTAAAGTCCAAAGCCCCCGCGAATCACAGTGTTGGGTTTTACAGACCATGATGCGCCAACACGCGGCATAAAGGTGTTCCAGACCGGTGCCTGGAGGCTGGTGCGACCGTTGGCGTGGTTGAATGCGAACCACTCTGCGCCTAAAGAATTTGTTAGTCCGTTTGGATCTGTACCAGGATTAATTACCGTTGGATCGAAAGCAGCAATATTACCCTTAACCTCGCGCCAGCCGGTAGTTCCTGCCCAGCGCAGTCCGAGGTTGACTGTCAGGTTAGGACGCACCTTGATGTCGTCTTGAATAAAGGCCTGTGGATTTTTAAGGCGGCCACCCCACTCAGGGTTCACATTGCCGTACCAATCAGCACTGTAACCGAGCAAAAAGTCGGCATAGTCGGTAGGATCAGTGACCTGGGCTGGTGCTTCCCCGGGTGCCGCCTGATTGTTGAGTTCCTTATCCGTGTAATACCCTTGGAAGTCCACAGAACCGGGGTTCTGATTGCCACAAGCCGTAGAGTCAGCGCGGTTGATAAGGAACTCACCACCAAAATGGAGAACGTGCCTCCCAACGATAAGGGTGACTACATCTGAAGGATCAAACAGCATCTCCTTGTAGACCGCGTTGCTGGGGGAACCGAGTCCCAGATAATTATTGAAGGAGAAGTTAGGAAATGCATCCGCGACTGCCCATTTCACTCCCAACTTAGCCGGATAGCCCTGACCATTCGAAAAAGGAGAGAAAAAGTTAAGCTGATCCGTGAACCCAAAGCGAGCCTCATTGATCATCTTCGGGCTAATCGTCCATACGTCCGATACTTGGGCATTATCACGGCTCACATCCTGGTTTTGGCAGTTGACTGGGCAAAGTGCTGCACCATTGCCATAGGAAACAGCCGGATTATCACTCTCTGTCTCAGAGATTGTGATGCGGTGACTGGGTACGGGCGTGTAGTCAAGACGCCCAAAATACTTGGTAAACGGAGCAAGGTTCGGTACGTTGACAAAGTAATTCTGGAATGGCAAGCCAGTATTAGGATTGGGAACGCCAGGAGTATTGGGCTCCGGGAAATACTTTTGGACTGCTTGCGCTACAGCGGACAGGCTCGTTGTCGGGACTTTGTTGCCGTTACCATACTCGTCCGCATAGGACGTTCGCACCACAGCCGGAGCTCCGTTGCTGCCGTAAGTGAGTACCTGTGTGGTGTAGTCATACACCGTGGGAAGACCTGTAAAGTCGCCAGCCTTTTCCGCATCTGTAGGTACAGTCAGCAACTGATTAGCCGACCCGCCGTTGCTGTATGTCTTGTCCCAATCGAAGTAGAAGAAAATCTTATTCCCTAAGTTTGTACGGGGGATTTTTACTGGACCACCGATTGAAAATCCGTAGTTATCATAACGCTGAAACGCTGGCTTGCCACCGTGGCCGAAGGCATAGTCAGCTGCGTTGAGAGCATTGTTCTGGAAGTACTCGTAAGCCGAACCGTGAAAATGATCACTTCCACCCTTCGTGATCTGGTTGAAGATAATGCCGCCGATGCCATACTGTGCAGAAAATGAATTAGCGTCTACCTTCACTTCAGCAGTAGTCTCGAAGACCGTAACATCAGAATTGGTACTCATAGGCAATGTAGTGGTGGCACCATCAGACAAAACCGAACTGTACGGCAAGTTGCCGTTGATAGAGGTTGATTGACCTGAACGATAGCTGAACGATGAACCCGGCAGCAGGTTGACGAAGTTCTGCCAATCAGCACCGTACTGAGGCAGTTGTGCCATCGTTTCACTCGAGAGTACGTCCGTCTGGGAACCATCTGATGAGTCGAGCAGTGGCAGTTCGGTCGTGACCACAACCTGCTCACTCACAGCACCAACGGAAAGCTCAGCGTTCAACGTCTCAGTACCCACATCCAGCTTGATGGGCCCACGGACCAAGGTCTTGAAACCAGGTGCAGTTACAGTAACCAGGTAATGATCTGGCACGATTGAGCCAGTATCGTAAACGCCCGCCTTGTCAGCCGTAAAGGTACGTTGGGTACCCTTGTCGACGTCTTTTACGATAATGGTCGCGCCCGGGATCAACGCACCATTTGAATCCGTCACACTGCCACGGAGATCTGCAGAATTTGTATTCTGCGCAGAGCCTGTAGCTGCCGATAATAATCCGGCCACCACTAAACTAGTGAGAAAGTAATTCGTTTTCCATCTTTGCTGCATTAGTGCCTCCTAAATTAAACACTTTTACCCTACTGTGGTCTGGGAGCGGTCAGAGGGTTGCAAGCAACAGACCTGCAACCCTCGTGGGGTTTCAATATTGCTGAACATCCAGCGCTACCGTTGTGGTGTGAGTTGTAGTCCCTGCAATCGCATTCACTGTCACGGTGCTGATGCTTGTGGGAGTTGAAGGCTTCGTCGAGCTGCAAGCAACGAACATACAAAGCATCGTTAGCATTGCGCTGCCGACCAGAAGTCTGCGCAACACGTTCCGACGCTGTTTATGTCCGAAGAAGAACATTCCGAAGCCAAACGGTATGAAAGCTAGATAGAACGGCATGATCGCCTTTCCACCTTTCTCCGGCTTCGCCATAGCCGTAGTCGTTGTACCCGCCGTCGTGATCGTCATGACAGTGGTTGAAGCTGTTGAGCCGTTGAGGGTTACGGTTGCAGGGTTGAATGAACAACTCGCGAGTACCGGAAGACCACTGCAGGAGAAATTGATTGTGCTGTTGAAGCCTCCTACTGGTGTGAGCGTCAACGTGTACGCGGCGGACTGACCAGCACCTACAAGCGTGCTCGTCGGTGCTGCAGTGATAGCAAAGTCAGGCGGAACTGTTGGTACAGATAAAGTATCTGGAGCCGAGGAGCTTCCTGAATCTGTTGCATTGCCGCTATAGGTTGCTGTGAAACTATGGGTGCCGCCTGTGAGTGGTTGAGTGGTAATCATCGCCCCCCCTGAAGCAAGAGTTACCGTCTGCAAGGTAGTGCTCCCGTCCTTGAATACAACGGTGCCTGTTGCCGTAGCAGGCAAGACATCCGCGGTCAGAGTCTCCGTTCCTCCAAGGAAGACACTAGCCGCTGAGATACGCAGACTAGTTGTGGTTGCGATTGGCGCAGGTGGAGTTGTGATGCTAACCTGGCCAGCCAATCCCTTGCCTGCACCGTTCACGGCCGCTATCACGTAATAGTAGGTACTTGCACCAGATAAGGGCGTATCAGCATAGGCTGTTGCCGACGTCGAGCCAATCAAGTTAGCAGTCACCGGAGTAAAGCCAGATATTGCACTTCTATAAATGTTGTACGTAACGCTCGGGGTACTACTCGCCATCCACGACAGATCTACCTCGTTGTAAGACTTCGCAGTGGCCATCACGTTTGTCGGCGCCGTTGGAGCTACTGATGATTGCGTGACGTTATTGAATGGGATCACCAGGTCAGAGAGCGCATTAGGGTTAGTGCCAACACTCAATGACAATGGAACAGCATTTGGTCCCGGCAACGCATCCCAGACTTTGATGACAATGGTTCCATTGGTCATATTTCCCAGAGACCCAGTCGCCGTTTCCAGGCCTCCGCGGGCGATCTGAGTGTAAGTCTCATAGCCCACAACAGGATCTGTTGCGAAGAAGTGATAAAGCTCTGTGTGACTAAACGTACCGCTGCCAGTCAGATCGTAGAGCACCTCTACCTGTGCACCTTCACCGGCATTCACACCAGCATCTACAAACAGATTGAAGGCCGTGGTCATCGTGTTGTCGTAGGTACCGCTGATCCCGGTGATCGTATAGATCAATGGATTCATCGGCACATCGGGGCTCTGCGGATTATTGATCGGGATGCTATCAACTCCCGCCGGTCCTCCGACAAAGGAAAGCAGGCTAGGGGTGGTCTGAGTGGCTCCTGCGACCAGGTACAGCACGTTACTTCCACTTACCGGACCTGTAGGAGTCAGGGTCGTTGCAGAGGCTGGTGCAGAGGGAGCCGAGTTGCCAAGAGCGTTCGCCGCTTCCACCACGTAGTTGTACTTTGTGGTGGCCGTCAGGTTCACGTCCGAGTAGATCGTTCCGCTCAATCCGCTGGCGATCATGTTAGCCCCCGATGGGATGAAGCCGCTAGTAGTGCTGCGATAGAGGCTGTACGTAACACCGACCGTCGAACTCGCCGTCCAACTGAGATTGATTGCCGAACCGCTCACCGCAACCGCTGTCAATCCAGTAGGTGTTACTGGAGTGGAGAGCGACTGCGTTACACCGGTAAATGGAATCACCAAGTCGGAAAGAGCGCTTGGGTTGTTCCCCACACTCAGCGCAATGGGAGCAGCGTTCACTCCAGGCAGCGCACTCCATACCTTGATGACGATGGTGCCGTTAGTCATGTTGCCAAGCGTTCCGGTCGCAGTGGAAAGTCCACCTCTCGAGGTCTGCATGTAGTCCTCATAATCGACAGCGGCGTTCGTGGCAAAAAGGCTGTAGAGTTCAGTGCGGCTAAAGGTTCCGCTACCGGTCAGATCATAGAGAACCTCAACCTGCGCAGCCTCTCCCGCGTTGGTTCCAGCATCAAGAAAGAGATTGAACGCCGTAGTCATGGTGCTGTTGTACGTCCCGTTCACACCGGTGATGGTATAAACCAGTGGGTTCATCACTACACCCGGACTCTGAGGATTGTTGGCTGGAATGTTATCGACTCCAGACGCCCCCGCAGTGAAGGAGAGTAGGCTTGGTGTTTTTACGGTTGCCCCACCCACCAGATACAAAGTATTAGTTTCGGCCACTGAGCCACCGGTTCCAGAACCCGTAGTCATGGCACTTACTTGTGCTGAAGCAGGCGAGTTACCACCCGAATTCACCGCTTCCACCACATAGTAGTAAGCGCTCGACGCAGTAAGACCAAGGTCGGAATAATTTGCCGCACTCAGCGAACTCGCAATCATATTGCTCGGGGATGGCGTAAATCCGCTCGTGGTGCTCCGATACACGTCGTAGGTAACACCGCTAACAACCGTCCATCCAAGATCGATCTCGGTTGCAGACTTAGCCGTGGCAGTGACTCCGGTGGGAGCGGCCGGCGGCTGAACTGTCACAACACCCGCGCCAAACGTGAAGCTCGTCACCAGAGGAGAGTCGGAAGCCATCGTTCCTGCCGGTAGCGTCAACGTTGCACTATCAGAGAAGGTTACCGAGACAGGAGACGTGGAGGGATTGAACGCGACGTGAGAAATGGTTCCGCCATTATTGAATACCGCATAGTACGGCGTATTTGCAGTAACGGTCGAATCTACTTGCCCAAGGGCTTGCAGCGATGTGATCCAGGCATACTCGTGTGCAAGTGTTTCCCCGTCCGTCGGCGCAGTTACGGCCTGCCACTGTGTTTGAGCTGTCGCGGGATTCGACAGCGCTTCATACTCCGCCATCAAATCCGGCCAGTCCCCTGCAGGCGTTTTGGCAGCAAGGTTCGCAGCGACATCCTCATTGTAGTTTTTCTGAACGTAGTTAGGACTCAATCCGAGATGGAGTGATCCGCCAGTGAAGGGCAGAAACTCAATCGCATGTTCGAAGTCAGGGTTGGTACCAAAGAATGTTGCTTCATCGCCCTTATCGTCATATTCATTTGCTACCCGAAGAGGTGCAAACCATGTTGGGAATGTGCTGGCTGCGCTTGGGTTGACCCACGCAGGCTGTTCGTTTAGCCAGTAATAGGCGGCGCCTTTTGTCTCCTGCGTATAGAGCCAGATGCCAGCATCACGGAGTGACGTATCTCCCGTTGCCGCGCCAAGTAGGATCATGCCTGTCCATGCATTGACCGCTTCCGAACTTGACTCTTCGTTCTCTCCATCCCCAAAGGGTGCAGCGCCGGATGCCCACGAATGTCCTGCATAGACATCAAAGTGCCGGAGAAAGGGGAACATCGTGTTTGTGCGATCGTAGTTGCCGATATCCTGCTGGAGTAGGCGAACCATGCCGCCGTACTTCGAGGTGGAAACCCAACTAGGATTAAAGAGCCCATTCATTGCCGCTGCATGAATGAAGTAGCCATAGTGAAAGTGGTGATCGTTCAGAGAGTTGTCGCTGCCAAACGAGGCAGGATAGCCGATCAATGTTCCCCATGTGCTGTCGTAATAGAACAGATCAGCGGTCGCTGCGGTGGCCGTAGGCGTTGCAGTGAACCATTTTTGGAGGGTGGTCTGCAGGCTAGTCTGAAGAGTCGTGTAAGCAGCCGGATCCGAGAGCGTAGCAAGAGGAAGCACCTGAGCCGTTGCGCCAAGAATCTTTCCCTGTTCATAGTCGGATGCGGAGAGAGCCGCAGCTGGTGCCGAGTCCACGTATGTCTTCAACTTCGCAATGTTGTAGTTGGTGGTCGGCGGCATGAACGGAAGAACACCGTGAAAAGTATCAGTCGTCGTGAAGGACGTCCCCGAGTTGACTTCCATCGTTCCGTGATTGGTCAAGTAGGTGTATGCCGTGTTCACTGGCACCGCCAAAACGTCGTACTGCGTCGGATAGAGTGCAGACAAAAATCCGGTCGACTTGCCATCCATCGATTGCGTTGTGATCGTGTAGGTCGTCGAAACCGTGCTGGTGCTTTCGTTGTAGCTCCAGCTAACCTGCGTATTGGTTGGGAACGAGAACGCTACCTTGGTATAGTCGGCGAGCTGTGCTGCAAGCGTCGTCTGGTTTGCATTCGATATCAAACCACTTATCGACGAGGTCGCCTTCACCCCCGGTAGAAGGGCCACGGACGCATAGTTGCTTCCGGAAGGCGCTGTACAAGTAAAGACCGACCCACTTTGAGCCCAGGTGCCGCCTGTTGGGCAAAATAGACCGTAATAATTTATATAGTGGGTATCGCCTTCCGGAGTCGAAACAAGCAGGATGTTCGTATTGTTCGTCATAACCGTTGGCGGCCTCGAGAAGGTCACCGTCACCGGCGTGCCGTCAGTCAGTGCATACGCAAACGGCATACCACGACCAGTCCGGACCGTCAGAGACGGTCCGAAGCTGAAGTCCGCACTCCAATCCGAGCTGGCGCTGATGCTCACAGCCGTAGCGTTCATGGCCGCGTTCCCGATCGTCAGATCGAAGTTGTTGTATTGATAGAAGGCCGTAGCTGTCGCATTATCCCCCGGATATCCATCGACATCCCCGTGGACACCTATCAACATGCCCTGTGCCGTCACACTTGTAGTGAGTGGCTGCGGGATCATGTTGTAGCCAGCAGTATTATTTGTCGCGCTCGAATTGTTGTTCAACGGAGCCCACAGCTTGGATGACCAGTACTTGTGCGTAGCAACCGGTCCCTTTTGTGTGGTGTAGATAGTGGCTGGTGGCGCAACTGCCCCGGTTGGAAGGGTCGTCGTGTACGCTCCGGCACCTATAGGGAGGACCTGCGCGAACAGGACACCCATGCTCCCCAGGCTGGCCAACAACACAATGGCAAGCAACTTCATGACGCGTAGGGAGGTAGCCTCTCGAATGATCTGCTGGAAGTTCATTGAATCCTCTCGTAACTCGGTCGAACTTGGAACTTCTGGCATGCTGGCTGGTGGGGAGATTGGAGTCATCGATTGCCTGCTCATGGTTGGTCCCTCTGTTGCGCTTCATACTTGATCACCAAGCCAATTTGGTCGATGAGGGCCACAAAGACAAACGCTTGACTACAACCAACATGGATATAGCGGAACTCACTGATATAAGTCGCACGGCTATACCACTGACAACGTAAGAAGGGTAAATTTACAGGTTAGTTCGGGGGTGACTACGTAATCTGCGCCCAAGATCGGCCGTTAACACGGGCATTTGGCGCAAAAGCAACTGCTAAACAAGTGCCTCACGACCAAGGCTCGGGGTTCAACACATACACCACAAGTGCTGTATCCTGCAGTACGAGTGCGGTGTCAGAATGTTTATTCAAAGCTCCGAGGGAGCTACTCAACGGGATCTATGGACTGGCGTCCGATCTCGAGTGAGTGCTCGGTAAATGCAGGTACATCTGCCTTTACCGAGCGCTCGTTACCTCGAATGGCTCGATGAGTTGAGACTGATCCCCGCTTATAGTTGTCGCAGTAAGGATAAGCTTATAGGGTCCAGGCGGCGCAATAACATTGGTTCCGTGTGCGAATTGGTCCGTCGAGATGGTGACGGTATCTTGCTGCACATCGGTATCGGAAAAATCTACTGTAGACGCATCCAGCACGCAAGCGTCCGTCGCAGGTATTGTCGAGCAAGAGAGATAAACACGCCCCGCACCTCTCTGCCCATGCAAGCTGATCGTACTACTTATCATCGAGCCCGACTTGACCTGCACAGGGTGCCATTCTATCGTCGGCGCTGCGCTCGGAAGCTTGTACGCACGGACGTAATCCACCAGAATCTCAGCTGAATTGGGAGTGGTGGTGTCAGGATCGCCCGACCAGTCCCCTCCTACCGCAAGATCCATCACTAGATAGAACGGATGGTCAAAGGACCATTCTCCTTGATCTGGAAGATTGCTGGCATTCTGGACGAAAAAGATATTCGAAGGATCGTCAACATAGAACTGCATCATACCCGGTGACCAGATGATGCCATAGGTATGGAAGCTGCCGTCATCCACTTTTCCGCCGTCAGGAAGCTTGTAGTCACGGCGAAGACTGTTTCCCCCAGCATATCCAAGACCATGCAGAGAGGCGCGGATCATCGTTGGCCCAAGACCATTGGAGCGGGATGTAAGTGCAACGTTTTCTGCTATATCAACGGCCCCGGCTGCCGGCCAACCTACCGAGTCGAAGTTTGCGCCCAGCATCCAGAATGCAGGCCAGAGACCAGTGCCCACAGGCAGTTTCATTCGTGCTTCGATACGGCCATATTGAAAATTTTTCAAGCCTCTGGTGGTGATTCGTGCTGATGTCCAATTCCCTTCTGCATCCCTCAGCGCACGTAGAACCAGATGCCCGGCACCATCCTCGAAGATGTTAGGGTGCAGAGGGTCGCACCCCTTTGACACTACGGGGCCGGGAGAACAATAGGTCTCAAGTTCATGGTTCCCCCAACTATTTTGTCTACCTACGTCGTAAGTCCATTTGGAGGAGTCAGGAACACTCTGCGCGGGGCCATTGAATTCATCGCTCCACGTTGGCTGTCCCCATTTCATTGATTCCATTCGGGTTTTCGAAGAAATACGTGTATGCCTACCATATAGAAGGCCAGCATAGAAGATGATGGCAAATGCTACAGCCACATAGGCCAAGGTCCAGACTGCTCGCCGCTTCGTCTTCTGGCGAGTGTCGTGTGGACCGTTCTCGACAATAAGCGAATCCCGGAACAAATCAGGCTGAGTGGGCACTTCCCCAAGCGCCTGATGCTGAGGCAGTTCATGATTAATAAAGATTGACGGTTCAGTGAGGAGTGGTTCTGAGTTTCTCTCCGGCCGGCGGACAAACTGCGGTATGTATCGTCCTAGAGGGATAACAATCTCAAGCGCATGGTCTTTCCCTTCGTTCTCATAAAAGTCCCGAAGTCGTTTGCGGAGTGCACGCGCTGTGACACGAACGATTGGATCTATTTGAGAGTCAAAAGTGGATTCTTTCCGCCCCAGAGCCTGCACGGCAATGGAGTGCTCACGAATCTCATTCGACTTATCGTCGAAGTACTTCTGGCAAATGAAGCCAAGAAATCGCACAAGGCTGACCGAGCGGCTAATTTCAGGATGCCTGAGAACCCGTTCAAGTTCTTCCCGTTCCTCCAAAAACTCTGAGAATCCAGGCACTCTACCTGGATCAAGATGCTCAGAGAAGCCGGGCTGTTCGGAAGTTTGCATCATAACGGTGGACGACCTACCTCAGAGATATTGCTTACCTGCCGTCTGCCGACAGGCCCGTCTTATAAACAAAGCCGGATGACTACGCCTCGGATGCCCAGCAACTATGCCAAAGCCGACCATAAGCGCGGTCGGGCTGAAAAGATCTACTGCGCAGGAATTTATTCAACGCGATCATATTTCTCGAATTCTTCCTCCCGACAGGTAAAACTAACCCCCGCTTACGTCGCAGATCCGTTATGTTTTATCTGTAGTGCAATCTGAACCGGTTAACCAGCCCGCTATGAAACCTAACCTGATGAACTGCTGCTGTCAAGACATATTAGGAAGGGAGTTGAAGCACCTTCATCTGCAAGCCATGATCTTCGACGACACAAACAGACGCGCGAATGATTTTCGCGAGGATAATCATCGACTCTGCACTCATGCTGCGGGACAATCCCCCGCACTGACGGCCTTTAGTCTCGATCATCAACTGATACCCATGAACGGGGGGCGCGATGGAGCCATTTGATCTGGAGAAACCGAAGCCTAGGGTCACCCTTAAGGTTTTGGCACAGCACCTCGGACTTTCCAGAACAACAATTTCCATTGTCTTGAACAATGCCCCACAAGCGAAAACGATCTCGGCTCAGACACGCGAGCGCATACACCAGGCTGCAAAGGATTTTAGCTACAAACCCAATTTTCTTGCTCGCTCACTCAACGACGGTCGCAGCTACCTTATTGGGGTTATCTCTCCCGACCTATCTGAGGGATACACATCCAGTCTGCTGGCTGGAATCGAACAATTTCTTTTAGAAACCGAATACCAGTTCTTCATCGCGAGTCACCATTGGTCAGAAACACGGATTCAGCGCACAGCACAACTATTCGCTGAACGCAGCGTTGAAGGCATCATTATGGTCAACACCCCTTATGAGTTCGAAATCAATTTGCCCACCGTACAAATCGGACGGCAAATTGTAGAGCCGTCGGGTACATTGTTGACCATCGACAACCACCTCGGCGTGCTGCGGGCCATGAGGCACTTAGTCGATCTCGGGCATCACAGGATCGCATTTATCCGCGGGCACAAAGATAGTGTCGATAGCGAAGATCGATCGGATGCGGTATTGGCTGCGGCACAGCAACTATCTGTCTCAATCGATCCATCACTCATCGTGCAGTTGGAACGCCTGGATGTCTTTTCCTTGTCGGCCATGGAGGAGGGTGCCCGATGTGCAGAGCAACTTATGCACCGTCGGGGTGAATTTACTGCACTGATGGCCTTTAACGATATGTCTGCGATCGGCGCAATCACAAGATTGCGAGATGCGGGCTGGGCTATCCCGAGCGAGGTATCTGTAGTCGGATTTGACGACGTCCTAGAAGCCAGGATCAGCTATCCAGCACTCACGACCATACAACAACCCTTACGGTCGATGGGAGAAACTGCCGCTAGCGAATTGATCTCCGCCATCACGCACGGTTACCATCGCCAGACGATCGTCTTCAATCCAGAGCTTATTATCCGAGACTCTACTGCTCAGGCAAGAACCGTGACGAAGCGATACCGGCAACAAACCCCTCGAGTTTCAGCCGATTAACTACGTGAAATGCCAGCGATCAACACCCTCAGGCTATTCTACGGGCTATGCTTTACCCGATGTACGTCAAATCCAGAGCGTGGCGTACTGAAGTATCGCTTACGTATTCTTTCGGAATACTTATATTCGATCTTGACAAATTCAAGACCATCAACGGCTGATGACGTTGCCAATATGGACTCGAATATTGCCCGTTGTGTGCACCCTATCTGAACATTTTCATAGAGGTTTACACCGACTACTGTCAGCCCACGGCCAGACACGTTGCACAGCGTGCAGAGAACATCTCCAGCCCTACTGCAACGCGGCTGAAACTCTCATTAGCGGATTTTATTGGTGACGTTCTCGCTGGAGGATGGAATAGGTTCGCATTGCACAGGCATTGACGGACTCGAGCATTAAAGGCGTATCGCTGGCGCGGAAGCCTCGCCTGATGTGTAAAAACGAGCAAAGAGTTCCGATGGATCCATGCACCAAGAATTATCCAGGGAATCGTCCTTCCGGTATTTCATTACATCGCTCACCCATTAGGGATCACGAAGTTCCTTACTGATTCACAACCGCCTCATACACAATCATCCGTGCGACTCCATGACCGTTCTCCTGTTCTTCAGGCGTGTAGACACGATGCTTCTCAGGATCAACGGCAAGCGAGTGGACCTTTGGCTGGATGGGGAGGTTTTCCAGAAGCCGATAGTGATCGGTATCGTCTTGGTGGAAAACTGCTATATATCCGTTGGAAAAGGCAACATAGATACGGTCAGTCCCGGCGTCGAACTTGATCACATCCGGGCCTGCCGGCATCGGCAAAGATGCGATTGACTTATACTAGTCCAGATCGAAGACGGTCATCCTCAGATTCTCTTCGCAAGAGAGAAACGCACGATGGTGTTCGGGATCGAGCGCCATACCGTGATTGCCGCTGCAACCAGCGACGAGATACCTTGCGATCAGCGCATCGGTTGCTGGGTCAGGACCGCAAAGAGATTGTCATCCTGCAAGTTGAGGTAGATATTGCGAGTCGCTGGGCCGTATTGCGGCATACCGGTCTCACTGTCGAAGTGAAGCATCTTCAGAATGACATTCGTGTTCGTATCGATAATGGCCTCAGCCTTGCCTAGCTCGTCGGAGACGTAGAGTTTGTGGAAAGGCGCGGCGTAGACACTCCCATCGGGCTTGTCGTCCGTCGGGAGCAAGTTTGACAACCTTCATGCTCGCCAAACTTGCGATGCCGATGGTGTTGTCCCTCCGATTGGAGGTGTACACCATCTGGGTCTCAGGAACGAATTCGATGCCTTCCACGCCTGGCGTGTCTGCGATGGTACCGACAACCTTGTTCGTCCTGAGGTCGATTAAGTAGGTTTGACCTGCTGATAGGTGAGCAGACAGCAGCCAGTGATCCATGCCATCAATGGTCAGGTAATCAAAACGCTTGCCAGGAGGTCCGGGAAGATCGAAACGCACAATCTCTCGCAAGGTCTGGCCCTTGGTATCCACACTTTGCGCTGGGAGTAATGTTCCGACGCACACCCCCACTAGCACTATCAATCCCCCAAACACCGCATTCTTCATGTCCCTGCCTACATTGCTCCTGCATTGGTTACGATACAGTCTCTCTTTGTAGGTGCAAGCGCTGGAATATACACCTGAAGACAGCCTGAAGATTTCCTTAACTCGTCGTAAGGAGAACTTCAGCAACAATTCAGAACACACATGGCCCGTTCACACTTATAGATGAAGGAGGACAAATACGTGCAGATTCTTGTCATCGAAGACGAACCGAAGGTTGGGCATGCTGTACAGGAAGGGCTACGTGCCGAGGGGTACGACGTGATGTTGGCCTCCACCGGGGAGGAAGGCTTCTTCCTCGCCAACAGCCGCGCCTTCGATCTGATTGTCCTTGATGTGATGCTGCCCGGACGCGACGGATTGGAGGTCTTAGCCGCTCTGCGCAAACAGAGCAAGCCAACTCCCGTTCTGCTGCTCACCGCCAGGGATGCGGTGGAAGACCGTGTTGCGGGGCTTGACGCGGGAGCTGACGATTATCTGGTCAAGCCATTTGCCTTCCCTGAGTTGAGCGCCAGAATTCGCGCACTGCTCCGCAGGGGTAAGCCCGAATCTGCAACCGCTCTCAGGATCGGCGGACTTGAAATCGATTCGGGGAACAGAACTGTAGTGCGCGAAGAGACGCGACTAGAGCTTACGGCGCGCGAGTTTGAACTACTGGAGTTCCTTGCCCGCAATCAAGGCAGGGTAGTCTCCCGGGAGATGCTGGCACGGGAAGTCTGGAAAGAGCCTGGGAGGGCTACGCCCTTAGACAATGTCATTGACGTGCATGTGGCGCGCTTAAGAAAAAAATTAGATGACCCCTTTGAGACCAAGCTACTGCACACCGTCCGGGGCGTCGGGTTCATCCTGAGCGAGGAGACCCCATGAAAGCTAAGCCTGGTAGAACATTACGGGGACGGCTTACTCTGCTCTACGGAGTCCTACTGACTTTGGGACTCGCCTTTTATGCGGTGGGCACTTCCGTTTACCTCCTGCATGACTTGAGAAAGCAACAGGACCTGAGTCTGGATCGTGAGATCGAGACGGTGGAGGGCCTGATCTCCCTGTCTCCTGATGGCGAGGTAGAACTGCGCTCGGAAGAAGGCGAGGCCAGTTCGGAAAGTCCCGAGCACGGATATTTGCTGGAGATATGGTCTACCAGTGGCAAGCCGATGTTTCTGAGCAGAGGTTTGGATGGTTCTCCCCTTGGGCCACCACCAGACGCGGCACAGAAACCTTTTGACAGGTCCCCCCATTCCTACCGTCTGTCGAATGGATCGAGAGTGCGGATGGTGGCACGTCGGCACAACGTGGAAGGTCATGTTCTTCTGCTTCGGCTTGCCGTGAGCGAAGAGCCACTCTGGGACGAGTTCTGGGACATGGTCTCCGTGCTGGCGATTGGCCTGCCGGTTATGGTCCTGCTCATCGGATTTACCGGGTATGCCATTGCCGGACGGGCTCTTCGACCGGTGGATGAAATGGCACAGAGAGCCCGGAAGATCAGCGCGGAACGCCTCAACGAACGGCTGAGCATACAGAACCCCAGCGATGAACTGGGCAATCTCGGGCTTGCCTTTAACGAGACGCTGGCACGCCTGGAAAGGTCCTTTGAGCAACTTCGTCGTTTCACGGCTGACGCATCGCATGAACTCCGCACACCTCTAACAGCCATCCGGAGCGTCGGCGAGGTCGCACTCCAGAATCCAGGCGATACGGCTTACTACCGGGACATCATCGGCAGCATGTTGGAGGAAGCAAACCGGCTCACCCGTTTGGTGGAAAGCCTGCTGACCATCTCCCGGGCCGACGCTGGACAGATTCAACTGCAGCACACAGTAGTCAACGTCCTCGATCTGACAAAAGAGTCGGCGACTCTTCTTGATGTTCTGGCAGAAGAGAAACAACAGACAATCACTGTTAAAGGAGATGCAGCCATCACCATCTCAGCTGACCGGCTTATATTGCGTCAGGCTCTGATCAATCTAGTCGACAACGCTGTGAAGTACTCTCCCGCTGGTGGCCATATCGAGGTACGTGTGAAGGCAGCAGATAACGAAGTACTGATTGAAATACAGGATAGCGGCCCTGGCATTCCGACGGAGCACGCAGAGAAAGTCTTTCAACGGTTCTATCGGATTGATAAGGCGCGCACCTACTCAGAAGGAGGTGCCGGGCTCGGCTTATCCATAGTGGACTGGGCAGTGTCTGTCCACGGCGGCAGGATCGAACTCGAGAGTGCGCTGGGCTCCGGCTGCACGTTCCGATTGTATTTTCCACTGATGCGGCAGGAGCCAGCATGACGAAAATCCAGCTGCCGTTGGCAATTTCGGATTGCTACCCTAACCCTGTTTCGCCAGCCAGCCATGAGGGTTCTTCACATTGAACTTATGCATACATATGCGACGTTGGTTGTATGGGATTTGCGCTGGATTGTTTCTATGTTTGGCCTCTCACTTGTTGGCACAAGGTCGCGCTGCTCGACTACGCGGTACCGTCGTCGATCCGAGCGGGGCCGCCATCACCAACGTGCCACTTGAGATTCTTGCCGCCGATGGTAAAAATGTCGCACATGGGGAGACAGATTCTAGCGGACAGTTCAACTTGCCATCTCCACCGGCGGGTGCCTATACCCTTTTCGTAGCGGCCCCCGGCTTCAGTCCTTCCAGCACTCGCATACTGCTAACGGGCGCTCAACATACACCAGTTGAAATCCGGCTGAGCATTGAGGGGGCGAGTTCACAGGTCACGGTCACGGCCACCGAGTCATCACCAGAAGTCAGCAGCGAAACGAGCAACAATCAGAACGCCAACAACTTCAGCAGGAGTTCGCTCGACAGTCTTCCCCTGCTCGATGCGGACTATTTGACGACACTTTCCATTCTGCTCGACCAGAACGACATCGCAACCGGTGGAGTAACGCTGGTCGTCAATGGTGTAGAAGCGAACGGTCCTGGAGTGACCAATTCCGCGATCAAGAACGTCAAGATCAATCAAGACCCCTATTCTGTACTTTTCTCTCGCCCCGGGCGCGCGCGTATCGAAATCACTACTGAATCCGGCACTCCGCGCTTTCACGGCAGCTTGAACACCCTCTATCGGAATTCGATCTTCGATGCCGCAAATTCCTTCTCCACCACCAAACCTTCTGAACAGCGGCAATACTATGAGGGCTCCATCACTGGCCCTGTCCTTCATCAAAAGAAGAATACCTTCCTGATCGGCATCGATTACGACCTACTCGACCAACAGGCATTCGTGAACGCCGCAACTACTACAGGACTTGTGCAACAGAACGTTCCGAACCCCACACACCACTTCTTCGGTTCAGGACGCATCTTCCATGACTACGGCCAAGGCGATCAATTCTGGATGAGCTACTCATGGGAACACCGGAGCAGCCAGAACCAGGGCGTGGGCGGCACGACACTGCCGGAGGCTGGGTACAACACGCTTTTTGAGGAGCACGAAATCAACGTTGCATGGCAGGTTGTTAAGGGTCAGCACTGGCTGAACTATCTCCATTTCCTCGTAGGCCATAACAACTCACCCACGACCAGCGTCACGGAACAGCCGCAGATCGCTGTAGAGGGAGCGTTCACCGGCGGAGGCGCGCAGGCAGACGCAAAGAACACTGAGTACCACTTCGACGGCACCGACCTCGTGACCTACACATCCGGAAAGCATACAGTTCAGTTCGGCATCGACGTTCCCGACATCAGCCGCCGTGGACGCGACGACTTTACGAATCAACTGGGCCGCTATACCTTTCCCAGCCTCGCCGCCTATCAGGCGAACCAGCCCACGTTGCTTTTACTGCAACAGGGGCAAGGGCATCTCGTCTTTCTTGAAAAGAACTTCGCAGGTTTTCTACAGGACACCTGGAACGTGCTTCCCAATCTGCAATTTACGTTTGGCGCGCGATACTACTGGCAGAATTACTTCAATGACGACCCAAATAATCTCGCTCCTCGCGCGAACTTTGCCTGGGCCTTCGGCCGTCAGAAGAAGTGGATTCTACGCGCAGGCTCGGGTGTCTTTTATGACAGAACAGGCCCGAATCCAATTGGCCTGTTGCTGCACTTTGACGGTGTCACCCTACGACGCTATCTGATCGAAAATCCCGTCTTCGGCAGTCCCGATCTCGCGAACACCCCAACAAGCGTTGTAACGCTGGCGCCCCACGTCATCATCCCCTACACCGTTGAGTCGAGCTTTGGCCTAGAGCGGCAACTCGGTAAATCGAGCACCGTCTCTGCAAACTGGATCAATCTCACCAGCCGCCATATGTTCCGGTCCATCGATGCAAACGCTCCGCCTCCGCCGAATTACAGTGCCCGGCCGGATCCTTCGCGTGGACAAAATCAGCAATTTCAGTCGGAGGGTGTGCAGGTCGGAAATGCTTTAGAACTGACCTATCGCGGCCATCTGACCAGTTACTTCAACGGCCAGATACAGTACCGCCTCTCGAAGACCTACAACAACACGAGCGGCATCATCTCCTTTCCTGGGGACAGCTACAATCCGAAGGCTGAATGGTCTCGCTCAGATCCTGACCAGCGGAACCGACTGAACCTGTTGGGTACCGTAAGCGCCAGTCGTTGGCTCGATCTTGGCCTGGTGCTGCAGTTGCACTCGGGCATGCCGTTCGACGTGACCACAGGGGCGGACAACAACCACGACGGAGTCCTTACCGACCGCCCCACCGGCGTGTCGCGTAATAGCGGACACGGACCGGACTATGCCAACCTCGATCTCAATCTTTCGCACACTTTTCTTGTCGGCCATCACGCCGAGCAACCAGAAAATCTGCGCATTGGCCTTAGCAGTTTCGACGTCTTCAATCATCCGAACGATATGCCATACATCGGGGTGATTACGTCGCAATTCTTTGGACATGCCGTGGCCTCATACCCCCCGCGCCGATTGCAGGTCAGTGCGGAGTTTACGTTCTAATGGCGCTTTGCATAAACGGGGTTGCAGACGGGTGGCCGGATACATTTCTATTTTCGATTTGCTAGCCCCCTCTGATATCTATGCCAAACTCAGCTGATACTTCTTGCTTTATTTCTGATTCGATCTTCGGAGACTCCATATCGTCTCCAATTGCAGCAGATATCCACGTGATTACTGACTTCGTCGCCAAAGTAAGCTATATGCTAATGACTCTAAATCGAGCCGAACCTTCGGCAGAAGCGGTCCGGCAGGAATAATAATGTAGTGCGCAAGACACAACCTATTGAAAACCGTTTTCCGTGCAAGTGGAAAATAAGGCTCCCCACGCCAGAGATGAACGTGGCGATCACAGCTGGTGTGGCCGATCAACCGCACTAAAAACGGATGCCGCAGGAGTTCGAAGTTGTTATAGGGTGAGCGCCTTGAGGCGTCAGCATGGTAATGCCGCAACACAGAAAACATCACGCTATTTTGCATAACGCAGAATTATGCCGTTGCGCAAAAATAGCGTGAAGTAAACATTAGCCTTCGTAGGTACCACGCAACCTGGCACGGTCAGCGGGATCAGCGTCAGCATCCTCGGTAATGAACCCCGACTGGCACAGCACCACATCCGCAGGCTGGTCATCCAGCACCGGCAATACTCGCCAGATCTCTTTTATCTGGCGAGTATTTTCATGAATCAATCTGCCGTTTACCCGGCTTTCGCTAGAAGCCCATGAGGGTCCAGCACAAACTTCTTGGCCACTCCGGAATCGAACTCTTTGTATCCTGCAGCGGCTTCGCTCAATGGAATCACTGTTGCATTCACGATCTTCGCAATCGGCAGCCTGTCATGAAGAATAGCCTGCATCAACTGGCGGTTGTATTTGAGCACTGGTGTTTGTCCTGTGTAGAAGCGGTGGGACTTCGCCCAGCCTAAGCCGAAGCGCATCTTCAGGTTGCCATGCTTGCCTGCTTCGTCCTTCGATCCTGGATCTTCCGTGACATAGAGGCCCGGAATGCCGATTCCGCCGGCGGCGCGAACGATAGTCATCAGCGAATTGAGCACTGTGGCCGGGGCTTCCTCACCCTTTGCGCCCTGCGCCTTCGCCTCGAACCCAACAGCGTCCACTGCAGCGTCAACCTCGGGCTTGCCTACGACGGCGGCGATTAACTCGCCCAGGTTCTCACTTTTGGTGAGGTCGATGGGAATGAAGCCGACGCTCTCAGCGTGCTTCAGACGGTCGGGAATCATGTCGCCTATCATTACAACCGCCGCACCCAGAATCTGCGCGGAGGCCGCCGCCGCCAGTCCTACCGGACCCGCGCCAGCGATGTAGACAATGGAACCCACCCCGACACCAGCCGATACCGCACCGTGGAAGCCTGTCGGCAGGATGTCCGACAGCATGGTGAGGTCTTTGATCTTGGCCATCGCCTGTTCTTTGTTGGGGAACTTGATCAGGTTGAAGTCGGCGTAGGGCACTAAGACATACTCCGCCTGTCCACCGACCCAGCCACCCATATCGACGTAGCCATAGGCACCTCCGGAGCGTCCTGGATTTACGTTGAGACAGACTCCGGTTTGCTGCTCACGGCAGGTACGGCACCGCCCACAGGCGACGTTAAAGGGTACGGTGACCAGATCGCCCACCTTCAGGTATTCCACATCAGAGCCGGTTTCGATGATCTCGCCAGTAATCTCATGCCCGAGCACCATGCCGATGGGAGCCGTCGTGCGCCCTCTCACCATGTGCTGGTCGGAGCCGCAGATGTTGGTGGAGACGACCTTGAGGATTACGCCGTGATTGATCTGTCTACCGGCTGGATTCTGCATCTTTGGGAAGTCGATCGACTGCACTTCCACTTTGTTTTGCCCGAGAAAAACAACTCCATGATTGTCTGCCATAACAAACCTCACTGCATATACAGGTTGAATGTTCACCGTCGTTGGCCGTGATTATCCGCTGCACGGCTCAGCAGGAGAGCTTTACTTACAGGGCTGCGGCACCAGCCTCAGCTACCGCATGGTCTTGTACGCCCGAGCCACCGCTGACTCCGATGGCACCGACGACTTTGCCATCCTTCTTGAGGGGGATGCCGCCGGCGAAGATCATCACTTTGCCGTCGTTAGAGG
>VFSW01003318.1_pt1 | contig 24156 bp, 22 predicted proteins | sample 5358111 | NCBI WGS metagenome assembly VFSW01 (sample SAMN11554181, study PRJNA540505) | mine drainage metagenome | isolation source: sediment from site ElyBrook_90M | place: USA: Ely Copper Mine, Vershire, VT | collected 2017
CGGCAAAACGACCACCAAGGAATTGACGGCCGCGATCGCCCGCGCGCTGTTCGGCGAAATCCTCGCGACGCCCGGCAATCTCAACAACCTGATCGGCGTGCCCATGACCATTCTCACGTTGACCGACGCGCATCGCGCGGCGGTGCTCGAATGCGGCACCAATCGAAGCGGCGAGATCGAAAGGCTGGCGAGAATCGTCGCACCCGACGTCGCGCTCGTGCTCAACGTCGATGTGGAACATACGGAGGGGCTCGGATCGCTCGAAGGGGTGGCCGACGAGGAAGCGGAGCTCTACTTGACCGCGGGCGTCGCGATCGTCGGCACGGCGGAAGCGATGTTGCTGGCGCGCATTCCCCTTGGAATGAAGACAGTAAAATTCGGCGCGACGTCGGATGCCGAGGTGCGGCTGGCGAGCCGGGTCGTGGTGACGCCGGGTCGCCAGCGAATTGCGATCGCGCTTGCGCGATCGATGACCGCCGACGGCGTCGATCCGGCGCTCGAAGCCAACCTCGGGCTGCTCGGCGCGGCGTCGGCGATGAACGCGACGGCGGCGGTCGCGGCGGTAATCGCCGCATACGCGCGTCCGCTCGGCCGCAACGATCTGGCGGCTATGGCGCGGGCATTGGCAGCAGTGGAGCCCGTCGCAGGGCGCCTATCGACTCGCGAGGTTGCCGGCGTCGTCGTCATCGACGACACCTACAACGCCAACCCGCGCTCGGTGCGCGTCGCCCTCGAAGCGGCGCGCGAGACCGCCGACGGCCTGCGTGCGCGCCTGGTCGTCGCGATTGGCGATATGCTCGAACTCGGCGATCTCTCTCAGTCAATGCATCAGGAGGCCGTGCGCGACATTTTTTGCACGCGGCCCGACGCCTGCGTCGCGGTGGGCGCGGAGATGGCGGCCGCGCTCGACGCAGTCGCGCGCGACGGCGACGTTCTGCCGCGCCCTGCCCTGCTCGAACGCGCCCCCAACAGTCTCGCCGCCTCGACCATCGTGCGCAATTTCGTGCGTCCCGGCGACGTGTTGCTAGTGAAGGGTTCGCGCGGAATCGCGATGGAGCGAATCATCGAAGCGCTGGGAAGCGCCGGCCGTCAATAAAATCGTCCTGGGAAAACGCCAATAGCAAACAACGCAACAAGCCCGGACTTATCCGCCGCGCCGGACGATTTCATGGGCGTCCCGCGCCAGCGTCTCGCGAAAAGCGGGATGACTAATCACAATCATGCGGCGGACGCGCTCGGCGAGCGTTTGGCCGCGCAATTCTGCCGCGCCAAATTCCGTCACGATGATATCGGCGTCGCTACGCGCGGTGGTGACGACGCCGCCTTCGAGGTGCGGCACAATGCGACTGATCGAATCGGCGCGCGCGGTCGCCGGCAATGCGATCACCGAGCGGCCGTGCGGCGACAGTTGCACGCCGCGGACGAAATCGACCTGTCCGCCCACCGCACCAACATAAACGCCCGCGGCGACTTCCGCATTTACCTGTCCGGTCAAGTCAACTTCGATTGCCGAGTTGAGCGCGACAATTTTGCCGAGCCGGCCGAGCACCAGCGGATTGTGGATATGCGCGGGCGTGAACAATCGAATAGCAGGATTGCGGTGTGCGAAATCATACAGGCGGCGGGTTCCGACCAGGCATCCAGTCGTGGCGAAGCCGGTGTCGATCGGCTTGCGTGCGTTGGTCATCGCGCCGCTCTCCATCAGGTCGGCGGTGCGGTCGCTGATCAGCCCCGAATGAAATCCCAGATCGCGGCGATCTCCCACGCTCGCCAGCACCGCGTCGGGAATCGCCCCAACGCCGATCTGAATTGTGGTGCCATCGTCGATATAGCGGCCGACGTGGCGTGCGATCGACTGCTCCACCGGGCCGATTGGTTGCGCGCGAATTTCCACCGGAGGCCGCGAGGTGCGCACGATATAGTCAATCCGCGACGACTCGACGCCGCCATCGCAAAAGGTCCACGGCACCTGGTCGTTGACCTCGGCGATGACGACGCGAGCGCGCGTCATCGCAGCCCGCTGGAAATCGTTGCCGAGCGCGAAACTATATTCGCCGCGATCGTCAGGTTCGCTCAATTGCACAAAGACCACATCAGCGCGAAAGATCCCTTGTTCGAAGAAGCCGGGAATCTGCGAAAGGTGACACGGCACGATTCGCAACAGGCCATCGCGCGCGAAGCCGCGCAGGCTGCCGATCGCGCCGAGGCTGCTGAAGGTCAGCACGTCAGTGTGTTCGCGCTGAAGCGTACGACGGGAACGTACGCCGCCAAGGAAAATGTTGGCGTGACCGATTCGATGTCGCTGTTCGAGCAGCTTTTCAACCAGCGTGGCCGGCTCCCCCGCACCCTGCCCCCAGACAATATGGTCGCCGTCGCGGATGATGGCGGCGAGGTCGAGCGTGTCGGGGCTGAGTTCCTGCGGCATACGTGGGGCGCAAAGTCGCGCGGATGGAGAATCGCACAAACGGCGGGCGAAATGCCACGATTGAAACCCGCCTGCGTCGCGCGTTAATCCCGAGCGATATTCGAAACGATGAATTCTGAGAGCGCCGTGCTCTGCTTTCGCCGCTTGCGAAAAAAAATCCGCTCCGCCTCGTGCAAAGGCAATCCGTCTGGGATATATGCGAACGGAATTCGGCAGCCAAAAAAGAAGTCAACGCAAGCGGCGCCGAAGCATCAGATCATGAAAAGGATTGTGAGTGGTACAGGGAATGAAGTTTATTTATCAGTTCATCTTTATCCTGGCGTTGGCAACGTTGCCGGCGCTCGCAGGTGCCCAGCAGCCGCCTGCAACTTCGTCAACCTCCGCGACTGACGTAGGCACAAAGCCCCCGGCGGATACGACCCCATCCGCAAACGCAAAATCGACCGATCCGATAGCTTCCGGTAACGGCGGAATTCCCATCGGCACAGTAATCACAATGCAAAACTGGCAGCAGTATCGGCAGTTCATGTCGGACGGTCTCGTGGACCTCTTCTCCGGCAAGTACTACTGGAAGATGCCTGCGGACGTGTCGATGCCGGTAGGAGCGACAATCGTCAATCCGCTGCCGAAGAATTATTTGGCGGCGACGGAGAAGTACTCCGGTCAGGTAAAAGTCGTGGAACTGCCGGACGGCGGATTGAGTTTAGACGGCTATCAGGGCGGCTTGCCGTTTCCCAATCCGCAGGAAGCGCACAAGGGCTGGAAGATCCTGGCCGATGTCTGGTACCGCTATATTCCCCATCTCTCGTATATCAGTCACGCCAGCGGATGCACGCTCAACAGCACCGGCAATATCAACTGCTCGACCGGCAATGTGGTTTACCGGCAACTGAGTTACAACACCGACCCGGGAACGACCAGTGAGGTTGATTCCGAAGGCAGGTTCTATACTCAATGGTTCATGATCCTCGAGCCGGAACAGGATCGCTATACGGCCTCGCTCACGATTGCCTACGACAATCTCAAGCGCTCGCAGGATATATATGCATTTATTCCGTCCCTGCGACGTTATCAGGCAGTTTCAGCGATGGCGCGTTGCGGACAAACGTCAGGCATGGATATCAACCAGGATGACTACCGCTCGGGCTTCAACTCCAACATTACGCAATTCAATGTGGAGTATGCCGGCGAAAGAAAGGTATTGTCGCTGATACTCGCAAAAATGCCGGATAGTAAGTTCCCCGACGGTTACGATATGCCGTTGGGATGGCCGAAGCCTTCGTGGGGAAAATGGCAAGTACGCGATACTGACATCATTAATGCCACGAAAATTCCATCTGAGAGTAGTGGCTATTGCTACGGCAAGCGCGTGATGTATGTCGACAGAGCAGACTCGGCGCCACTGTGGGAGGAGTTGTACGATCCCAAAGGCGCACTCTGGAAGATCGGCGGTCTCTTCCTGCATACGGTTGACGTTCCCAACATCGGGCCGGTTGACGCTTCCGGATCGCTAATCTATGCCTTCTGGGATATCCAGAATAATCACGCGTCGATCATCGCAGATCCGACCGACAATAGTCATCCGTTTTACGTCAATGAACAGTTGCCCAAGGAGTTTCTCGACGAAAATAGGTATTCGACTCCGAGTGGACTGAACTTGATTATGCGATAGCTATTTCGCGATAGTCAGAAACGCGACGGTAATAGTGCATTCGAATCGATAGTACATTTGAATCGAATGACGAGCGCGAGCCGGCCAACGGCACAGGAGAAGCGACCGTGGAAAAGACCTTTACCAAGCGGACTGTGAGCGCGGAACTTGCGGCAAAGATGATCGAAGCGGCAGTCGCCAAGGCAAAATCATTGGGCGTCCCGCAGGTGGTCGCGATCCTCGATGAAGGCGGCCTCTTGAAGGGGTTTTGCCGCATGGATGGAGCACCGCTAATCAGCATCGAAGTATCACAGAATAAGGCTTACACCGCACTTCTGGGTGCGCCGTCGCACGAGTTTTTCAACCGGATCAAGGACAATCCGGCGTTGCTCGCGGGCGCTCCGCACATACCGCGCATCGCGGTCTTTGGCGGTGGACTACCAATCATGATCGACGGCGCAGTGGTCGGCGGCATCGGCGTCAGCGGCGGTTCGGTTGAGCAGGATATCGAGTGCGCACAAGCCGGTCTCGACGCGATCGCTAACGCTTAAGATATCGCGCTTCGCCGCGCTGTCAATTTACTATTGGCGTGGCGTTCTCCTGAGGGCCAGTGCTCGCGCCGCGTCTGCGTTCAGATCTGAAAATCGTCTTTGCGCGGCCGTTTGATCTTTGTCTTGGAGGCGCGAGCGGCTTCGAGCTCGAATTCCTCGATTTCCTTGCGCACCTGATCGAGGTGCTGGAGAAATTCGTGTGCCTCGATTTTGATTCGAGCCTTGCAACTGATGCAGACTACATGGGTCTCGGCATTTTCCTCGAAATCGCTGACCGGCACCGGGTTAACATGAGCGCACTGTGGACAGAGGATGTCGATGGTCTGATCTTCGAACATACCGTACTCCCAAATAGTCATACTTTCGCATTGCGAACAGCGGCATCATCGTTGATCGGGAAGCCGAGTGTATGCGTTGAAGTTCCCGAAGAGCTGCTCATCCGGCAGCTCCGATCGGGTCACCGCCTCGACCAGCAAACGGCCGCCGACGAAACATCCCTTCCACGATTGCCCCAGTCCACCAAAGGTTTCGTCGCGATCGCCGCGCGAGCGTGCTGCATTGATTCCTACTTTATATGATCGCAATTGAGCCGCGACCTTTGTAGTCAGAGCGGCGTCATCGCAGGCGATCGTTGAGACCAGCGAACCGTTGGATACATTCATTTCGTGAATCAACTCGTCGATGCGATCGACCACCAGAAAGGTATCGACCGGTCCGAACGGCTCGAGATGATAGAGCGTGCAATGCCGCGGGATGTCGAGTAAGGCGACGGGAGCGAAGTAGGCGGAGCGATCCTGACCGGGAACGAAGCAGTGGTCGTCGAACTCGGCCTCGAACAGACAGGTCGCTCCCCGCTGAACCGCCTCATTGACGTCCGCATGAAGTTCGGCGACCTTCCCGGAGCTGATCAACGGACCGAAATCGAACGACGGCGGAGCGTCGGCGCCGGATGGAGCTGCGACTGGGTGGCCGAATCGCAGCGATTTGACGACCTTCAAATAGGTATCCAGAAAGCGCGGAAAGAGCTTGCGCTGCACAACGAACCGGACATAGGCGGTACATCGTTGTTTACCGTACTCGAAGCCCTTCTTGATTTGCTTTTCGAGCTCCGGCCAATTGGAAAATTCCCACACCCCGTAGGCATTGATGCCCTCCATTTCCAACATGTACGGGACGCCCCGCATCTCCATTCGTTCGGCGATCGCGTTGCCGGTCTCCTTGCCGCCGATGAACGATAAGCACGAGACCGCGGGATCTGATACCAACGCGCGGCTCAAGTCTCCACCGGGCCCACTGACCAGGGAGATTGGCAGACCCGCTCTCCGCGCGAACGCGGCCGATACGGTCAGGGCATAGAGTCCACCGTCGGTCGGGGTTTTGATGATTGCGCTATTGCCTGCGAGCACCTGAACCAAGACTGCGTGAAACAATGCCGAAAGCGGATAGTTCCACGAGGCGATGTTGGAAACCATCCCGAGCGGCTGGCGGCGGCCGAGCATCTGTTCGATTTTTTCGCTGTACCACTCGACGCCGGAAATGCAGCGATCGACGTCGGCCTCCGCGATTTTGAGCGGCTTGCCGATTTCCCACATCAGGAGCGGAATCAGGAGCCCACGATTTTGCTTCATATCGTTGAGACACTGCTGGACTCGACGCCGGCGTTCGTCGAGATCGACCTGCGCCCACGCCACCTGTTCCTTGGCCGCGAATTCGACGGCGTTGCGCGCGACCTCGTATGATATGAACGGCAGTGCGCCCAGAACCGTGCTGTCATTCGGCGTCTTGTACGGACGTTCGTAGCCGGGCTCCTGCCAGCTTCCGCCAATCAAGTTCAGAATCCGCCGATCGGAGTTGAATGCCTCCGGCACCAGTGCGCGTGTTTGCGCGAGCAGCTTGTCCCACGCGAACGCAGGCAGGATGTTCACGGCAGGTTGGGCTTTCGATCCACCGCTGACGATTTCCGCTTTGGCTTCCAATTTCATCGGCGTTCCTCTCACGGCTAATTGGCTAATCGATCTGGACGCGCGCCGCTAACGTACCATGCTGGAATCCCGAATTCACTTGCACCCGCCGAGCTAGATGAGCCCTAATTACTCCGGCGATATGGAAGCGTTTGACGTCATAGTCCTGGGTGCGGGTGCGGCCGGTCTGATGTGCGCGATTAGCGCCGGACTGCGCGGCCGGCGAGTGCTCCTGCTCGATCACGCGGAAAACCCAGGCGCAAAAATTCTCATTTCGGGTGGCGGACGCTGCAACTTCACCAATCGCGAGATCGCGCCGGAGCGTTTTCTTTCCGCGAATCCCGATTTCTGCAAATCCGCATTGAGCCGTTATACTCAGTGGGATTTCATCGCTCTGGTCGAACGCTATCGGATCGCCTATCACGAAAAAACCCGCGGCCAACTGTTTTGCGATGGTTCAGCGCGCGAAATCCTGAAGATGCTTCTTGCGGAATGCGCGGTGAATAAGGTTGACTTGCGGCTGGGGCACAAAATCAGCGAGGTTAGTCGCGCCGACCGCTTTCGAATCGAGAGCGACCACGGCAGCTTCGTCGCTCCCGTCGTAGTGCTGGCGACGGGTGGCCTTTCGATTCCAAAACTGGGTGCCACTGGATTTGCTTAAGACGTCGCGCGCCGATTCGGCCTAACGGTAATCGAACTGCGGCCGGGCCTGGTACCGCTGCCAGTGCAGGGCAACGCGCTGAACCTCTGCCAAACATTGTCCGGCGTTTCGGTCGATACCGTGGTGGCTACTGGTCAGCAGAGTTTTCGCGAGAATCTCCTGTTTACCCATCGAGGTCTGTCGGGTCCGGGAATTCTCCAGATCTCCTCCTATTGGCGAGAGGGCACGACCGTTTCAATTGATCTCGTGCCTGAGCTGGACGCGGAGGATTTCCTGAAACGGCGCAAACGCACTCGTCCGAAGGCGGAACTCAAGACCGTATTGGCGGAGATTCTGCCGACTCGCCTCGCACACGCTATGGTTGAGTCGGCTGAAGCGGGAATGATCGCAAACTTGCCGGACCGAAAAATCACGATGATCGCTGCGCGACTGAAAGGCTGGCAATTGAAGCCTTCGGGTACGGAAGGCTGGGCGAAAGCCGAAGTGACGGTCGGCGGTATCGACACCGCCGCGCTGTCATCGAAGACGATGGAGGCACGCAGCGTGCCGGGCCTTTACGTAATCGGGGAAGCGGTTGACGTCACCGGATGGTTGGGCGGCTACAATTTCCAGTGGGCCTGGTCGAGCGGATGGTGTGCCGGACAAGCAATTTAGAACGCGCGATCGAGTGAAGTCGGTCCTAGCTCGCCGCCGAAAACGTCCTATCCAACAGTTCTTTCTGTTCTGAAGAGAGTCGCCATCCTGACGCGCCACAATTCTCGACCACCCGGGCAGTCTTGTCAGACTTTGGAATCGCGATAACGCCGGGCCGGGAAGTGCACCAATTCAACGCGACTTGAGCCAAGGTCTTTTGCGTTTGCTGTGCGACCGCTTCCAGCACCTTCATCCGCTCGGGATGCGATGATGCCGCCGAGCCCTTGGTTAGGTGGCCGCTATCGAGCGGCGTGTACGCAATGACGGTGATCTGGCTGGTCTGACAATATGGAAGGAGTTCGGCTTCAATCTGCCGGCGATTCAGGTTGTACAAAACCTGATTGGAGACAATCGGGTACTTGCTCATGGCGGCTCGAGCGGCGCGGAGTTCAGCCGTAGAGAAATTACTGACCCCGATATATTTCACCAGTCCACGATCGACCAGCGTCTCCATTGCACGCATCGTGTCCGTAATTGGAACAAGCGAATTCGGCCAATGAATTTGATACAAATCGATCTGGGCGATGTCCAGGCGCCGCAAACTGGTTTCGGCGGCCTTCAACACTTCGTCATGGTGCAGATGGCTCCCAGAGACCTTCGTTGCGATAAATACCTGATCGCGGATCCCCTTGATGGCTTCTCCGACGATCTTTTCCGTCCCATAAGCTTCTGCGGTATCAATCAGAGCTGCACCTAGTTTGATCGCCGCGAGTAAAGGCTCAACCCCGCCGCCATAGCGCCATACGCCAACTCCAACTTCGGGGATCAGTCCGGTGGTACTACCAAGCTGCCTTTGTTCCATCTTTATTGGCCTCGATGGTGTAACTGTAAACTATCCGGTTCGATTATTGGAGATTGCGTATGGCGAAACGCGATGCGACTCGGAGTTGGCGCGACCTGTTACATAGTCGGTAAGGTCCGCGACACCCGAGCGCTCGAAAGCTACTAGACGTTCACTGCATTTGTTACACTGCCCGCAATGCCGCCCATGCGTGGGAGCCATACAGCTCAAGGTCAACTCGAGGGGAAGGTGCTCGAAGCGCTTGATCACAGCCGACTTGCGCAAGTCCCTGAACGATGCTTTCACTTTCACATCGTGGCCCAAACCAGTTGACAGTGCGGAAGCAAACGATTGAAAGAAGTCGATCGAAGCGTCGGGAAATGGATTCCCGCCGAGAGAACCGATACCTACACAATCGACGTTATGGGTACTACACCACACGGCCGCAAGGCCAATTAGCAGAATGTTGCGGCCCGGCAGGAACACTGAAGTATCCGGCTCATCCGCGCCCGGCACACTTGCGCCGACGCTCCAATGGTCACCGTACATCGGGGCAACCGGAACTGCGAGCGTCGTCGGCCGCATTACATTGGGACTGCTCAACGCGTTAACGAACGCATTCAGCGCCCTGAACTCCTCGTCCTCCCACCCCAAACCGCACCGCACATAAATGGGATAGACGACAGCCGATTTCGCCTCATCCGCCAGCAACACGGAGCTATCGAGGCCACCGCTTGCTAAAACCGCAATTCTATCCACACTGTTTCTCCAAGACCTTCTTGTCGAATTATCGGCCGCTTCGGAAAAGCCGCCGCCGGGCGAAAATGAGGCATGTTGAACACCACAGCCAAACTTTATGGGAGTGTGTAACGTCAGTCGCGCCATCCCCGATTTCGTTGAAAAGACTACACGTTCGGAGTACCGCGCGCCAATGGCAACTCGACCGTCGAATGCGAATGTGCCATTCTTTTGCCCGTAATTTGGATAGCTTGATGACTTTTGTGCACGTCTAAGGACCGCGATGGAAACCCGCGACAGCGCCTGGTATGTAGATTTTTTTGGCGACGACTACCTGAGCATTTACCGCCATATTTTCACTGCGGAGCGCGCGGCGCAGGAGGTTTCATTCGCTGAGCGAATGTTGAAATTGACTCCCGGCGCCCGCGTGCTCGATTTATGTTCGGGTCAAGGACGGCACAGCGTGCCCCTCGCCCAACTAGGGTACCGTGTCACTGCGCTCGATCTTAGTCCTGCTTATCTTCGACTCGCGGAACGAGCCGCCAAGGCCCATAAGGCAACCCTCGATACGGTCGCCGCTGATATGCGCAAGATTCCCTTCGCGAGACGCTTCGATGCGGTCATCAACATGTATTCCTCCTTCGGTTATCTGGAAACCGAGTCTGATGACCTGCAGGTGTTGGAATCCGTAGTGGCAGCGCTAAAGCCGGGCGGGCGCTTTTTCCTCGATATGCTTAATCGCGAATGGGCGGTCGCCAACTATATACAAAATGATTGGCACGCAGGACCCGACGGCACGCTCTATATTGAGCACCGCGAACTCGACCTCGCATCGAGCCGCATGCACGTTCGCTTTACGATCGTCGATCCACGCGGTGGTCGTCGCGAATCGATCGGGCATAACATCCGGCTCTACACGCTCACCGAGATCAGCCGTATGTTATCACGGGCCGGATTCCATGAGATAGCGTCGTATGGCGGCTTCAACGGTGAACCTTACGCAATCGAAACACGTCGAATGATCATTTGCGCCGAGAGGCTCGCATAGGCCTCTTCGCTTCTATGTCCTCGACACGGACTACAGGGCCGATGCGTCCGCCTCATCTTCGACTGGCCTCCAACTTCTGGCGACTGCCGTGGATCACCATCCTATTACTGTTGGGAGTGCTGTCGGCTTGCTCGCCGCCGCGCAGCAATTCCGATAACCCTGCACACTTTCGCGTTGCTCTACTGACGCCAGGGCCGATCAGCGACGCCGGCTGGAACGCTGCCGCGTTCGACGGCTTGGAACTCATCAAGCATCGACTCGGGGCTGAGACCGCGATGGTTCAGACTCGATCGCCGGCCGATTTTGACGATAGCTTTCGAGATTTTGCGAATAGAGGCTTCAACCTCGTATTTGCCCACGGATACGAATATACCGACTCCGCAATCAATGTCGCTCGCTACTTTCCTGATACCTATTTCGTAGTTAGTTCCGGTGGCGCAGCATCGAAGAACGTTGCCTCGATCACCTTCAAAGTCGATGACGCTGCATATATCGAAGGGGTGCTGGCCGGAGGCGTCAGCAAGAGTGGTATAGCCGGCGCGATCGGTGGGGTCGAATTGCCTTCGATAAAATTGACTTTCGAAGGGTTCAAGCGGGGCTTTCTGTCCGTCCGGCCGAACGGGCGCCTGCTTATCAGTTACACCGGAAAATTCGATGATGTTGGCGCCGCGAAAGAGGCTGCGCTCGCACAAATCTCTCATGGGGCTGACATACTCATTCACGATGCCGACGCGGCTGGTCTCGGGGTCTTCCAGGCAGCTTCGCAAGCGCACATTTTTGCCTTCGGAACTATTCGAAACCAAAATGACATCGCACCCGATGTAGTCTTGGCCAGCGCCGTCACCTCGACCGCTGAGGCGTTTCTCAAGATTGCTACTGAAGTGAAAGACCATCAATTTCAGCCTGGAATGCTGGAATTCGGCATGAAAAGCGGGATGGTCAAGGTGATTCTCAACCCGAAGCTCGAATCGCGCATTCCACGTGCAATCATTGAGCGTGCCCGTAAGGACGAGCTGACCTTCAACTAGTGGTCTGTAACAGTGACATTGGTATCGGATTGGTGTAAGATAAGGGATTTCCGATGGAGCGCTCGGATTGGCCCCGAAGGAGCACAAGGAACTGCGGGATAGAGTGCGCTCGCGCACCCTGCCAGCGGAGGATGTGCGCCGGGCGCGGCTGATCCTGCTGTTGGCGCATGGCAAGTCTTACCTGACGATTCGCCGGCTGCTCGGTTGCAACGCCAACTTTATCAGTCGCTGGAAGAGTCGGACTGTTGATCACGTTCCTGATTATTGAGTCCTGCATAATATCGGGACAAATCGAAGGTCCGAATGACCACATTTGGACGGATTTTAGGCCCCGGATCATTGTCACTATAATTTGCAGATCTCAATAATATTCAAAACGACGAATCGGCGACCGACTCGTTCACGTTGAAGGGTGCGGGCTCGTCGGGTCCATTTACGGTCAAGTACTATTCCGGAACTTCCGGAGGCACCGATATCACTTCATTGGTGACGGCCGGGACTTACAAGACTTCCAGTGTCACGCCGACCGCGAGTCAGGCGATCCGAGTGCTTGTAACGGTTGCGCGCAAAACCGCCTCGAGCGCCAGCAAGAGATTTCTCGTGACGGCGACGTCGCTGGCCGATATGACTAAGCAGGATGCCGTCCAAGCGTCGGTAAAAGTGAACCAGGTTTGCATCGCCTCAAGCGAAGGACCGTCGTCGGCGGGCTCGTTGTAAAGTGCCGCGGAAGTGATAAAGAACGGATAACTTTTGTGCGCAGGTGAAATGAGTTGCTCGGTCCGGTTGCTCATATCGGGATTACGGTGAGGGATATGGAGGCCGCGCTCGCGTTCTACGTCGATGTACTCGGCATGGAGAAGCTGGGGGAAGCGACGTTCGCCGGGGAGGAGGCGAGCCGCCTTACGCGGAGGCCGGGGACGGTCTTGCGCGCGGCGTACCTGCGTGGCGGCAAAGAAATCAAAGGTCCGCCGCTCGAATTACTGCATTTTGTCGAACCCGCGGCCGAGTCCGCGGAATCCGCCGTGGAGCTGAGACATCGTGGAATTACCGAGATCGCGTTTTGGGTTGATGATATCGAGAAGACCTATCTTGAACTGCGGAACCGAGGCGTCGAATTTTACTCGCCTCCGCAACTGTTTCAATTCGCCGGTTACAAGGCGAAGGCAGTTTATTTCTGGGGCCCTGACCGCACGACGCTGGAACTGATTCAAAACGTTCGTAAGTGATCGACTTAGTATTTCCGTATTCTCGTCATGACAGAGTTGTGACTCAGATCTGAATCTAAAGTTTGGTTGTCGTGATTGGCGGCATTTGGAGTGAGATTAAAGCTGATTAGATTTCGGCGGCTTTGAGCTTCCTCAGGCAACGTTCATCGAACCCACACTTGGAGTATCTCTATGGATGCGGAAGCGATTTGTTACTTACCACTGCATGAGTTGGCGACGCAGCTGCGGGCGGGTAAGCTCTCGTCGGTCGAAGTAACCCGCTGCATTCTCGACCGGATTCATAGTATGAATCCGCGGCTGCACGCCTACCTTACGGTGTTGGATGAGGCCGCTCTTAAGGCTGCGGCTCAGGCCGATGTGGAGATTCGTGCTGGTCGTTGGCGCGGCCCGCTTCATGGCGTGCCGGTTGCGGTCAAGGACCTCTGCCAGACGAAGGGAGTACTGACGACCTGCGCGAGCGGCGTCCTGCGCGATTGGCGTCCGGATTCGAGCGCCACCGTGGTCGAGCGCCTCGAGGCGGCGGGTGCGGTACTGCTCGGCAAGCTGAATCTCACCGAGTTCGCGGTCGCCTGGTACCATCCTCAGATGCCCACGCCGTTGAATCCGTGGGGCGCGGACGTGTGGCCGGGCGCATCGTCGAGTGGCTCAGGGGCGGCGACGGCCGCCGGACTTTGCTTTGCCTCGATCGGCACGGATACCGGAGGCTCGATTCGATTTCCATCCGCCGCATGCGGCATCGTGGGACTCAAACCGACGTGGGGAAGAGTGAGTCGTCACGGCGTATTCCCTCTCGGCGAATCGTTAGACCACATTGGACCGATGACCAGAACTGTCGCAGACGCAGCACTGGTGCTGGGGGTAATCGCAGGTCGCGATGATGCCGACGAAACCTCACTCGCTGCGCCTGTGGAAGATTATGCGGCTGCTCTCGATCCGGGAGTAAAAGGTATTCGGATCGGAGTGGACGAAAAGTATATTTCGGCTCAAGCGTCGCCTGAGGTAGGAGCAGCCGTGTTAGAGGCCGTGCGGGTGCTCGAGCGACTGGGCAGCCGTGTCGTGAAGGCAACCATGCCTGATGTCGAGCCAGGCATCGCCGCATGGACGACGATCTGTACTGCGGACGCGGCGGCGGCGCACGAGCGGACATATCCCGCGAAGGCATCGGAGTACGGACCAGGCTTTCGATCGTTTTTGGAGTTGGGCGCTACAGTACGCGGCCAGGATTACGCCAAGGCCCACATGGTGCGCGAACGTTTCGCGAATCGATTTCAGGAGCTCTTCGACCAAGTTGATGTTGTGGCCTGTCCGTCAATGTCCGTGACCTCGCTGCCCGCAACCGGGATGCCTGCGGATGCGCGGGGTCTGACCGGATCGAACCCGCTGCTGTACTTCACGGCGCCCTTTAACTTGAGTCGCAACCCCACATTGTCGCAGCCTTGCGGCCGCAGTCCCGCGGGGCCGCCGCCGAGTTTGCAGCTCATCGGCCGGCATCTTGGAGAAGCCACGCTGATCCAGACGGGAGCGGCCTACGAACGTGCTACCGAATGGCACAATCAACGGCCGCCTCAATAGGCAGATTCGCTACGGGACCAATAGTCAGTTGTTGATGGAATCAGACATAATAAATGAATCGGGCGATTTTCGTATTGTATAGCTGCAAAACGCTTCAATGGAGAGCGATTCGTGAACGCCGTTACGTTTGACGATTACGCGAATCGGTACCAATGCGTATCGATGGCGCGCAAGGATGGGATCTTGCTGCTCACGATTCACGCCAAAGGTGCTAAGGACCGGTCCTGTGTGTGGAGCGCCCTGCCGCACGAGGAGTTATCGTACGCCTTCAATGACATTGCGCGTGACGGTGAAAATCAATGCGTAATCATTACTGGAGCGGGCGATGCGTTCTGTGCCGAGATGCATCCATCGATCAGCAATCTCGCGCGTTACAGCGAAGGCAACCTTACCGCCGAAATGTTTGAGAAGATGGATGAGGCCGGTCATGACGGCCGCTATCTGCTGATAAATCATTTGAATATCGAAGTACCGATGATAGCAGCGGTAAACGGCCCGGCCCTGATTCACGCCGAACTTGCAGTGCTTTGCGATATCGTTCTCGCCTCGGACACGACTGAATTTCAACATGCGCCTCATTTTCCGATGGGCCTGGTTCCTGGCGACGGCGTCCATGTCGTCTGGCCACTGATTCTCGGCCCGAATCGAGGCCGATACTTCCTGTTGACCGGGCAGAAGTTATCCGCAAATGAAGCTCTCGGATTGGGGGTCGTGAACGAAGTGATGCCGCGAGACAAGCTGCTGCCGCGGGCGTGGGAACTCGCGCGGGAGATTTGCAAGCGGCCTTCGTTAGCACGCCGCTATGCGCGGGTGGCGATGACCCAGATGCTCAAGCAGGCGATGCTCGACGAACTGGGATATGGAATCGCGCTCGAGAGTTTGGGGATGATGGCGGGGGTAAGCATGAGGAAGGTCTAAGACAACGATAGTTACTCAGGCGGTAGAGATGTACTATCGCTCCCGAACGCAACAGGTCTGAATTTCGCTCTGCGCTTTATCGTTGTCGATTGGATTGAGGTGTGGATGGCCGGTCAGGACGCCCCAGCCGATTTCCTCTTTGATGTAATAAGCGTGGGGTTCCGCGTCGATCTCGACCGCATCGGCGGTCTCGGTTTCCACGGTACAGGTCACGTGCCCGGCTGGAACAACAAAGGCATGATAACCGCCGGGACCGATCCGCGCCGTGTTATCGCCGCAAGTAACGGCGGGTCGTAGCAGTGAACCGGCATAGTTGTAAGGCCGATATACGTAGATAACCGCTTGGCTCGGCCGGGAGGGGAGTCTCTCAAAGGGCTGGCCTTGCACCGCGCAACCAACGAGGAAGATTGTTGTGCATGAGGTCAATGCAATTCCCGCGAACCACTTCATCTGGCGATCGAACCGGCTGACGTCGGGGTGCCGGCGCCAACCGCATCAGCCAGCTTCGCGGCATCGGCGTATAGTTTTTGATCGATCTTTTCTCGTACATCAGCGCGAGCCGCTCGCTCCAATTCCAAATGGGTCGGTTCCGAATAGAGCGAGTAGGACTTTGTTACGTAGGCTTTGGCAGTATAGTCACCCAATATTCGATCGCCGTCGATTATCGAGAGAGAGGCGAATGCGGTCACACCATAGTCGCCCAGCGGGGCGCCCGCGTAGGTGACTGGATCGAGGGCGGAGAACCAAAGCGGAATGTGATAATCGTCGTGGGTCAGTTCTTCGCGGTACGAAAAGGTGACGGTTGAGGTATGCGATAGAGACAACGCCACCGCGGGAGGTAACTCGTTTGGGTTGCCGTCAATCAGCCGGCCTTTGAACGGGAGCGGATGCGCCGGCAATTCCCCTATTGGAGGCGGGGCGCTCGGCTGCTGAATAGTGCATGCGTACTGGAGGGATATAGTGAGTAGTATCGCTATTGACAGTGCGCGCTTCATAATCTATTCGCCGATCCTGCGATGACGTAATTATACCATGCAACCATCGGTGTTATGCCACACTGCGACAGTGACCGTCGGGCGCGCGGAAGTTCTTTGATGTGAGCCTGCGCCCGATTTTCGGGACCCGTCGAGTTAGAACGAGGATAGCGACAATGGCGATGATTAAGTTTGAGAATTATTCAAATAAGTATAGTTGCGTCAGAATGGAGCGTCGCGAAGGTATCTTGCAGATGACGCTTCATACAAAGGGCGCCGACCTCAAATGGGGTATTTCGGCACACGAGGAATTGTCCTACGCCTTCTATGACATAGCACGTGATTACGAAAACCGGTGCGTGATTTTGACGGGCGCAGGTCACAGCTTTTGCGCGGAATTTGAAGGTGGCGGTGGGCCGGGCGGCATCAACATCACCGGGCGCGGTGAACCGCAACCGGCCGGTCTCAAGTCATCCGCATGGGATCACATTTATTCAGACGCGAAATATTTGCTCATGAATCATCTAAATATCGAGGTGCCGATTATCGCGGCCGTTAACGGGCCAGCCCTGATTCATGCAGAATTGGCCGTGCTATGCGACATTGTGCTAGCTGCCGAACACGCCGAATTCCAGGACGCTCCACATTTTCCCAACGGCATTGTTCCCGGCGATGGTGTCCACGTCATATGGCCGTTGGTACTCGGCCCCAACCGCGGACGTTATTTTTTGCTGACTGGGCAAAAGATCTCAGCTCGTGAAGCGCTCAATCTCGGAGTGGTAAATGAAATCCTGCCAACTGAGAAATTGATCGCGAGGGCTTGGGAGCTGGCGCGTCAGATTATTTTACGGCCGTCGCTAACCGTGCGTTATGCACGGGTTGCGATCTCGCAGCAACTCAAACAGCTGATGCTCGCGAACCTCGGCTATGGACTTGCGCTAGAGGGTTTGGGCGCCGGGCAGTCCTGGCCGGGCGCTTCGGTCGAAAAATAGTGAACGCTGATTTTTTCAATCTGCAGTATGGCGATCGAACGGAGAGATCAAATTGACAACGAGCGCTCGCAAACCTCTGCTTGACGGATACAAGGTCCTGGATTTCACGCAATTCGTAGCCGGTCCGACAGTAACGAAACTCATGGCAGAAATGGGTGCGGAAATTATCAAGATCGAGCTGGCGCCCAATGGTGATCATTGTCGGACATTTCCGTACGTGAAGGATAAGCGAAGCGCATACTTCGTACAGCAGAATCGCGGCAAGATGAGTCTTTGTCTTGACATGAAAACTCCGGCCGCGCAGGCGATTGTGCGCGACTTGATCCCGATGGTCGACGTGCTGGTGCAGAACTATGCGCCGGGCGTAATCGGCCGCATGGGTTTCGACTACGAAAACGTTTGTAAGATGAATCCAAAGATCGTCATGTGTTCGGTATCGACCTTCGGACAGACGGGGCCACTCGCGGCTAACCCAGGCTATGATTTTATCGGGCAGGCTTATGCGGGAGTTACGTCTCTCAGTGGAGAAGAGGACGGACCCTATTATCCGCCGGCACTGGCAATTGGCGATGTTTCAACCGGCGTTCATGCGTATGCCGCGGTGGCGACGGCGTTGTTACATCGCGAGCGGACCGGCGAGGGCCAGCACCTCGATATCTCACTGCTCGATTCATACTTCCATTACCAGGATATGGCGGTCGAGCTTGTCAGCGCGAGCCACGGTGAAGCGAGGGTGAAGCGAATAGGTAGCCAGATCGGTGCACTTTGCCCGGCCGGGATTTTTAAGACCGCGACGGGATATCTGTGGATCTTTGCGTTCCAGGAGAATCACTGGGCGAAGCTCTGCGAAGTCATGGGACGGCCGGAACTAGTAGGGGCCCCAAAGTTCGCCGACAATACGTTACGCGTTGCGAACCGCGCCGAAGTAAACAAAGCGATCGACGCCTGGCTCGCGACGATTCCAAATATCGATGCCGTACTCGCAATTTTGCGCGAAGCGTGGATTCCTCATGCACCCGTGTTGACGGTCGAGCAAGCGATGCAGCATCCGCATCTAGTCGAGCGGCGAACCGTCCGTACGGTACACGATCGAATTCTAGGAGATTTTCAGGTGCCAGGATTTCCGCTGCGCTTTTCCGCCTTTCCTGAATCGCTCGAATTGGAGGCTCCGTTCTTGGGTGAACATAATGGGCAGATTCTCTCAAGGTATCTCGGTTTTTCTGCGGAGCGAATCATCCAGCTCGAACGCGAACATGTTCTTTTCAGTGCTCCTCACTAAATTTAAAGTGGCAGCTAATGACGGAGTCTGAATACTTATACACCGGAAAAAGAGCATCCCCTTATGGTCATGAAACGCCATCGGAATAAAGGTCCCGCGGTTTGGAGGTTGATCGGTCTCTTTGCGCTAATTAGTCCATTGCTGGTCGGATACGCACGCGGACAGGCTCGGGATTCCCTGCCCGTGGGATCAATTCATCCGAGCAAGGCCGGACAGACGGCAGTGCTGGCAGGCGGCTGTTTTTGGGGAGTTGACGGTGTCTTCAAACACGTGAAGGGGGTGACTAGCGTAACGTCGGGCTACTCCGGCGGTAGCGAGAAAACCGCGCAATATGAGACCGTTAGCACTGGCACGACGGGACATGCCGAGTCCGTAATGATCACGTATGACCCAGCAAAAATATCATATGGCCAGTTGCTCAAGATTTTCTTCCTGGTTGCGCACGATCCGACTGAAATAAACCGCCAGGGGCCGGATGTGGGGACTCAGTATCGATCGATAATATTTTACGCCAACGACGAACAGAAGAAGACCGCCCAGAACTATATTGCCGAACTAAATAGAAGCAAGGCGTTGGCGAATCCTATCGTTACGGAAGTCGTGCCGCTGAGACAATTTTATCCGGCGGAAGAATACCATCAGAACTTTCTCGAGCGAAATCCCGATCAGCCATACATCGTATATAACGATCTGCCAAAACTTGCTGAATTGCGTAAACAGTTTCCATCGCTCTATAACCCGTCGCCGTCCCTGAGCGATGAGGTCAATCGCGGCGTCAATTGACTTTCATCGCTCGCTCCGGAGCGCACGGCTCCGATTCGACGCGCGATCGATTTTTGATGTTTCCATTGTTTTGTTCTATGGACTGTATGCGCTCGTCATTACGGGAGTCGTCAGTTCGGAGGATTTTCGTCTCTACCGATCCGCCCCAGTCCTTGCTATAAAGCGATTTCCGGGCCCGGTTCGCTTGGAGTTTTACACGTGGCGATCGCAAGCTCGTAGTGTAAAGACGAATCAAAAGGATATCGGTAAATGGACACTGGCGCTCGTGAAACATCTCGCAGCTTCGCTAGATTCATTCTCGACTTTCGCAAACCAATAGGCTTATTGCTTATCGGCATAACGATCTTTATGGCCTATTGGGCGATACATTTGCCGATCGCCACGCGCTTCGAAGATCTCTTTCCGGCCACCCATCCGAACACGCTTCTGTATCGTGAATTTCGCCGTCAATACGGTGGAGCTCAGACGTTAGTCCTGATGGTGCGCGTGAAAACGGGCGATATCTTCAACTTCAAAACTTTGCACGATATTCAAGACATCACTGCGGATGTCGATAAATTGTACGGCGTTAACCATAACGAAGTGTTCTCACTTGCTTCCTATCGAGTGGTGCATGCGCAAGCACTGCCCGGAGAACTGGTCTCGACGCCATTTATGTACCCCAAAGTGCCGGAGACCGCAGCTCAAATCGATGACCTTAAAACTTTGGTTCATGCCAATCGCGAGCAATTGGCAGCTTGGGTGACGCAGGATGACAAAGGCGCCTTGATCATCGCCAGCTTCAAGGATCAGGGACTCGATTACAAGGCGTTGTTCGATGGCGTGCAGGAGATCGTTCGCAAGTATCAGGACTCAAACACGGACATCTATGCCAGCGGCGCCGTGATGTTCTCAGGATGGGGATATCATTATCTGGCGCGGATTCAGATGATCTTTGTCCTCTCAGCCGTGTTGATGCTGCTTATCATGTATCTGAGTCTTGGTCGCTACAGTGGTTGGTGGGCGCCTATGTTGACCGGCACCCTTAGTGCCATTTGGGGCCTTGGATTCGTAAGTTTGATGGGCTTCAACTTCGATCCCATTATGCTGGTAATTCCGTTCATCATGACAGCGCGGGATCTTGGCCATGGCATTCAATGGCAGGGGCGTTACTACGATGAACTCGGCCGTACTGCTAACAAGATAGAAGCCTGCGTGGCGACCGCTGATTTGATGTTGATGCCCGGTATTTTGGCGATTCTAGCCAATGTAGCCGGCATAATCTTTCTTACAGCCGGTAACATCCCTGTCCTGAAGGAGATTGGAATTGGGGGCGCGGTCTGGATGGGTGCCAGCGTCGCGATGGTGTTCGTCTTTCAGCCGATTATTGTCAGCTACCTTCCGAAGCCAGAGCTCCGAGATCGGACTTCTTCGAATTCAGGGCCGATTGCTCGACTAGCTCAATTCGCAGATCGGTTGGTGATGCTTCCAATTCAGAACGCAGGTGCACGTCTTGCGCTACTTGTGATCGTAGCGGTGGCATTCGCGGTTGGCGTCGCAGCCGAGCGTCATGTAGCGGTCGGCTATCAAACCGCTGGTACGCCGATTTATACACCGGAGTCAAAGATCAATCGGGATACCGCCGAAATCAGCAAGTTCGTACCGACGAATATTGGATGGATCGTATTGGAAACGCCGGAGTATCCGAGTTCGCAGTCGGGTGTCGGGATAGACACTTTGCGGATGTCCGATGACCTGACCAATTATCTGTTGAGTCGGGGAGACGTGGTCGCGGTGTTGGATTTCAGCGGGCTGGCGGAGAAGCCGATGAACATGCTTTTGCATAACGGCCAGCCGAAATATTACGCTATACCCGATAGCGATGCGTTAAGCGCTTCTCTTTGGGGATTTTTTTTCGCCGCATCTGCGCCGGGGGAGGCGGAGAGCTACTTTGCGATCGCACAATCGATGAAGAATTCCTGTATCCGACTGCTCTTGCCCGACCACACCTACTTGCGACTGAAACGCTTGCGCGACGATCTTGATAGCTTCATTCAGGAACGGGTTACGGCCGACCCTGGACTCAAGCAAGTCCGTCTTCGATATCTTGGCGGCGAAGCAGGTTTATACCTGGCGGCGAACGACGTAATCGGTCGATTTAATGTGATTAACCTGTCGCTGACTCTGGTTGCGATCGGTCTTTGCTGTGCGATTGCATTTCGATCAATGGTTGCAGGCGTGCTCTTCGTGCTGCTGTCTATCGCGGCGAACTTCGTGGCATTTCTGTACATGAATCTTCACAGCATCGGCCTTACTGTCGACACACTACCAGTGATCTCGCTAGGTATCGGCCTCGGAGTTGATTATGGGATTTATTTGATCGCACGCATCCGCGACGAGGTTATCGACGGGTTAGCGCTCAACGAGGCGATCGCGAAGAGCATGCGGAGCACAGGCGTCTGGGTATTCAGCACTTATGCGGTGATGGTCGGCGGGATGTTAGCGTGGGTATTTTCGCCGCTTTTGTTCCATAGCGAAATGAGTATTCTGCTGATTCTTTTGATGAGCACGAACCTGGTCGCCGGCGTGTTGATAATGCCAGCCTTGATCGCGTGGAGACATCCGCGATTCATTACCCGGTACGAGACAGGCAATGCTCCGGGGCAGCGAGCCGGTGAAAAGGCGGGCACCTTTGCGACATCCTGAGCAGCGGGACGTGCTCTGATCGATGAAATTGTCATCCGCCTACGACACGATCATCGTCGGTGCGGGATCGACCGGCGCAGTATTAGCAGCGCGGCTCTCGGAAGATCATTCACGATCGGTGTTGGTACTCGAAGCTGGGCCGGATTATCGAGCTGCCGATGCCCCCTGGGAAATGCGCATCCCGAATCCCGGGCCGATTATTCTGGGTGGCTCGAAATACCAGTGGCCCGGTCTAAAGGCCTATCGTACTGACTATCAAAGGCCGATCGACTATTGGCGCGGTCGAGGATTGGGCGGTAGTTCGTCGATCAATGGACAGATCGCTATCCGCCCACCGTTGGAGGATTTTGATCTTTGGGCGCGTGGGGGATGCCGCGGCTGGTCGGCGGCGGAGGTCCTTCCGGCGTTTATCCGGCTCGAGGACGACGATACCTTTGGCGATGAGCCCTATCATGGCCGGGGCGGTCCAATTCCGATCTATCGCGCTCCGCGCCAGCAGTGGGGACCGGTGGACCTTGCCTTAGCCGAGGCGGCCGTCGCGTTGGACTACGGTTATTGCGAAGATCACAACGCACCGACCGGGACCGGCGCGTCTCCGTATGCGATCAACAGCCGAAACGGCGTTCGCGTCTCAACCAACGACGCTTACCTCGAAGATGCACGCGGCCGCGCTAATCTTTCCATCCTTGGCGATGCGATGGTCGATAGAGTCGAGTTCGACCACTCGCGTGCGGTCGCGGTGCGAGTTCGGATTAACGGTGGTTGGTGCAGGGTCGAAGGTGGCGAGATAATTCTGAGTGCCGGCGCGATCCATTCGCCCACGATCCTGATGCGATCCGGTATCGGGCCCGCTTCGACGCTTCGCACAGTCAACATTCCGCTACGCGTCGAGGCGCCCGTGGGCGAGAATCTGCTCGATCATCCGCAGCTATCCGTGCAACTCGATTTGAAACCCGAAGCACGGGCCGCGAGCGTCAATACGCGTCATACGAATTGCTGCGTGCGATACTCGTCCGGTTTGGAACAGTCTGGAAGCAACGATATGATCTTCATTGCGTTCAATCTGCTTGGCGCAACGTCAGATCATCTTCGCTACGGTCATATCTGGGCATCTGTTTACCAGAGTGTTTCACGTGGCCGATTGGCGATTACTTCTCCAGAACCGGATGCTCACCCTGAAGTCCGGTTCCGAATGCTCTCAGATCCCCGCGACCTCATACGCATGCGCGCTGCAGTACGGCGGATGCTCACCCTCACGCAGCATCGAGCTTTTCGCGCAATCGCTGATTCAGTGCACCTCGGGCGAGCGCTGGATCTCTTAAGGGATGGCGCACCCGCACCTGCACCCCCGGTCCGGAGCGACCAGTGGATGCTGGAGCACTGCTTCGATGTCCAGCATGCAGCCGGCACCTGCCGTATGGGAGCGGCAGATGATCGCAGGTCGGTCGTCGATCCGGAGTGCCGCGTGCTCGGCGTCGAAGGACTGCGCGTCATCGATGCTTCTATCTTTCCCGAGATGGTGCGTGCGAATACTCACCTCACCGCAGTGATGATTGGCGAGCATATGGCGGAACGAATTCGGTCTCAGTGAAGCAGCAAGAGATCGCGTCCTAGTGGCCTGTAACAGACGAAATGGAATCAGGACAGAGGCGATGGTTGGGGTCGCGATAGGTCCATTTGATAGGTTCGGGAGCGCGATTGTAGTGACGGATGTAACGCATCAGCTTGCGGGCCAGATCCTTGACCGAGGTAAAGATGCCGCGGGCAATGACCTCGCGCTCGATCCTGGCGAACCAGTTTTCGACCTGATGGAGCCAGGAGGAGCAGGTCGGGGTGTAATGGAGATGGACTTTGGGATGAGCGGCGAGGAATTGCGCAACCCCATCGTCTTATGCGCCGGCAGGTTGTCCGCGATCATGTGAATCTCCTTGCCGCGCGGCTGGTTGGCGACCAGGTCGGCGAGGAAGGCACACCCGCGCCACCATCATATGGCTAACGCCCAGATGCCGGGCCAACTTGCGGCTACTCCAGTGGGTGGAGCCGTCCGCCGCAGGTCTGCGGGTCCACTCCAGAATCCTGGCCTCCAACGCCGGGGTTCGTTTCTCCGCCGCCCGTCCACGATGGCGCGAGTACAACCCGGCCAGCCGCTCAGCCTCGAAGCGCCCCTTCCAGCGACTGATATAGTTGGCG
>VFSW01003319.1_pt1 | contig 24155 bp, 45 predicted proteins | sample 5358111 | NCBI WGS metagenome assembly VFSW01 (sample SAMN11554181, study PRJNA540505) | mine drainage metagenome | isolation source: sediment from site ElyBrook_90M | place: USA: Ely Copper Mine, Vershire, VT | collected 2017
GCCGCGCGCTACAGCGCCACCCTGAGTGACGCCGCTCTCGGCTCGAGCTCGCCCACGGACGCCGCGCGCTTCACCGCCACACTGTCGGAGGTCGCATGAACAGCTACCCGGCCAACACCACCATCCGCCTCTCCGTGGTGTTCAAGGACTCCAACGGCACGGCGACCGACCCGACCACCGTCACGGCGACCGTGCTCGACCCGACCGAGGCGAGCACCAACCCGACCGTCGTCAAGGACTCCGTCGGCGACTACCACGCCGACCTGACGCCGAGCGTGGCGGGCGAGTGGGACTACACGTTCGCGGGCACGGGCTCGCTGGTGGCGTCCGCCTCGGCGTCCTTCTTCATCCAGCCGGCGCTCTAGCCATGACCCGCCAATTCGTCAACGCCATCAGTACCACGCTCAGTGCGTCGATGACCGGCGTGCAGACGACGATGACCGTCGCCAGCGCGACCGGGTTCCCCGCGTCCTATCCGTTCGACGCGCACATCGAGGCCGACGGATCCAACAGTGACGAGATCGTATCGGTCACGTCGCTGAGCAGCGGCACGACGTACAACGTCACCCGGGCCAGTGAAAGCTACGCAGGATCGGCCTCGGCCTCGGCGCACGGCTCCGGGGCGACGGTGCGGCTCGTCGTCTCGGCCGGGGCGATTGCGGCGCTCGGGGCGGCCGACCCAACCCCCGCCGAGAAGGCTGCCGCGCTCGTCAGCGCCTATAGCCAGTTCAGGTAAGGAGAACCGATGGCCGCCAACACCTCGCCGATCTTCGAGGCGACACCCTGGACGAAGGGCTGCCAGCTCACCAACGCCACCGGCACGACGAAGACGCTGGTGGTCTCCGCGGGAACGAACGGCTCGCGCATCGACCAGATCGCCTGCTCCACCACCGACACGGCCGCCGAGACGCTGAGCTTCTGGGTCTATAGCGGCTCGGTCTACTACCACCTCGGCGACGTGTCGCTCGCCATTGGCGCGGGCTATACGACCGTGGCGCGGGTGGACGCCATTGCGACACTCGCGCCTACGCTCGGCTACCTCGTGCTCCAGTCGGGCTACTCGTTGTACGTCAGTGTCGGCACGGCCGTCACATCCGGCAACCAGACGGACATCGTGCCGCAGGGCGGCGACTTCTAATGGCCGTTCTCACCATCGGGGCGCAGCCGGTCTACGGGTTGCCAACGGCGAAACGCAAGCTGAGTCAGTACGCCGCTGCCGTCCTCTCAACGCCGGGATTGGTCAGTTACTGGAGATTCGGGGAGACCTCCGGGAGCTGCGCCGTGGACAGCGCGGGGACCAATCCCGGGACCTACGTCAATGGTCCGCTGCTTGGGCTACCGGGCGCGTTGCTCTATGACCCCAATACCGCGATTGGTTGCCAAGTCTCGACCCAGAGTTACGTGTCCGTGGCGGACGCCGCCTCGCTCAAGCCCAGCCGTCTTACCGTCATGGGATGGGTGGGGGCGACCTCGAACGCCTACTACTCTTACGTCGCCCGGAAGGGGTACGCCTTTGGCCTGCGCCTCGAAATTTCCGGTGGCGTCCTGTTCCACCTGAACTCCGGCGCGGTGCTGTCGTCCTCCCCCACGAATCTAGCGGACGGCGGATGGCATCACCTCGCAGGCGTGATGGATGGCACGTATGCCCTGCTCTACGCAGACGGGAGCCAAGTCGGGAGCGCGAATTGCTCTAGCGTCACTTGGGACGCGACCGCACTGGTATTGGGCGCTAATGTGCCGGGCGGCGAGCCGGGGAATGACTCAGTCGACGAAGTCGCGTACTTCAATGCGGCCCTCACGGCCACGCAAATCAGCGCCTTGTACAGTCTCGCGTCGCAACGGTAACGGCACTAGCCCACGCCACCAGCGGGATCGCCAGCCTACCGCTCCTTGGGCCGCCGTAACTAGCTTGCTGGCAACCGTCAACCAGTACGACTCCCGCCGTCAGGCGCGGCGATGCGTCCGCCTGCCGCTTCGCCTTGTAGACGCGGACAAGAACCTCGGGGGACTGGATCACGACTGCGCTCCTGTCGAGCAGGTCCGGGCGCGTTCGGCCCGGCATGACTAGCGATGGCACTGCGCGAGGATCTTGTCGCCCGATCCCCAGCGGTCCATCAGCACCACGCTGGTGAGCGGCAGCGGGCTCGCCGTGTTCGGATCGTTCGTCAGCGCGAGGATCGAGGCGCAGCGCTGCGCGGCGCTCTCGCCGTTGAGCGGCGCCACGACGTAGACGTCGCCGTCGAGCATGGTGACGCTGGCCGTGAAGCCGAGCGCGTACTGGATGTTTCCGGCGATGGTGGCGGCTTCCGCGTTCGGCGAGGGCAGCGCAGTAACGCCCGACGAGGCGGATGGCGTGCCGCCTCCGAGGACGGCGCCGATGCCGGCGAGGACGATGAGGGCCACCACGACGCCGATGACGATGCGTTTCATTGAGAGTCGCCTCCGGTATGCTCCCGCAACCTGCGGTAACGTTCCGAAGAATACCACTTGACAGATACGTTACAAGCCCCCTACGATGCGCGGCATGACAGGACCTGAACTCAAAGACCTTCGCGAGAAGGCCGGCGTGACGCAGGCCCAGCTTGCCCTGCGCGCGGGCTGGTCGCACCGTGCCGTTGTCAGCCAGATTGAGGGGCGGGTGCTCGTGGCGCCCGGCACCGCGCAGCGGTACCTGAAGGCCCTGACAGAAGAGCAGGCATCCCGTGTCTCTGCCTGATGTTACGCACCGCGAGCACGGGGGATGTAACTCCTATTATCGGAAGTATGTGGAAGGCCGCTATCTCGCGGCGCTAGCCGAGTGCAAGCGGGCCGCCTGATGACGACCGTGAAGGGCTCCGACCTCAAGGTGGGCGATCTGCTCGCCTTCCTCGGGCACACCCACCGCGTGGTCCGTCTCGAGCCGTACCCCGGCATCCCCGGACAGATCCCGCCCGGTCGCATCGCCATCTGCGAGGGCGACTGGCGCATGGCGATCTACCCCGAGGCGCGGGTCCCGGTGCAGCGATGAGTCCCGACACGTGTCGCCACTGCGGCGCCGACACCTTCCTCGACTGGTGCGAGGCGTGCTCGCGTCGCGCGGCCAACGACCCGGCGTTTGCAGCGACCCGAGCCGGACAGGACGCCCTCCACGCCGCCGCGCGGATCTGCGCGATGCAGCGACGGGCCGCCCTGCGCCCCACAGATGCCCCAGGACGCACGCAACGCGCGACAGCGCACTCCGACACCGCGAACCGCGAGCGGTCTCATCAGGCGGCACCTATCGCCGCCATCGAGGCAGCGCAGTGAGAGGGCAGGCATTGCGAGATGGGCGAGCTGGTGAAGTTTCCCCAGCGGAGGGGACGCCCCGAACGGGCCGAGGACGGATTGGATCTCGGCATGGAGGCACAAGCCCGGATCGCCGAAGCGTGCCGGGCGGCGGATCGCCTGTGGCACTGGCAGCAGATGCACGACCACGAGTGGACCTCGATGGGTGACGCATTCGCCATCGGGGAACACCTGGAGATCGCGCGGGGGCTGGCGCACAAGGTCACGGGCGAGATCAAGGAGGGAGCGCGCAAGGCGCTTCGGGAGGGACTGGCATGAACCGCACGGCATTGCAGGAGTTCGCGGACCTGCTCCGCGACGAACGGCGGGGCTCCGCCTTCCGGCGGGACGCAGGCCACAAGTGTGACCGCTGCGGGATCGACCCCGCCGACGTCCGCGAGCAGGGGTTCTCGGACATGGCCTACATCGCGCAGCGCTGGGTCGACCGGCAACTGTCGGCGCCCGAGTGGCCCTCGGCGGAATACGGGCGAGACCTGCGGCAGGCGGTCGCGAGCGCCACCAGCCCGAGCACCGAGTCCGCCGACTACTGGGTCGGCTACCTCGGGGAGGCGCTGCACCTGCTGCTCAACGATCTCGGCGTGCCGCCCTTGATCGGCGCCGACGAGGCTGAGGACGCGCTGGTGGACGGCGCGGCATGACCCCCGACGAGGAGACGCGCCGCGTCCAGGAAGCGATGGCGCGCAAGGACCACTGGCACCGCATCCGGCAGGGCGCCCGCACCGCCGAAGAGAAGCGCCGCGCCGACGCGCAGTGGAAGGCCGCCAAGGCCGACGTGCTGGCGATGGTCGGGAAGTGGGCGGCCTGATGGGGATCAACCTCGATAACTACGTCGATGTCGCCGAGCGCATCGACCTGTTCTACGCGAAGTACCCGGACGGGCGGCTCTGGGCCATCCCGTGTGAGCACCACACGACGGAGACGCGGGTCTGCATGGTGGGATTCGCCGCCCGAACGGCGGACGACCCCCATCCGGGCGAGGATCACAGCGCCGTCCCGGTGCCCGGCAAGACGACGTACACCCGTGACTCGGAGATCGAGAACGCGAGCACGTCGGCGGTCGGACGGGCCATCGCGTACCTCGGCATCGGGACGAAGCGCGACGGCGGCAAGGCGCACGTTGCCACGCGCGAGGAAGTCGAGCGCAAGGCCGGAGTGCAGACGGAGCACCAGCAGGGCGGCGAGTTCGAGGGCGTGGTGCGCTTCACGCAGCAGGCAGACGGACGCCTCCGAGAGACGCCGGACGGCTTCGCCCTCGCGTTCGGCCTCCAGACGGAGCACGGGCGCGTGCAGGTGATCGCGCGGGATGCGCTGGCCGAGCGACTGAACGGCATCGGCGACGGCGAGGACATCCGCGTCGGCGGCGACGTCGAGATGGTGCTGTGGGAGAAGGACGGCAAGAAGATGCCGCCGTTCCGCCGACTCACCGCAGCGTGGGCGCGGATCGGCGACGAGGTGATCGATGGATGACCTCGCGGGCGCCGTGTGGCGCGCCCTGACGACGAAGCCACAGACGGTCTCGGTACTGGCGGACGCGCTGGGTGTCACGCCTCGGGAGATCCAGGCGGCGGTCAACGAGTTGCGGATGGACCGCTACCCCGTGGACTCGGGGACGTTCGGATATTTCAGGCCACGGAGCGCCGAGGCGTACCGGGCGAGCATCCGGCGCCGTCGAGAGCGCGCCATCCGCCAGCTCGTCACGAACCGGCGCGAGCGCGAGGCCGCCGAAGAGATGGCCCGACAGGAGAAGGGGCAGGCAACGATGCCGATATGGAGGCGGGCGGCATGAGAGACATGGCCGACGCCCTAATCGAAGAGGGCTGCGCCCTGACGCTCCTGGAGCTCGCCGTGGTGGTCGGGATGTTCGCGGTGATCCTCATCGGCCTGTGGTTGACCGCATGACGGTCTCCGTCGTTCCGGAGGAACCGGAACTTGGGCAACAGAAGTGGTGCCCCGGCTGCAAGGAGTGGTGGCCGCTCGACGAGGACTTCTGGTACGTCCAGACGATCCCGGCCGGCAGCGTCGGCCACAGCGGCGGACGCACCTTCCTCCGCACCGTCCCGGTGCATCGCTGGTACACCCTGTGCCGGGCGTGCAGCCTGGAGGCCAACCGCACCCGCTACCTCAACCGGCGCGAGGCGGTCCGGGCGCACTACCGCATGTGGTACGCCGAGCACAAGAACGAGGTGAGCGCGCGACGGCGCGAGATGTACGCCGCGAGGTCGGCGGCATGACGCGCGCCGAACGCCCGTACTCCCGGATCTATCACGAGGTCATGGATGACCCGAAGTTCGACGGCATCCGGGAGGACGTGCGCCACTTCGGGACGTGGGCACTGCTCCTGGTGGTCGCTGATATGGCGTGGCCATCCTCGGCCTACCTGCCGCCAGCACCGAAGCGCAGCGTGGACGCGCTGGTGGACCGCGGGCTCGTGGACATCCTCACCGGGGGCCGCTACCGCATCCACGGGCTCGACCGGGAACGCGGCGAGCGCACGGCGCAGACGTCCGAGGCGGGCAAGATGCGCGCCGCCTTTGCCGTCCGGGTCGCTGGGCGCTTCACCAGCGGACATACCAGCGTACGAGCCAGCGACATACCAGCGGTCGCTGGTAGCGCCGACCAGCGTCCGACCAGCGTAGACAAGACGAGCCAAGAAGAGACGAGCCAAGTAGACGCGCTGGACACCTACTTTCGACTGACGACCCGCGTCCCCACCGGACGGGCCGGGGAATGGCTCCGCCGTCTCATCGACCAGTACGGCGAGGCCGAGGTGTCGGACGGGCTCGGCTTCTGCTGGCAGGAGGACCGGGACCTCGCCAACCTGCTCTCCCGGACGCAGTTCCTCCTGGAGAAGCAGGCCCTCGAACTCCAGCGCCAGCGCAAGGAGCGCGAGACGCGCGAGGCCGAGGCGGAGCGCCAGCGGATCGAGAACATGCCGCCGGAGCAGCGGGCGGCGAACATGGTCCGGCTCCGCGACATGATGCGGGACCGCGGCCTACTCGGCGGAGACGCGGCATGAACGCCGCCGAGATGTTGTCCGCCCTCACCGATGCTCGCCGCGAGGGCTGCCTCGCCCCGCTGGTGGACCCCGACTGCGGCCCCTGCCGGGACGGCTTCCGGCATGACCAGCCGCGCACCGGGGGCCGGGAATACATGCCCTACCGAGGGCACTACCTCTGCCCGTGGCATGGGCGATACGGCGACTGGTGGCGCAACTGGCGCAACACCGTGGACCGATGGATCGAGGTGGCGGCATGAGGCGCGACCCGGTGACGCCGGAACTCCGCCTCGCCGTACTGGAGCGCGACGGCGGCTGCGTGGCCGTGCTGCTCGGGGCCGATCCCGCGGACTGCCACGGGCGGCTCACGCTTGACCACATCCACGAGCGCAACAAGATGGGCGTCGGCAAGCGCCGCGCCAAGAGCGATGAACGGCACCTCGTGACCCTCTGTGAGGGCCACACGGAGGCCGGTGCGCGGGCCGGGTTCCAGTGGAATACCGCGCATCGCGCCCTGTTGCGCGAGTACCTCGCCCGCGTCAACGAGGCGGCGGCATGACGGAGAACGAGCTGCTGGTGGCCGTCACGGACGCCCTCGATCTGTTCCGCTGGACGTGGTTTCACGACCGCCGCACGGATCGGGCGCAGCACATGGGCGATGCCGGCGTGCCGGACATCCTCGCCATCAAGGGCACCCGACTCCTGGCCTGGGAACTCAAGAGCGCCAAGGGCAAGGTGACACCAGAGCAGCAGCTATGGCTGAACGCATGGCAGGACGTGGGCGCCGATGCCCGCGTAGTCCGACCTGCCGATCTCGATGATGTACTGGAGGTGCTCCGTGGATGACGTGGACGCCCTCGCGGCGGTCCTCAAGCCTTGCGAGTTGCCCGACCCGTGGACTGACGGGCTCTACTCGGTGATCCTGACCGGCACAGCCGAGGATGTCTCGGCAGATCGCCTCGCCGCCCTCCGTGCCGCAGGCTGGGAGCTGATCCCCACTGCGTGGCTCTCATCGAAAGCTCCCGCCGCCCTCGCGGAGACGCCGACGAAAGTTGCTACCAGCGCAACTTCTGTCAAGCGCGAGGCGCTGCGAGTCGCGGCGCAGCGGCTCTCGGACAAGCGCACCGCGGACAACGACGGCTTCTGGGTTTCGGCCCGAGAGATGCGGTATCTCGCCGAGGCCCTCGCCGCCCTCGCGGAGACGCCGGAGGCCGCGACGTGAAGCCGAAGCGCGCGACGTGGCACGAGCTGTACGAGGCCACGCTGCGTCAGGCGCTGGCACTCGGTCAGCCACCTGAGACCGCGGAACTGTTGGCGGGCCGCTTCGTTCGCTACGTGGTCTGGCTAGAGATGGGCGCGGGACACGACGCTCACGTGCAGGGGCGTCTCGCTCATGTCACCCCACCATGGCCGCAGGGGCGGCTGACCATCGAGGGAGGAAGGCCGTGAGCGAGGACGTGGTCAAGGTCCGCATGAGTCGCGACCTAGTCGAGCAGTTCTGGGCGCGGCCCGCGGACGGTGCCCGCGTCACGGTGGACTGGGGCGAGCCGGACGCCGAGGGGTTTCACGAGCCCGTCTTCACGCGCCACGACGACGACCGGCTCGTCCCCGCCGCCGCCCTCGCCGAGCGCGAGGAGACGATCCGATTGTTACGTGCTCGCGTCGCATTGTTACGTGCTCGCGTCGCATTGGTCGAAAGGCGAGAGGTCGCCGCCCTCGCCGAGCGCGAGGCGCTGGACGTGCGCGTGAGTGACGCTCTTGCGGGTATCGTCGATGGCAGCGGCATGTATACGCGCGGCTATCTCACAGGGCGTGCGGACGCCCTCGCCGAGCGCGAGGCACTGGACGTGCGGTACGTCGTGGATCGGTGCCGTCAACGCCTTGCTGGAGCCGGGGCCGACATCATCACCCTGCGCCTCGCCACGGAGGATGCCGACCGGATCGCGGCGATTGACCGCCTCAAGGCGCATCTTGACGAGATCGACCGCATCCTGACTGCCGCCCTCGCGGAGACGCCGGAGGCCGCCATGACCGAAAGTTACGCCGGGGGTAAGGATGGGTCGGAGGCCGCGCCCCGGTGACCCTGCTCGTCGGCGCCATGTCGCTCTTGATAAGGGCCGCGATCATAAGGGCCGCTATCAAACCATGACCCTGCTCGTCGATGCCGAGCGCGCCGCCGCGCTGCTGGGGCTGCCCGTGAGTACGGTGCGGCGTCTGGCACGGCATGGCGAACTGCCGCCGGGGCGAGCTGTTGGGGCTGCGCTGGTCGGACGTGGAGTACCCGGGGGAGGAGCAGCCTTCGTGCTTCGGCGCGGACGCCGGGATTCCCCGGCGATCCGGCGTTGCTCCCTCCCCGAGCCTCCACGTCCGGCGCCAGTTGCGCCCGGTGCCCCTCGCAGAGCGTCACGACGGCAAGCCGGTGGCGCTGGTGGCCCTCAAGACGCGGCGCGCCGAGCGGACGGTACCCCTGCCTGCGGTGGCCCGTGCCGCGCTCGACACGCAGCGCGAGCGCCAGACGCAGGCCAGACGCGCGGCAAAGGTGTGGGCGGAGAACGGGCTGGTGTTCACCGACTCGCGGGGCCAGCCGATCATGACCAACGAGCCGACCCGCGCCATCCCGGTGATCGCCGTGGCGGCAGGGCTGGGGCACGTGTCGCTGCACCAGTTGCGTCACGGGTTCGCCACGCTGCTGGCCGCTGGCGGCACGCATCCGCGCGTCGCCCAGGAGTTGCTGGGCCACGCCACGGCGGACATGTCCATGCACTACACCCACCCACTCGACGAGTCCGCCCGCGAGGCGGCCGAGAAGATTGACGAGGCACTGGCGTAATGAGCGAGCCGACGACGCAGGCGAGTGGCGCCCTGCTGGACGAGGCCAGGGCGTGGCAGGTGCGTACCACTCCGCCCGTGCCGGTCAACCGAGCGTGGCTGCGGGAACGCCTAGCCGCCATCGAGGCCGAGGCCCGTGCGCAGGGCAAGCTTCACGAGATGCTGGCCCAGGAGGGCGAGGCGCTGCCACACGACCACGACGCGGGAGCATGGTGCGCCCGGTGTGTCGAGCACGGGATCGTGGAGGAGATCAATCGTTCCAAGGTCTATGACGCCGAACCCGAGGCTGAAGTCCGAGAGGCAGTCGGCCTCATCCCGAGCCCCGAGACCTATGGCGGCGAGATGTTCAACATCGGCTACCGTGCCGCCCTCGCCGAGCGCGAGGCGCTGGACGGCGCACTCCGCGAACGCAACGAGCGCACCGCAGAGCTGCTGCAACTTCGCACGCAGTCGCTGGAGAGGCGCGAGGCGGAGGTGGAGCGGTTGCGAACGGCGCTGGATGAGATCGCGTATCCGCCGCTGAACGTCACCGACGAGTGCCCGTTCTGTGGCACTGATGACGACGGGCACGGGGAAGGCTGCGCGACGACCATTGCTCGTGCCGCCCTCGCGGAGACGCCGGAGGAGAACCGATGAGCGAACCGACGACGCAGGCGCGACCGCTGGATGAGATCCTCGATATTCCGCTCGACCGAGTGGCGGAAGTTGCGGCGCGTATCGCCGACATCGACGCCGAGGCCCGTGCCGCCGCTCTCGCCGAGCGCGAGGCGCTGCGAGCCGAGTACCAGCGGTTCTACGACTTCGTGGCCGATGCCGACCCGGCGCTCGTGGACGCATGGCACTTCGGAGAGAACAACAAGCCGGGCGGCCTAGCCGAACGGGTTCGCGCCGCCCTCGCGGAGACGCCGGAGGCCGAGCTGTGAGCGTCACCGGCACGATCCACCTGCCGACCATGGAACCGGAGTGGCGCGAGGGTGTGGACTGGACGCCGTACACCGCGCTCAGCCCGCACCCGTGGGATGCGTTCGCCCACCGACAGGCCAACTGGCGGATGCTGCATCCCGACGAGATGGAGGAGGAGCCCGAGCACCCGCTGTTCGACGGCTACTGCCCCAAGTGTGGCGGCTCCTGCCTCGTCGGGTTCGGCAACAAGTGAGCCCTTCGCGGTTGATCGGCTGCCTGAACGGTTGGGATCAGGGCCGTTTTGATCTTGTTGGAGGCGAGGGCTGGATTCGATTTGGGCCCCCTCGACGGCACTCTAGCACGTCAATCCACGCTCAGTAGGTGACGCCAGATGACTCCCGGTGAACGCACGGACACACAATCGGTTGCCTCAGCGGTTGGGGCTAGGCCGCGCCTGCTCGACCTGTTCTGTGGTGCCGGTGGCGCGGCGATGGGCTACCACCGGGCCGGGTTCGAGGTGGTCGGTGTGGACATCGTGCCGCAGCCGCACTACCCGTTCGAGTTCCACCAGGCGGACGCCATGACCTATCCGCTCGACGGGTTCGACGTGATCCATGCCTCTCCGCCGTGTCAGCACTACACCCGCCTACGCACCCTGCCGTGGCTCCGTGACCGAGAGTACTGGGAGAGCATCCCGCCCACGATGGAACTCGTCCGTTCGTCCGGCCTGCCGTGGGTCGTGGAGAACGTCGAGAGCCGGGCGGCAATGAATGCGCTCGGCTCCGCATGGACGCTCTGCGGGACCATGTTCGGACTGCGCTGGGAGGACGGGCGCCCGCTCTACCGGCACCGCGTGTTCAGTTCGTCGCTGTTCATGCTCGCGCCGAGCCACCCGAAGCACACCCGCGTCCTCGTGCCGGGACCGATGCTCAAGGGCCGCGCCCGGCTGAACAACGGCTATATGGTGGGTGGGCATCAGAACGGGCTGCGGGCGATGAACGCTCTCGGGATCGACTGGATGACCGGCAGCGAGTTGTCGCAGTCCATCCCACCCGCCTACACCGAATGGATCGGGCGTCAACTCCTCGCCGTGCTGGAGCCCGCGGCATGATCCGTCTCGCGGTCGCCCTTCAGCTCGCCGACCTGATCTCCTTCCTGCTCGTCACGGCCCATTACGGCACCTTCGCCTCAGCCGTCGTCTCCGGTGCCGAGGCTGGACCCCTCCGCTACGTCTGGGCGGCAGGCGGCCCGCTCCTCGTCGTCGCCGCCAAGTGCGCGGCCGTTGCCTTTGTGCTGGCCGTCCTCGCCCATAGATATGAACGCAGGCCGGGCTACTCACACTTGTATGTGCTTGCGCTGCTCGTCATGGCTCTGATGGGCGCTCTCGGCGTAGCGGCCAACGTGGGGGCGATGGCGTGACGCCCTACTACTCAGACGACTGGCTCACGGTCTACGCCGGGGACTGCCGCGAAGCCAGTTGCTGAACCCGGATAGGAGGGATGCCGATGCCTAAGACGGAAGCACCGAAACCGCCCAACCCCGGCAGCGACGCGGCCGTTGCCCTCGGCTGCACGTGCGCTCGCATGGACAACAACCACGGCAGGTTCGCGCCGTGGCCCCCGGACGGCTGGTGGATCACGGCGGGCTGCCCGGTCCACGACCCGAAGCCGGAAGCCGCACCGCAGACGAAAGGAGACCGATGACCACACTGGACGACGCCCTCGCGGCACAGATGGAGCCACCCGCCCGGCCGTGCATCGTGGCCCGGCTGCTCGAACGCATCCCGCCCGATGACGTGCCCAGAGTGCTGGCCCTGATCGACGGCCGCACGCTCACCCGTGCCGGCGTGCCCTACGGCGGCGAGACGCTCTCGGGCATCCTGCGCGCCGCCTACGGAGGCGACATCCCATCTGAACACGCCCTGAGGCGCCATCGCGCCGGGACATGCCGATGGTGCAACCGCAGTCGGGGGGTGGCGGCATGACCGTCGAGTACTCGCCGTGGCCCACGGCGGACGAGCTCCAGGCGCTCGGCTTCGACCGACCGGAGCAGATTGCGGCCCACGACCGCCGCATTCGCCGGGATGAGATCCGCATCATCGGGGAGCGGCTGCGCGACTCCTACGCCGCGCACGGCTTCCACGCCACGGATGTCGGGCGGATCCTCGACGAGCGGCTGGCCGAGCTGTGAGCGACCTCGACGATGCGCTGGCGACCGAGCAGTCGGCCGAGGAGGAACGCCGCAGCGAGAGCATCCGCCGCCGCAACCGTGAACTGAAGGCGGAGAACGAGCGGCTGCGCGCCGAGCGGGAGCGCCTCGATGAGATCACCGGCCTGATCGAGCGGTTCGACCCGAAGAACCTCGACGTTCCGACCTGGACCCGCAACGGCTCCGGCAAGCGCGGGCGCCGCGCCATCGCCACGCTACAGCTCAGCGACCTGCATCTCGACGAGGTGATCTCGGCCAAGCAGATCCTCGATTACAACCAGTACGACCGAGGCATCGCCGAACTGCGCCTGAAGAAGCTCGGCGACGGCACGCTGAAGATCGCCCGCGACTTCATGGCGGGCGTCGAATACGAGGGCGCCTGCGTCCTCGCCACGGGCGACATCTTCTCCGGCGACATCCACGAAGAGCTGCGCGTCACCAACGAGGCCACGCTGTTCGAGGGCGTGGAGTACTGGGTGCCGCGCCTCGTCGCCTTCTTGGAGATGCTCGCCGCCGACTTCCACCGCCTGCACGTCGCCGCCGTGGTCGGCAATCACGGGCGCATGACGCTGAAGCCCGTCTACAAGAACCGCCCGCAATCGAACATCGAGTGGCTGTTCTGGCACTGGGTCGCCGACCGCATGGCGGGCGACAAGCGCGTCACGTTCCAGATCGCCGACGGCCTCGCCGACGTGGTGACGCTCTACGGCACGCGCTACAGCATTGAGCACGGCGACGAGTTCCGGGGCGGCTCCGGGATCAGTGGCGCGATGGCGCCGCTGCTGCTCGGCCAGCATCGCACCAGCGTGCAGCGCATGGCGATGGGCACGCCCGTCGACTACCTCGTCGTGGGCCACTTCCACCAGTACCGCCCACCGTCGGCCGGCATCATCATGGGCGGCTCGATGAAGGGATACGACGAGTACGCCAGCGGCAAGCACTTCCGGCCAGAGCGTCCGCAGCAGGGCTTCTGGATCACCTCGCCGGAGCACGGCCCGACGATCTCGGCGCCGATCTTCTGTGACGATAGGCAGGCCGAGGGATGGTGACGGCGTGAGCGTCAAGGACTACGCCGCTGAGGGGCACATCGTCCACCTCACGCCGCGCGAGCTGGAGGTGCTGCGCTCCTACTGTGATACGCACTCGTACAAGGAGACGGGGCGGGCGCTCGGGATCACCGGTGAGACTGTCAAGGCGCATCTGACGGCGGCGCGCCTCAAGCTCGGGGCCGTGGACTCGTGGGGCGCCTGCGCCAAGGCCCAAGAGGCGGGACTGATCGCGCGGCGGGCAGCCTAACCCGTAGCGGGTACCCCGATCGGGGACTATCGCCCGCCTGTCGGTGCGCGTATTCAAGAGAGCGTGCCAATCGCTTGTGCGTCAGGTCGGGCGCGCCCTCCGGTCCCCTCCCCGGTGGGCGCCTGACCGATGGCTCCCTTCAAGTGCCCTGACTGCGGCGTCTGGTGGGCGGGCGTCGAGCATCGCTGCGCGCCGACCGTCTCCGGCACCAGCACGACGCCTTGGGTGCCGAACACCACGCCGTTCTGGCCACCCAACACGACGTGGCCGGTCAGTCCCCCGGTTTGCACCTGCCCGCACGACCCGAACTATGTCGGCGACATCATCTGTCCCATCCACGCTCCCCGGATCTGGTCGTGACCGTCGAGCCGGTCCGCACGAACGGACGCACACGGCGCGTCAGTGCACCGCCATTGCAGGTAGTCCCGCCCGACGGCGATCGGGTGGGCGCCTGACCGATGGATGGGCAGCGCGACGACCATGACCTGCTCCTCCAAATCGCGGCCGATGTACGCACCATCGCCAGCGTGCAGCAGGCGCAGGCCGAGCGCATCGCCCGCCTCGAGGCGTGGCGCGCGGATCACACGGCCGTGAGTGCCGTGCAGATCAGCCGGATCGACGGACTCTCGCACGGCGACACGTCGCACGACCATGACATCGACGCGCTGGAACTGTGGCGGGCGGAGATGCGCGGCGCGTGGGCCGGTGTCAAGTTCGGCCTGACGGCAGTCGGCGCCATGAGCGGCCTGTCGGTGATCCTTGAGATCCTCCGACTCGTCGGCGCACTGCACTGATGCGTGGCGGAACGGCGGACGACCGGCGAGTCCTGTCCGATGGACGAACGGCGCCTGAACATGGACAAGTGCCAGCCGTGCCGGTTCTTCCGGGGCGCTTCGCTCGTCGGCGCGGGTCGGGCCTGGACGATCATCTGCAACTGGCCCCGCAATGGGTCGGAGATCGAGCGCGTCGCCATTCCCGACGTGATCCGGGACAGCTTCAAGTGAGCCGCCGATATGAGGGGCTGTGGTCGGTCCTGATCGTATGGGACGAAGGCACCGGCGAGACGTTCGGCCACACCGAGCCCGACGCCTACGAAGAGGCCGAGAAGTTGTGCCTGCTGCTCGGCATGGGCGTGCCCTATGAGGGCCACCGCGCGAAGCGCGCCCTGCTCGTGCCGCAGTCGTCGGTCCGGGACGGCCTGAGCGGGCGCATGGCCTACGAACGATGGCGCAGCCAGCGCGAAGGCGAGACCGCCAACCGCGTGATCCCGGCGGATGACGCATGGACCGTGCCACCGGCGCAGGGCGGCACGAAACCGACCGAGCCCGGACCCGGCCATCGCTATGAGGGCTGGGCATGACGGTCAACGGCATCGATATCAGCCAGTGGCAGGGCACGACGCCCGATCTTGCCGGGCTGTCGTTCGTGATCGTGAAGGCCACCTACGGCACCGGACGGGATCCGCGATATACCGCTCATGCCGCCAACGTCCGCAAGGCCAAATTGGCGCTCGGCGCCTATACGTTCGGGGTGAACGCGGACGGTGCGGCGCAGGCAAAGGCGCTGCTGAGCGTCGCCAAGGACGCCGACTTCTACGCGCTCGACCTTGAGGGCAACGGCGCCGACAGCATGACCGGCGTGCAGGCCAAGGCGTTCATCGACGCCGTGCACAAGGCCGGCTGCAAGATCGGCCTCTACCACTCCAAGAGCAACTTCCCGAACTTGGGCCAGGACTGGAACTGGATCGCCGCGTGGGACGGGGTCGATCCCGGAACGGGCTGGACGTTCCACCAATATCGCGGCGCGCCGCTCGATCTTGACGTCTTCAATGGCGACGCAGCCGCGCTCGCCGCCTTCGTGGCAGGGCAGTGCCCAAAAGGAGGAAGCGTGCCTGACACGCAACCGACGCCGCTTACACCCGCAGCCGAACCGGTCGTCTACGCCGGCATTATCACCAGCCTGCTCGTCGCGGCCGGTCTCGTCACCAGTGGTGAGGCGGCGACGCTCACTCCGGCCCTGGTCGCGCTCATCGCCGTCATCCCGACCGTGATCTCGTTGATCTCGCGCCAGTTCGTCACACCCAACCGCAAGGTCCCGACGCCGGTGACCGTCTCGACGTCTACCAGCGCCGCTATTCCCGTTGTCACCGTCACACCCGTCGCAAGGAGCGTGCCCGTGCTCACCGTCGTCTCATCCGTCAATCTTCCCGCCGGCACCGAGGGCAACATCCCGGCCGTGACACGCCGCTGGGCCGAAGATGGCGAACAGCTCGGCACGATCGGGCCGTCGATCCTCGGTTTCGATCGGGAGGTCGTCTTGGCCGGGCCGATCAACGGCACGTTCTGGCACACCAGCACGACGCCGCCGGTGTACGTCATCAAGGCCGACGTCACGCCGGTTGCCAACTCGACGCCGGTTACCGCGCCGGTTCCGCCCGCGCCGGATCCCGTACTGGCGACGCCGGTCACCGCCGCGCAGGCAACGTCGACGCTGGCGCGGCTGGCACTCCTGCCGCCAGTGCAGGGCGAATATCAGCACACCTACGCCCCGGCCATGAACCTCGCGCAGTGGCTGGACATCGAGGCGCACGGTGCGCAGTTGCCCAATGGCGACGGACAGGGACTGCACATTGCGCCCGGACAGGTGCGCAACCCGTTCGACAAGAAGACGATCACGACCGGGCTCACGCTGGCATACCAGCAGTTCCGCGCGGGATACAACCCCTACGGCGCGACACCCGGCCTGACGCCGCAGGATCTCGCGGACGCCCAGAACTCGCTGGCGATCGCGCTCGAAGCGAACGACTACGCGGCGGGACCGCTCGGTCCCGGCTTCGCGGATGCGAGCGCCAACGCGGCGGCGATTGCCGCATATCGAGTTGGGCTCGCTTGAATGGATCCGGCACTGGCGCTGTTCCTCACGACCGTCGTGGCATGGATCGTGCTCGAGCTCTCGCTGATCCTGCAGGGCAAGGCGACGGTCAGCGCACGGGTGCAGCGCCTGTACCAGTCCTATCCGTCCATCGGCGTGCTGGCGGCACTCGTCGTCGGCCTGCTGGTGGCGCACTTCTTCTGGCACTAGCCGTGCCGACGACTACTGGCAGGCCGCCCATGAGGCACGACGGTGCTGCGCACCAAGCCCTGCCCCACGCTCCGCGCCGCTCGGTGGCTGATCGTAGCGGCGCACTGTCATGCTGACGATCGTCTTCGCCATCGCTACGGCCTGGCTCGTGTTCTCCGTCTTCGGCGCGATTGCGCTGGTGAACGAAGCGCGTGGCGAACGGATCACGGTCAGGGTGGAGGACGAGTCGTGATCCTCCGACCCTGCCTCAACTGCGGTCGCCTCACGGCACACACCCGGTGCGCCGACCACACCCGTGCCCGCGACCTCGCCCGTGGCACGAGGATCGAACGCGGCTATGGTGGCGACTGGCCGAGACTGCGGCGCGAGTTTCTAGCGGCGCATCCGTGGTGCGCATGCGGTAGTCCGGCGACCGAGGTTGATCACGTCGTGCCGATCCGCGACGGTGGCGCGCCCCGGGAGGTCGGCAACCTGCAACCGCTGTGCGGCGTCTGCCACCGGCGGAAGACGGCGGCAGACGACCGACGGCATTTTGTAGCGGCGGGGTCGGCGAGCCAGTACCAGCAACAAGCCATTTCGAATCGTGTAGGACTGTGAGCCCATTTTGCCGTGCCGAGATTGCCGAAGCCCTCGCCGCTCCGACAGAACCGCGAACGGCGCGACGTTGGGCTGGTGGCGCTGGACGGCGGGCTGGCGCTCGCGCCCGAGCCGACGCCGGGCTGGCTCGCCGTGACCAAGGCGGACTGGACGGCGCTGTGGACGTCGCCGCTCGTCTCTGCGCTGCTGCCGATCACCGACGAGGCGACCGTCCGGCGGCTCTACGGACTGCGGGACGAGCGCGAGCGGATGATGCGCGGCATTCGGCGCGCCCGCATCGTGCTCGGCAGCCGCGGGCAGCCGCGGGCGAACCCGCTGTACGCCCAGGTGGCGTCGTTCGACGCGGAGATCCGGCAACTAGAGGACCGCGTCGGCCTCTCGCCGCGGGCGCGGCTGCAACTCGGTATCTCGCTGGGCGAGGCGGTGCGCTCGCTGGCGGACATCGCGGACGCGATCGATGGTGACAGCGACGCCGCGGCGGCCGACCTTCTACTCGCCTATGCCGACGCCCCTGCCGGCGAGCATGGGGCCGAAGGTAGTCGCGTGGATGGAGCGAAACCTCGTCCACGGGCCAGGAGACGTGCAGGGTGAACCGTTCCGCCTGCCCGGCTACCTCAAGCGCTTCCTCTTCCGGCTCTATGCCGTCGATCCGTCTGGCCGGCGCATCGTCCGCCGCGCGCTGCTCGGGGTTGCCAAGGGCAACCTCAAGACCGAACTGATGGCCGCCGTGGGACTCGCCGAACTCGCCGGCCCCGTCGCCCCGAAGGCGCCGGAGGTGCGCATCGCCGCCGCATCCTTCGATCAGGCGGACATCCTCTTCGGCACCGCCAGGGTGATGATCGAAGAAGGTCCGCTGAAGGAACGGTTTCATGTCTTCGATACCGAGATCCTGCCGAAAGACCAGCCCGGCGTGCTGCGCCGCATCGCTGCGGCCGCGGGGACGAAGGACGGCGGCCGGACGACCTGCTACATCGCCGACGAGCTGCACGAGTGGACCGGGCCGAAGGCCCGCAACCATCTTGTCAACTCCAACAGCCTCGCCAAGCGCGCCAACGGCCTCGAACTGAACATCTCGACGGCCGGGGCCGACCGCGACAGCCTCCTGGGAACGCTGTACGACTACGGGCGCAAGCTCTCTAGCGGCGAAGAGGTCAACCCGCGCTTCCTGTTCGAGTGGTGGGAGAGCACCAGCGAGTGGAACCTCGACGATGACGAGGAGTTGCGCGCCGCGCTGCTTGAGGCCAACCCCGCTGCCGACGATATCCCGGCGCTGCTCGACTCTGCCGTGGCGCGCTACCACGATCCCGACGTCCCGGCGCATGAATACGCCCGCTATTTCCTGAACCGCTGGACGCCGGCGCCGTCGCGCTGGCTCTCGCCCGCAGATATCGATGCCGCGCGCCGCTCGGTGCCCCTCCCGCTACCGGGCGCGCCGGTCGTCATGGGCTTCGACGGGTCCGCGACGCGCGACTGGACAAGCCTGACGATCTGCGCGCTGGACGGACCGCCCCATATTCACCTGCTCGGCAACTGGGAGCGCAACCCGCATGATCCCGACTGGCGCGTGCCGCGCTCCGAGGTGGACGCCCGCGTGGCCGAGGCGTTCGGTCGTTGGAATGTGCGCCTCCTTGCCGGCGATCCGGCGGGCTGGACGTCTGAACTGCAGGCGTGGGCCGACGAATACGGCGCCGAGCGCGTCGTGACGATCCCGCAGGTAGCCGAGCGCATGGCACCCGCGGCCGACGTATTCCGCGCGGAACTTCGGGACGGGCGGCTCACCGTGGACGATCATCCGGCGCTCGTCCGGGCGCTGGGCAACGCCGTGACGCGCGAGACGCGCTGGGGCCTGTCGATCTCCAAGGACGCGAAGAACAGCCCACGAAAGATCGACCCCGCCATCGCCGCGATCCTCGCCCGCATGGCGCGCGAGCTGGTCCCGGCAACGGTGGAGCGCCACCACTGGAGGGCCTTCGACGCATGAACGCCCCATCCGTCATGCGCAACCTGCCGCCCCTGAGTGCGAGTGAGGGGACGGACAGGGCGGGTACTCGCCCCGATGACGGCTATTGCCACTGTGCCGAGCCCGATCTTCGGGACGACGACCCCGTTGAGTTCTGCTGGCATTGCCGCCGCTACCTGCGAGACGACGATGACGACTAGACCGCCCATGTTTGCCATCGACGGCGCGGACCTCTCGCGCGGCTACGGGCTCGCCGACGCGGTCAAGGACCTGTCGGGCCAGTGGTACGCCACGATGGGCATTGACCGCCAGGACGGCGGCCTCAACCTCGCCACCACGCCCGACTCGTTCGCCGCGCTGGCCGCGCAGGAGCCGTGGGTCTATGCGGTCATCAACCGCGTGATGATGGACGCGCAGCGCGTGCCGCTCGTGGTGTGGGCCAAGAAGGGCAAGGGCCTCGTCCGGCCGGAAGAGAACGCCAAGGACGCCCGGCAGGCCGATATCCAGTACCTCGTCGACAACGTCAACAGCCATTCGATGTCGGGCTCCGACCTGAAGGCATGGCACGTCCTCTCGGAGTACATCTGGGGCGAGGACTACTGGCTCAAGGTCCGCGGGCGCATGGGCGGCGCCGTGCAAGAGCTGCACTGGCTGCGCCCGGCCAACATCACGCCGGTCATCACGGGATCGTGGATCACGACCTACCGCTACACCGGCACGGGGCAGACGGTCGGCGCGCCATCGACGATGACTGAATACAAGGCGGGCGACGTCATCGCCTACCGCACGCCGAACCCGATGGACCCCTCGCACGGGCTGTCCTTCCTGAACGCCGTGCGCTATGACATCAGCGTCGACCGGCAGGCCGCCATGTGGACGGCCTACACCCTCGCGAACTGGGGCATCCCGGCGGGCGCGTGGGTCGCGCCCAAGGGCGCCGACCTCGCCGAGGAGGACATCTCGGGGATCCGCCGGGTCCTTCGCCGCATGCGGGGGCCGAAGCAGGCCGGCAAGACCGCCGTGCTGCCCGAGGGCCTGCAGTGGCAGTCGATGGCCATCAACCCCAAGGACGCCGAGTGGCTGAACGCCCGCAAGGTCAGCCGCATGACGATCTGCGCTGCGGCTGGCGTGCCGCTCGTCCTCGTCGGCGACGACGACAAAAACACCGTGTACGGCAACTTGCGCGACGCCGAGCGCGTCTACTGGCGCGGCACGCTCATCCCGAAGCTCAACCGCTGGGCCGACACGCTGAACTTCGGCGCGCCGGTGTCGCTGCTCGACGAGTTCGGCAAGGACGCCCGCGACGCCTACGTCATCGGCTTCGACTACAGCGAGGTGGAGGCGTTGCGCCCCGAGCAGACGGCCGAGATGAACGCCTGGACCGGCCTCATGGCGTCCGAAGTGGTCACGCCGAACGAGGCGAGGCGCCACTTCAACATCGGGCCGGACGTCAAGTGGGGCGATGACCCGCTGCGCTCGACGCGCCTCATCAGCGAGCCGCCCGACGAGCTGCCGTCTGGCTCACCGCAGGTGGAGATCGGCAAGGTCAGCGTTATCCCGACCACGGAGGCCGGCATCGCCGCCTCCGGCGCGGAGCCACCTACCCCGCCGACGCCTCCCGCGCCCGCAACACCGCCGGAGGCGGTCGCCAAGCCAGCTCCTCCGACTGCGCCGGCCAAGTCCCGAGATGACCAGTTCCACGAAGCACTCGCGGTCGGCCTGAAACGCCGATACAGCGTGGATCAGCTCTTGAACGGCGTGCCTAACGAGGGCTTCCGCGGCCTCAAGGAGATCGACCATGACTGACGTAGCCGTCAAGTTCGTCGAGGGATCGTCGGACATCGTCGAAGGGCTGATCCTGCCGTGGGGCGGCCCGCGCAACGGCCGCGATCTGTCCGGGACGGCGTTCGTCAAGGGCGTCACCGACTTCTGCCTGGACTGGTTCCCGAACGGCGGGCGGCCGCTGCTTTACCGCCACGGCTTCGACAAGGCGACGAAGGCGACGCCCATCGGGCGCGAGGTCGGCGGCCGGGACGACGAGCGCGGCCACTGGCAGCAGGCGCAGCTCGACACGAGCCATGAGTACTGGGCTGAGGTCAAGGCGCTGATCGAGGCCGGCAAGTTGTTCATGTCGAGCGGCGCGGTTGACCACCTCGTGCAGGTCGACGGCAGCGGTGCCATCAAGCAGTGGCCGTGGGTCGAGTCGTCCCTCGTCCCGAACCCCGCCAACCCCGACCAGCCGGCCGTCGGCTACGCGGTCAAGTCGCTCGATAGCCTGCCGTCCGCCGTCCTCGCCATCGTCGCGGCGAAGGGCTGGATGCCCGAAGGCACCACGGCCGGCGACCTCGACGACGGCGACTTCGCGTGGCTCTCGACGAAGTACAAGGCTGGCGCCGAGTCCAAGACCGACGGCCGAAAGTTCCCCTACAAGATCCACGGCAAGGTCAACGAGGGCGGCTGGCGCGCCGCGTGGTCCTTCGTGGCGAAGGCCGACGATGCCGTGTTCGCGGGCGGCCCGTCCAAGGCCGCGACGATCAAGAAGCTGCTCGCAGACAAGCCCAAGGACATCAACACCGCCAAGAAGGACAGCGAGGCAGCGTGGGACGCCGCGACAGGCGCCAGCACGCTCGCCAACCTGATCGCACTGCTCGGCGACGAGTCGGACGAGTTCGCGCAGGCCGCCATGCTGCGCACCGCCATCGATGCGGTGCAGCGGTGGATCACCGCCGAGACAGCGGAAGTCGGCGGCCCTGGCGACGCCGTGATGTCGCTTGACCGTGCCGTGAAGGCCGGCAAGCGCAACAGCGCGTCCGACGCCTCCATGCTCGCCGCCGCCCACGACAACATCGCCAGCGTCCTCTCAATGGACTGCGCACCCGACGCCGGTTCCGGCAAGTCGGCGGACATCGCGCCTGCCCCTGTCCTCGCCATCAAGGCAGAGGCCGCAGTGGAGACGATCTCCCCCGACGCCCTGGAGTCGCTCGTCGACGGCGTGGCCGCCCGCGGCATCAAGGCCGTCAAAGAGGCGCTTCACATCTACGAATGACGCAGCAGCGTCTCCCGTCGCCCTGAGTCCGAGTGCGGGGCGAAGCGCGGGACCTCCGACTCGGAGGAGAACAACGTGACGGAGTACATGACCGCCGACCAGGTGCAGAACCTGTTCGACAAGGGGTTCGAGAAGATCGCGGCCGGGCTGAAGGGCATCAACACGCCCGATCCCGCCGCGGCGCCTCCGGCCCCGGCCACGAAGGAAGTCAACGTCAACCTCGCGCGCCCCGTGACGCCGCGCTTCGGCCGTGCCCTCAAGGCGGCCCGCAAGGGTAGCTGGAAGGGCGCCGAGCTGGAACGCGATCTGTCGCAGGCGACGCAGGCCCTCTTCGGTAGCCCGCGTGACTTCAAGGACGACGGCGATCCGAGCGAGAACACGTTCACGATCCCGTCGACCGTGAAGGCGTATCTGCGCGTGCTGCAGGAGGCCGCCGTCACCACCGAGGCGACCGCCTCGCCCGCCGTCAAGGAATACGCCGTCAAGGCCCTCGGTGGCACCGGCAACACCGCGACGATCACCGGCGGCGGCACGCTCGTGCCGATCCAGTTCCTGACCGACGAGTTCGTGCTCGCGCTGACGAGCCCGATCGTCATGGCGAACATGCCCGAGGTCCGCACGGTGCCCGTGAAGTCGAGCACCGTCGAGCTGCCGCGTGAGTCGGCCGCCGCGAGCGCCGCGGCCTACGCCGAGAACGCGACCATCGCGCCCAACGATCCGACCCTCGCGATGCAGGAGTTCGCAATCAAGAAGATTGCGCGCCTGGAGCTCTTCTCGAACGAGCTGTTCTCGGACTCCGACCCGGCCATCGGCCAGGTCGTGTCCGAGATGCTCGGCCGCGACCTCGGCCTGCAGCTCGACGCGCAGTACCTCGCGGGCGCGGGCACCGGCGCGAACATGACCGGCCTGCGCAACTACTCCGGCCTGACCACCTCGTCGTGGACGGCCGCCACGAACGGCTCGACGCCCGGCGCCGACGACGTCATCAAGCTCATCTTCGACATCTACAAGGCGAACGCCAACCCGACCGCCTTCATCATGCATCCCCGCACCCTGCAGAACATCGTGACGCTCAAGGACGCAGTGGGGCGCTACCTGTTCTCGTGGGAGCAGCCGCCCATGACCGGCCTGACCACCGGCTCGTTCAGCTACCCGAACGCCGCGGTCGGCCGCCTCAACGGCGTGCCGGTGTACCAGTCCACGCAGATCAGCGTCACCGAGACGCAGGGCACCTCGTCCTCCGCGTCGTACATCTTGTACGGTGACTTTCGGCGGGCGCTGCTCCTTGAGCGGCAGGCCGTCGACATCTTCGTGTCGCAGCACTACGCCATGAACGCGGACCAGACCGCGATCCGCGCCACCGCCCGCGGCCAGTTCGCGGCCCTGCATCCGAAGGCGTTCGCCGTCGCCTCGGGGATCATCTAAGCCATGGCAGCAGTGCCGGACGGCACCTTTGCCAGCGGCAAGCTTGCCGTCAAGTTCGTGGGCACCGTCGCCCGCACCGATACCACGGCCAAGAACCTCTTCACGCTACCGGCTGACGCCGAGCTGGTCAGCCTCCATTACTACGCCGGCGCCGCGTCCAACGCCGGCACCTCGGCGACCCTGTCCGTGGGCGAGTCCGGCGGCTCGGCCACCGCGTACATCAACGCCGCGGACGTCAAGACCGCAGGGACCGGCGCGGGGCAGGTCTTCCCGAACGCTCAGTCCATGGGCGCGGTCGGCACGTCCGCCGTCACCGTAGACGGCACCTACGCGGAAACCGGCACAGCCTCGTCCTCCGGCGGTCCCTGGACCGTCGTGGCCGAGGTGCTTCTCGGGTAGTCACCTCGGGGCCGGCCGGTCCCCCCGCTGTCTCATATTAAAATATACCCGCCCACCGGGGTAAGGGGAAGGTGCGGGTGCCAAAGAAAAGG
>VFSW01003320.1_pt1 | contig 24154 bp, 24 predicted proteins | sample 5358111 | NCBI WGS metagenome assembly VFSW01 (sample SAMN11554181, study PRJNA540505) | mine drainage metagenome | isolation source: sediment from site ElyBrook_90M | place: USA: Ely Copper Mine, Vershire, VT | collected 2017
CCGGTGCCTGAGCCGGAGCCGCCGGCCCAGACCCATCTGATTGTCGAGCGGCCCGTTCGCTCCGGCCAATCGATCATTTTCGAGGCGGGGGATGTGACGGTGCTCGGCTCGGTCGCCTCGGGGGCTGAAATTATCGCGGGCGGGTCGATCCATATTTATGGCGCGTTGCGGGGCCGGGCGGTTGCCGGGGTGCAGGGCAATCAAGCGGCGCGGATTTTTTGTCGGCGGCTCTTTGCGGAGTTGCTGGCGATCGACGGGCTTTATCGCACGGCTGAACATTGGGGGGAGGGGCTGCATGGTCGTCCCGCCCAGGCTTGGCTTGATGGTGAATCGGTGCGCCTCGCGGCGCTTGAATGAGGGATTAGGGATTGATGGCCAAGGTTTTGGTGGTGACATCGGGCAAAGGCGGGGTGGGTAAAACCACGACATCCGCCGCTCTGGGCGCAGCTCTCGCTCAGTTGGGGCAGAATGTGGTGGTGGTCGATTTTGATGTCGGCTTGCGCAATCTCGACCTGATCATGGGGGCCGAGCGGCGGGTGGTGTATGATTTGGTCAATGTGGTGCAGGGCGATGCCAAGCTGGCCCAGGCGCTCATTCGCGATAAGCGGGTCGAGAGCCTTTCGCTGCTGCCGGCCTCGCAAACCCGCGATAAAGACGCTTTGACCCCCGAAGGGGTCGAGCGGGTTGTGGGCGAATTGCGGGAAAAATTCGACTGGATTGTGTGCGACAGCCCCGCCGGGATCGAGCGCGGTGCCACCCTCGCGATGCGCCATGCCGATATTGCGGTGGTGGTGACCAATCCTGAAGTGTCATCGGTGCGCGATTCCGACCGGATTATCGGTTTGTTGGATGCCAAGACGGCACGGGCGGAAGCGGGCGATAAAATCGAGAAACATTTGCTGCTCACCCGCTATGATGCCGGGCGGGCGGCGCGTGGCGAAATGCTCAAGGTCGATGACGTGCTGGAAATTCTGGCGATTCCGCTCCTTGGCATCATTCCCGATAGCGAGGAGGTGTTGCGCGCTTCCAATTTGGGCTGTCCGGTCACGCTGCATAATCCAGCTTCCGCTCCGGCCCGCGCCTATGCCGATGCGGCGCGCAGGTTGATGGGCGAGACCATTGAAATCGTTGTGCCGATCGAGCGCAAAGGCTTGATGAGCCGGCTCTTTGGACGGAGCGTGGCATGAGCTTGTTCGGGTTTTTCTCGCGTCAGCGCACCGCACCGGTCGCGCGCGAACGGTTGAAGTTTTTGCTGGCGCATGAGCGTGCGCTCGATGGTCGCTCGGATTTGGCGGCGATTTTGCAGGAGGAAATTCTCGCGGTGATCGCCAAGCATATCACCGTTGATCGGGACAAGGTGCATGTGAAGCTCGATCGGGGGAGCTCGGTGTCCACCTTGGAAATCGATATTGAAATGCCCGGCGCGCCGGACTTGAAGGGCGGCTGATCAGGCCTGATTGAGGTCGATCAGCGCTTGGCGAATTTTGCGCCCGCGCAACACTTTATCCTCGATATAGCCGCCATCGCCCCACCGGACCGCGCGCGCCATCGCTTGCGCATCCTCGGTGAAGCGCGCCAGCATTTCGAGCAAGGCTTCGCGATTATTCAAAAATACGTCGCGCCACATGACCGGGTCGGAGGCCGCGATGCGGGTGAAATCGCGAAAGCCAGATGCGGCGAATTGCAGCACTTCCTGGCGCGTTTCATCGGCCAGATCATCCGCCGTGCCGCAAATGGTAAACGCGATCAAATGCGGCAAATGCGACACGATGGCGACCACCCGATCATGATGCGCCGGGTCCATCACCGACACGCTGGCCCCCATCCGTTCCCAGAGTAGGCGCACCCGTGCGACCGCCTGCGTATTGGTGCCGGGCGGCGGGGTTAGCAAGGTCCAGCGCCCCTCGAATAATTCGGCAAACCCGGCATCGGGGCCGGAAAATTCGGTGCCGGCCATTGGATGGCCGGGTACGAAATGCACGCCCTCCGGCACGAAAGGCCCGACATCGCGGATCACGGACTGCTTGGTCGAGCCGACATCGGTGATGATCGCCCCTGGCTTCAAATGCGGGCCGATCGCTTCGGCGAGTGCGGCATAGGCCCCGACGGGGGCGCACAGCATCACGCAATCAGCGTCCACCACGGCGCGTGCCGGGTCGATTTCGCATGCATCGGCGATGCCGAGTTCGGCGACTCGCGCCAGCGTGCGTTCGGAGCGGGCATTGGCTACGATTCGCCGCGCGATGGTGCCGCGCGCACGGGCTACGCGTGCCACCGATGAGCCGATCAAGCCAATGCCAATCAGCGCCAGCGTATCGAACACCGGCGCACTCGGTTCTATCTCAGCCATGCCCTAGAAAATCCTCAACCGCCTCGGCGGCGAGGCCGCATTCCTCATCGGTGCCGATGGTGATGCGCAAACAACGCGCCAGATCATAAGCCGCCATGGCCCGCACGATCACGCCGCGTGCGCGCAAATGCGTATCCGCCGCGTCGGCCCGGGCGGCTGTGCCGAAATCAACCAGGATGAAATTGCCATGGCTTGGATAGACCTTGAGCCCCGCTTGGCTCAGCCGCGCCGTGAGCGCTGCCCGAGCTTGCTGGTTATGCGCACGATTATGCGCAACCCAACCGGGCTCGGCCAAAGCGGCGATCGCGGCAACCGCCGTCGCGTTCACATTGAACGGCCCACGGGCGCGGTTCAGCACATCGATAATCGGGGCGGGCGCGTAGGCCCAGCCGAGGCGTGCGCCACCCAAGCCAAAAATTTTCGAAAATGTGCGGGTCATCACCGTGTTGGACCCGGCATCGACCAGCCCGATGCCCGGATCATAGTCCGCATCATCGACATATTCGGCATAGGCGGCATCGAGCACCAGCAGCACATCGCTCGGCAATCCGGCGCGCAGGCGCACGATGTCGGCGTGTGGCACGAGGCTACCGGTCGGGTTGTTCGGGTTGGCCAAAAATACCAGCCGGGTCGCAGGGCCCACCGCCGCCAGCATCGCATCGATATCGGCAGTGAGATTGCGCTCCGGCACTTTGCGCACGGTCATGCCCGCGAGCTTGCCGGATATTTCATACATCAAAAATCCGTGCGCGCTCATGATCAGCTCGCTGCCCGGCCCGCCATAGGATTGGATCAGCAGGGCGATCAGCTCATCCGAGCCATTGCCGCAGACGATCCGTGCCGGATCGAGGCCGAAATGCTGGCCAATCGCGGCGCGCAGCGCCGACGATCCGCCATCGGGATAGCGATGCAGTTGCGTGGCCAGCGCGGCCATCGCTTTGATTGCCCCTGGTGGCGGGCCGAAGGCGCCTTCATTGGAGGATAGCTTGATCACCCGGTTTGCGCCGGCGACTTTGGATTCGCCGCCGACATAGGGGGAGACGGTAAAAATTGCCGATCGTGCCTGAGGCGCTCCCGCTTGCGGCGCCGCATTTTGCGATAATGGTGTGCTCATCGGGCGGCGTCCTGGGGCAATTCGGTGATCGGGACGGCAAAACCACCCAGCACCATCGCGGGTGCGCGAAAAATGCCACTCAGCGCGGCAATGCGCGGATCATCCAGCGCAATCAACCCAATCACCTCGGCCAGTGCATAGCGCGGCTCGCCGCGCTCACTGCGCCGCGACATCACCGCCACTACCTCGAACCCGGCTTCTTTCAGCGCCGCCGTGATCCGTGCGGTGCTGGTGTCGGGCGGGGTTTCGATGCCGATCAGCCCGTGATCATGCTCGCTCGCATCCAGCGTGATCGGCGCCACCACATAGGCCGGGGCGGTCGGCACGCCGTCGCTGCGCCGACCCCAGAACGGCAATTTGGCAATGATTTGCAAACGCGGTGCGCCGCCATGCATCAGCCCGACCCACCAGGCTGCACTATCCTCATCGGCTTCGTTCGGGATTGGCATGACGGCGGCCTGGGCGGCGCCGTTGGTGAGATCGGTCAAGGCTTGGGAGGCCGAACGATGTTTGCGCAGCGGCGCCAGCGGGCCGAAATGCTCGCGGGCGACGGCGGCGAGATCTTCGTTTTTATCATCCACCGCAATGGTGAGCCCGCCTTCGATGGTCAGCGCGCCGGTGAATAGCTCGCGCCAGATGCGGATAATGGTTTGCGGCGGTAAGGCGCCCTGATGGCGTGCGAGCAACCGGCGCAGCATCCGCGCCTCGCGGCCCGGGCGGATCATCACCCCGCGCTTGCCACCATCGCGCTTGACTCGCTCAATGATGCGCGCCCGCTCCATCAGCAAATCATGCAGCCGATCATCGAGCGCATCAATTTCGGCGCGCAAAGCCTGCAACGCCGCCGCATCGTTCGGTTCGATCGCAGGGGTGGGTATTGCCGATTCGGCCATTTGGTCCTCAACTCGCGATATAAGTCAGTATGATCGATCCGCAGCCACGAAATATCATGGCCATGATCGGGCTTGATACAGCAGGGTGCGCACAGGGCAAGAGCGCAAATGCCTCACGACACGCGCCCGCTTGTCGTGGCACGCACAGCAGCGCATATGCGACGCCATGGATTTGACGCCCCTGCCCGAGATTGTGCATCAATCGCTGCGCCTTGACCATGGGTTGACGCTCGATTGCGGCGTCACGCTCGATGATGTGCGGCTGGCCTATCGCACCTATGGCACGCTGAATGCGACGCGCAGCAATGCAATTTTAGTGTGTCACGCCCTTACCGGCGATCAATATGTCGCCGAAACCCACCCGATTACCGGCAAGCCGGCTTGGTGGGGTGGTTTGGTGGGGCCGGGTTGTCCGGTCGATACTGACCGCTATTTCGTGATTTGCAGCAATGTGCTGGGCGGCTGCATGGGCAGCACCGGCCCGGCCAGCCCGCGCGCCGGGGGCGCTGCACCTTGGGGGGTCGATTTCCCGCCTTTGACCATTCAGGACATGGTGCGTGCGCAAAAGGCGCTGATCGACGCGCTGGGCATTGAGCGGCTCTTTGCGGTGATTGGCGGCTCGATGGGCGGCATGCAGGTGTTGGCGTGGGCGGCGATGTATCCTGAGAAAATGTTTGCCGCTGTGCCGATTGCCGCCGCCGCTTATCATTCGGCGCAAAATATCGCCTTTCATGAAGTCGGCCGCCAAGCGATTTTGGCGGACCCGGATTTCCATGAAGGCCGCTACCGCGATCACGGGGTGATCCCGGCGCGTGGCCTCGGTGTTGCGCGGATGACGGCGCATATCACGTATTTATCGGAGACCGCCTTGTCGCGGAAATTTGGCCGCCGTATCCAAGGCGGTGCAGCACTCGGCGGCGCTTTGTTCGGTGATCGGTTTGCGGTGGAGAGCTATCTCGAACATCAAGGCTCCAGCTTTGTGCGCCGCTTTGATGCCAATTCCTATTTATGCATCACCCGGGCGATGGATTTCTTTGATCTGGCCGCCGATCATGGCGGCAGCTTGGCGCAAGCGTTTCAAGGCACGCAAACGCGCTTTTTGCTGGTCTCGTTCAGCTCGGACTGGCTGTTTCCCACCGCCCAAAGCCGGGCGATCGCGCGCGCGCTCAATCAGGTTGCCGCGAATGTCTCGTTCGTCGAAATCATCAGCGACAAAGGCCATGACGCGTTTCTGCTCGATGAGCCGGATTTGGCGCGTAGTGTTGCGGGGTTTCTCGCGGGCTGCGCGGAAACGCTGGGGTTGGTCTGATGACCTAGCGGGCGGCGGTGCGGCTGGTCTCCAAATCCATGCGGGTCGATCTGGAATTGATCGCGGGGATGATCGCGCCGGGCGCAAGGGTGCTCGATATTGGCTGCGGCGATGGCGCGTTGATTGAATATTTGTTTCGCACCAAAGGCTGTGATGCGCGCGGGCTGGAGATCGACATGGCGGAGGTGACGCGGGCTGTCGCGCATGGTCTGCCGGTGATGCAGGGCGATGCTGATAGCGATTTGGCGCATTATCCTGATGATGCGTTCGATGTGGTGGTGCTCTCGCGCACCCTGCAAGCGGTGGAAAAGCCCCGCGAAGTGCTGCGCCAAATGCTGCGCATCGGCACGCGCGCGATCGTCAGTTTTCCCAATTTCGGCCATTGGAGCCTGCGCTGGCAATTGCTGGTGACCGGGCGCATGCCAATGACGCCGACTTGGGGGCGGATGTGGTATGAAACCCCCAACATCCATCCCTGCACCATGCGCGATTTTTTCGCCCTCTGCGCCGCCGAGGGCTATGAGGTCGAGCAATGGCTCGCGGCTGATGAAGCCGGGCGCAGCACGCCTTGGCGGCGCGCCCCGCTACTGGCCAATCTGTTCGGCGAGCAAGGCTTGTTTTTATTGCGTCGTGGGGCTGTTCGCCGGTAATCGGCTTCGCTATCAACCGTTTTTCACCAACCGAACTGGATCATTCTATGGGGCGGCCTCAATCACGGCAGTCGCGCGGTCGGCCGATCGATGGCTGGATTATTCTCGACAAGCCGCAAGGCATTACCAGCGCGCATGCGGTCGCACGGATCAAACGCATCCTCGATGCGGCCAAAGTTGGTCATGGCGGCACGCTCGATCCGCTGGCCACCGGCCTGTTGCCAATCGCGCTCGGCGCCGCCACCAAAACCGTGCCCTACATCATGGATGGCACCAAGCTGTATCGATTTACCTTGAAATTCGGTGAAGCGCGCGATTCCGACGATGCCGATGGCGCGGTGGTCGCCACCAGCGATGTCCGGCCCGATGACACGGCGATCCGCGCCGCCCTCGGCGCATTTCGCGGCACCATCATGCAAGTGCCGCCCGCTTTTTCCGCGATCAAGGTGAATGGCGAACGTGCCTATGACCTTGCCCGGCAAGGGGCGCCACCCGAACTCGCTGCCCGCCCGGCGCAAATCGACCGGTTCGATCTGGTCGAGCGGCCGGATGCGGATCATGCGATTTTTGATGTGGCCTCGGGCAAGGGCGTTTATATGCGCGCTTTGGCGCGGGATTTGGCGCATGCGCTCGGCACGGTTGGGCATATCGCGGTGCTGCGCCGCCTCGCGGTGGGCCCGTTTACCATCGAGCATGGGATCACGCTGGACAAGCTTGCTGACATCGGGCAAGACGCGATCGCTGATCCGAACCTTGTCTTGTCCGTTACGACCGCCCTGGCCGACATCCCGGCGCTGGCCGTAACGTCTCGCGAGATTGCCGACCTCAAGCAGGGCCTTGCGTTAAGCTTGGTCACCTTGATCGGTCGGATTCCAGAGGCCGCTAATCCCGAAGACGGGTTGGTTCGGTTGATGGCGGAAAGCCGCTGCGTTGCCCTGGGGCGTATGGCCGATGGCCTGCTCCGCACCGAGCGTTTTCTGCAACCCTGACCTGTGGAGTATAATGATGTCGACTTTGCCCGAACGCCGTCAGGCGATCATCGCCGATTTTGCCAATGGCCCGACCGATACCGGCAGCCCGGAAGTGCAGGTCGCGCTGCTGACCGAGCGGATTTCCAGCCTCACTGAGCATTTGAAGACCCATGCGAAGGATTTCCATTCGCGCCGGGGCTTGCTGATGCTGGTTGGCCGCCGCCGCCGACTGCTCGATTACGTCAAGCGCCAGGACGTCAAGCGCTACGAGGCTCTGATTGGCCGCTTGAAGCTGCGTCGCTGATCGCAGCCTTGCACCCTTAGGTAACTATATCGTGTTAATGGGTTAATCTACGGGTCTATACGTAGGTTAACCTAGTCGTTACGCCGATATTATCTTCCAATCGGCGGAAAACTCTTGATTAATCGGACGATTCCGCCGAAATAGGGGTTTGTGGGTGGCGCTAGTGTCGCCCAGAACGGAGCGTTGGTAATACATGGCTCAAGGTCCTGACATGCGCTCATACCGAAGTGCTGCAACCATGGCGGGCACGGGCGTGCTCGATCAAGGTCTGCGCGCCTATATGTTGCGCGTTTATAATTGGATGGCGTCCGGCTTGCTGCTGACCGCCCTCGTTTCATATGGCATTGCGAATAGTGGTCTGATCAACAGCCTCTATCCGCTCGTGCAAAACTCCAGCGGGGCGATGGTGCGTCAGCCCAACATCCTCGCTTATGTGCTGATGGTCGCACCACTCGGCTTCATCCTGGTGATGCGCTTTGGCGTGAATAAGCTCTCCACGACGCAGGTTCAGGCGATGTTCTGGGCCTTTTGCGCGGTGATGGGCGCGAGCTTGTCGAATATTTTCCTGATCTATACCGGTGCTTCGGTGATGACTACCTTCCTCACCGCCTCCGCCACCTTTGGTGCGATGAGCCTGTATGGCTACACCACCCGGACAGATCTGACCAAGTTCGGCAGCTTCTTGATCATGGGCGTGATTGGGCTGTTGATCGCGATGGTGATCAACATGTTCATGCATTCTGCGCCGCTCCAATACATCATCAGCGGCTTTGGCGTGCTGATTTTCACCGGTCTGTGCGCGTATGACACCCAGCGGATCAAGGCCGATTATATCCAATTTGGCAGCCGCTTTGGCCAGGATATTGCGGGCAAACGCGCAGTGTTCGACTCGCTGCAGCTTTATCTGAACTTCCTCAATTTGTTCCTGTTCTTGCTCCAATTCATGGGCAATCGCCGGAACTGACCACGGGTTGAAGCAGCTCCATCGCAACAGGCGGCCGGCATAAGACCGGCCGCTTTTTTGTGGGCTTGATGGCTATTATTTATAGGCGTCGAGCAAGTCATGAACCGTGCTCGCCTCGCTGGCACCGAGGGCAGCGGCGGCGAGGGCTTCGCATCGGCTCAGCGTGACCGATCGCACCACCCGCTTGACCCGCAAAATCGCCCCGCCATGCATCGAGAGGCTGCGCAGCCCAAGGCCGATCAGCAAGGGCGCCGCTTCAGGGCGGCTGGCGAGTTCGCCGCAGAGTGACACCGGGATCCCCGCCACATCGCCCGCGGCGACGGTCATGGCGATCAGCCGCAGCACCGGCGGTTCCAGCGCGTCATACAGGCCAAACCGTGCGGGTAAGCCGCGATCGGCTGCCAGCGCATACATGGTCAGATCATTGGTGCCGATCGCGAAAAAATCGGCATAACGCGCCAAGGTCGCGCCAGCAATCACGGCGGCCGGTGTTTCGATCATCACACCCAGCGGCGGTTTCGTTGCGGGCAGGCGCACATGCTCGGCCTCCAATCGGTGCCAGACCCGATCCATCGCATCGCGCACCAGGGTAATTTCGCGGGGGCGGCACACCATCGGGATCAAAATCCGCACGGGTCCATACACCGCAGCGCGCAGCATCGCCGCGAGTTGGGTTTCCAGGACCATGGGGGCATCGCCCAGGAGCCGCACACCGCGCAGGCCAAGGGCAGGGTTTTCCTCGCGGGTTTGTGGCACCAGCCCGGCCGCGACCAACGCCTCGACCTCCTTGTCCGAGCCCCAATCGAGCAAGCGAATGGTTACCGGGTCGCCATCCATCGCCTCAATCGTGTCGCGATAGATCGCAAGCTGGGTCGCTTCATCGGGCAGGCTATCGCGATTCATGAACAGGAACTCAGTGCGCATCAACCCGACGCCGCTCGCGCCGGAGCGCACCACCATCGGCAGTTCGAACGGCAGCTCGATATTGGCTTGTAGCTCGATGGGCAGATGATCGGCGGTGGTAGAGGCGAGGCGCCGCAGCCGCGCCAGGCCGCGCTGGGCGCTGGCAAAGCGGGTGCGGCTCTGTGCGGCATCGGCCAGCAGGCGCGGCCCCGGATTGAGGGTGATTTGCCCGGTTGTGCCATCGAGCACGGCCAAGCTGCCCTCGCGCGCCGCACCGATCAACCCGTTCACGCCCAACACCGCCGGAATCCCGATGGCGCGCAGCATCACCGCCGTATGGCCCACATCGCCGCCTTCTTCGGTGATGATCCCGGCGAAATGATCGGGCGCGATCAGCGCCGCATCGGCTGGGCGCAGCGCATCGGCGACCAGCAGGCTGCCCGGTGGCAAGCCGGCAAAGCTGCGGAATGGCAAATGGATCAAATTGCGCAGTAACCGGCGCCCCAGTTCGCGCACCTCCTCCGCCTGCCGCGCCGCCGCACCGCTATCATCGGTGCCCGCTCGCGGGCTTTGTAGAATCGACGCGGCCTGGGCCTCACTGACATCGAGCACCGCTGTTGTGGCTGAGACGAGCTTTTCCTCAATCGCGGCATAAATCGCACGCATCAGCCGTGATTTATCCAGCATATGCACATGCGCATCGAGCAGCGGCCCTAACTCGCCTTCGCTTTCCTCTGGCAAATGGGCCAGCCTTGCGCGCAGCTTGATCAATTGCTGGCGCGCGCGCACCACCGCCTCATCGAGCCTGCGACGCTCGGCGGCAATGTCAGCGGCGGCAATTTTCTGGCGGGTGATTTCGAGCTTGGGTTCAGCGGCAAAGGCAATCGGCCCGATGGCAATACCCGGCACCACGCCAGAGCCGGGCAGGGTGATCTGCCGACGCGGTTTACGGGGTGAGGGATCGGCCTGTCGCATTGAGTCGGCCTAACACACTCAATCGGATTCGTTGAATCCTGCTTCGACCAGTGCCACGATCGCTTCCAACGCCTCCTTGGCGTCCCAGCCTTCGGCAGCGATCTCGATGGTGCAGCCTTGCGCAGCCCCCAGCATCATCAGGCCCATGATCGATTGCGCTGAAACAAATTGCTGCTCGCGCCCCACCTCGACCGAGGCGCTGAACCGTTCAGCCAAGGTAACCAATTTAGCGGCGGCCCGCGCATGCAAGCCCCGCTTATTGCGGATTACCACGCTCTGCACCAATCGTAAGGCGGACGCCTCGCCGCCCTCACTCATCTTGGGTGCTCAACCGAGGGCGCGGCGGGGTAGGCTGGCATGCAGCACATCGGAACCACTTGCGATATATTTGCGCCCCGCCGCCTCGGCGCAATGCACGGCCTCGATCAGCCCATAGGTGCCGCGAATTTTCGCGAGCTTTACCAGCATCGGCAAATTCATCCCCGCCAGCACCTCCACGCCGGGACGCGCCAGCATCGACATTGCCAAATTGCACGGCGTGCCGCCGAACATATCGGTCAGCACCACCACCCCATCGCCGGTATCGACCTCGGCGACCCTGGCGGCGACTTCCGCGCGCTGCTGCTCGATATCCGCATCGGCCCCCACCGCGACGGTCGCCACATTACGCTGTGGGCCGACCACATGCTCCATCGCGTCGCGCAGCGCATCGGCCAAGGTGCCGTGGCTTACAAGTACGAGGCCGATCATCTCGACACTCCGATCATCGTGTTTCTCCAAAGGCGTGCGGCGATTCTGCCGCTGAAATCGAGTTCCATGGGCCCAGCGATTCTGCTGTGGTTGTCGTTATCGTGGCCTTCATGGCCTTGGCGTCGCGGGTTTGGCCCAAGGCGCGATGCTCAATGCGGATGCGCCAGCCCTGGCCGGTCAGATGCTCGGCGAGAGCTTCAACGACCGCTACGGACCGATGCCGCCCGCCGGTACAGCCGACCGCGATGGTCACGTACGTTTTGCTTTCCCGTTGGAAGCGCGGCAGCAGAAAATCCACCAGATCGGCCAAGCGGCGGAAAAATCCGAGATAATCTGCGTCCATCTCGATATAGGTGCGAACGGCGGGATCGAGACCTGTCAAAGCGCGCAGATCGGTTATGTAATGCGGGTTGCGTAGAAACCGCGCATCGAACATCAAATCCGCATCGCGCGGTGTGCCGCTCGGAAAGGCGAACGACACCAGCGTGACCGCAAGCCCATCCTCCGCGCCGCTATAGCGTGCGCCAATCATCTCGCGCAGCTTTGGCAAGGGTAGGTCGGACGTGTCGATCAGCCAATCGGCGGCACTCATCAGCGCGATTGTCAGGGCGCGCTCGGTTTCGACCCCTTCGGCAATGGTGCCATGCGGGGCGAGCGGATGGCGCCGACGTGTCTCGGTATAGCGGCGTTGCAGCACATCGGATTCCGCCGTCGCGAAAATCAAATCCAGCCGCACGCCCTCGGCGCGCAGCCTTGCCAATGTCTCGATCAATTCGGCGGCGTTGAAATCGCGGGTGCGCACATCAATCCCGATCGCGGTGCGGTGATCGGTGTGGATCAGCGAGTCGAGCAATTTCAGCGGTGCATTATCCACCGCCTCAAAGCCGATATCCTCAAGGCTGCGCATAATCGAGTTTTTGCCAGCACCGGACAAGCCACTCACCACCACGATGCGTGCAGGATCGGTCATATCGCATTCCTCATGCGGCAAACGCGCCGCAACGCTGGGTGCGGCGGCCGCATGTGGCATCAAGTGCCCAATGCACCCGAATGGCGGCTGAGGGCAGGGTTGGATCGAGCGTGATGGTTGGTATTTCGTTCAGCGCGACGCCCGGCAAGCGTGGCGCTGAACGGCCAAGCTGCACAATCAGCCGCAACGTCGCCGAAGGCCGATAGTCTTGCTCAAATAACCCTAATCCGCGCAATTCAACCACCCCGGCAATTGCAATGCACGGGCGCACTCGCCCGGCTTCGATCATGATCTGATCGTCGCCGACCAGAACAAAGCCGCGATCGATCAGCCGCAATAGCAGGTCAGACTTGCCCGATCCGGGCGGTCCAACCAACAGAACGGCATCATCGTTCAGCGCGGCACAAGAGGCATGCACTCGCATCACGTTTTCGATTGTGGCAAGTTTTAGGCGAAAGCGAAAGAGGGGGTTGCCGCAATCTCGGCGTCTGATGAAAAAATTGATATTTTAGGCCATTCCGCGCCGCCGATCAGTGAATTGATTCCGCTGTTGCGATAACGTCACGTGGTGCGACTCGCTGACCCTCATGGATCACCGGCGAAGTTGCATAGAATGAGCGAAATGATAAGGAATCTTGCGCCGATGCCCGGCTGATGCCATGTCCAAGTATGATTAATCGTGAGTGCGGATTATGAGGCTTTCTCGCCGAAGGGTGATGGCGTCGCTTCCGGTGGTTGGCGCCAGCGCGCTCTTTCATCGGGCGATGGCGCATGGTGTGGATGTCCGGTTGGCGCCGCAAAGTTTCGCGCCTTTGGTGCGTGCGGTCGCTCCGTCGATCGTGGGGATTTCGGTCATCCAATATTCCGGCCCCGCCCCGTCGCTGCCGCGCCTCGAATTGCCTGACCAACGTAACCATGCCACCATCGATCCCCCGCCCCGAGGGCCGCGCGCCGTGCAGGCGGCGGGGTCAGGCTTCGTGGTCACCCCGGCAGGGATTATCGTCACCAATAATCACGTGGTGGGCAATGCGCGGCAAATCGTCGTCACGCTGGATAGTGGCCGACAAGTGCCCGCTCATGTCGTTGGCACCGACCAACTCACCGATCTCGCGATTGTGAAAATCGATGTTGGTGACAATTTACCGACCATTCGCTGGGGCGATTCCGCGCATATGCAGGTCGGTGACTGGATTTTGGCCGCGGGCAATCCGTTCGATCTTGGCACGTCGTTTACCGCCGGCATCATTTCGGCGCGTGGCCGCCAAATCGATGATGATCCGTTTGATCGGTTTTTCCAGCTCGATGCGCCGATCAATCCTGGCAATTCCGGCGGACCGTCCTTTGATATGCGTGGCCGTGTGATTGGGGTGAACACCGCGATCGTCTCGCCCTCCGGGGGTTCGGTGGGCATTGGGTTTGCTATCCCGTCCAATCTCGCCCGTCGCGTCATTGCCGCCTTGATCGCCCATGGCAGCATCGCGCGCGGCTGGCTCGGCGTCAGCGTGACCGACCGCGCAGGGGCTGCACAAGGTGCTCAAATTACCGGCGTTGATCCGAAAGGGCCTGCGGGCGGATTGGGTTTGGCACCTGGTGATGTTATTTTGGCATTCAATCACCATAAAGTAGTGGATGCGAATGACTTGACCCGGATCATTGCGGCCAGCCCGCCCGGTCGGCGTGATCGCCTCGAAGTTGAACGACACGGCAGGCTCTATGCCTTGCCGGTCACCATTGGCCGACGACCGGCCGAACTCAGGAGCGAATAATGCGCATTCTTGTGGTTGAAGATGATAAAGACGTAGCCGGGTTCGTGGTGAAAGGGCTGCGCGAAGCAGGCCACACCATTGAACATGTCGATAATGGCCGGGATGGCTTGTTCCTCGCCGCCTCGGAGAATTTCGACGCGATCATTCTGGATCGAATGTTGCCCGGCGGGATCGATGGCTTGCGCCTGCTGGAGACGCTGCGCGCGCAGGATAACGCCACCCCGGTGCTGTTTCTCTCCGCCCTCGGTCAGGTCGATGACCGGGTGAAGGGCCTCAAAGCCGGCGGCGATGATTACATGACCAAGCCCTTCGCCTTCGCCGAACTGCTCGCGCGGGTCGAAGCGCTGGCCCGGCGCGGCAAAGGCGAGGGGCCGACCACCCGGCTGATGGTAGGCGATTTGGAAATGGATTTGCTTTCGCGCGGGGTGAAGCGCGCTGGGCAGAAAATCGATTTGCAGCCGCGTGAATTCCGCTTGCTCGAATATCTGATGCGCCATGCGGGCCAGGTGGTCACCCGCACCATGCTGCTCGAAGGCGTATGGGACTATCATTTCGACCCTCAAACCAACGTAATTGACGTGCATGTCTCGCGGCTGCGGCAAAAAATCGACAAACCATTCGAGTCGACCTTGCTCCATACCGTGCGCAATGCGGGCTATATGCTGAGGGTCGAGGAACCTTAATCCCGTATGGCGGATCTGCCCGACAGCGACGCGCCGGAGGACCGAACCGAGCTGGCCCCGCGTCCGCTGGAGGCGGAGCCGGTTGTTCGGCGGCGCACGGTGCTGCGTTCGGCGAGCGTGCGCTTTGCCGTGTTGTACGGGTTGGTGTTCGGGATCTCCACCATCGTACTTGCGGCGTCGCTGCGCTACACCACGCTTGGCCTGCTCAGTCGGCAAACCGAAGTGGCGATCCGCGCCGATGGGGCCGGGCTGTTAAACCATTACCGCACCGGCGGCATCCCCGCGATGGTGCTGGCGCTCCGCAACCGGATTCGCGAAAATCCTGATGATTCCGCAATTTATCTGCTAGTTGATCCGCTCGGCAATCGGGTGATCGGTAATATGTCAGGTTGGCCGCAGGCAGTGAAGCAGGATAATGTGCTCTATAGCGTGCCGATCGAGCATTTTCACAAAAGCTCCGCCGCCCAGCTCCGGGCCTATGCGCTGCCGGATGGCGATCAATTGCTGGTGGGCCGCGATATCGAAATGCAGGTCAAGCTTCGGCGGATTTTGCGCGACGCGATGATCTGGGCGCTCGCCGCGATGGTCGGGCTTGGCGTGGTCGGCGCGCTGGTGGTGCGCGGCCTGTTCAGCCGCTCGATTGGCGATATCACCACCACCACCCGGGCGATTGCGCGCGGTGATCTGAGCAAGCGCGTCCGCCGCGATTATACCGGCGATGAGTTTGATATCATGGCCGAGACGATCAATGACATGCTGGATCGTATTGCCCGGCTGATGGATGGGGTGCGCCAAGTCTCGAACGCCATCGCGCATGATTTGCGCACCCCGATCGCGCGGGCGCGCACCCGCCTCGAATTTGCTGCCTCGCATAGCACGGATGCCGATGAATTGCGCATTGCGATTGAGCGCGCAACCGGCGAGCTCGATGGCGTGGTGCGGGTGTTCCAGGCCCTGTTGCGCATTGCCGAAATCGAGGCGGGTGCCCGCCGTTCCGCCTTCGCCGCGATTAATCTTACCCCCGTCATCGCGGATTTAGCCGAGTTTTACGAGGCTGCCGCCGAAGAGCGCGGCATCACGTTTGATGCCAGTTGGCCGGACGCGCTTAACATGATCGGTGATGTCGATATGTTGCAGCAGGCGATTGCCAATTTGCTCGATAATGCCATCAAGTTCGCCCCTGATGGCGGGGTGGTGCATCTGGCCGCACGCCGCGATGCCGAATCGATCGAAATCCACATCACCGATAACGGCCCCGGTATTCCCGAAGCGGATCGCACTCGCGCTACCGAGCGATTTTACCGCGCCGAAGCAGCGCGTAATACGCCCGGCACCGGCCTTGGCCTTGCGTTGGTCGCGGCGATTGCGCAGCTGCATAATGGCCGAATCAGGCTCGACGATAATCATCCGGGATTGCGCGCGGTGCTGGTGCTGCCGCGCGACAATCCCAAACCCTCCGCCAAGTTGCGCGAGCGGCTTCTCTCCGCCACTCGGCGCAAATCGGTGGTCGCGTAATTATTTCGCTTCGGCAGATTTCAGCAAATCGCGAATTTCGGTGAGTAAGCTCTCTGACACGGTGGGCGGCGGTGGCGCTGCGGGCGCGGCAGGCTTTGCGTAGAGTTTTTGGATCATCCGCACCAGCCAGAAAATCGCGAACGCGACGATAACAAAATTGATCACCGCATTGATGAAGACGCCATAATTCAGCGTTACCGCGCCAACCTTTTTCGCCGCCGCCAGGGTCGGCTCGACCTTGCCGGAGAGGGTGGCGAAATGATTTGAAAAATCGACGCCGCCGGTGATCAGACCGATGATCGGGTTGATGAGATCAGCGACCAGCGAATTGACGATTTTGGTGAACGCAGCGCCAATCACCACGGCGACGGCCAGATCGACCACGTTGCCGCGCATCAGAAACGCTTGAAACTCACCAGCCCAGCCGGGCTTTTTGATCGGCGGTAGATCAACCATATTTTCGCTCCATCACGTAATTGTTATTCGATGTAATCGTTACACAGATAAAATCACGTTAGGTCAAGCCACCTTCATCCGGTATTGGCGCTGCGGAGCCACCCAACGCGGCGCCACATCATGCACCAGCATGGTGAGCCGCGAAGCTGGGGCCAGATGTGAAAAATCAAGCGTTGCGTGAGGCCCAGCCCAGCGAAATCCTGCTTCGGCAGCAAAGAATCCGGTGGCAAAACAAGCATCGTCGAGCGCTACCGTCTGTTCGCCATATTGAAGACCCCGAAATGCGAGGCTCAAACGCCGCCGGTCGGTCGCGGCCGGATCAATTTCAGCGGGTACCCCCGCCGGTGCCTGCAACCGCACCTGCCGGAACGGTGTGGGCGCATGAAACACCACCCGTCCAGCGCCAGTGGCCTCGCCTTCAATTCTCTGTCCGTCCGCCTCGAAGATCAATCCGCTGGCGAGCAACCCGCTCGCGGTCGATGCGTTGGCGTGCATAACGCGATAACCCGCCGCCTCGGCAATCGCGGCAAGCCGACGGCGAATCGCCGCCAGCAGCGGCCCGTGACCACAAAGCGGGGCGAACCGCAGGAGGCTGCGGGTGGCGGCAAAATCCGCGACCATCGCGAACGCCGATTGCCCGTCAAACTGATGACGGTTGCCGGATTCCAGATAAGTTTCCGCCGCCGCCCCTTCGGCCAGAATCGCGCTATGCCGATCAAGCTCGAGATGGTGATAGGTGATGGCGCGATAGGTGAAATCCTGCCGGATCGTCACGCCATTGACCAGATTTTTAGCCTCGATCAACACCCCATCGAGCAGCAGCGCGTGATCGGGGGAGACCACGAGGCGGCGATGCGGTGTGGAATCCCCTAACGCGCCCGGCTCGATCACAATCGGCGCCACCCGCTCAGGCGCCGGATGCCGGGCAAGCCGCACATGCCGCTGACCGCGCCAGCGAATGGCCGCGGCGCGCCATGTGCCACGATCAATGGTTAGTACTTGATCCTCGGCACGCAGCGCCTCAATCGGAATTTCACCGCGCGGGGTGAGAATCCGCGTGCCCTCGGCAAAGCAGGGTGCAGTGATCACGATGGCCGATTGGGTCGCGCCATCAAGCGTGACGCTGGTGTTATTGGTGAACGTCAGGTTTTGCGGATGGCCTGCAAATACCAAGCTGAAGCTGGTATAGCTCCCAGCCCCGATCGTTTCGGTGACGACCATTGTGGTGTTGACCGTGCCGGTGATGATGGAGTCGCTGGCGGCGCTCGCATAGAGCGCGCCGGTCAGGTCAATCGCACTCAAATAACCAAAGCCGGTTATGGTCGGGATCAGCACCCCTCCTGCCACATCGGCGGTGGTGCGCAAATCAAGCGTGCCGCCTTGCGCGCCGAACACCAGCGACTGATTGGCCGCAGCCCCGGCATTCAACTCGACAATACCGCCATTGGTCATCAAAATGGTGCCGGTGCTGCCCGAGCTCGCGGTGATATAGTCATTGATCACCAATTCCCCAGCATTGCTGGGGGATGTTCCGGTCAGGGTGCCATTGGCCTCTAACGTGCCGTTATTAATGAAGGTGGTTGCGGGCGAGGCGTAGCTGCCAATCGTCGCAGGATCGAGCCCGCCGACGGCTTCGATCAACCCGGCATTGGTGAAGGTGCTGCCGGTTCCGGTGGCGATGGCGACGCCATCCTTCGCGCTGGTGCCGGCGGCCTCGATGGTGCCGAAATTGGTGACCGACCCGCTGGCATAGAGCAGGTTGTGCCCGATGCCGGTGATGATGGTGCTGTTGGCGCCGATATTGACGCTGTCGAGCTGCAGCGTGCCGCCGGTGGTGACGCCGTTGCTGACCGAGCCGAGCAGGCCGATCGTCATGTTCGACAGGGTCGTGGGGGCGGCATAGCTGGTGGCGGTTGAGGACAGATACACGCTTGCGCCGGCGATTTCGGCGATAGTGGGCGCGCTGATCGTGGTCTTGGCGCCAAGACTGTTGATGGCCACGCCGAACGATCCGCCCGGTGTGGCGCCGAGGTCCCAATAGGCCGGGTTGAGGAAGTTCGCCGACGTGCCCGTGGCGTAGGTGGGGCCGCTGAAGAAATCGACGCCGCCGCTGATCAGCTCGGTGACGCCATTGGTTTGCACGATGGTCAGATGATCGAGCGAGGTGGTGCCCGCGAAGCTGAGGGCAACGGTTTGCTTGCCACCATTGGGCAGGGTTTCATCGACGAGCAAGGTTTGGCTGTTGCTGCCGGTGACGATCGAGTAGCCGGTGACTTCGCCTTGTATCGCGTTGCTGTTCAAGGTGATCATATTGCCGCTTTGGCTGAGCGGCGACCCGGCGACTGAATTGGCGAAACCACCGATGGGGGGCAGGTGAAAACCAATGGTCGCGCCGCTGATCAGGGTCGGGTTGGTATTGACGCCCAACCTGTCGCCATTGCCGTCGGTGAACTGAATATATTCGCTGCCATTGACGGGTGCGTTCAGGACGAAGGTGCCTGCATTGCCCATGGCGAAGGTGCCGGTTTGGCCGACACCAAACGTTTTGCTGCCATAAACCGAGCTGCCGATGATGATCTCGCCGCCGTAAGCATCAATCGAAGAGTAGTTGAAAATGCCGCTGGAAGCGCCGCTGTTGCCCAGGGAAATCGTGGTGTATTTTTGAGTTTGGATGGCCCCGCGATTGATAAAAGTCCCGCCGGGGGCGGTCACGATTGCAATGGAGCCACCGCCTTGATTGAGGATCACGCCGTCATTGGTGACGGTGTTTTCCACGAGCAAGGTGCCGTTGCCGACGATGGCGGGTTGGCCGTATTTGCCCTGTTGGTAGAAATTTTTGATCGTCACGCCTTTGGCGAACGCAATATCGTTGGCAATCAGGGTGGAGTTTGTGCCATAAGAGCTGCCGCTGCCGGGATATCCAAGGATAATGCCGAAACTGGTTTTCTCATTCGGATCGACAGGGGCGATTGTGGTTGGTATTAAAATGCCAGATCCGTTCGAAGGGGTTTGGTAATAGGCCAAGGTAACGGTTTCAGCGCCGATTTCGACGCCGACATTGATGTAACGACCGAATAAATTGCCCGATTCTTGTGTGCCGAGCGTTGATCCCGGCACGAAGGTGAGGGGTCCAACCTCGTTTTTTGCTGCGCTATCGTAGCGATACCAATTTTGCGTCTCCGTCGCGCCGATGGATGACCCGGCAATCGTTTGCGTTGCGAACCAGTTTCCATTGCTAATGGTGGGGTTCCAGACGGCATAATATTCGGTAATCAAAAAGGTCATCAAATACTCCATCATTGGATGTCAAGCCGCGGCAAACCCATGTCGGCTCCCCGGGTTTATCCTAAAATAGGCTTAAAAAGATAGGAAAATTAAGTTTCGAAGTCGCGAATAAAATCTGGACGAAACAACATAAAAAAGCGCCCGAATCTCACGATTCGGACGCTCATTTATGGTAAAATTCGATAGGAGCGAAAGCGCAATCAGTTGGTTCCCGCCGCCGCCGCAACCTCTGCGGCAAAGTCGGTCGTCTCTTTTTCGATACCTTCGCCAAGCGTAAACCGCACGAAGCGGGTTAATTTCGCCCCTGCTTTGTCGATCACCGTGCGCACTTTGCTTTCGCCGTCATGCACCCAGATTTGCTCCAGAAGCACCACATCCTCGTAATATTTTTTCACCCGGCCTTCGACCATGCGCTCAATGATCGCTTCGGGCTTGCCCGAGGCGCGCGCCTGATCGGAGAGAATCGCCTTCTCGCGCTCGAGCGCCGCCGGGTCGACATCGGTGATATCCACCGCATCAGGCCGCGTCGCTGCGACATGCATGCCAACTTGGCGGCCCAGCGCAAACACCGCCTCATCGGCGCGGCCTTCCAGCCCCACCAACACGCCGATCTTGCCCAAGCCCGGACGCAGCGCGCCGTGCACATAGGATGCCACCGTGCCAGTTTGCACGCTCACCACGGCAACCCGGCGGATCGTCATATTCTCGCCCACCGTTGCAACCAAATGGGTCAATTCCGCACTGACATCATGATCAGCACCGGGATAGGGTGCGGATTTTAACGCCTCGACATCCTCGCCAACGCTCAGCGCCAGCTTGGTCACGGTTTCCACGAAATTTTGGAAGGCTTCGTTGCGCGCAACGAAATCGGTCTCGGCATTCACCTCGACCATCGCCGCCTTTTTGCCGTCATGGGCAACGCCGACCAAGCCTTCCGCCGCGACCCGGCCTGATTTTTTTGCCGCCGCCGCCAGGCCCTTCTTGCGCAGCCAATCGACCGCCGCATTCATGTCGCCGCCAGCTTCCACCAGCGCCTTTTTGCAATCCATCATGCCTGCGCCCGTGCTCTCGCGCAGATCCTTCACCATCGCTCCGGTGATCTCAACCATTTTTTTGCTCCTCCATCCAATAAGGCAACCAATAGGGCGCGGCGCGCCTTAAAGTGCGGCGGCCTCGCCGTGGCTCGCGATATCTTCGATGGCGACTTCATCGAGCGCCGCATCCGGAATTTCCTCAACTGCGCCCAAATCAGCGCCGCTCGCGCCCATTTCCGCGCTGATGCCATCAAGCACCGCTTCGGCAATCAGGTCGCAATAGATGGTGATCGCCCGGATCGCATCGTCATTACCCGGAATCGGATAGGTGATGCCGGCCGGATCGGAATTGGAATCCAGCACCGCAACCACCGGAATCCCCAATTTGTTCGCTTCTTCGACCGCCAGCTTTTCTTTGTTGGTGTCGATGATGAACAGAATATCCGGCAACCCGCCCATTTCCTTAATCCCGCCGAGCGCCCGGTCGAGCTTGTCGCGCTCACGCGATAGGTTCAGCCGTTCCTTCTTGGTCAAGCCCTGCGCCTCGCCGCTCAACATATCTTCGAGTTGGCGCAATTTGCGGATCGAGTTGGTGATGGTTTTCCAATTGGTCAGCATGCCGCCGAGCCAACGGTGATTAACATAATATTGCCCGCAGCGCTTGGCGGAATCCGCCACATGATCAGCCGCCGCCCGCTTGGTGCCAACAAACAACACGCGCCCACCGGCTGCCGTGACATTGCGCACTTCGCGCAATGCGCGCTCGAGCAACGGCACGGTCTGCTGCAAATCGATAATATGCACTTGGTTGCGCACGCCAAACAGGAACGGCGCCATGTGCGGGTTCCAGCGGCGGGTATTATGACCAAAATGCACGCCCGCTTCGAGCAGCTGACGCAAAGAAACCTGAGGTGTCGCCATCGGCGAAGTCCTTTCATACATGATCCGCTAGGCGGATCGTCCGGTTGAGCCTCCACGGAGCTGCGCCAAAAGGCACCGGACCCGGTCAACCGGGAAAGGCGCTCCGTGTGTGGATTTGCGTCAGAAACATCCGACGCGTGCCCGATATGCAATGTCTTGCGCCGCAACGCAACACCGCCGCACTATGTCCCCGGCCTTTCCATGCTAGACCGCGCCGATGCAACCGCTCGCCCTCTATATCCATTGGCCATTTTGCTTGAGCAAATGCCCGTATTGCGATTTTAACTCCCATGTCCGGGCGCAGATCCCCGAAGCCGCAATCATAGCAGGGTTGCGCGCCGAACTGCGCTATGAGGCCGCTCGCCTAGGTCCGCGCCACCTCGGCTCGATCTTTTTCGGCGGCGGCACGCCGAGCCTGATGGCCCCGGCGAGCGTCGCCGCCTTAATCGATGATGCCGTGCGGCTGTTTACGCCCGACCCTGATATTGAGATCACCCTGGAAGCCAACCCGACCAGCATCGAGGCCGAGCGCTTCGCTGGCTATCGGGCCGCCGGGGTCAACCGCGTCTCGATCGGCGTGCAAAGCCTCGATGATCAAGCGCTCGCGTTTCTGGGCCGGGGCCATTCCAGCGCTGAGGCGATGGCCGCCGTCGCGCTCGCGCGCCGCATTTTCCCGCGCGTCAGTTTTGACCTCATTTATGCTCGCCCCGGCCAAACCCTTGCTTCTTGGCGTGCGGAGTTAAGCCGCGCCCTCGCGGTCGGCCTCGATCATCTTTCGCTCTATCAACTCACCATTGAACCTGGCACCCAATTCGCCACTCGCTTCGCCCGCGCCGAATTTTCGCTCCCCGATGATGATGACGCCGCCGCCTTATACGACGCGACCGCCGACGTCGCCGCCGAGCACGGCCTGCACCCTTATGAAATCTCCAACTATGCCCGCCCTGGCCAGGAATCGCGCCATAACCTCACCTATTGGCGCTATCAGGATTACGCCGGAATCGGCCCCGGCGCGCATGGTCGCATCACCATCGGCGATCAATTGCTCGCCACCCGCCGCCACCGCGCGCCGGAGGAATGGGCGTCCTTGGTGCAAGCGCGCGGCCATGGCAGCACCGAGGCGTTGGCCATCGATCCGCCGGAGCGCGCGCGCGAAGCCTTGCTGATGGGTCTGCGCCTCACCGAAGGCATCGATAGCGCAGCATTTTTTGCCCGCACCCAGTATCGCCTCGCTGATTTGCTCGATCCTGACATCGTCGATCAGGCGCTCTTGGCCGGTTATATCAGCCTCACCCCGACCCGCCTGATCGCGACCGCCGAGGGCCGCAAGCGGCTGGACTCGCTGCTCGCGGCATTGATCCTTTAGAGCGTGATTGCTTATCATCAATCACGCTCTGGCCTTTGTTTGCCGATCAATTTCATTGGTTTAGGTCGAATTTTTCGATTCAACCGAAACCAATATTGGTCTAATCAATTCAAATCAGCGGCGTTACGGTTTTGGCGGGGGTGGCGCATCGATCCAGCGCATCGCCCGCGTCAAGCCCGCATGATGCCAAGGCGATATGGCTGTGCCGAGAATTTGCTCATCGAGTGCGGGCAGGTTTGGCTGTTGCCCATCGCTCAGGCGGATCTGCGCGGAGAGCTTCAGGCGTGACGTGGCCCGTGTGATCGTGCCGCTGAGCCGCACCGCGCCAGCAGGACCGACGAAATGCGCGTAATCGATGGTCAGGTGGTGAGCCGCCAAGGTCGCGGCAATTTGCCCGGTGCTGACCGGCGTTGACCCGATCGCCAGCGCCCGGCGCAGCCGATCCGCTGCGGTCAATCGGCTGATCCGGTGCAGCGGCGCACGCGCTGCCCTCAACGCCATAGCCGCGCCGGTCAGATTGATCCCTGAAATTTGTGTTTGATGCGCGGTCACCGCGAAGCTGCCGGTCGCGCTCTTTATCCAGGCGGCGCTGGACCGGCCGGTTGCCGCCAGGGCGGTGACCAAATCCGCGGTGCCGCCGGTGAATGGCAGATGAAGGCCCGCGTGCTGGGCAATCTGCGTCAGCGGCGCAATCGGTGCGCCTTTCATCGTGATGCCGAGGGCCAGATGCAGTTTTTGCTGGGGTTGGGCCATTAGCTTGGCTTGGGCGGTCAAAGCACCCCCCATCGCGGGCGTCGCCTTCACCGCGACCGACAGGGTCGGCACGGTTTTCGACCCCGCCGAAAAATCACCGGAGAGGTCGGTGGCAATTTTTGCGCCGCCGCTCTCGACATGGCGGGCGGTGAATTGGACCGCGACGGCATGCTGCATCAGCGCCATCGCGCCGTCGATCAACCGTGCTGGCTCGGGCAGGGC
>VFSW01003321.1_pt1 | contig 24153 bp, 24 predicted proteins | sample 5358111 | NCBI WGS metagenome assembly VFSW01 (sample SAMN11554181, study PRJNA540505) | mine drainage metagenome | isolation source: sediment from site ElyBrook_90M | place: USA: Ely Copper Mine, Vershire, VT | collected 2017
TATAACGATAGGAAAGAAATTAGGGATCTGTATGACATATTCTGTATTCTGAAATTCAGGAACGAAGAGATGTCTCTGATAGGAAAACTAATATTAAAAAGTGGATCCCCAGAAAACACCGAAACACTTGCATATCTAGATCCAGATCAGACGCTTTTAGAAGAATTTATGAAGATGATACTAAATGCTAATTCAAAGGCAAGTAATTAATTTCAACCAGCTTAAAAAGGAGGGGCTATCTGAGAGAGACATAAAAATTCTCTACCTGAAATTGAAAATCTTTCCTACGCCGTTTAAAGGCATATATTACGTGCCTTCAGAAGAGGAAAAAAAAGGAGAATTTATTGACAATCCAATCAAAAACCTTTCTATAGCAATCTCGTATTTTTTGGGAAGTGACGATTTCTATTTTAGTTGTGGGACTGCCGAAGAGAATCTTGGTCTAGATTGGCATATTTCAGTAATTATACACATAGTTAATACCAAAATATCCAAACGCATCGACATAGAAAAGAGAATAGAAAGAAATAAGGCAAAAGGAAACTGGCGCTCCAGAAAAATTGCAATAATATTGTCAAATTACGGCAAAAAGATCATTTTCCATAAAGTAAAAAGTATAAAAGATGCTAAAACAAAGCTGACAATGCAAGGTCGGTTTGCGCTAATAACACAAATAAAGAAAGACAAGAAACGTTTCCGCGAAACAGGATAATATGTCAGTTTTTGGTTAAATGCAGGGGAAGAGATTTGAACTCTTGCATCCACTAAAGGAAACGGGTCCTAAGCCCGTCGCATTTGGCCAGGCTCTGCCACCCCTGCATAGATAAGCATATCTCTGCAAATCAATATATATTATTCTGCACCGATAATAATGCCGGTAGGCACGTGTACACATGATAACAACAAGGTACGTAAAGGACAATCTTGATGCAATAAGGAAATCCCTTGCAAAGAGGAAGAGCGACTATCCCATCGACGAGCTCCTCAAGCTTGACGCTGAGGCAAAGAAGTTCGAGCTCGAGCTCCAGGAGCTGAGGGCAAAGAGGAACAAGGGAAGCCTGGCAGTCTCTGAGCTCAAGAAGTCGAAGAAGGACGCATCCAAGGAGATAGCCGAGCTGGCAGCGGTAAAGGAGGGCATAGACAGGATAGAGGCAAGCCTTCCGAAGTACAGGGACAGGATAGACTTCCTGCTCATGAACATGCCTAACATACTCCACGAGTCAGTGCCTTACGGGAAGGACGACTCGGAGAATGTGGAGATGAGGAAGTGGGGCGCGCCAAGGAAAGAAGGCGTCCCAAACCATGCTGACGTGCTCAAGAAGCTGGGTCTTCTGGATCTGGAGAAGGCCGCAGAGGTATCGGGCGCGCGCTTCTACTACCTGAAGGGCGACCTTGTGATGCTCGAGCAGTCGCTCATACGCTTCACCCTGGACTTCATGATCAAAAAAGGGTATCTTCCCGTGGCTCCGCCGCTCATGCTGAAGAAGAAATACTACCGCGGTGCCACTGCCCTCGGAGATTTCGAGGAGGTGCTTTACAAGGTTACCGACCCGAAGGAGGCGGAGGGGAAGGGGCTCGAGAAGCTCGACGACGAGCTGTTCCTGATAAGCACATCTGAGCATGCCATGGCCGCGTTTGTAGCCGAGAGGGTGTTCTCAGCCAAGGAGCTGCCACTGAAGTTCGTCGGAATAAGCCCTAACTTCAGGAGGGAGGCCGGAGCGCACGGGAAGGACACCAAGGGCATATTCAGGGTGCACCAGTTCTACAAGGTGGAGCAGTTCGTAGTGTCAAGGCCAGAGGATTCATGGAAGATGTTTGATGAGCTGATGGGAAACGCCGAGGAGATATTCAAGGAGCTGAAGCTTCCGTACAGGATAGTGAACATATGCACCGGTGACATAGGCACGGTTGCGGCGAAGAAGTACGACCTTGAGGTGCATATGCCGTCGACTCAGAAGTACAGGGAGCTCATATCATGCTCAAACTGCACTGACTGGCAGTCCATGCGCCTCGACATAAAGTTCGACGAGGCCGGAGAGAGGAGGTATGCGCACACGCTCAACTCTACTGCCAGCGGATCCATAGAGCGCATGATGGTCGCCATTGTCGAGAATTATTACAACGAGGACGGCTCCATAACTGTTCCGGCTGCGCTCGTGCCTTACATGGGCAAGGAAAAGATAGGATAGCTGGTGCAGATGAAGAACGAGTACAACATGCTTAGGGAGATAAAGCGACTGAAGTCCATAAGGGGCTACGGCACCGAGCTTGTCAGCGTATACATACCTGCAGGCTTCAACCTTGCGGAGGAGATGTCGAAGCTCAGGGAGGAGTCAAGCCAGTCATCAAACATAAAGTCGAAGTCAGTGCGTTCTAATGTCCAGGCCGCGCTTGACAAGATAATGCAGTACCTCAAGCTGTACAGGGTCACGCCAAAGAACGGCATTGCGGTATTTGCAGGAAACATATCAGACAACGCGGGAAAGGTGGACATAGGCCTTTTCTCCATCGAGCCCCCAATACCGCTGAAGGTGAACATATACCGATGCGACTCCGTATTCCTCCTAGATCCGATAGAGGAGATAGTGGGGTCAAAGGACACATACTGCCTACTTGTCATGGACGGAAGGGAGGCTACGATAGCGACGCTCAAGGGCTCGCACATACATGTCATAAAGAAACTGAATTCCATGGTGCACGCAAAGATAAACAAGGGCGGCCAATCGCAGCAGAGATTTGCAAGAGGCAGGGAGGAGAGCATACAGGAGTACCACACAAGGATATCAGATATAATAAACTCAACATTCACATCATCGGGGTTCAAGATCAAGGGCCTTATAGTCGGCGGCCCAGGCCCGTCAAAGGAGTCATTCCTGAAACAGAACACGCTAAACTACCAGATAAAGGTTCTCGGGTCATACGATACAGGCTACACTGACGAGTTCGGCCTGCATGAGCTTGTGGAGAAGGCGTCTGACCTGCTTAAGGAGCAGCAGGCTTTCCAGGAAAGGAAGGTGATAGAGCGGTTCATGCAGGAGATAGTGAAGAAGGCTCTTGCAGTGTACGGATACGAGGACACAAAGAAGGCGCTGCTTGCAAACCAGGCAAACACACTGATACTCAACGATGCGCTGGAGATAGAAATGGTAAAATACAAGTGCAATTCGTGCGCACAGACCATAGAGAAGACTGAGTACGGCCACCACAGGGAGCAGAAGCACGAGGACGGAGGGACGCTAGTTGTCATTGAGGCAAAGGACGCCGTAGGGGAGCTGATAGACCTTGCGGACAAGAACGGCGCAGACACTGTATTCGTATCAAGCGAGAGCTCGTACGGCAGGGAGTTCCTGATGGGATTCAAGGGGATAGGCGCGCTGCTGAGGTACAGGATCTGAAACTGTACTGCCACTATTCGCTTATTTTCTGCAGCCTTTTAAACCTTGTTATTTAATCTCCTATAGGCTTTTGATTTCTAAGCAAATTGGGGCGATATGAATGGGGGAACGAACATTTAGTCTATACGAGATAGAGCAGTTTATAAGGGAGGCCGGGGCTGAGAAGGTGACCGAGGACGCGGTGAGGGATCTCGAGAGGGAGATAGAGAAGCTCGCAAATTCGGTTGCAAGGAATGCCATAAGGTACGCGGAGCACGCCGGCAGGAAGAAGCTGATAAGGACATCTGACGTGATGCTTACAAGAAAGGCTGACGACTCTGTCTACAGCATTCCCGAGGCCTTGAGTGCAAGCCCAAGTATCACGAACAGCGCCTCGAAGCCTGCAAGGTAGGCCGTTACCTCGTACTCCTTGACATGCTTCAGGTTCATTACGGCATGGGTAAGGCTGTATATGCTTTTTCCGTAGGGCGCCTTTAGGGTGCCGTCTGGCCGCCTTATGCCAAGGTCAGTGACCTTGAATCTCCTTCTCAGGTGGAGGAGGAACTCTATTATCCAGGGTATGAATATTATCATCCCGAAGCTCTCTGCATTGCCCATCACCATTATTGCGACAAGCGTCCCTCCCACAGCATACGTGAAGCTGTCTCCGGGTATTATCCTTGACGGATAGGAGTTGAACGGCGCAAAGGCAAGTATTGATATGAATAGGAGCGCAGAGAGCAGCAGGCCTGTGTAGTTACCGTAGAACAGCGAGTATATGAGCAGGCCGAAGCTGGCTATGAGCGTCATGCTGGGCTGAAGCCCGTCGAATCCGCCCAGAAGGTTTACGGAGTTGGATACGAAAACCACTGCAAGCGGTATTATTATCAGCGGATAAAGGTATCCGAGCTGCACAAGGCCCAGGAACGGAATGTCGACTGCATGTATGCCCGCGTTTATGGCCATGAGCGGAAGCGCGCCAAGCAGGGTCAGCAGCGGTTTCTGCCACTGCTTAAGCCCCTCCCTTATGTCCTTCCTGTCTGTTGACTGCACCCTTGTGGTCTTGACGTTTATGTCGTCTACGAACCCTACCAGCGCTATGAGTATTATGGAGAGCGCCACTGCCAGCAGCCTTGACACGTCAAGGGCCGGCGTGAACACGAAGCTCGCACCGAAAGTATATGCCAGTATGCCCACTATTATGCCGAGGGCGACTGCGAGACCGCCGCTGCTCGGTATCTTTATCGGCCTCTTCTTGTTCCTGTCCTCAGCAATGACTCCGGCTCCATAGAAGTAGGACATCAGGAACTTAGTAGTTACGACGGTCACTGCAAGGCTTATTGCAGAAGGCACAAGTATCGTAAGATAATTGTTATACATGAGTTAGATTATGAAGTTAAGCATATAAAAATACTACTGGCTACTATTCGTAATGTGGTTTGATTGGACGCATTACTTGCCATTGCGATAGGTTTTGCTTCAATAGTCTTTGCATTGATGCTGCTGCTGGACATCATCCAATATGTCCGGCCTAAAGATGAGAACACCGCAGCAAAGGGCTACAATCCGCGTGCGCTGGTGATAATGCCATGTCGCGGCACTGATCAAGGACTCTGCGGCAACCTGAAGTCAATTGCCAACCAATCCTACGGCAACTACTCTGCCGTCTGTGTGGTCGACTCCAGCTCCGACCTGGCTGCAAGATACATAAAAGAGGCAGAAATACGTATGGCGATCTCGGGATACAAGGCGGGCAGGGCCAGCGGAAAAGTGCACGCCATAATCTACGCATTGAAGAGGTTTTCAAACTACGACGTATATGTTGTTGCTGATTCTGACATACGCGTTGACAGGCACTGGCTGGGAAATCTTATAGCGCCGCTCTCTAAGAAGTCCGTAGGAATCTCCACAATGTTCCCGAGGTTCGTTCCAGACGGCGGCTTCTGGGCGAAGGTAAAGCTTGTCTGGGGCCTGGTCGGGGAGGGGATGATGGAGAACAGAGCCACCAGATTTGCATGGGGCGGATCGATGGCATTCAGAAAGGATCTGATAGATGGCAGCGCACTGAAGTTCCTCGAACACTCCGATTATTCTGTATCGGATGACATATCGCTCACCAAGATAGCAAGGTCAAGGGGGCTTGGCATAGCCTACGTCAGTGAGCCGCAGCCTGCAGTAGACTCTGACGATTCATTTGGAAGATTTGCAGAATGGTCTGACCGCCAGACAGCGCTGAGCGTGCTCGGCTACAGGAGGAACCTCTACTACGGCATAGCGTTCTATTCCGCAGAGCTGCTGCTGATGGTATCCGGCGCGCTGCTCTCGTATTTCGTATCTGCGGCTTTCCTGGTGTTTTTCCTGCATCTTATCAAGAGCGAGGCAAAGACCTACGCCAGGACAAAATCATCTGATCCGACGATAGCGGCGATAGTCGCATTCATGCCAATGATCTATCTGGCAAACCTCATTGCTGCCAGCAGGACGAGGTACATAACGTGGAGGGGAAGGAGATACTTACTGGACAGGCATACTAGGCCCTTTTCTCAATAAGAAACGGCCTGGCAAGCTCCAGCAGCCTCATGGTTGCGGCATACCTTTCATTCTTTGTCCATACTGCGCTGTCGACCACATTATAGAGAAACCTTGCGTCGTCCATTCTGTACAATGCGAGCGCGCTGACAGTCTCGTAATATGCGTGCAACGCTATTCTCACCTTAAGTCTCTCATCCCTTACCCTATACGCTGCTGCGTATGCGTTGTATACGTCCGGATCTCCTATGGCGCACTCTGCAATGACCCTCTCATCAAATACCCTCATGATCGCCTCATAGCGAACGTGGGCATTTGGGTGCCCTTTCGCCATCTCCCTGAGCTTCGACTGCTCAGCCACTGGCGGTATCGCATGCGATTCGTAAGATCCGTCCCTGCCTCTCCTGGTTGCTATAATATCTCCGGCCATTTTATCAAAATAAGATGTTCTGACCTCATATTTAACCCTTTGCCCCAGTTAAAAATGCCATTTTTCAGAAGCTTTGGATCACGCAAACATAGCTGCGGACAAGCAAAAAGGATTTTAAGCTCGCATCACATAAGAGTATCATGTACTCAAAGGAGATACTCGGCCTTTTCGAGAAACTGGGAATAAAGATAGGCGATACTATATCCGTTGCATCTGGCCAGGATACGCAGCACGGAATACTCATGCCTAGGACCGAGGCTGGAGGGAGCGACGTAATAGTGATAAAGAGGAAGGACGGGTACAATATCGGGATAAAATACGCAAAGGGCGCAAAGATAGAGAAGATATCCCAGTCGCCTGCGCACCACTTCTCTTTCCCGAAGTCAGAGACTACTGTGAACAAGTCGCTGAAAAGGATAGCAATGCTTTATACGGGTGGCACAATAGGCAGCAAGGTGGACTATGTATCCGGAGGAGTATACATGCTCACTAAGCCAGAGGAGCTTCTCCACGAGGTTCCGGAGCTCAACGACATAGCAAACATAGAGATAAGCAACCTGATGAGCATAGCCAGCGAGGACATGACTTACAGGGAATGGGCAAGGATAGCGGAAGAGACTGTAAAGGCGCTCAACGGCGGAGCGGAGGGAGTTGTCATAACGCATGGTACCGATACAATGCATTTCACATCTGCCGCATTGAGCTTCATGCTCAAGGATCTTAATGCGCCTGTGGTGCTCACCGGGGCGCAAAGGAGCAGCGACAGGGGATCAAGCGACGCGTTCGTGAACCTGGTACGCTCTTTCCAGATTGCTACAAATAGCAACATAGCCGAGGTCGGCATCTGCATGCACGGCAGCAGCTCTGACGACATCAACACGTTCATACGCGGAACGAAGGTACGCAAGATGCACACTACGAGGAGGGACGCATTCAAGCCCATAAACAACCTGCCCATCTGCAATGTCGACGCAAAAGGAGACATAGAATACCTAAGCGAATACAGGAAAATCAGCCAAAGCCAGAAAAAGGTATCTGCAGAGACAAAGTTCGAGCCCAAGGTGGCAATAGTGAAGGCGTACCCGAACTCAGACCCGGAGATAATAGACTATTACCTTGGGAAAGGGTACAAGGGTCTGATAATAGAGGCCACTGCGCTCGGGCACGTGCCAACAACGCCAAGCATAAAGGAATATTCATGGATAGGCCACGTAAAGAAGGCCATAGACTCCGGGATGATCATAGGCATCACGTCCCAGTGCCTTTACGGAAGGGTCAATGAGGTGGTGTACAGGAACCTCAGGACGCTGCACGATACTGGCGCAATATTCTGCGAGGACATGCTTCCGGAGGTCGCGTATGTGAAGCTCGGCTTCCTGCTTGGCAACTACGGCGCAATAAAGGCAAGGGAGATGCTGAACAGGAACATTTCAGGAGAGATTACCGCAAGGACAGAGTTCGATTTCCCCACAGAGTGATTTTTTGCATGATCCGGAGTACTACAAAAAGATAGGATTCAAGTGCGGGCTTGAGATACACCAGCGGCTTGCCACAAGGGAGAAGCTCTTCTGTTCATGCACTACGGATTCATCAAAGGACAGGGTCATAGGCCAGGTCGAGAGGGGGCAGAGGGCAGTTGCAGGCGAGCTCGGCGCAATAGACCGCTCCACGAGCTTCGAGAGCAGCAGGGGCAGGCGCTTTGTCTACAACGTCTTCAAGTCAGCATCATGCCTGGTGGACATAGACGAGGAGCCGCCGCACAGGGTAAACGAAGACGCAGTTGAGATAGCCCTCAGCTTCGCAGCCGCATTCGATGCAAGCGTCCCAAACGAGATAGAGCCGATGAGAAAGGAAGTCGTAGACGGCAGCGATCCAAGCGCATTCCAGAGGAGCATGATGGTCGCATACGACGGCAGCCTTGATCTGGGCGGCAGGAAAATACCCATAACGTCCATATTCCTTGAGGAGGAGTCCAGCGGCATAGTCTCAAACACTGACGATTCGGTTGTCTACAACGTCGACAGGATAGGCATACCCCTCATAGAGATAGACACCGATCCTTCGATATTAACTCCCGAGGAGGCGAGGGCCGCAGCATTGAGGATAGGCCAGATAATAAGGCTTACTGGGAGGAGAGACGGCGAAGCCGTGAAGTCTGAGGTGCAGAGGGGAATAGGCACTATAAGGCAGGACGTAAACGTGTCCATAGCCGGGGGCACAAGGGTGGAGATAAAGGGACTGCAGGAGATAGACACTGTAAACATTGCAATAGAGAACGAGGTAGAGCGGCAGCTCAAGCTCATCGGGATAAAGACATCGCTCCTGGCAAAGGGCGCAAGCGTAGGCAAGGCAACCGACCTGACGAAGCTGCTGCATTCGACAGACGCAAAGCTGATAAAGGATGCGGTATCCGCCGGAGGCTCGGTGTCCGGCGCAAGGCTTGCAGGCTTTGCAGGATCCCTCGGCACGGAGATCAATCCGGGCAGGAGGCTGGGAAGCGAGATAAGCGACTACGCAAAGATGGCGGGGGTCAGGGGCATGATACACAGCGACGAGGACCTCCAGAAGTACGGGCTCGGGCAGGACGACATTGAAAAGATAAGGAAGGAACTGGGCGTAGGCAGGGACGACGCATTCATACTCATAGCCGCACAAAAAGGAGTGTGCGAAAGGGCAATGAGGTTTGCGCTCAGCAGAGCCCGTATGGCCATGTCAGAGGTGCCTCCAGAGACAAGGGCAGTGGCTGACTCGAAGAAGGGGACAACGCGCTTCATGAGACCCCTTCCTGGAGGGTCGAGGATGTATCCGGAGACTGACTCCGAGCCTGTCACTGTAAGCGAGAAGATGCTGGAGAGGATAAGGAAGTCCACAGTATACATGGATGAGCGCGTAGCAAGGATAAGGGGCGAGATAGCGAACCAGCAGCTTGCCGAGCAGCTGATAGGCTCAACCAGGCTTCAGATGTACGAGTACATAACCTCAAAGGTGAAGGGAATAAACATCGTAGTAGCGTCCACCCTTCTCGAAAAGATGAAGGAGCTTGAGAGGTCAGGAGTGGACGTAGAACTGAAGCCTGACGTGATGCTTGGGATATTCAAGGATTACTCCGAGGGCAGGCTGACAAAGGCAGCAATAGGGGAGGTAATAAAGGGGCATCCGGAATCCACGAGTGATATAGAGCATATAATAAAATCAAAGTCGCTGGAGAGAATATCGGGGCAGAAACTGAAAGAACTTGTGGAAAGATACGCATCTTCAGGCAGGGAAAATGCGCTGAGGGAGATAATGTCGAAGTACAGGCTCAATATAGACGGGGAGGAGCTCAGCGCGCTGCTGGGCAAGGCGTAGCCAATGCGCTACGAATATGAATCTATTGCCGCCTAATTAATCCTAAAGCATAAGGTTGGTGTTGTGGCGAAGTACGAGGTAATAGGGCATAACATGCAGCTGCTCAAGGCGACCCTTGAGCCAGGGGAGCGCATATTCGGGGACTCGGGAATGCTGGTAAGCAAGAACGACAGCATAGTCATGACGCCAAGGGTGGTGGGCGGTCTAGGCGGCCTTATCTCCAGGAAGATGACAGGAGCCACCGGCATGCTTACTGAGTTCAAGGCCAAGGGTGCTGAAGGGCACGTCTCCATGGCTGGCGTATATCCTGGAAAAGTCCTCGAGCTTGATCTTGAAGACGGGCAGGTGTTCGTTGCAGAGCAGAAGGCGTATCTCGCCTCTGAAGATACTGTCAAGTTTACCATACAGATGATGAGCCTAGGCGCGATGTGGTTCGGAAAGTCAGGCATAGTCATGCAGAGGTTTGTCGGACCCGGCAAATTATTCCTGCACATAATCGGCGACATAATCGAGCACGATGTTACTGACGATAATCCCATTGAGATCGACCCAGGCCACGTGGCAGGCTTTGACGGCGACCTGCAATACCATGTGACTTTTGTGGACAACATAAAGACCGCAATGTTCGGCGGCATAGGCCTATTCCTTGTGACGTTTAGCGGGAAGGGGCGCGTAGTGACCCACAGCGTATCAAGGATGAAGTTCGCATCGCAGATATACATTGACGGAAAGGAGCAGCAGAAGAGCAAGTGATGCCTCCATGGGAAAAGTGGTTTACAGGTCAAAGATGTTCAATGTGGAGAGGCAGACTGTCAGGCTGAGACCTGGCCATCCTTTTACCTTCGACAAGATAAAAGGCCCTAATACCGTTGGCATTGTGGCTGTTATGCCGGATGGCAGGATACTTCTTGAGCGGCAGTACAGGTACTCCGTTGGCAAACACCTGTACGAGATACCTGCAGGACACATAGACAAGGGCGAAACTGCCAAGCAGGCAGCGTCAAGGGAGCTGCAGGAGGAGACTGGCTATGTGCCTGGCTCGCTCAAGGCCATATTCAAATCATATCCCAGCCCAGGGAGCAAGACTGAACTTGCAACCGTATACCTTGCATCAGGGCTGAAGAAATACCGGACTAACCGCGAACCAGACGAACTCATGACTCTCAGGTTTGTAAGTCTGGCAAAAGCAGTAGATATGATAAAGCGCAATCAGATAAGGGATCAGAAGACTATTGCTGCGCTGTTATTCTACGCAATGTACCTATCAAAATATGACTGAACATAATGTCAGGATACCACAACTGCACAGGGTCACCGCAAGACTTTAATATCAGGTCAATTCATATCCTATCTGGATACATATGCAAGTCTCTAGGGAACGCCCTGCAGATAAATGGATCTTCGCAGGAATCAAACTAGTTGATGAGGGAAAGCTTGACGAGGCGCACGCATCCTTTTGCGAGGCGATACGTCTTGAACCTCAACGCTCTGATGTGTGGCACCACAAAGGATTAGCGCTACTTGAAATGGGAAAATATGAACCAGCGCTCACTGCCATTAAAAAAGCACTGGAACTGGACCCTAACGATTATGCGGCGCAGGAAACGCTTGCTGCCATACTCCTTATAACGGGCAAACTTGAGGAGGCTCTTGAAGCCATCAACAAGTCAATACGCATAAATCCCAAATATCCATCGTCACTATTCCTCAAGGGCGGCATATATCAGATCATGGGGCGGCACAAGGAAGCGCTTGAATTGGTGTCAGGGGCTCTGCTACTGAAACCCGAATATCCAGAAGCATTGACCTTACACGGTCTCATATTAACCGAAATGGGATGTGATGCAGAGGCAATCAAAGATCTAGACAAATCAGTATTGCTGAATCCTGGCTTAGAGACAACTTGGAAGATACTGAAGAGAATAGAAAGCGAATAGGGGCACAAATATGCAGATTAGCAACAGGAATCTTGCTGTAATCTGGCGCAAAACCGGGAACAAATTGAGCAAGGAAGGGGACTCCGAAGGGGCGCTAAATGCCTACGATACTGCAACAAGGCTCGATCCGCAATACATAGATGTGTGGGTAAACAAGGCCACTCTGCTCTCGCATATGGGGGAGTTTGAGAAGTCCCTTGAGGCCTATGACAAGTGGCTCGAGCTGGAGCCTGGAAATGCGCTTGCATGGAGCAATAAAGGAGTAATACTTAATCTGCTGGAAAGGCCTGAAGAGGCACTCCCTGCAGTTGAAATGTCCGTAGCCCTTAAACCAGACTCGGCAGTGTACTGGAACAATAAGGGGACTACGCATCGCATACTGGGGGAGTATCCGGAGGCGCTTGCCGCGCTCAATACGGCCACAGACCTGGATCCAAACATCGCGGACATATGGTGCAGCAAGGCGCTAGTTTTACTGCAGATGGACAACGTGCCCGAGGCAATCAAGTCAATTGACCAGGCATTGCTTCTTGATCCAAGCCATGAGACTGCATGGGAGATCCTAAAGATGCTGAAAAGGGAGTAACTCCTGTGTATTTTGCGTCTCAGTTCCAGAGTTTCCAGAATCGCTGCTTTTTGCTGGGTTTACTGCAGGTATAACCTCCCTCCACTTGTTGTCATACGCTGCAAGCCTCTTTCTCAGTGCCTTGTAATCCGGGCAGAGCATACCTACCACGTCCCAGAAGCTCCTGGAGTGGTTCATCTCAGCCAGGTGCGCGACCTCATGAGATACCGTATAGTCCTGCAGATCACTTGGCAGCATGGATATGCAGAAGTTTATTGTTATTGATCCGTCGCTCTTGCATGCTCCCCACTTCCTGTACCTCCTTGCCCTTACAGATCTGGGCTTCTTGCCTATTGCCTCTGCCTTTCTGTACGCCATCTCCCCGGCCATCGACTGCGTCTCGGCTATCATCCTTCTCAATATGTGCCTGTTTGCAGCCTCAGGGCTCCTGGCATGCACAGTAATAACGCCCTCGGATATCTCTGACCTTGGCCTTGAACCTGACGGTTCGTACTTCACAGCATGCCTGGCCGAGTTGTAGAATATTGCGTTTGAGTCGAATAACCTTACTGATTCCCTGACCTGCTTGTAATGTTTTGCTATCCAGTTCCTGTGCCTGTCCAGCGCCTTCTGCATGGATTTCCTGTTCCTTGCCACTACTACGAGAGTGCAATCCCTGAACCTGAGGTACGTGTTCCTGATGCGCGGCTTCTGCACGAATTCAATAGGCATGTCATTGCCGCCAACCTGCATTGCAGCTTCCAATCACACACCCTCTCTCTTCTTCCTGCTTATGTCTGCCAGCCTGTCAAGCAGGTCCATGTCGTCGTCATTGAGCATTGCGTTGTACTTGTATTTCAGCGCCCTGATCTGCTCATCGCCTATGAACGTATACAGCGTGTCGTTGTCACGCACCTGCCTGCCGAATGTCACGTCTTCCATTGACATGGCCACGCTCTCCCCCTTCTTGGCCTCCTGCTTGCTTATCCCGTTGTCCTGCAGCTCCTTTATCTTCCCGAGCATCTGGCCATCACCGTTCATGAGGAGATATCCCGGCTTTACCCTTCCTGCAGTGACATCAACCCCGAACACTGCAGGGTGCGAGACCCTGAAGCAGTGGTTTGGCAGGACCTTGAGCATGCCTGGGAACGTGAGCAGCTTCTCCAACCCTTCTTTCTCCATCTTCGCCTCGTTGTCCGCCCAGAGCTTGTAGTCGTCTATGAGCTTGTATATTATGTCCGAGTTTATCACTGATATGCCTGTGGCAGAGGACTCTGCGAGCGCATCATCCTCTATCCCCACGTTGAATGCAAGTATAACCGCGTTCTTCGGGTCTGTCGCCCTCATGGAGAACGCGTCAAGCACGTCCCTCTTTGTCACCTTTCCCAGCGCCTTCTTGCTTATGGAGACGTTTATCGCCTTGAGCAGCCTTGACAGCGCCTCTATGCTCCCTATCGTATCCGCCTTGAGTATTATCCCAGACTTGTCAGACGCGAACACCTCCTGCAGCTCAGCTGATATCTCCTGCTCGTATCCCTGCTTCTCCGTCGATATCACGAGCGACCCTGGCAGCGCGCCGTCGAGCCCGCTGCCGCTTATCTTTATCCCGGCCGCCGCGCTCACGAAATCTACGTAGTAGAACTTGCTTGCAGACTCCCTCAGCTCCTGCAGCGGCTTGGGCTTGAGTAGCGCGCGTATCTTCGCAGTGCCTATCCCGGACTCGGTCGCGAACGCTATTGTGTCGTTCACGCGCAGCGTTCCGTTGTACAAAATAACATCAAGCGTTATGCCCAGCCCCTTCTCATCCTTCTTCTCTATTATGCCTCCGGTGCCCGGCTCGCTCGGGTCTATGTCAAGCCTCTTCTCAAGGAACCTCTGCGACAGCCCTGTCGCATACATGAGCAGCTCAGCTATTCCCTCGCCAGTCTTCGCGCTCAGCGGTATTATCGAGAGCTCCTTCTTGACGTCTGTCACCCTGTCGAACCTCTCGCTCGAGAATCCAAGCTCGCTTAGCTTGCCGACAAGCCCGTACAGCTTTGCCTCAAGGCTCTCGCGCACGTCGCTGTTCTGCTTTGACAGCGACTCTGCGAACGAGTGCGTATCCTGCGGCCTCCATCCCGTTATCAGGTCTATCTTGTTCGCTGCGACTATGAACGGAGTCTTGTACTCCTTCAGTATCTCTATTGCCTCATATGTCTGCGGCTCAAAGCTCTTCGTTACGTCAACTACCAGTATTGCAAGGTCGGATATCGATCCCCCCCTCTTCCTGAGGTTAGTGAATGCCTCGTGGCCCGGGGTGTCTATGAAAAGCAGGCCGGGAATTGTAAGCGCAGCCCCCATCTTCTTCAAAAGAGGGCCGCACGTCTTCATTATGACGTCAATCGGAACCTCGCTTGCGCCTATATGCTGCGTTATCCTCCCTGCCTCCTTGCTTGCTATAGTGGTGCTCCTTATCTGGTCAAGCAAACTAGTTTTACCGTGGTCTACATGACCCATTACTGTTATTATCGGCTGCCTTATCACCTGATCACCAACTCAATTATTAATATATGTGAGATATATAAATCACACTAAATATATTAACGAATCTGTGGCGAATCAATGGATGAAAAAGCCCTCTCGGAGAGGATAACCGGCGCTGCGCTTGTATGCAAAAATGTGGACATTGTAGATCCAATAAAGGTCGGGCAGGGCGAATGGAAGAACGAGCTGCTCTTTTTCATAAAGCCCGAGGTATTCCTCCTCAAGGACAGGCCGCACATGGAAAAGACAGTATCCCTGATACTCGCAACCCTCGGCAAATTCAATGCAAACATAGGCGGCATAACCGCGGTGAACGGCACAGCACTTGACAAATACAACATAATGAGCAGCCATTACGGCTTCATAAATGTGATGTCAAATTCTGCGTCCAAGTCAGCAGACGAAGAGGCAAGAAAGAAAATAGCCGAGGCGTTCAACCTTCAGCAAGGCCAGTTCGAGATACTCGGAGGACACGAATACCTGAAAAGATTCAACAACGAGGACGGCGAATCGCTGGACAAGCTGTGGTTTGCCGAGAAGTCAGTGAAGATAAGGAGCGGATTCTACGTAAGATTGATCCAGAAAGACGGGGCAAACATAGTACTTGTTAACGGCTTCCATCCCAAGCAGCTCTCTTACTTCACAGACCAGAAGCACACCATAGTGCTCATGCTGCTCCATTCAAATACCGGATGGTCAGATCTAAAGAACAGGATGGTGGGCGCCACATTCCCTGAAAAGGCATCTCCGGAGTCCATAAGGGGCACGCTATATGCGAATGCAAAGGATTACGGGTTTGAGGAGGTCACGATTGCGAATAACTGCGTGCATCTCTCTGCAGGGCCTTTTGAGGCAATGTCTGAGATAGTCAACTTCTTCGGAAAGCTCACAGGCATGGATATAAAGAACGTTCAGCCGCTTGCACTGAAGCGGATGATATCGCAGGGCATAGGATACGATGACGGCATAAAGGCGTTGAAGAATCCCCATCTCGAGTACAACGGGAAGCAGACAGACCTGTTCTCAGCCACCGAGGACATGGACACAGACGGGGCGATATCAGTATTCAGGGACGGAGTGCTCAAGGCCTAGAATTTTGCCATTTTGAACGGCAGGATGCAAGGTTCTTAAGCGTGCATCACAGATATCTAACGCAGGTATTTCCATGATAAAAGCGGTTATCTTCGACTTAGACGGTGTGCTGGTGGACTCCTTTGAGACTTCAATCAAGATATTCCAGAAGGCAATGAAGGAGGCAGGCTATAAGCCGCCTACGCGGGCATACATCAACAAGATATACTACCACACTCTTTTCAACACAGTCAGCCTGCTCACCAACTCCTCCTCAAAGAAGGAGATTGAGCGGGTCATGAAAATAATACACTCCCACGACTATAGCGATGTCAAGTTTCCGAATGGCATGACTGCCACGCTCAAGAAGCTGAGCGGATCATACAGGCTGGCTGTGGCCAGCAGCAGCGGAAGCAGCCGCGTAATAACACTGCTCAAGAAGGCCAATAGCCTGGAATACTTCAGTGCGATAATAGGCTCAGATGACCACACTAACCCGAAGCCGCATCCAGAGCCCCTGCTTATTGCTGCCAAAAGACTTGGGGTCAAGCCAGCTGAGGCAGTCTACATAGGGGACAGGGAGACTGACATAGAGGCTGCGGAGGCGGCAGGCATGAAGAGCATAGGCTACCTGGAGTTCGTGGATCACGGGCTTCCTGCAGCAGACCTCACCACTGACAGATTTGATAAGATACCGGGCGTAATCAAGAGGCTGGAGAAGTGACCTGATATCAAATGGCAAAATGCTTCCTACTCCCGCATAAACGTATTATACACTAAACGATAGTATTATATACAATACTAACGTATTATACATTATGCTATTGGACGAATGGCGCAAGTTTAAGGGATTTGCTGTCCTCGAATATTTCCTATGGGACGGCCACAGGATACACATAAAAGGACTTGCCAGGAAACTAAAACTGAGCCCGCGCACAGCGCAAATATATCTTCAGATGTATGAACATGAGGGTATACTGACAAGTGAGAAAGTCGGCAACCTGGTACTCTACGGCCTATCAAGCAGTAATTACCTTACCATAGAGCTGAAGAGGCTGTATGCATTGTTTAGGATGAACGCATACATACGGGAGTTTATAAGCAGCAATAAGAATCTTGGATCCCTAATACTATATGGCAGTGTAGCAAAAGGCGAATACGACAAAAAGAGCGACATAGACCTGCTTGCCGTATCGCAAACCCGGAATATTGAATTGAAGAGCATGAAAGACATGGAAATTGCATTAAACAGGGAAGTAAAGGTCGAGGTGCTAAGTGCCGGCGAGTTGAGGCGGTTGGCGGACAGGAAAGACAATTTCTACCTTTCTATAGCTAAAAATAATATAGTACTTTATGGCGCTTCACTATGAACATCCAAGAGCTTCTTGAAAAGGATCTTATAAGAAAACAGGCTGTAGATCAGGAAGAGATAAACGGCTCAATTATAATATCCAAGAGATTCTTGCAGCGTGCTCAAGGAAACCTGGAAATGAACTTCTTCGACGTATCCTTCCTTCTCTCCTATACGTCCATGTTCCATGCCGCCCGTGCCTTGCTGTTCAAGGCAGGCTATAAGGAAAGGAGCCATTTTGGCATGATCGCTGCCCTTAAGGATATTTACAGTAAAGACTACGAAATACTGGAATGTCTTAACATGCTTGATACATATAGGCTAGCACGGCATGCTGTTCAGTACAGCGGCTCACTCAGCAGCGAGCTTGACGCTATCCAATCAATAAAAGATGCGAAAAAATTCGTTAAGCTCGTAAAAACGAGATTAGGATAATATCTAGCTAAATCATACGCCAGAATCAGATGTTCATTGACATCCGCGCTTCCTCGCTTATCATCTCCGGTGACCATGCAGGATCCCAGACAAGGTCCATGTCAACAGTCCCTATTCCTTCAAGGTGCTCCAGCCTGAGCTGTGCATCTGCAAGTATCACGCTGGTCACAGGGCACATAGGGCTGGTCATGGTAAGCCTTACCTTGACATTGCCGCTCTCTTCTATGTCTATGCCCTGTATGAGCCCGAGGTCCACTATGTTCAGCCCTATTTCAGGGTCTACGCATCCCTTAAGCGCATTCACTACCTGTTCCACCGTTATCTTTGCCATATGCAACACATTGGATTCAGAGATTTATAAAACAATCGCCACTGCATGCCGTCTCCAGACGCGCGCAATCTGCTGAGCCCATCCTGTCTACGTATTCCTGCAGAACGTAGATGTGGCCCACTTGCATCCGCTTGCGCCTGTAGGGCAGACGTTTGTGCCAAGGTCTGTAGCGCTCTTGTTGGGCGATGAAGATCCGGTGCAGAACAGCCCGTATGACTGCGAACCAGTGAACACGTTCTTGCCCAGTGTGAGCTGCGTTGAGTTCACAAGCACTATCCCTGTCTGCGTTCTGTAGAAGTTGTTGTCAAGCAGGTCGACAAGCACGCTGTTATTCAGGTATACGCCTATTATAGTGTTGCTGAACGAGTCTTCGCTTACAGCGCCGTTGTCATACCCGTACAGGTTTATGCCCTTGGGCACGTCTATCAATGTATCGTTGTTTACAGCTGAATTGGTCGCATTTGTAACCGTTATGCCTGTCTCAGCGCTGAATACAGTGTCGTTTATCACCATTATCCTGTCCGACGATCCCTTTGACGTTGTGAACACTATTGGATCAGTGAACCCTACGAACACGCAGTTCTCCAGAGTGACGCCGCCGCTGTTCTTGAAGTCTGCGAACGACCCGCCCTTTGTTGCAAGTATTGTATGGCCGTTGCAGTTTATCACAGTCCCTGCAACAGATATCGAGTTGTTCTGATACGCGCTGAAGCAGTACGACCCGTAAGGGTACACCATGTCCTGCGACAGGGATATGTCCTCAGGTCCGTTAAGCGCCATGCATCCCTGCAGCTGCTGTATGAGCGGCGTCTCAACCAGCCACCTGCAGTTGAGCTTGTTGTTCCCAGAGTCTATTGCCACAGGCTGCGCATTAACCGCTCCAGAGTCCTGTGCGCAGTAGTAGTCATAAGACGTGGATCCCGATGCTATGTTATTGGATACTGTATTGTCCCTTGAGCCGCTGAGATAGTATCCGTATGCAGAGAAGTTTGCTATGTTGTTCTCCACGCTGTTGTTGAACGACCCCTTAAGCGCAAATCCAGAACCTGCGCCGCTGTTCACGTAGTTGTTCTCGACTGTGCTGCCGTTTGAGTAGTTGAGCAGGACTCCGGACATGGAGAAGGATGTCACATTGTTCATTGTTATGTCTGAGTTGCTGCTGTTTGTCAGGCTTATGCCGTCGCCTACAGAGCTTATCGCTGTTCCCTGCACTGATATGTGTCCCGCATTGACCGCATGCACTCCCTCAAGGTATCCGTTTATCTTGCATCCGTCTATTGCAACGTTTGTCTCGTTCTCAACAGAGAACGCATATCCTGACGTGCTTCCGGGGCCTGTGATGAGATGGCCGTTGCAGTTTATCGTGACATAGCTTGCGTCAACCTTGAAGCATGTGCCTGTTCCTGCCGAGAAGATATTGTCGTTCAGCTGGTATGCGCCAGGAATGGTTATTGTAGTGCATGCAGTTATCGGATACGCGCCAAGGCCTGGAAGGTACTTTATCGGGCACGAATTCGCCCAGTTGCAGTCAGTGCTTCCGCACGTGCCCTGCGAGAAGCCGAGAAGCGTTGAATTGTATGTGCCTGTGGAGCAGTATAAGTCTATCTTTGAGTTTGATATGGCAGTGCCCTCCTTGAAGAAGACGTTGGTGGAATTGTCAATTGATACCCCATACACATTGTTTGACGCAGTGAACCCTGTCACAGTGACGTATGTTGTCCCGTTAACATAATATCCGTACGTGTTCCTTTCCGAATTGACCCCGGTAAGGTTGCCGCCCGTAGAGCCAGCGATGTACACTCCGTAGCTGCCTCCTGATGCGTCAACGTTGTGAAGCTTGAATGTTATGAGGTTCTGCAGGTACAGCCCGTATGTATCATTGTTGAAGTTGCAGTTGCCTACCGTTACGTTGAACTGGCCAACGGCGCTTAGCCCGTAGTGCGCATTCGATATGGTATGTCCGTTGCAGCTTATGTATACGTTTGACGCGTTCACAGTCAGGCACGGCGCTGTCTTGCCTTCCTGAAGGGTCAGATTAAGGTAGTTGTTCATGTCCAGGTTGCCTGCAAGCGAGTATGTGCCGGGATGGTTTATTCCTCCGCACTGGTTCACCGCATACGGAAGCGTCATGCCGCTTATGTTTGACTGTACGTTCGTCTGCGAGCAGTATGCGAAGTTGCACTGGCTGTTAACGTAGCACGTTGTGTTGCTGAACCGATTCGAGAAACTGAAGCTCGAGTTTGCAGCGCATGCAATGTCCGAGGGGTTGCCTATCAGCGTGCTGTTGAACACCCTGTTTCCAGTGGAGTTAGATATGTTAAGGCCCGAGTACGAATTGTACTCGGAAGTGTCAAAATCCAGCGTGTTGTTCCTTCCATGCGCTATTACTATGCCTCCTGACTTGGATGCAGAGCCGCGCACATGGTCAAGGTACAGGGTACTGTAGCTCGTATTGTTGAGGTATATGCCTGACAGTGTCGCGTTGTTCACAGTAATTCCTGATACCATGACATGACTGGAGTTGTTCAGGTATACTCCGTACGAGAATTTTGCAATGGTAAGTCCGCTTATATTCACTCCAGAGGCGGATTCCACGAATATTGCATATGAATACGGTTTCCTTGACACGAACGGTCCGCTTCCGATAAGGTAATGGCCAGATCCGTGTATTGTCACGTTGCCCGCAGTAACGGTGATGCAGCTGCCATTAGTTATAGAAGTACTTATGTCCCCTGTGATCTGGTATGTCCCGGACTTTGACACCGTAGTGCACGAGTTTATGTTGAATGAAGCCGGAACAGTAGTGGTTGAGGAAGTCCCGGTAGGCCTGACAAGCACAAACTGGTAGACAAGTATGACAATTATCGCAACTGCCACTGCTGCAATTACTGCTTTCTTCGCAGTTCCCATGCCCTCATGTTCATCTTCGAACGGGCGCTGTTCGCTGCCAGAGCCTCCTGCGCCGCTCTCGCCTCCGCCAGTCGGAGCCTGCAGCTGCTGTGGCTGCGTCTCAGCTTCAGGTTCTGATTCAGATTGCTTAGACCCAAGCTTTTGGGGCTGGCCGAAGTACTGCTCATCCTCAGGAGCGTCATTGTCATCAGGGCCTGCCTTAAAGTCGCCGTCCTGTACATCATACGGGCTCTTTGCCGGTGCGCCATCTGCCATAAGACCAATCACGTTAACTTTATATCTTTGGATACCTATTTATAAATAACTAGCGCAGAAGAAGGCAGGCAGAGCGCCTCGGTGGCTTAGTCCGGTAAAGCGCCAGTTTCGTAAACTGGATATCGGGGGTTCAAATCCCTCCCGGGGCTGATCTTTTAAAGACCGATTGTGCCAAGCAATAAAGGTCAGCAAGAAGATAAAAATCAGAACTAGGCAGTCGCGTTAGAATTATCCGGTGACTATCAATGACAATTCAAACAAGGATATCCAGCGGCGAGATGGAGTTCACTGATGAGTTCATGCGTGCCCTTTCCGTCATGGAAGGCGGCAAGAAGAATCTCTTCATAACAGGGAGGGCAGGGACAGGAAAATCCACTCTGCTTGCGTATTTCAAGTCGATCACGAAAAGGAAGGTTGCAGTCCTAGCCCCTACGGGCGTAGCTGCGCTTAATGTAGGGGGCCAGACCATACACTCCTTCTGCCGCTTCAAACCCGATATCACTCTTGAAAAGGTCGAAAAGCTGACAAAAATCTCATATGCGGCAATAAACATGTACAGGAGCCTGGAAACCATAGTCATAGACGAGATATCTATGGTGAGGGCTGACCTTCTCGACTGCCTGGACAAGTTCATGAGGCTCAACGGCCCTAATCCCGGCCTTGTTTTCGGAGGCGTGCAGGTGATCTTTGTAGGCGACCTCTACCAGCTTCCTCCTGTGGTCACGAAGGAGGAGCAGGAGATATTCAAGGGACCTTACAAGAGCCCATATTTCTTTGACAGCGTGGTATTCAAGGAGCTTGATCTTGAATACATAGAGCTCCGGAAGTATTTCCGTCACAGCGACCCGAAGTTCATAGGCATGCTCAATGCGATAAGGAATAATGCTGCCACAGAAGAGGACCTGGGAATGATAAACGGGAGGTTCAGTGACTCGTTCAGCGGCGTCTTTGAGGAAAGCATGTACATAACCCTGACCACCACCAACAGCCTTGCTGACTCGATAAACAACAGGCACTTGGAGGCGATACCGAAAAAGCGCCATTCGTACGGAGCCGCGATTGATGGTAAATTCAGCAAGAGCGCATATCCGGCAGACGAGATACTTGACATAAAGGAGGACGCGCAGGTGATGATGCTCAACAACGACCAGAATCACAGGTGGGTCAACGGCAGCCTGGCAAGGGTCGTATCCATACAGAAGGGCATAGCTGAGAATGCAAAGATAATCGTGGAGCTTGCGGACGGAACAAATGCGGAGGTGTCCCCGTACAAGTGGAAGGCTTCGAAGCTCTCCTACGACCTGCAGAACAGGAAGATAGTCTCAACTGAGATGGGCAGCTTCACGCAGTACCCAATCATGCTGGCATGGGCTGTGACCATCCATAAGAGCCAGGGGAAGACGTTCGACAGGGTGATCATAGACGTAGGCGGCGGAGCGTTCGCCCACGGACAGCTCTACGTAGCCCTGAGCAGGTGCAAGACGCTGGAAGGAATAGTGCTCAGGAAGAGGCTGCAGATGAGGGACATCATAACGGACAGCCGCATAGCGGAGTTCCACAAGGCGCATTTTGGGTAGCAACTGGTGTGTGTGGGGGCTGAATCCATACCCCAAGCTTACTATGGTTGGATACCCATATCCCGGTGAACGTTCCGGCTATAACTGTTAGGCAGATATTAGTAAAGACCATTATCTGCCTAATTAAGTTAGGCAGATATCTTTAAATAACTTCATCTGCCTAACTGTAGTATGACGTTAGTAATCAGGAGGATCAAGGGGGGGAAGTACTATTATTCTTCATTAAGCTATTTTTTAGTAACAAAATCGAGAAGCTTCAGCAAATATATAGGCAGAAAGAAACCTTCCAGAAAAGAATTGGAAAACATTGAAAATTCCTTTAAAGAAGAACTGATAAGGAAGACATCGGGTAAGCGGTATTCCAACATGTTACTGACTAGGGACGAGGCGATAAAAACACTGTTGTTCAACGAACTATTCAGCAATAAGTATCAGAAACTGAACTGGCTAAAAAGAAGAAAGTATGACATAGATAGCACAATCTCATTTACGTTAACAACGCTTACTACTGAAGAAGTAGATGTTGACTTAGAGGATGTAGAAAATGCGTTTGGGAAAAACTCGCAACTCACTAAAAGGGAGCAAATAAGTAAGAACATGTTAATGGCCGTAGATTCACTAAAAGAAAGCCATAAGCTAGATGAAAAATACATGCTCAATCTACACAAATTAATAATGGCAGGCTTTGAAACAAAAACTCCAGGTAAATTTAGAGATAGGCAGGTGTATCTGAGAAGGAAAGGGGAAAATAGCAGATTGCAGGGTGTAGACTTATCATACCAGCCGCCAAATTACAAGAGAATAAGGCCATTATTGGCGGATTTCTTTAAATGGTATAATAAAAATGACCTTAATCCGCTGGAAAAAGCTGCGGTTTCGCATTATAAGTTATATAGAATACATCCATTCCTTGATGGCAATAAAAGAATCTGCCGTCTGATATTCAATAAAGCGCTAATTGATTGCCATTTTCCACTAATAAACCTCTCAGTTCAAAAAGAGGCATACTTTGATTCGTTAGTTGAAGCGGTTGAAAATGGCAATCCTGGGATATTCGTTGACTTTTCGCTTAAACAATACTATAAACAGGTCAGGGAGTTTTTATCCGGTTGAATATGGCAGGAAATAAGCCACTTCACTTGGCTCGTCCGTAATCCCATTTGAGATACATCAGCACAACGCCCAGTGCCAGCATTGCGATGTTTGCCAGCATTATCGGGGCTGACGAATCCAGCACACCGTAAACTACCCAGAGCGCTATGCCGCTGAAGAATCCGGCCATCCATTTCCATGATATGTCATTTGCCGACCTGTTACTGTGCACTTTCAGTATCTGCGGTACAAATGCCACTACAGTGAGTGCTCCTGCCGCAATCCCGATTATGCCTATGTCCATAATTGAGATTGCCAATAATGCTTAATATACCTGGCGTGCGCAACGATTGCATAACGTGAACATTACATGACGATGTTACAATGGCTATTAGTCCTTCCCTTCCTCATTAAATACTCATTTG
>VFSW01003322.1_pt1 | contig 24151 bp, 24 predicted proteins | sample 5358111 | NCBI WGS metagenome assembly VFSW01 (sample SAMN11554181, study PRJNA540505) | mine drainage metagenome | isolation source: sediment from site ElyBrook_90M | place: USA: Ely Copper Mine, Vershire, VT | collected 2017
GCGATGCCCACGCCGCACTCCGGGTCGCTCCGCTTGCCGTGATACCAACGCGATGAGGAGACATCTGGGACGGAAGGCACTAGGTGATATTTGGCTGGTTCTTTATGCTCTTTGTCATGGAGATTCACGCCGAGCGGCACCGAACCGGTCGATCTGGCTGGTTACGAGCTGCCGTTCTCGGAGCCGATGATGGTCTCGTGTCAACTGCTGCATTGGTCGTGGGCCTCGTCGCGTCCAATGCACCTCGTACGGCCATCCTCACCGCGGCGATAGCGGCGCTATTTGCGGGGTCCCTGGCGATGTCCATAGGGGAGTACGTCTCGGTGAGTACGCAAGCCGACACGGAAAAGGCCGACCGGCATCGTGAGTCGCAGGAGCTAGCGAGTTATCCCGACCAAGAGATCATCGAGCTCCAACAGATTTACGAACGGCGTGGTTTGACTTCTGAGTTGGCGGCGACGGTGGCTGGAGTGCTGCATGAGAACGGTGCACTCGAAGCGCACCTTCGCGATGAACTCGGACACGCGGAGGAGACGAGAGCACGACCCGTTCAGGCGGCGATTGTCTCGGCACTCAGTTTCGCGGCGGGTGCGACGCTTCCGCTCCTTGCCGTGGTGCTGACGTCGGCATCGCTTCGGATCCCGGTCGTCGCAGTGGTGACGGTGCTGGCAATGTGTTCTCTCGGGGCGCTGGGAGCTCGACTCGGTGGTGCACCACCACTGCGTGGGGCTCTTCGTGTTGGAATAGGCGGAACCCTGGCGCTCGTCATTACTTACGGCGTTGGTCTGGCCCTCGGGGCCAGCGTCTAGTCGTCGGATGGCGCTTAACGCGATTGCTCGCCCCGCGAGCGCGGGGTCCTCGCAATGATCGGGAGAAGTTGCAACGGAACTAAAGACGCGGCTGGTCGTGACGAACGACGTGGCGGGCTCAGTGAAATCGCTCATTGAGTATCTGGCGCACCGCCGCCGGAAGTGCGCTCGCTGTCTGGTAGACGCCGATGCGCCCCCCCGCCCTGCCGTGCAAATGCGCACTGAGCGCGGCGGCGTCCAGTGGAGCGTGCCCGCGGGCGACCGCGGCGCCGATCATCCCTGACAAGACGTCACCGGTACCCGCCGTCGCCAGAGCCGACGTGCCGGAATTGACGATGCGAATGCGACCTTGCGCGTCGGCGATGACGGTCAACGGACCCTTGAGCAGCACCACGCAATCGGTCGCTGCAGCAAAGCTGCGAACGGCTGGAATTCTTTGCGCGCCGACCGCCGTGCCGACGAGCCTCTCGAACTCACCAGCATGAGGGGTGAGGATGCGCGCCTCGCGCCGCGGTAACGACACGACCTCCGGGCGCAGTGCGTCGGCGTCCAGCACGGTGGTCAGCGATGTGCCGCTGAGACGCTCGAGCAGCCACGGCGCCGCCCCCTTCCCCAGACCGGGTCCGGCCACCACGCAACGGCTGCGAGGGTCCAGCGCCGGACCGCGCACGCGTACAATCTCGGCCGGTAGGGCGATAAGTGAGGCGATCTCGCCCTTGCTCTCCAGTCGTACCATCGACGCCCCGGCGCTCAGGGCCCCCGCGCACACCAGTGCCGCCGCACCCGGCATTCGCGCACTGCCGGCCAAGATACTGACGGCGTGATCCCACTTGTGATCATCACGTTCGGCGACGAAAAAAGTGGCAAGGTCATCATCTTCGACGAGCGCATTGTCGGTTGGTGCGCTCATGCCGAGACTCGCGAAGCGCAACTCGCCGCAATACGAGGCGGCTTCGCCGTCCAGGTGGGCGAACTTCAACGCGCCCAATGCGAGTGTGACGGTGGCGCGCAACGGTCGTCCAAGCAGAGATCCCGTGTCGGCGTCCACTCCGGAGGGTAGGTCCACGGCCAAAACGCGAGTCCCGCCATCCACCCGAGGAGCTTCATAGGAACGTGTGCATCCAAGTCCAAAAGCGGCGTCGATCACCAGATCGAAGCCCCGGAGCACCTCTGGTTGGTGGGCCACTTCTATAACCTCCACCTTGGAGCCCCTGGCGCGAAGAATCGTCGCAGCGGCGAGGCCGTCGGCACCGTTGAGTCCCGGACCGACGAGCACGCAGGTGCGGCGCCCGAAGAGCGAGCCCAGCATTCGGTGGGCCTCAAGAGCCACCCGGGTCCCCGCTTCCTGCACGAGTGAGGCGACCCCACGCCGCTCGACCTCACGAGCGTCGCATTCTCTCATCACCGCCGAACTCAGGAGAGGAATCACGACTCGTCTCCTCGCGTCTCGCCACCATGTCGACGTGCATCCTCGACGCAACGTTCACCACATTGTGCCATGAGTTATGAACTCGGTCCGGCGATCATCATCTACTCCTCTAGAGGAGTTGGTCCCAATGCTGGAGATTGCAGGTTCGTTCGAACTTGCATTGGGGTTGACGGCGATGTACCCCCGCGTTGTCTCCCCGGTCGATTCCTAGACAACCTGGTCACAGCAGTGACACGCCTCGAGCGAGAGTCACGCCCTCGATGACCAGGAACCTTTCATCAAGAGTTTCGTCCCGACGGCGAGGGATTCCCGTCTCACCCGCGTCCAGACCCTTGAAGGATGATGAGTCGCCGCCGGGCTTCGCAGAGAATTCACAATCTGTCGGCACTCAACTCTCAAAGTGTGACGAAGGTTGTCATCATTTTCACAGTCGATTCATAAAGTGCGTTCGTAGCCTTGGCACGTGGAACAAACGGCAACGAAGCGAGGAACAATGAGTTCACGTACTCCAACGATTTTGCGATTTGGTGCGGTTATGGCACTCGGTCTGGCGAGTGTCTTTGCCTCGTCGGCGATAGCGATGGCGAGCCCGGTGTCGCACGCGAGCGCGCGCGCGCTCGTGACGCAGGGCACGGTGACCGCCCTGACACCTTCGACGGGAACACCAACGTCGGTCACCATCCAGCCGGGCAATCTCGCTCAGCCCACGCAGAACATCCTCCTCACCTCGAGCACGGTGTACCAGAAGGCGGGCGTGACGGTCACCGCTTCCTCTCTCAGCATCGGTGAGCCGGTGCGCATTGTCCTGACGGGGCGTCCGGCGAGCGCTGCGCTCGTACAGATTCTCGCGCCGCGACCCTTCGTCATCGACGGGACGGTCACTGCCCTGACACCTTCGACTGGGACGCCGACGTCGGTGACGGTGCAGCCGCACAACGCCAGTACTGCGACGATCACCGTGGCACTCGCCTCGAGCACCGTGTTCTATCTAGGCGGCGCATCTTCCACGGTGGCCTCGTTGATGGCGGGTTCACACGTCCTAATCAACGCGAGCGGCACGCCTCCGACGGCCACCAGCGTCTATGTCACCGCCCCCCGTCCGGTCACCATCTTCGGCATCGTCACGGCCCTGACTCCCTCGACGGGCACGCCAACTTCGGTGACGGTCCAGCCCCGGAATGATAAGAGTGCCGTGATCACCGTGACAATCGGCGCAGGTACCCTGTTCTTCTTGGGTGGCGCATCTTCCACGGGGGCCTCGTTGATGGTGGGTTCTCAGGTACAGATCAACGCCAGCGGCACGCCGGCGACGGCCACCACTGTCTACATCGCTGTTCCCCGTCCGGTCATCATCTCCGGTACCGTCACCTCACTCACCCCCTCGACGGGCACGCCGACCTCGCTGACGGTCCTGCCCAACGAACGCCATGGAGTAGCAGTGACCATCGCCCTCGGTGCGAACACCATCTATCACCAAGCCGGTTCCATCGTCAGCGTCTCTTCACTCTTGGTCGGTTCCAAGGTGCAGGTGGTGGTGCAAGGCACGCCGGCGACGGCCACCACTGTGTACATCGCCGTTCCTCGCCCGATTGAAGTGTCCGGAGTCGTCACTGCGCTTGCACCCGCGAGTGGTACGCCGACCTCTCTGACGGTGCAGCCTGAGGGATTCTCCCAGACACCGGTGTCGGTGAACCTCGGCACCGGAACGAAGTTCTTCCAGTCCGGGGCGAGCACCACGGTGGCCGCACTCCTCGTCGGCTCGCACGTGCAGCTGAGCGCCAGCGGCGATCCGCTGACCGCGACCGTCGTCCACATCGCGCTCCCGGTTCCCAACGTCACTTTTGGCAGTGTCACCGGGGTGACCAGCGCCTCGGTGACGGTCCAGCCGCGGGCGACTGGTTCTGCACCCATCACCTTCACGTTGAACAGCACCACCATGTACTTCTCCGGTCGCAGGGTGTCGACCATCGCGGCGGTGAACGTCGGTGACGTTGTTCGCGTCGCTGCGGCCAGTGCCGCACCGACAACGGCGCTTGATGTCACCGTGGTCAACATGGTCGTCGTCGGACGAGTCACCAGCGTGGTGGGTAACCAGGTTTCGGTCACCGGCTTTTACGGCGCCGCCTTCACAGTCAACGTCACTGCGACCACTACGTACTTGCGAGACGGCCGGACGTCAAGTCTGAGCACGATCCGCAGCGGTGACCTGATCAGCGCGATTGGACCCGCCATGTCGGGGGTCACCCGTTCGTTGACGGCGTCCACCGTCTGGATTGGCACGAAGCACAACGACATCTTCCACGACGCGGTGATACAACATCGTGATCACGACCGGCGTCATCACGACTAAAGCGGGACCGTCGAACAAGGCTATTGAGCGACCGACAGATTGCCCGGTAGCCTTGTTCGGTGCCATCACTGAGTCACCGTATCCCCGAAACGCCCTGGCGGGCCGCGAACACCTGGGCCGTGCGTCCTCGAATGATCACTCCTCTCGTTGGGGGCCTCGCCCTCTTTGGCATCGGTGAGGGCTTGCTCGTCGCCTCTCATTGGGGCGCCACGCCTTGGACGGTGTTCGCCCAAGGGATAGCGAAGCATCTAGGGGTGTCGATTGGCTGGTCGACCCTTCTGATTTCTTCCGTGGTGATGCTGGCGTGGTGGCCGCTACGCGAACGACCGGGATTCGGGACACTCGCGAACTTGGTAATCATCGCTTACGCCCTCGATTTCACAGCCTCCCACGTCGCCACGCCTTCTAGCGGATGGCTGCGAGCAGCACTCGTGCTGTCGGGCGTCGCGGCCATCGGGATCGGTAGTGCTTTGTATCTCACGACTGGTTTGGGACCCGGTCCCCGCGACGGGGTGATGACCAGCCTGCATCGTCACCTCCAGGTCAGTGTGGTGTACGTGCGATTGAGCATCGAGGTATTCGTGCTCACCGTTGGCTGGTTGCTCGGCGGAGTGGTGGGCATTGGCACGGCGTTCTTCGCGGGCACCATTGGCTTCAGCATCGGTTTGAGTCTGAGTGTGCTTGATCGAATAGCGACGCGACGGATTGCGTGATCGACAGCGCACACCTCACCCAGTTCTTTGTGGCCTCGATACTCATCATCATGGTGCCCGGGCCGAGCGTGTTGTTCACGCTCGCCCGAGGTGTGGCGTGGGGTCGGACCGTTGCGGTGCTCACCGTGCTCGGCAACAGTGTGGGGACCCTAGTGCTTTCCATGGTCGTGGCTTTCGGACTCGGACCGCTCTTGTCGCATTCGCGTCTGTTTTCGGTGATCCTTCAACTCGCCGGAGGCTGCTACCTCCTCTACCTCGGGGCCGATGCCGTGCGCCATCGCCACGAACACGCCCACGCCATGGCTCAACGCGAGGCGGCGCGACCGACGCCACGGCGGATCGTTCAACAGGGATTCATGGTGGGAGTGCTGAATCCTAAGTCCCTGGTGTTCTTTGCGGCGGTGTTCCCGCACTTCGTCAATCGAGCCCAGGGGCGCATCACGGAGCAACTCGTCATTTTCGGACTCTTTTTCAGCGTGATGGCTTTCTGCAGCGATGGCACTTGGGGTCTCATCGCCGGTACCGCACGAGAGTGGCTCTCGGGGTCGCCCACACGCTTGGTGATGCTTCGCACGACCGGTGGATGTGTCATGTGCGTCTTAGGCCTTTTGATCATCGGCACCGCAATCTCGTCCTAGCCACGGGTTGAGGACGACCGCGCACTTCCTACACTGCTGGAGACGGAGGAGTCTCAATGAGCATGCACGCGGGCGCCATGGGGCGCAGTGGTCGGGCGGGAATGAACTCGATGCGGCGCAATCGCGACATTCTTGAGCACCGCATCAAAAAGGGCACGCTGCCCAGAATGCTCGCGTTCGCCAAGGTCTATCGCACCATGATCATCGTCTTCTTGACGGCGGTCGTCTTGGATTCGATCGTCACGTCAGTGTCGCCGTTGGTTCTGCGTTCCATCATCGACACGATCACCAACACCCACATCGCCCATCGGAGTCAAAGCCTCGTCATTGGATTGGCACTCTTGACCGCCGCGCTCGCCGTCGTCGACGCCGGACTCTCCTTGTTCGAGCGACGCGCATCCGCCGTCATTGGCGAGAGTCTGATCTTTGACCTGCGCGCCCGCGTCTACGCGCACATCCAAGAAATGCCGATCGCGTTCTTCTCGCGCACTCAGACTGGTGCACTGATCAGCCGCCTGAACAACGACGTCATTGGTGCTCAACAGGCCTTTACCGACCTGTTCTCCAACGTGGTCGGCAACGCCTTGTTGCTCGCCATCATCCTGGGCGTCATGTTCTTCCTCAGCTGGCAAATCACGTTGGTCGCCCTGATCCTGCTCCCATTGTTCTTATTACCGGCACGTCGAGTGGGACGGCGATTGGGCACACTGTTTCAACGCGGCATGGAACTGAACGCTGAGATGAACATGGTGATGAGTGAACGCTTCAATGTCGCCGGCGCCATGGTGGTGAAGCTCTTCGGCCGCCCCCGCGACGAACTCGAATATTTTGAATCACGCGCTGGCCAGGTGCGCGACATTGGCATTCGCCAGGCGACCTATCAACGGTTCTTCTTCGTCGCCCTTTCACTGACGGCGTCGCTCGCTACCGCCTTCGCGTACGGGTTCGGCGGGGTGGCGGTACTGCACGGCACGCTGGCGGTGGGAACCGTGGTCGCTCTGACGGCCTATCTGACCAGGCTCTACGGACCTCTGACGCAATTGTCGAACTTGAACGTCGACTACATGTCGGCGATGGTGAGCTTTGAGCGCCTCTTCGAGATTTTGGACTTGGAGCCAATGATCAAGGATTCCAACGACGCGCGCGAAATTCCCGGGGGTCCGGCGACGCTGCGTTTCGAGAACGTGAGCTTCGAATACCCTGGGGCCGAAGAAGTGTCCCTCGCTTCACTCGAGGCGGTGGCAATCCTCGAACGCGTGCAGCGCACCTCGGTACTGCACGACGTGTCATTCGTGGTCGAACCGGGCACCATGACCGCCCTCGTCGGTCCCTCGGGCGCGGGCAAGACCACAATGTCGCTACTCGTGTCGCGTCTCTACGACGTGACATCGGGTTCGGTGAGCATCAATGGCGTCGACCTGCGTGAGACGTCGTCGGCGTCTTTGAAGTCGGCCGTGGGTGTGGTGACCCAGGATCCCCACCTGTTTCACGACACCTTGCGGGCGAACTTACTCTTCGCCCGACCCGACGCTACCGATGAACAGATCCATGAAGCACTGGTGTCGGCTCAGATCGCCTCGCTCGTGGCGAGCCTGCCCCAAGGCTTGGACACGGTGGTGGGAGAACGCGGCTACCGACTGAGCGGAGGGGAGAAACAGCGCGTAGCGCTAGCACGACTCCTATTGAAGGCTCCGCGCCTGGTGGTACTCGACGAAGCGACAGCACACCTCGACAACGAGAGCGAGGCGGCAGTGCAACGCGCACTCGATGAGACGATGGCCGATCGAACGTCCCTCGTGATTGCGCATCGGCTCTCCACCATTCGCAACGCCGATCAGATATTGGTGATCAATGAAGGTCGTATTGTCCAGCGGGGCACCCACGAAGAACTCCTCGAGATGGGTGGTTTGTACCGGGCCCTTTACGAGACCCAATTCGCCCCACAGGCGTCAACCCATGGCGTGGGCGCCACCGTCGACGTGGATGACCGACGCGGTGGTGGCGCGCAGGAGGGGCGAGAGTAGGGCCACGGCGGCGTCGGACACCGCAGATGAGTCATTGACGTCCCATCCCAACGGGGCGCGGTCCGCCCAGGTGTCTTCGAATATCTCGAAGCCAGGGATAGATTTGGCGGCCATTGTCCGAATGGGGCCAGCGGCCAACATGTTGACGCGAATCCTGTCGGGGCCGACTTCACGTGCGAGGTATCGTCCGAGCGACTCCAGACCCGCCTTCATCACGCCCATCCAGTCATACATGGGATAGGCGCGCGTACCGTCGAAATCTAAGGCGATGACCGAGGCACCTCCGAGCGTCTCGCTCTTTTGCAATAGTGGTCGAAAGGCGCCCACGAGAGCCCCGAGCGAATATGTGGAGATCTGCATCGCAGTCGAGACGTCGGCGAAAGGCGCCACAAACATGCCGGCACCCAGGCAACTCTGGGGGGCATACCCAATGGCGTGGACCAGCCCGTCGAGGCGACCGAATCGCTCATCGACCGCTACGGCGGCGGTTACGAATTGTGCCGGGTCAGTAACGTCAAGCTCGATGACCTCTCCGACGTCACCCCATTCATCCAACTTTCGCGCCGTGCGCTTGGTGAGGGAGAGTCCGCGGCCGGCTCCCGTGAGGGCAACGCTCGCACCTTCTTCGAGCGCGCGCCGCGCGATTCCAAAGGCGAGGGAATCGTCAGTCAGCACGCCGGTAATCAGGATACGGTGATTGGTCAGTATTGCCATCTTGTTAGCGTACTGAAGTTAAACAATCGAAAGGGTACCCATGAGCAGTGTCGGTATTTTGGGTGGCACCGGTCCCGCTGGGCAAGGCGTGGCCATTCGCCTCGCCAGCGCGGGCTTCGACGTTGTCCTAGGCTCGCGCGACGCCGTCCGTGCCGCGGGCGTCGCCGCCGGATTGACACCGAGGGGAACAGGCAGCGTCACGGGGGCCGACAATGAAGGCGCGGCGCGCTGTGAGGTCGTGGTCGTCGCCACGCCGTGGGACTCCGCCGTGGCCACGGTCGGTGCATTGAAGGAATCGCTGACGGACAAGATCGTCATCTCCATGGTGAACGCCTTGGCCCGTGAGGGTCGCGAACTCGTGCCGCTCTACCCACCGCGTGGTTCAATGGCCGCACAGATCGCCCACGCCCTGCCCAACGCCGCGGTGGTGGGTGCCTTCCACCACCTGCCCGCAACGGAGATGGTCAATCTCGACAGTGAACTCGACGCCGACGTGATCATCTTCGGCGACGAAGCGGCCGCCCGAGAGAGTGTGGCGAAGATGGTGGAGTCGATGCCGGGTCTGCACGCAGTCATCGCGGGAACTATGTCCTTGGCGAGTGCGGTTGAGGCATTCACCGCTGTATGTATTTCGATCAATATTCGCCACAAGGCCCACAGTTACGTCAAGTTGGCGGGACTCTCGCACTGATGCAGCTCTACGACACCGCACGACGTGGCGTCTTTCCAATGGACCCGGGACCCGTCGTTTCGCTGTACACCTGCGGCATCACGCCTTATGACGCGGCCCATCTCGGCCACGCCTTCGTGTATCTCACTTTCGACATCCTGCAGCGGCGACTTCGTGACCAGGGCTACGAGACGCGCTGCGTGCGCAACGTGACCGACGTCGACGATGACATTTTGAAGAAGGCCCGTCATCTCGGGGTCAACTACCTGGACTTGGCGGCGCGCGAGATGGCGAAATTCGAACGTGACATGCAGCTCATCAACCTTCGCCCAGTGCACTCCGAGCCGCGTGCGACCGGCGCCATCCCCGAGATCTTGACCATGATTGGCGACCTCTTCGACTCCGGGCACGCCTACCAGGTCGAAGGTTGGGTGTACTTCGAGGTGTCGACTTTTGAGCGATTCGGACAGGTGAGCCACGAGAGTCGACTCTCCATGATCGAACTGGCGGCGATCCACGGGGGGAATCCTGACGATGCGCGAAAGCGCGATCCCCTCGACTTCGTGCTCTGGCAGCCCTCCCTCGAGGACGAGCCCGCGTGGGAGTCACGCTGGGGGGCGGGGCGTCCCGGATGGCACATTGAATGCTCGGCACTCGCGCGACGTGAACTCGGCGACACCATCGACGTCCACGGCGGGGGTCGGGACCTGGCCTTCCCGCACCACGAGTGCGAAGCCGCCCAGAGTGAGTCGGTGAGCGGCACTCCCTTCGTGCGTCACTGGGTCCACGTCGGACTCGTGGGTCTCGACGGGACCAAGATGTCGAAGTCATTAGGCAACCTCGTCTTCGTGTCGGACTTGGCGCTGCGCACTGAACCAGCGGCGGTGCGACTGGCGATGCTCGACCAGCATTACCGCGAGGACTGGGAGTGGCGTGAGGAACTCCTGACCCAAGCGCAGTCGCGTCTCGCGACGTGGCGCTCCACCCTCAATGGCCGTGCGAGTTCCGTGCTGCAGGATGTCCGCGATGCGCTCGACGACGATTTGAACTGTCCGGGCGCCTTAGCCGCGGTTGACGCCGCAGCGCACGCGGGAGCGAATGTGACCCCGGCTGCGGCGTTGCTCGGCATTACGCTGTAGTAGAGGAAAGGCATCATGTCGATTATCGAAATTCAACTCCCAGACGGAAGTAGTCGCTCACTCGAAGAAGGTTCGGACGGACTAGATCTCGCAGAGGCCATTGGTTCGCGCCTCGCCAAAGACGCGTTGGCGGTGCAGGTCAATGGTGAAGTGAGTGATCTGAATCGACCTCTGCGCACCGGGGACGTCGTGGCCATAGTGACACCGAGCAGCGATCTCGGCCGTGAGATTCTGCGCCACTCGACTGCGCACGTCCTGGCTCAAGCCGTCCTTCGCCTGTGGCCGGGGACACACTACGCAATTGGTCCGGCGATTCGCGACGGTTTCTACTACGATTTCGAGTTGCCGGACGGTGCACGCTTCAGCGATGACGACCTTGGTCGCATCGAAGGCGTGATGCGGGCCATTGTCGCCGAAGACCAACCCTTTCTGCGCGCCGAATATTCGATCGAAGAAGGTTTGGAGCTCTTCCGAGACCAACCGTTCAAAGTCGAGATCATCAAGGGTGTTGGTACTGGTGCGAACCCCGAGGACGCGACTGAGGTGGGCGGTTCGGTGGTGTCAACGTACTCCAACACCCCCGAATTCCAGGATCTCTGTCGCGGACCTCACGTGCCATCGACGAAACGACTCGGGCACTTCAAACTGATGCGCGTCGCGGGTGCCTATTGGCGTGGCGATGAGAAACGTCCGCAACTTCAACGCGTCTACGGTACCGCTTGGGAGTCCAAAGAGGCCCTCACCGCCCACCTCGTTCAACTCGAAGAGGCGGAGAAGCGCGACCATCGTCGACTCGGTGCGGAGATGGATCTCTTCTCCTTCCCCTCCGAGCTCGGACCCGGGCTGTCGGTGTTCCACCCCAAGGGCGGCACCATGCGTCGCGTCATGGAGGAGTACTCGCGTGCGCGCCACGTCGCGGGTGGCTATGAGTTCGTCAACTCGCCACACATCACCAAGGCTGAATTGTTCGAGACGTCGGGTCACTTGGAATGGTTCGCCGACGGCATGTATCCACCAATGGAGCTCGACGACGGTCAGCAGTACTACCTCAAGCCCATGAATTGCCCGTTCCATATGTTGATCTTCAAGGCCCGCCAACGTTCGTACCGTGAATTGCCGTTGCGCATGTTCGAGTTCGGCACGGTGTACCGCTACGAGAAGTCGGGCGCGGTCCACGGACTCACGCGCGTTCGCGGCATGACGATGGACGACGCGCACATCTTTTGCACCCGTGAGCAGATGACTCAAGAACTCAGTGAGCTCTTGAGCTTCGTCCTTGGGTTGTTGCGAGACTTCGGGCTGAACGATTTCCACCTCGAACTCTCGACGCGCCCCGAGGGCAAAGCTGTTGGTTCCGACGAGGAGTGGAATGAGGCGGAGGCGACCCTGGCCGAGGTGGCCCGAGGCGAAGGTCTCGAACTGGTACTCGATGAAGGCGGCGGTGCATTCTACGGACCCAAAATCTCAGTCCAGGCTCGCGACGCAATTGGCCGGACCCACCAGCTCTCGACCATTCAGTTGGACTTTCAGACTCCCCAGCGCTTCGACGCGAGCTATATCGCGTCCGACAACGCGCGCCACCGCCCCATCATGATTCACCGTGCCCTCTTCGGAACCGTCGAACGCTTCATGGCCATATTGATCGAGCACTACGCCGGCAACATGCCCACCTGGATGTCGCCCGACCAAGTGGTGGTGCTGGGCGTGCGTGACGACCACGACGCTTTCGCCTACGAGGTCGCGGGCGCTCTACGCCTCGACGGCGTGCGCGTCAGCGTGGAGGACGCGAACGAGCCCTTGGGAGCACGTATCCGCCGGGCGAAGATGAGCAAGGTACCCTATATTTTGGTGGTGGGGGACGAGGACGTGGCCGCTCGCACCGTGGGTGTCAATGCTCGAGGAGCGAACGATCCTGAACGCGGCGTCAACATCGATGATTTCCGCGACCGACTTCGCGCCGAGATTGCCGACCACGGATCTCCGGAGCTCACCCGTGCCACTTGAGCGTTTCGCCGCCTCGTGGCGCGAGGCTTACGTCTCGAGTCCCGAGGCGGCGTCGCATTCTCGCGATGAGGGCGAATGCGTATTCTGCGCGCTGGCGTTGCTCGAACCGTCGGAGGATTCAGGCGTCTTGTGGCGCGACGAACTGAGTTTCGTCGTGCTCAACGCATTTCCCTACGGCTCGGGCCATCTTCTCGTGTTACCGCAGCGTCACGTGGGCTCCTTGGCAGAATTGACGAAGGAGGAATACGCGAGCTTCTTCTGGGCGATACGACGAACTGTTCAAGCCCTCGATGCGGCGTACGCGAGCGACGGGATGAACGTGGGGATGAACCTGGGCCAAGCGGCGGGCGCGGGGATACCCAAGCACTTGCACGGGCACGCCCTGCCACGATGGAATGGCGATACCAATTTCATGAGCACTATCGCCGAAACGAGGGTGCTGCCGGAGTCCTTGGCCTCGACTTGGCGAAAAGTGGCCGTCCATTTCGTTCACTAGTCCGCCGAAACCGCCTCGGTAGACTTCTAGTAGGACCTGGGAGAACGATGTTCGACGGAAAATTCCGCCAATCAGTAGACGCCGTTACCGCCCCCGTGGGTCGGGTGCTGGTGCGCGCCGGTTTCTCCGCTGACGTCCTCACCGCTTCAGGATTGGTTTTCGCCGGGGCGACCGCGTGGTGCATTGCCCAGGGCCACTTCGTAGTGGCCATCCTCCTCCTCATCCTCACCGGAGCCCACGACCTGCTCGATGGCGCCGTCGCCAAAGCCAGCCAGCGAGCGAGTCAGCGCGGGAACTTCTTCGACTCGGTGGTCGACCGCGTGTCTGACGCGGTCCTGTTAGGCGGGGTGGCGTTCTACCTCGAGCGCCATCATCCCGGAGAATTGGTGCTCCTGCCCTTCGCGTTGCTCACCACGTTCTTCCTCATCTCCTATCAACGCTCCAAGGCGGAAAGCCTGGGATTGGCCGCCAAGGGCGGACTGATGGAACGTGCCGAGCGACTGGTTCTCCTGGGAGTGGCGCTACTTTCCTCGGCGATATTCGTGCCGGTGCTGTGGATCATGCTCGTGCTCACCACGTCGACCTCGTTCGGTCGCTTCTGGCGGGTATGGAAGATTGCCGCCCGACCTGCGCCGCGCGCGGTGATCGAGCGCACGCCACGCGCGCACGTTCGTCGGCGCCGTCGCCTCAGTCGATCGTCGCGTCACTAGGTCGTGAAGCCCCGCACCGCCGCAGCGTTGTACATGCTCGCCGGCCGTATCCTCGAGCGCGTTCCTGAGCGTGTCGACGTTGCCTTCGCGCGCCGCATCGGGGTCACGCTGGGGATGCGCTCCAAAGCACGTGCACCGCTAGAACGCAATCTTTCCAGAGTGCTAAGCACGTCGGACCGACCGGTGGAGTCGGAGGTCCTCGAACGTTTCGTCCGACGCGGATTCGCCAACTACGCCCAGTACTGGGCGGAGGGAGCGAAATTGCCGGCGCTGTCTCGTAAGACCATCGCGTCGCGCTTTCGCATCGCCGAAGGAATCGAGTACCTCGAGGATGCCTTCGCCCTGGGCAATGGTGTGGTTATTGCCCTGCCGCACGTTGGATCGTGGGAATGGGGCGGGTCGTACATCTCGTCACTGGGTATGCCAATGACCGCGGTCGCGGAGGAACTCGAGCCGCCGGAACTCTTCGAGTGGTTCACGGCCAAACGCGAAGCGATCGGCATCTACATTGAGGGCCTCAACCGGGGGGCGAGTACCAAGTTGCTCAATGTGCTCAAGAATGGCGGAGTAGTGGGTCTGCTGTGTGATCGCGACATTCAAGGAGGTGGGGTGAGCGTCGAATTCTTCGGGTCCAACGTGACACTGCCCGGTGGACCAGCGACGTTGGCACTTCGCACCGGCGCACCACTCCTGTGTGCGGCGTGTTACACCGGCCCCGGACGCGATCATTTCGCCGTCATCACACCGGTCATCGTGGCCGAGCGTGAGGGCCGTTTGCGCGATGACGTGACTCGCGTCACGCAGGCCATCGCCCATGAACTTGAAGACCTGATTCGGCGTGCCCCTGAGCAGTGGCACGTTCTCGAAGAGCGGTTCGAGTAGTCGTGAGCCCCTGGAGCGACATCCGACGCGTCAGCATCGTGTCGCCCTACGCGCTCAGCGTCTTTGGCGGGGTGCAGGAACAGGTCCTCTCCATGAGTCGTGAGTTGTCGCGTCGAGGGATCCAGGTGCAGGTGATAGCACCCGACTCACGCGATCACACGACCTACGACACTCCGGCGCGCGTGGAGCGGTTCGGTCGTCTGATCCGGATACCCGCGAATGGCTCACGGGCGCCCCTGACTCTGTCGGCACTCGCGTCGCGAGAAGCCTCGAAGCGAGTGCGAGAGTTCCAGCCTCAAGTGGTGCATTTTCATGAACCGTTCGCTCCCCGTGTGGGATGGCGTACCTTGCGGGCTCATCTCGTCGCCTCGGTCGGGACGTTTCATCGTAGCGGCGAAGGTCCCGCGGTGTCCCTGGCCGCTCCGCTATTACGTCGCTGGGCACGACACCTCGACGTCAGTGTCGCGGTCTCAGAACAGGCGGCACAGACGGCCTTCGCCTCGTGTGGCGTGACGGCGACAGTCCTCTTCAACGGATTCGAGATGTCGAGATTCGTCGAGTTCGCTCGAGAGCAGCAGGAGGTCACCACTGTCGTGGTGGTGGGCCGTCTCGAGGCTCGCAAGGGTGTCGCGACCGCCGTGACGGCCGTGCGAGCCCACAATGCACGCCGAGAAGACCTGTGGCGCCTCGTGATCATTGGCGAAGGACCCGAACGAGCAGCACTTCAAGCCGCAGCCGGAACGGATGATGCGGTGCAGTTCTTGGGCGCGTTATCCGATGCCGAGAAGCGGCGATGGTACCGACGCGCCGACGTGCTGGTGGCCCCCGCCACGCACGGGGAGTCATTTGGACTCATACTTCTCGAGGCGATGGCCAGCGAGACTCCCGTGGTCGCGAGTGATATTCCCGGGTATCGTGACGCCGCCGGGTCCCACGCGGTCCTTTTCGAGCCCGGCGACAGCGCGTCGCTACAACGCGCCATCGAGATCACCTTGGCGCGGCCGGACTGGAGCCCGGCACTGGCGCGCGATCACGCACAACACTGGTCAATGGCTCGACTGGTGGATGATTATCTCGCCTCGTACGAACGCGCCCGTCAGCAATTCGGGGCGCTGAGGTAGCCTCTTGTGATGGCCACCCAGCAACGATCACGCGCGCGACGAACTTCATCCTCGCGTCAGCGCGGTCCACGCCACGTGGAGGCGGTACTCGATCCGACCTGGCAGAACCCTTATTCGCCCTCGGCGAGCGAGCGCGAGGTGCACCAACAGGCGTTGCGACATTTCGGCCTCCGACGTAAACGCACGGAGATGATCGCCGGCGCAGTCCTCGCGCTCGCCCTCATCGCCGGGACCGTCGTGTCGCCGTGGCTAGCCCTCGTGGGGGTGCTCGTCGCCCTCGGCGTTTTTCTTGACGTGCGGCGTTTCTTCGCAACAGTCGAACGGCGAGGGGCATCCCTGGGTTCGCTCGTGGAGGCAACCTTCGAGCCCGGTGGCACGACCAAGGATCGTCAGCGACTCATCACGGTGATCGATCGACTGACCGCCACGTTCGGTATTGATACGGTGAGCGCGTTCATCATCGACGAAGCGGGTTACAACGCCGCCCTCGTGCCCAACGGAACCAACTTCGCCTTCTTCGTCACCAACGCCATGATGCGTGATTTTGAATTGATAGAACTCGAGGGAGTGGTCGCGCACTGCCTGGCGCGTCAGCGCTTAGGGATCCTATCGAGAGAATGCTATTCAGCGGTGGTGAACGGACCCCTCGAACAGCGTCGCGCACTGGCCGGAACGGGTCTCACCTATCGGGCCGACGAGGTCGCCGCCGCGGCGATTCGCTATCCACTGGGATTGGCGGGTGCTCTGCGGCGCTGCTCGCGCCAGGTGGTACCCTCGAGCTCGTTCTTTTCATCGAGCAAGTACGACCAGTGGCGTTTCATCTGGTTCGACGTCTGGAGCGACCGCGTCACTCCGAACTTGAGCGACTTAGACGATGTGGAACTTCGTGCGCTCGCTTTGGAAGAATGGTAGCCAGGGCGCTCTATTAGGCTGAGGCTATGACTTCTGCACTCACTCCCTCCACCGTCGGCTCGGCTCTCGTCAAGCGCGGTCTGGCTGACATGCTTCGTGGCGGCGTCATCATGGATGTCGTTAACCCCGAACAGGCGAGAATCGCCGAAGATTCGGGAGCCGTTGCCGTGATGGCACTCGAAAGGGTGCCTTCGGATATTCGTCGTGATGGTGGCGTAGCGCGCATGAGTGACCCCCAGATGATTCAGGAGATTCAAGCCAGTGTGACCATTCCGGTCATGGCTAAGGCGCGCATCGGGCACTTTGCCGAAGCGCAGATTCTCCAGGCTCTCGACGTCGACTACATCGACGAATCTGAAGTCTTGACTCCCGCCGATGAGGAGAACCACATCGACAAATGGGACTTCACGGTCCCTTTCGTCTGTGGCGCCACCAACCTGGGAGAAGCCCTGCGTCGTATCGCTGAAGGGGCGTGCCTGATACGGTCCAAGGGTGAAGCCGGCACCGGAAACGTCGTCGAGGCGGTTCGCCATCTTCGCACCATCAATGCTCAGATGCGCCGCCTCGCGAGTGCAGACACCGCCGAGCTCTACGCGCTCGCCAAAGACCTCCAGGCTCCGATAGCCCTCGTACAGGAAGTCGCAGCCACGGGCAAGTTGCCCGTGCCGCTCTTTTGCGCGGGGGGCATCTCGACGCCAGCCGACGCCGCTCTCGTCCTGCAGCTCGGTGCGGAGGCCGTCTTCGTCGGTTCGGGCATCTTTAAGAGCGAGGACCCGGAGCGTATGGCCAAAGCCATCGTGGAGGCCACTACCCACTTCCAAGACGCCGGCATTGTCGCCAAGGTGTCGACGGGGCTGGGAGCCGCCATGGTGGGGGCCGAAACTGCCACGTTGGAGCAACGTCTGGCCGAGCGCGGTTGGTAGTGCGTACCGTTGGCGTGTTAGCCCTACAGGGTGACGTTCGCGAACACGTGGCGACGCTGGACAATCTCGGCGCGACTTCACGTACTGTGCGCCACGCGAATGATCTTCAGGGCCTCGACGGACTTATTATTCCCGGTGGTGAGTCCACTACGATCAGCCATCTGCTCGTCACCTCAGGTATGCGAGAGCCCCTCCAACAACTCATCGACGACGGATTCCCCGTCTTTGGAACCTGCGCGGGACTGATCATGTTGGCGCGCGACGTCCTCGACGGTCGCAGTGACCAGTGGAGTTTTGGTTCTCTCGACGTCGCGGTGCGTCGCAACGGCTACGGTCGCCAAATCGCGAGTTTCGAAACGCCCATTGTCATTGGCGATCGCGGCACAGTTCCCGGCGTCTTCATCCGCGCACCGCGGATAGTGCATTACGGGCCCGACGTTTCGATCCTCGCCACCCTCGACCACGGTGATGGCGAACACCCGGTGCTGGTGCGCCAGGGGTCGGCGTGGGGATGTTCGTTCCACCCTGAACTCACGAGCGACGTACTAGTGCACAGCCTATTCCTCGACGCCTTGCAAGAAGCGTTACGATAACTACGCCCTAAATCGGGCAGGAGGAATGATGTCCGGCCATTCGAAGTGGGCAACCACAAAACACCGCAAGGGTGCTAAAGACAGCGCGCGAGCCAAAGTGTTCGCAAAATTGATTCGCCAGGTAGAAGTCGCCGCACGAGAAGGCGGCGGTGATCCCAACGCGAACGCCAGTCTGCGCACAATGTTCCAAAAGGCTCGTGAGGCGTCCGTGCCCATCGACACGATCGAACGCGCCATCAAGCGCGGCACGGGTGAGCTCGAAGGAGTCCGCTATGAGGCGATCTCCTACGAGGGGTACGCCCCGGGAGGTGTCGCCATCATCATCGAGACATTGACCGACAACCGCAATCGAACGAGTGCCGAGATCAAACATCTCCTGTCCAAGAACGGAGGCAACATCGCTGAACCGGGCGCGGTCTCTTGGCAGTTCGACCGCAAGGGTCTGATCGAAGTGAAGGGTCCCTTGGATGAAGATCAGCTTCTCGAATGGGTCCTGGAAGCCGGTGGAGAGAATTTCAGCTCCCAGGGCGACAACTTCGTAGTCACGACCGAACCCCACGAAGTGGGAATGGTACGCGACGCTCTCGAGGGTTTTGGACTTACCGTCGTCAGCGCCGACCTCACGCTCGTGCCGCAGAATGTCATACCCGTCGAGGAAGAGAATGAGGCCAAGAAGGTTCTGCGACTGATGGACGCCATCGATGACCATGACGACGTGCAGAACGTCTACGCGAACTTTGACATCTCCGACGAGATTCTGGCCAACTTCGAGGAGTGATGCCGCTTCGCACCGCCGGAGCGCATTACAATCGAACATATGTTCGTACTCGGTATCGACCCCGGATTGACTCGCTGTGGGTTCGGACTCATCGAAGGAAGTTTCGAGGGCGCGGAGCAGTTTAGAGCCGTACGCGCGGGGGTTCTCGAAACCGACGTGAATTTAGACGTTGAGACGCGCCTGGCCCAAATACATACGGACATCGAAGCGTTGATCCTCGACTTGAGACCCCACGCAGTGGTCGTCGAACGAGTGTTCTTCCAGCGCAACGCTCTCACCGCCATTCCGGTGGCGCAGGCGAGTGGTATCGCGGTGGGGCTTGCGGGAGCGAAGGGCCTCGCAGTGCGTCAGTTCACCGCCCAGCAGGTGAAACTAGCCGTCACCGGCTACGGGGCGGCCACAAAATCTCAAGTCCAGACGATGGTCGCGAAACTTTGCGGTCTGAGTGAAGCGCCCGAGCCAGCCGACGCCGCCGATGCTCTGGGCCTCGCTATTACGTATTTCATGACTGAGCGCGTCGAACGTCGTTTCGCGGTGATGAGCACATGATCGGCTGGCTCCAAGGTCGGGTGTTACGAACGCAGATTGCGGGGAGCACCTTGATCGACGTCCACGGGGTAGGTTACGAAGTCAATCTCGCGTCGGTGGAGGAGTTTCGTCGAGGTGATGACGTCGAACTCTTCATCCACACTCAAGTGCGCGCCGACGCCATCGTCCTGTACGGCTTCCGCTCCGACGACGATCGAGAATTCTTCACCACGTTGTTGGTGACACCCGGCGTCGGCCCCTCGACGGCGCTGGCGGCCCTGCGCACGATGCCCACGGATGAACTGCGGGGGGCCATAGAGCAAGGTGACGTCAAGCGGGTGTCGCAAATCCCGGGAATCGGCGCCAAGACGGCGAGTCGCATAGTTCTCGAACTCAAGGGCAAGCTCGTTGAACTGGCCCCGCAAAGCGTGGCGACGCCCAGCGCCAGGCCGAGCGACATCGAAGAGGCCCTGCGCTCTTTGGGTTACGCACCTGTTGAGATTCGTGACGCGCTGGACGGCGTGGAGTTACCGGAGGATGAATCCACTGCATTGCGTATCGCGTTACAGCGCCTGGGTCGACAATGACGAGGCGTGATGCGGACGTGACATCCCTCGTCAAAGGCGATGAACACGTGGTGACGCCCTTAGCCTCTGAAGGTGATCGCAGTGCGGACGTGACGCTACGTCCAACGTCCCTGCAGGACTTCGTCGGACAAGGGGAGTTGGTAGGTCACTTGGAAATCGTGCTCGGTTCGGCTCGAGCGCGCGGGCAAAGTTCCGACCATCTTCTCTTCGCGGGTCCTCCAGGACTGGGCAAGACGTCCCTCGCCAGCATTGTGGCGCACGAGATGGGTTCCGGCCTACGAGTCACATCGGGTCCGGTGCTCGCGCGACCCGGTGACCTCGTTGCTCTCTTGACCGATTTACACGATGGCGAAGTGCTCTTCATCGACGAGATCCACCGCTTACCCCGTTCGGTGGAGGAGGTCCTCTATCCCGCGATGGAGGATCGCCGCCTCGACGTGATGATCGGACGCGGTCCCTCGGCTCGCGCGATCCGTCTCGATCTGCCCGCATTCACTCTCGTCGGAGCCACCACGCGCACCGGACTGGTGGCCGCCCCATTGCGCGACCGCTTCGGCTTCGTCGGCCAACTTGATCTCTACCAGCGCGACGAGTTGCGCCGGATCGTTGCGCGCTCCGCCGGTCTTCTCGAGGTCCGTCTGCTGGGCGATGCCGCAGGTGTCATAGCGCAGCGTTCGCGTGGTACACCGCGCATCGCCAATCGTCTATTACGACGGGTTCGTGACGTCGCTTCGGTGCAGGGCCATGACGCGGTCGATGATCGTCTGGCGGCTGACGCGCTGGATCTCTTTGGCGTCGATGAGCATGGTTTGGACAAAATCGACCGGCGGATCTTGGGGTTGTTGTGCGGGCAATTTGCCAATTTGCCCGTCGGACTCACCACGCTGGCCCACGCTAGTGGTGAGGAGCCGGCGACCATCGAGGACGCGTACGAGCCCTACCTGTTGCGCGAGGGTTTCTTGGTGAGGACCCCACGAGGGCGCGTGGCCACCGAAAAGGCCTTTCTCCATCTTCGGGTGACGCCCCGGGGCGGAGGATTGGTCTAGGGCCAGCCCGCCGAGCGACTAGGGTTTCTTTGTCTATTGACGGAGGATATTTCAATGTTGTTCGCTGCAACCAAAAGTTCTGGCAGTCCGCTTATCATCATTATTTACGTCATTGTCTTCGGCGGTCTGTACTTCTTCTACCTCCGTCCGCGCAGTCGCAGGCAGAAGGCGGCGCGTCAACAAACTCGGCAAGTCGAGATCGGGGATCAGGCCCGCACCATTGGTGGAATGATCGGCACGGTCGTCCGGCGCACTGAAGAGGCGGTCACCCTGCGTACCCCGAGCGGTCACGAACTCGACTTCATTCCGTCGGCCATCGCCGGTAAGCACGTGCCGCCATCCAGCGATGACCCGGCCGAAACTGAGCCCGAGCACGATGACAACTCGACCGAGGGTGATGACAAGTAATGGCGGCTTCAGCAGTATCGCGTAAGTCGCTGATTGTCAGTCTCATCCTGACACTAGTGATTGGTTTTGGTTCATTGATTACGACCCTCTCGCTGGGCTGGGGACCCAAACTGGGGCTCGATCTCGCCGGTGGGCTCTCGGTCGTCTACAAACCAACAACTCCGGCCACCCAGTCACAGTTGAACGAAGTGGTGACAATTCTTAGCAGTCGCATCAATGGACTTGGCGTTTCGGGAGCCCAAGTGAATGTCCAAGGAAAGAACGTCGTCGTGAGCGCTCCGGGTGTCAAAGATGCTCAGAAGATCCTCAAGGAGATTGGTCAGACGGCGCAGTTGTACTTCCGTACCGTGCTGTGTCAGGTGGCTCCGGCCGCGAAGACGGCCAAACCCATCGGACACCACACGATGCCGTCGTGCGGGTCGGCCTACGCCTTGACCGCTGCGAATCTGGCGGTCACACCGAACAACTCCGTCAACGGGTATTCCTATAACTCCACTATTGGCGTCGACCCGACCTTTTCGAACATCGCCACGACCAGTCCGGCCAATGACATCGCTTCTCAGCCAGTGATCCTGCCCCAACTTGGTGCACCGAAAACCGATCGGTGGCTCCTAAGTCCCGCCGAGCTCACGGGCCAAGCGATCGGCAAGGCATTCGCCACTCAGGACACGATTGGCCAATGGGTCGTGAGTTATACCCTCACCGGTTCTGGTAGTCCCGCGTGGGATGCGGTAGCTAAAGCCAACTTCCACCAGGAGGTGGCGATTGAGCTCGACGGCGTCATTCAGTCAGCGCCGTTGATCTTGCCCGCTTCATCGTCGTTCACGAGCTTCGGCGGTCAGGGTCAGATCTCCGGCAACTTCACTCAGGCGTCGGCCCAGAATCTCGCCATTGCGATGGAGTTTGGTGCCTTGCCCGTGCGCCTTCAACCCCTGACGACCCAGTCGGTCTCACCGACTCTGGGCCACAGCGCGCTCGTGGCCGGGCTCGGAGCGGGACTGGCGGGATTGGCCCTCGTCTTGATCTACGTGATTTTGTACTACCGAGCCCTCGGACTCGTGATTTTGCTGGGATTGGGCGTGACCGCGGCCTTGTTGTGGGCCATCATCTCCGCTCTCGGACATACCGCGTTCGCCCCCACTTTCTCCCTGGCCGGCGTGACTGGCCTTATCGTGTCCATCGGTATCACCGTGGACAGCTACATCGTGTATTTCGAACGATTGAAGGATGAAGCTCGTTCCGGGCGAACGGTGCGCTCTTCGGTGGATCGGGGATTCAAGTCGGCGTGGCGCACGGTGTTGGCCGCTGACACCGTCAGTCTCCTGGCCGCCGTCCTCTTGTATCTGATTGCCGTGGGCGACGTCAGAGGCTTCGCCTTCTTCCTGGGCTTGTCGACGCTGATGGACGTCTTCATCACGTGGTACTTCACTCGTCCTCTGGTGATCCTGCTCGGTCGACGGAACAACCAAGGCACTTCGGCGTTGTCGATGGCCGCAGGGATGAACGCCGGAGGAAGCCATGAGTGACGTGAAGGACAGCGATGTAGCGGGCACGGAGAAGGCTCCTGGACGTTTCGGTCGGCTCTACCAGGGAATGACCACCATCGACTTCGTCGGACGAAAGAGGATCTGGTTCATCGCCTCTCTCGTGGTGATCCTGGTTGGCTTGGGATCGCTGAGTGTGCGTGGTTTTAACCTGGGTATCGATTTCAAGGGCGGAAGCTCGTGGGAGGTCCTCGCCCCTCATTCGTCTATCTCCTCGATGACGACCGCGGTGACCAAGGCCGGATTGTCGAACCCGACCGTGGAGAAGTTGGGGTCACAGACGTATCAGGTCACCGCCGACCTGAATAACGACTCCACGACGGTCCAGACTCAAATCACCAACGCCGTGATCGCGGCGATGGCCAAGGAGGCGGGCGTCGCCAGCAATCAGGTGTCGACCTCCAATGTCGGACCCACGTGGGGCGGTCAGATCACTAACCGCGCCCTCGAGGCGCTGATCATCTTCTTTGTGGCGGTCGTGATCTATATCTCGATACGTTTCGAGCCAAAGATGGCCCTGGCCGCTTTCATCGCAATGGTGCACGACCTACTCGTCACGGTGGGGGTCTATTCGCTGTTTGGTTTTCAGATCACCCCGGACACGGTCATCGCGCTGCTGACGATCTTGGGTTATTCGCTCTACGACACCGTCGTCGTGTTCGACCGTGTACGAGATAATGCCACCAGTGCCAACGCAATCTTGAAGAGTGGCACCATGACGTATGGCGAAATGGTCAATCTCTCGATGAACCAGACCCTGGCGCGTTCGATCAACACCTCCCTGGTGGCCATCTTGCCGGTTCTGGCCGTCTTGGTAGTCGGCGCCTACATCTTGGGAGCAACGACGTTGCAGAACTACGGTTTGGCACTCTTCGTCGGCCTGATGAGTGGGGCCTACTCCTCGATCTTTATCGCGAGTCCGCTCCTGGCGTGGATGAAGGAGCGCGAGCCGCGGTACCGCGAACTGGCCGCACGTGTGAATCGCAGTGAGCACGTTGCACTGTCACCGCGCGCCGCCGCGATGTTGGGTTCGGACACTGCTCAGCGCTTGGGCGCTGGCGCGCGACGTCCGACCTCTACCGTGACACCCAGGGCGCGCAAACAGAAGCGCCGTTGACACCTAGGCTGAAGTG
>VFSW01003323.1_pt1 | contig 24150 bp, 14 predicted proteins | sample 5358111 | NCBI WGS metagenome assembly VFSW01 (sample SAMN11554181, study PRJNA540505) | mine drainage metagenome | isolation source: sediment from site ElyBrook_90M | place: USA: Ely Copper Mine, Vershire, VT | collected 2017
GTTGAGCGCTGTGACTTTAACTTTCGGAATAACCGCACCGGAAGGGTCGGTGATCGTACCGCTGATGCCTGCCCGCCCTGCCTGTGCAAGAGCGGCTGTTCCCGTCAAGAGAACAAGAAGGAGGGAGCTTAGGACAACTATCACTAGGAGACTGCAGCGGTTCCAGATATTCACTGTCGACCTCTCATCTATTCAAATATGGGGATTCAAGCGTTGGAATGCGGTAAATCATAGGTTTAACTTTAGAAAGAGCGTAGGGTCATTTTTTGGGTCTGTCAAGCAGAAAAGGTGGAATGACCCCTAACCGAACAAAACAAATGAGCGTTTGGAGGTCAATCTGCCAAAAATTGAGGGTTGAGCTGTAGATTTTAGAAAATTTTGCGACAACTTATGAGACGATGCAGCCTATGTCCATCACGACCGAAAACACAGTAGCCGCTCCCACGCAACGCGTTCTATCTATCGACGTTCTCCGCGGTCTCACGGTCGCGTTTATGATTTTGGTCAATGACCCGGGCAACGGAAAAGTCAGCTACTGGCCGCTGGAACACGCAGAGTGGAATGGCTGGACACCAACGGACCTGGTCTTCCCGACGTTTCTCTTTCTGGTCGGCTGCTCTATTGTTTTCTCCGTTGGATCACGGCTGAAACACGGCGTGCCCCGCTCTACGATTGCGTGGCAGGTCACGAAGCGATCCTTCTGGATCCTTGTCATTAATTTTGCGATGCGACTGCTGCCCGACTTCCAAAATCTGCACCACATTCGGCTCTATGGCGTTCTGCCTCGCATCGCGTTCGTCTACTTTTGCACGTCCATGCTGTATTTGTTGACGCAACGCGTTCGCAGCCTGGTGATCGCTGTTGCGGTTCTCCTCGTGGGCTACTACGCGATGCTGCGATTCATTCCAATTCCCGGCGTCGGCATGCCGGGGCACGATGTCCCGTTCATGGATCAGTACAACAATCTCACGGCCTATATCGATCGCGGCTTTAACGCGTGGACGCAGGCCCACCTGCACACGGGATATCTGTACGTGACCTACCGCGATCCTGAAGGCTGGCTCAGCACACTTCCAGCGATCGGCACCAGCCTGCTGGGGGTGCTTGCCGGCAAGCTGATCCGCTCGGCAGAACCGGCTAAAAAAGTGCGCACGGTGCTGCTCGCTGCGGGCGTAGCGGGTATCGCGCTGGGCTATCTCTGGAACATCTGGTTCCCTATCAACAAGAATATGTGGACCAGTTCCTATGTCCTGCTGAGCGCAGGCATCGCAACTGTTCTGCTGGGTCTCTGCTACTCGATCTACGATGTGAGCCAGCGACAGAAGACATCGCATCTCGTGCGCGTTCTCTCATGGCCCTGGCTAGTCTTTGGCTCGAACGCCATCACTGCCTACGTGATGTCTACGGTGTGGGAGAAGATGTTCAACCTCATCCACATTCACGATGGAAGCCACACGATCTCGCCGCTTGGATGGCTGAACAAATATGGTTTTGAGCACTGGGGAGCCACGGCGAACAGCTCGCTGGCCTATGCCATCTTCTATGTCGCGCTGTGTTTTCTTCCGGTCTGGGTCCTGTGGCGGCGCGGTATTTTCCTGCGGGTCTGAAGGTCGCAACGCACGGTTAAATCCCCGGACCAAGAGTATGGCACAGCTTGGAAGCATTGAAAAAGGAGTCTATACAAAATGCCCATTCGTGCCTTACATAGCCGAGCCTTTCGCCGTGATCTTGGCGTAGACTGAGCCAGAATGCTACGAGTCAATCGATTGGCTAGAGCGATCTGTGTGAGTGGGCTGCTGTGCGTGCTTGCGCTGCAGTTGATCCATGTTGCGCGAGTGACGTCGTCAACGTGGGATGAGCCACACCATCTGTTTGATGGGTACACGATCTGGAAGCTCGATGACTACCGGCTGAATCCCGAGGTTCCTCCGTTTGTGAAGCTGACGGCTGCGATTCCTTTGCTGCGGATGCAGCTCAAGGTTCCGGCGAATCAGGGCAGGCCAATACCGCTGGAAGCGTTTCGCGATGGCAGGAAGTTCGTGTTCGGCAATGGAGGTGACCGCGTGCTGTTTCCGGCGCGCATGGCGTGCATGGTGTTCACGCTGGTGCTGGGGCTGCTGATTTATCTCGCTGGGGAAGAGATGTTTGGCGTTGTTGCAGGACTGTTCGCTCTGGCACTGTTCGCGTTCGATCCGAATTTTCTTGCGAATGGTGCGCTGGTTACGACCGATGTGGGAAGTGCCTGTTGCTTCCTTGCGGCGATGTACAGCTTCTATCGCTACTGCAGGAAGCCGAGCTGGACGCGGCTTGCGCTGGCTGGGGTTGTGCTGGGACTGGGGCTGGTGGCGAAGTTTACTGGGATCTTTCTGGTGCCGATACTGTTGCTGAGTGTCGTGCTGGAGGGCGTGATCGCACGTAGCATGCGCATCGTCTGGAGACGTCTTGGAGCGCTGGCTGTGGTGGGGACGATTGCGTGGGTGGTGCTTTGGTCCTTCTATGGATTTCGCTATAAGGCCGCTCCGGCGGGACATGAACTCAATCCAGCGCTGACGCCGTATCTGGCCGAGATGTACGACCAGCGGGCTGCGCATGTTTTAGGCATTCTGGCGAAGCATCGCGTCTTACCTGAGGCGTATATCTGGGGGCTGGAGAACACGAAGAACATCGCGTATGACGATGCGAGTTATTTTTTTGGCAAGGTGTATCTGCATGGCAACTGGGCGTACTTCCCGGTGGGTTTTCTGATTAAGTCGACACTGCCGTTCTTGATTTTGTTATGCCTGCTTCCCGTGGCATGGAGGTGGGGTCTGAAGAAGCGGACACGCGAGCTTGGATTCCTGTTCATCCCGGTGATGGTTTACTTTGCGATTTCGATGAGCTCGGATATGGATATCGGGCTGCGCCATCTGTTGCCGGTGTATCCGTTCCTTTACCTGGCGATTGGCGGCACGGCCGCGATGCTGATGAACAGGGATTGGCGATGGAGCATGGTGCTGGCGGCGCTGCTGTGCTGGCAGGTGGTGACATCGTATCGCGTTGCTCCGGCATATATGGCGTATGGCAACGAGGCGTGGGGCGGGCCGTCGAAGGTGGATCGTTACCTGGGCTATGCCAATACGGATTGGGGACAACAACTCAAGGCGGTGAAAGCCTATCTGGACGAACGGCACATTACGAACTGCTGGTTTGCCTACTTCCCGGATGGTTCGATCGAGGCTTCAGATTATGGGATTCCCTGCAAGCGATTGCCGACAACCGATTCGCTGTGGTGGCTGGATCTTCCGATGAAGGTGCCTCCGGTGATTGAGGGCACGGTGCTGATCAGCGCCAGCGATCTGGAGGGCATTGAGTTTGGGGATGGCGCGCTGAATCCTTACCAGAGCTTTCGCGGGATCAAGCCAACGACCGTGATTCAGCATGGGGTGTATGTCTACGACGGACGGTTCGAGGTGCCACTGGCTGCGGCCCTGGTGGAGTCGCATGATGCTTCGAAACTTGCGGATGCGGGCAAGCTGCCGGAGGCACTGCAAAAGGCGGACGATGCGGTGCGGTTGGCTCCGGGATCGGCGCAGGTGCAGATCGTGATGGGGGATGTTCTGCTGGCAGCGGGCAGGACAGCGGAGGCGTTGACGCACTATGAAGTGGCGCTGCAGATTATGCGGACGGTGCGGCCCGAGCTACAGGCAGATGATGCGGCAGAGATGCAATTGAGGATAGATAAGCTGCGGCAGACACAGCCTTAGCGGCTGCATGTGGCGCGCGGTGTGAGCTCTCACGGGTGGGGTTGGATTCGTGCCGGAGCCAATCCGAGAGATGGCTGGTCTACTTTGAGGGTCTGCAAGCGATCTCGAATGTCGTCACGTAGCAAGGTGACGGAGATACGTCCGAAGCGCGGTGGATAAGGCTCCAGCCGACGAAGCGCTGCCTGCAATAGCCGCGCAGTTCCCAGGGGATTGTGCCGCTGGAAGTGGTGGAACGCGGCGGTTACCTGAATCAGGGCCTGCAAGAACGTCTTGTCCGGTTCGAGCGCCTCGAGCCACACGGCTTCCCATGACTCGTGGGCGGCAAAGAACTCACCCGCCTCATACTGCCGTAGTCCATTTGCAAGTGCGCCTTGAGTCCAATCGAATGTCATCTGCTGCGATCTTTCTGTCACACTCTAGCATTCTACGGATAGCTGAATTGTGACAGGGCCAGCCTCCAGTTCCTCGGGCCATGTTGCTGCGTCCAAGCCGCAGCGTGTGCAAGAGCGAATGGGGCTAACCGAAGAGTGACGGCAAGGGGAGAGTCAAGTTTGCCAAGTCGAAGGTGCTGCGATGATCATCTATCACAAGGGAAAGGACTATCCTTGGCGCATGAAACTTAGCATGTAGGTGAGGTGGACTATGAGCGAGTCGGAGTCGTCACCCAAGAAACACAACCGCGAGGATGACAAGAAGCTCGAAGAGCAAGGTCGTCGTCAATTTCATTTATGCATCGGCTACTTCATCGCGAGCCTCATCTTCTTGTGGCTGTTTCCGGTGTTCGTCATCAGTCCGATGACGCGCAGTGCGGAAATACCTTACAGCGAGTTCAAGAGCAAGCTGGCGGATGCTCAACTCGTAACGGTAACCATCGGCGGCACGGGCATCATCGGTGAGATGAAAAACCCCAAAGCGGGCGCAACTCCTTCGACCGTTCCGTTCAATGTCATACCCTCTCCAACGAGTGATCCGAGCCTGATCGAAGAATTACAAAAGGCAAAAGTCACGTACCGATTCGAGCACCCACCCAACCCCATCGGCGGATTTTTGCTGCAGTATCTTTTGCCGCTGGCATTGCTTGGTTTCTTTTGGTACTTCGCATTTGGGCTCATGGGCAGGGGTCAAGGCAAGGGGCTGAGCAGCATCTTCGGTGTCGGCAAGAGCAAAGCGATCGAGGTCAGGCCAGAGGATATTACCGTCACCTACAAAGATGTGGGGGGTGCGGATGAAGCCATTGCCGAACTCCAGGAGATTATCCAGTTTCTAAAAGCTCCAGAGCAATTCGCCCATCTTGGCGGACATATTCCGAAGGGAGTCTTACTGGTCGGGCCGCCGGGCACAGGCAAGACACTGCTCGCGAAAGCAACGGCAGGCGAGGCGCAGGTCGCGTTCTTCGAGACCAGTGGCTCCGAATTCGTTGAGATGTTTGTGGGGGTCGGAGCAGCCCGGGTGCGAGACATGTTCGAGCAGGCGCGCAAGGCCGCTCCTGCGATCGTGTTCATTGATGAAATTGATGCCATTGGTCAGAGCCGTGGAGGCGTGATGCGACTGGGCAGCAATGACGAACGAGAGCAAACGCTCAACCAGTTGCTGGGCGAGATTGACGGCTTCAAAACCGACGCCAGCGCGCCCGTAATTATCATGGCCGCGACGAACCGTCCGGAGGTCCTCGACCAGACACTCCTGCGCGCCGACCGGTTCGACCGGCAGATCGCGATTGGCAATCCGGACATCATCGGCCGCGTGCAAATTCTGCGGATTCATAGCAAGAGCGTAAAGCTCGCAACAGACTTTGATCTGGAGCAGGCCGCACGGATGACAGCTGGGTTCAGCGGCGCTGATCTGGCGAACGCCATGAATGAGGCGGCATTACTCGCTGCACGGAACAAGGCCGAGGCAGTCACGTTGTCTAATTTTGAGGCTGCTATCGAGCGGGTGATTGCGGGTTCCGAGAAAAAAAGCCGGGTGATGAACTTGCAGGAGCGAACGACGGTTGCGTATCACGAGTCTGGTCACGCGCTGGTGGCTGAACTGGTGCCACATGGCGAACCCGTCAGCAAAATCAGCATTGTTCCACACACCCGTGGGGCCCTGGGCTACACCATGCAAATGCCCATCGAAGACCGATATCTGCTCACCATCGACGAACTGCAAGACAGGCTTGCGGTGATGTTGGGCGGGCGGGCCGCAGAAGTAGTGGAGTTCTCGATTGTGAGCACCGGCGCAAGTGACGACATTACACGGGCGACGGAACTGGCCCGCCGTATGGTCACCGAATATGGCATGAGCGAAAAGCTTGGGTCGGTGCGCTACGCAGGGCAACAACTCCAATACCTGGGCGGATCGATCGAGGACAATAGCCAGGTCAGTCCAGAGACACGCCAGGTGATCGACGTGGAGATCCAGCGCATGGTGACCGAACAGTACGAGCGTGCGCAGGCACTGCTGAAGGAGCACCATGCGGCCCTTGGAATCCTGGCCCAGCGACTACTGAAGCAAGAAACAGTGAGCGGCAGCGTCGTGAAAGAGGCGCTGGAGCAGAGTCGGAGTCAGCCGACGTCGCCCCTATTGCAAGTTCAAGCCAGGACGTGAGTGATTGAGCTTGTGGCGGAGCGTGTTTTCGATGGTTGTCACCACAAAGGGTGCGGTGCAACAGGCCCACGACGGTTCGTCACGCGTGAGCGATGGAGGGCTCCAACTTCGAACGATACTGAGTTAGCGCGGCCCGAACGATATCGCTGAGGCCTTGTCCGCCGCTCGATACAAGGTAATCAAGGATCTCGCGGCGCATGTCTGGCTCCCAGAACTTTCGAATATGGTCGGCAATATCCGCTATCGCTTGCTCGCGATCTGGCATAGCTTCGAAGAAGTCGCCAATACTATTGGCCATGCGTACTAGACGGTCCTTGTCCATTCTGTCCTCTCATCTGAACGCTTATCACCGAGCAAGCGTTGCTGAACTGACGCTGGCATGTGCCAGGCCATTACTCTACCTATGACCGAGATCACTTTGGTCTTACGCCGGTGGCGAGTGCTTGTTCGAGCAGATCTTCCTGAACCTCGCTAAAGTGCGAGTGCTCGCGTTGCCAGGCTGAAGGCTCGCTTACTGGCATCACCTGCACTGCGGTTACCTTGTACTCGGGACAGTTCGTGGCCCAGTCCGAACTATCGGTGGTGACAACATTGGCCCCGGAGTCTGGAAAATGGAAGGTTGTGTAGACTACGCCCGGCTGCATACGGTCCGTGATCTGTGCACGCAATACCGTTTGGCCTGCGCGGCTCTGGATGCCGACCCAGTTGCCATCCTTGATGCCCCGGTCTTCCGCATCCACCGGATGAATTTCGAGCACATCTTCGTCGCACCATGTAGTGTTCTCGGTGCGCCGTGTCTGCGCACCGACGTTGTATTGGGAGAGTATCCGTCCCGTCGTGAGAATCAGGGGATATTTGCGCGTCACCTTTTCCTCGCTCGGCACATATTTGGTAATCAGGAAACGACCCTTGCCACGAGTGAAACCCTTGATGTGCATCGTGGTCATGCCGCCTTCGGGCGTGGATTCATTGCAGGGCCACTGGACGCTGCCGAGGCGTTCGATCTTCTCAAAGGAAACACCGTGGAATGTTGGAACGAGAGACGCGATCTCACTCATGATCTCGCCTGGATGAGCGTAGTGCAGCGGTAGACCCAGCGCGTTGGCCAGCTTGACCGTCACCTCCCAGTCGGCGTATCCGGCCATTGGCGGCATCACCCGCTTGATGCGAGATATGCGCCGCTCTGCGTTGGTGAACGTACCGTCCTTCTCCAGAAACGTGGAGCCGGGAAGAAAGACATGCGCATACTTCGCGGTCTCGTTGAGAAAAATATCCTGCACGACGATGCACTCCATCGCCATCAGTGCGGCGGCAACGTGCTGCGTATTTGGATCGGACTGAACGATGTCCTCCCCATTGCAATAGAGCCCCTTGAAACTTCCTGAGACAGCGGCGTCGAACATGTTGGGCAGGCGCAGCCCCGGTTCCGGATCGAGCGTAACTCCCCAGGCTGCTTCAAACTGGCCGCGCACCGTGCTGTCGGAGACGTGGCGATAGCCGGGGAACTCGTGAGGGAAAGAGCCCATGTCGCAGGAGCCCTGTACATTATTCTGGCCTCGCAGTGGATTGACGCCCACGCCTTCGCGTCCGATGTTTCCCGTCAGCATGGCAAGGTTGGCGATAGCCATCACTGCGGTTGAACCCTGTGCGTGTTCGGTCACACCCAAGCCGTAGTAGATGGCTCCGTTCGGGCGATGCTGGGCGACGTCGGCAGCTGTGCCGTCGCTCTTCCCCGTTGCATACAGTCTTGCGGCAGAGCGAATTGTTGCGGCTGGCACGCCGCACACGACGGCCATCGCTTCGGGAGAGTTGATGGGCCGGGAGACAAACTCGAGCCAATCCGAGAAGCTTTGTCCGTCACAGCGCTCGTCGATGAAGGCCTGGTCCTGCAGTCCCTCGGTGGCGATGACATGGGCTATGGCCGTCAGTAGTGCGACGTTGGTTCCGGGCAACAACTTCAGGTGATGCTCCGCGTGGATGTGGGGGGACCTTACCAGAGCAATCGTGCGCGGATCGACAACGATCAGCTTCGCTCCCTGACGCAGACGCTTCTTCATGCGCGAGGCAAAGACGGGGTGTGCATCCGTCGGGTTAGCACCGATGACCAGCACCACGTCAGACTTCTCCACGGACTTGAATGTCTGCGTGCCAGCCGAGGTGCCGTAGGCCTGCCCCAATCCATAGCCGGTGGGCGAATGGCAGACACGCGCGCAGGTGTCGGTGTTGTTGTTGCCGAAGGCAGCTCGCACCAACTTTTGCACGAGATAGGTTTCCTCGTTGGTGCAGCGCGACGAGGTGATATCACCGATGGACCGTCGCCCGTACTTCTCCTGGATGCGCCTGAACTCGCTGGCGGCGTGGGTGATGGCTTCGTCCCAAGTGACCTCGCGCCACGGGTCGGTGATCTTTGCGCGGATCATCGGCTGCGTGATGCGGTCCTTATGCGTGGTGTAACCCCAGGCAAAACGGCCCTTCACGCAAGAGTGACCCTCGTTGGCTTTGCCATCCTTCCACGGCACCATGCGCACAACCTGATTGCCCTTCATCTCGGCCTTGAAGCCACAGCCCACGCCACAATACGCGCAGGTGGTAATCACGCTGTGCTCCGGCTGGCCAAGCTCGATCAGCGACTTTTCCTGCAGCGTCGCAGTGGGGCAGGCCTGAACACAGGCGCCGCAACTGACGCACTCGGATTCGAGGAAGGACTCGTCCATTCCAGCCGATACGCGAGACTCAAAACCGCGACCGCTGATGGTGAGAGCGAACGTACCCTGCGTCTCTTCGCAGGCACGCACACAGCGGTTGCAGACGATGCACTTGCTCGGGTCGAAGGTGAAGTACGGATTGGATTCATCCTTCACACTGTTGAGATGATGCGCACCGCCGTACTGAGCGCCGACACCATACCGAACGGCGCGAAGTCCCGTGACCCCTGCCATGTCCTGTAGTTCGCAGTTGCCGTTGGCCGAGCAGGTGAGGCAGTCCAGGGGGTGATCGGAGATGTAGAGCTCCATCACACCCTTGCGTAGTTCCTGTAGCCTGGGTGTTTGGGTGTGCACCTTCATGCCTGCCGCTACGGGCGTTGTACAAGAGGAGGGATAGCCCTTGCGCCCCTCGATCTCCACCAGGCACAGACGGCATGAGCCGAAGGGCTCAAGACTGTCCGTCGCGCAGAGCTTCGGGATTTGGATGCCGGCATCGACGGCCGCCCGCATCAGCGATGTTCCTTCGGCGACGCTCACATGTACGCCGTCGATCTCCAGCGTTATGGTCTGTTCGGATTCGCGGCGCGGCGTGCCGTAGTCAGTTTGATTTCGTTGGTCGAGGATGGCGCCCTCCTTTTATCGAAGCACTTGCGCTCATGACAAAACGTTCTATGAAACAGCCGGCGGATGCGCAGGTTCGACGATGCAAAAGTCTGCTGGATAGTGATTCAGAGCCGAAAGCACGGGGTATGGCGTCATCGCGCCCATCGCGCAGAGCGATCCGTTGATCATGGTATCGCAGAGGCTGCGCAGCAAATCGACTTGCTGTGACTGGGTCGACACGCCAGCACCTCCCGCCGTGATGCGGTCGATCACCTCCACGCCGCGGGTCGAGCCAATGCGGCACGGAGTGCACTTGCCGCAGGATTCGATGGCGCAGAACTCCATCGCGTAGCGGGCCAGCCTGGACAGGTTAGCGGTGTCGTCGTGAACCACGATGCCGCCGTGCCCGACCACTGCACCCATCGCAGCGTACGCCTCGTAATCCAGCGGAACGTCCCACTGCGATTCAGGGATGTACGCACCGAGGGGGCCGCCCACCTGCACGGCTTTGACGGGCCGGCCTGAGCGGGTGCCGCCGCCATATTCGAAGATCAGTTGGCGGAGCGTGACGCCGAAGGCTTTCTCGATGAGGCCTCCATATTTGATATTGCCCGCCAGTTGAATCGGCAACGTGCCTCGCGAGTGCCCGACACCATAGTCGCGATAAAACTGGGCGCCACGCGCAAGGATGATGGGCACGCTGGCGAAGGTGATGACGTTGTTGATCACCGTCGGCTGCCCGAACAAGCCTCGCAATGCAGGCAGCGGTGGCTTGGACCGAACGATTCCTCGTTTGCCCTCGATGCTTTCGAGCATCGCAGTTTCCTCGCCACACACATAGGCGCCGGCTGCTTTGCGTACCGAGAGCCTGAATGTTTTGCCTGAGCCAGCAACGTTGTCGCCCAAGAAACCCGCTGCCTCGGCTCGCGCGATGGCTTCGATCATGCTGGCAATGGCATGCGGATACTCCGAGCGGATATAGATGTAGCCCTCGGTTGCACCCACGGCCAGTGCCGTGATCGCCATGCCCTCAATGAGCATGAAGGGATCGCCCTCCATCGTCATGCGGTCCGAGAAGGTGCCCGAGTCTCCCTCATCCGCATTGCACACCACATACTTTTGCGGCCCCTCGGCGAGACGCACGGTCTTCCACTTCATGCCGGTAGGAAAAGCAGCCCCGCCTCGCCCTCGCAGCCCTGCATGCGTTACTTCTTCGATGATTGCGGAGCCATCGAGCGTAGCAGCACGGAGCAGACCGACAAAGCCATCGAGGGCCTCGTAGCTGGGGATAGACAACGGGTCGTTTACTCCCATGCGCGCAAACGTCAGCCGCTCCTGCGTGGCGAGATAGGCGATCGCGTCAACGACTCCCTGGCACAGAGCGTGTGGCGCGCCCACTAGAAAGCCTGCATCCAGCAGTCCTGGCACGTCATCGGCTGTCACCGGACCATACGCGATACGACCAAGAGGCGTTGCGACTTCGACGAGAGGTTCCAGCCACATCAGGCCTCTCGATCCGTTGCGAACGATCTTGAGGGGCAGACCTCGAGCGGCGCACTGCGCCTGCAGAGCTGCAGCAACCTCATCCGCACCGACCGCAAGAGACGCTGAATCCTTGGGCACGTAGACCGTGACTTCGTTCATGGCTGCTCCTCCATCCTGGAGGCAAGCCGTTCAAATTTCTCCTGGGTCATGCGGGCGTGGAGGTGCTCGTCGATTGTGAGGGCCGGCCCCGACGCGCATAGCCCCAGGCAGTAGACCGGCTCCACGCTGAAGCGTCCGTCGGCGCTTTGTGCCTGCTTCGCGCAACCCAGGCGTTCGCGCACATGACCGATCAGCGCCTCGGCACCTACCGACTGGCAAGCCTCGGCGCGGCAAACCTGAACGAGATGACGGGCGGGCGGCTCAGAGCGAAAGTAGTGATAGTAGGTGATGACGCCATGCACCTCCGCACGAGAGATGTTCAGAGCATCTGCGATGCGGATTGCAGCCTCACGAGGAATGTATCCCAACGCGTCCTGAACTCCGTGCAGTATGGGCAAGAGAGCGCCGGGGGTACGACTATGCGAATCAATAACATCGGCCACAACGTCGTCGGCAATAAGAGACATAGCCATGGGGAGAAATCCCTTCCACTGACCCCGCAACTATACATCAAATCGGCTTGGCTTTGCCCGCCGCCGAAGCAGGCCAACGCCCGCACAAAACCATAGGGTCAGGGAATGACCACGGTGATCTCCGCATTGTGTACGAGGCCGCTCGAAGTGCCCGTCACCACCACGCCATAGGGGACGAGCGTTGGTGTTGGTGTCGGCGGAGGGGTGGGTGTAATGGACGTAGAACTCCCTCCACAACTGATCGTCAGCAGCGCCGCAAAGAGGCAGAGGCTGAGCGACACGGTTCGCCTGAGCGCGCGATGCGCGCGACCGCCGACCAACAGGAGGCAGCAGGCAAGCATCCCCGCCACCGGCCAGCCGGATTGTCTTTGCCGCTTCGTTGGGATAAGCCCCGCCGCTTGTGCGGCTGCGTTGATCGTGAGCGTCGCCGTCGTTTGCCCGTTCACGGTCAGCGTCGATGGATTCACGCTGCAAGTGATCAGGGTCGAGGACGGCGCGCACGTTAGGGTTACGGTGCTGCTGAATCCAAACTGCGGTGCAAGGTTGATCCCCACGATTGTCGAACTGCCGGACTGCACCTTGATCTGTGACAGTTGCGGGGCCAGGGTGAAATCGGGAGATACTGCCGTCGTCGTTTCGGTGAGAGAGATGGGCGCGCTGACGGATTCCTGGTACACACTGTCTCCGGTATAGACCGCAGTGATCTGATTCAGACCAAAGTTAAACACCTGGCCATACGCCCCTACCGGACTGGATGTTCCCGTGGCGGTGTTGGGTCCGGAGGGGGTGAGGGAGATCAGAGATAGACCTTCCCCGTTCGCATAGACCACGACAGTTCCCGTTGGCGATCCATGAGAGCCATTTGCGCCGGTCACTGTAACCGTAAACTCCGCACTTCCAGCGTTATAGACAATGGCCGAGGAGGACTCCGTCGCCACGGTCGCGGTGGAAACCAGCGAGCCCGCGGAAGGCACCACCGTGAGGGTGAATAGTCCTGAATCAGAGACCCGTTGGTAATTGCTGTCGCCGCTATAGGTGGCTGACAACGGATACGTACCGGCCTGCACATTGGAGAATGTAGCGATGCCCATCAAGGCCTGCCCCGTTCCCGGGGAGAGAGTTAGTGTCTGCGTCTGCGAACCGAGAGAGAGGGTAACGGTTCCGGTGGGAAGGATGCAGGATCCTCCCCGCACGAAAAACTCTACCGGGTAGTTGTCTCCGGCGTATGCGTTGTATAGGGTGCCGGAACCGCTGACATAGGTGCCTCCTGGTGACAGGCCGAGGGTAGTCGGATATTGCGTCACGGTGAACGTGAATGGCAGGGATGTGGACGCCGTGTAGCTTGCATCACCCGAGTAGGTCGCCGTGACGGAGTGGCTACCGGCGTTTAGTAGTGGGGGAGTCCACGTAGCGATCCCCAACGCGTTCAGAGGAACACTTGCAGGGTGACCATCGAGGGTGAACGTGACGGATCCCGTGGCGGGAGTTGAGCCGCTGGGCTGCACGCTGAGCCAGAGTATCTCACCCAACCAAATAGAAGAACCGCTGGCAATGGGCGTCGCATACTGGCCCACAACAGGCGTGCAAACAGTGGCGGGATTGTGCGTTGCAGAATACGTGCTGCGTGCCGTGATAGTGATAGCACTGGCTTTAGGAGAAACCGTCAACGTCACAGGTGAAGAATGACTGGCGGCATGGAGGCTATCTCCGCCATAGTTCGCCCAGACCTGGTAGGTTCCTCCGGGGAGAGAATCGATGCTGCCGCTGGCCGATCCTTGACTTCCCAGTGTGAGCAGATCCAGCGATTGGCCTGAGGGTACCAGCGAATTGGTCAGGATGGAGACGCCTCCCTGCGGAGTACTACCGGAGGACGAGTCGACGCTGGTCGTGACAGTGACCGGCGTGCCTTGCATAAATGAAGTGGCAGAGAGCTGCAGGGATGTGGTTGAGGGTGCGAGATTGATCGCGTCCCAGTTGCTCACGAGCACATTCGCGTCGATGCTGCCGATGCCGCTGGCAAGGTTGTACCCCACGGTTGCGGGGTAGCCCGACAACGTGTACTTGAGGATGGGATTGGAGTTCGTACCGAGGACACAGTCTGGGGAGCCTTCGGCACACGGCACGTTGTTGCCGCCCCGAGTGACGGCATGGAAGGCGGATGGCTTTTGCTGTGCCAGCGGATACAGCATGTAATCAGCCTGCCCCTGTCTCCCATACTTCTGGTCGACAATCGCCATGATGCCGGCCATGGCCGGCGCTGCTGCCGAGGTGCCACCCACCAGACTCACCTGAATCTGATTGGAGTTGGACACACAATCTCCGGGGCTGGCACAGATGATGTACGCGGAAAGATTGTCGCCATTGGCGGAAAACAGGGAGAGGTCGGGAAGATCGCGCACGCCATCGGACGGGACTCCAGGAAGACTCTGCCAGCTGGGCTTCGCATATCCGTAGATACCTGCGGAGACAGGATTGCACACAAACGGAACGGCACTTCCCTGCGCTGAGGCGGAAGAGTTGAGACATCCGCTAGCGCCACCACTGCCTGCATCGATGTTGTAAAGATATCCGGAAGGGTTGGGGTTGTTGGGGTTCAGCACATTGAAACCGTACGCATCATTCCACACTTGTTCTGGCAAGGTGGCGTTCATCGATCCGAGATTGGCGTCGTTGGTGGCATTCCACAGCGTGGCAGCGCTGGGTGCTCCGTTCGCATAGTCAGAATAATAAAAATCCGTTCCTCCCATCGCGACGTTCCATGGGGTGGAGGCAAAGCCGTTGACGGCCAGTCCCTGGATCGCCTCAACACGGCTAGCGGTAGGATTGTCGCAGCCCGCCGAACCGCTGTCTCCTGCGGCGACGATGACCGTCTGTCCTTGCGCCGCGGCCTGCTCCCAAAGTGCAGCCAGGATCGCATTGTCGGTGGCTCCAATATAGGCCTCGCACTGGCCGAAGCTGACGCTGAGCACGTCTGCCTGATTGTCTTCAATTGCGCGGATCGCGGCTAGGATCAAGGGATCGCTCTGGGCAGTAGCTTGTGTATCCCATGCAGCAATATAGAGGTTCACCGTAGCCGCAGGCGCAACGGCTCCAGCTAACTCGACGTCCAGATAGGCTTCTGTATCGTCCGCATTCATCCCGGGATCCCCACCATCCAATACCACCTGCGCAGGGTTGCTGGACAGGTGGAATAATCCCCGGTATGTAGAGTCCAGGTTTACATCGATATTGGAGTCGTTGATGATGCCGATGGTTTCGCCATTTCCATTTAAGCCCGCAGCATACAACGGCTTCAGATCGTACTGCGTGGCAAAATCCTCCGGGGCGATGCCATAGAATTGGCCACTTTGGCCGGACAAGGTGAAATCCGGAGATATTTTTCTGGTGGCCGCATTGAGGTGCGCAGATCCTACGACATGTAATTCCGACTTCGGACGGAAATCGTTCAGTGACGAAACTCCACGCACAATGCCCGCAAGCGCCTCCGGAATCTGCGGATCAGTGGCATTGGCATAATGCACTTCGCCGTTGACTGCGTACTTGTGAATCTGTGTATTGAAAGCGTTGTTCACCTGACCCACGGTTCCGGAGAATTCGATCAGCGCCTTGCTTTTGGACACGCCCATCACTTGAAAGCCCGCCCTACTCAGCCAGTTGGACAACTGCTGAATGTCTGATGGGTCAGGGCCAAATCGCGCACCGAACTCCTCGGGAGTCAGCCACTGATGATAGGTTGCCGAACCTCGAAGGTGAACGTCCTGCATATAGGCGGCGAGAGCAGCTTCCCGATCGGGTGGACGATTCAGCAATAGCAGTAATCGCCTTGCGGGCGTCGATGCAGGTGCTGATCCTACATCGAATCGAGCCTGCGCCAGCGGATGCACGTTGCCCCGAAGTGTAACGACCTTCGTTCCATCAATAGCATGAGTAATAAGAGGCGTTGCCTGGGTTTGGGCAGTGACTGGTAGAGAGAAGGCACTCCCTAAAAGAAGGATCAGAATTTTCCGTTTCACAGAGGTTATCCCTTGCGTTACATGCAACAGCACCATGAGATTTAGCAACCTCCACGGCTCAATCTCAATGGGAGATAGGACGGGAGATCCTGCGATCAGTCATCATCGCGAGAAAATTCAGTTTGCAACTTTCTCTTAGGACTGTAGCATTAGTCGCCCAAGAGCTGCTTCGGCTGCACGGTGCTCGCAGAGCCCGGGGCATCGTGCGTTTTGATACGGCACATAGGCATTATTTTTATCGAGGCGAAGTGCTGAGGAGATCGTCCGTGGTTGTCGTGATCGCCTCGCCTGCGAAATACTGATAACGCGTAATTGAAGAAAGGACTTCGTCATGGCCATCATCCGAAATTGCCCATCTTGCGGGAAGCCGAATCGAATTCCGGCGAAACACCTTGCCGACACAGGAAGATGCGGTTCCTGCAAAACACCATTACCCGCGATGGCTGAGCCTATGGAGGTCAACCCCGAGGAGTTCGACGAAATTGTTCGCGACAGCAAAGTTCCTGTGTTCGTCGATTTCTGGGCGGCCTGGTGTGGTCCGTGCAGGATGGCGGCGCCGCACGTTGCACAGGTCGCGCGAGACCTCGCAGGCCGAGCCGTGGTGCTTAAAGTCGACACGGAGCGGTTCCCGGAACTGGCCTCACGGTACAACGTCAGAGGTATTCCGAACTTCGCCGTCTTCTCTCGCGGCAGTCTTCACTTCCAGCAAGCGGGACTGGTGGACACGAGCACGATGAAGAGTTGGCTCGAACGCGCCGCTTAGGTCTAGCCGTACAAGGCGAGGCTTCGGTGACGTTGACGGTTGGGTCGAGGGTTCCGTTGGCATCGAGAAAATAGATATTTCCACATGTGTCGCTAGCGAGACCAGCACCACTCATCCAGATGGATCCTTCGCTGCCGTTGGGAGTGAGGTTGAGGGTGATGGTTTGCGGTGTGCCCGGATTTGCAGTGATGGATGCCGGCGCGGCCTTGACTCCCATGGGCAGGCCTGCAAGAACTACCGCTACGGAAGAGGAGAAGCCGTTGATCGCGGTGGTGGTGATAGAGACCTTCTGGGTCGTGGCTCCGGCGGCGAGGGCGATTGCTATAGGCGCGGCAGAGAGAGAGAGAAGTCCGCCTTAGGGCTCGACGTGGAGCCGCAGCCTATAGCGGGGAAGGTGGGGCAACTCTGGGCGAACAGCCACCGGCTGAACGTGCGGATACTAGAGGTGGAATTCTTCTCGAAGGCTCGCGTGTAGAAAGCATGCGTCTCCTGCTTTCTCTGAAGTAGGTCACGTCACGAGTGAGGCTTGCTAGTCACGAACAATGCAATGGATGATGTACTTCGTCGCGTCACACAATCCAAACTTCCCATGGCAGATCTGCAGTAGCGCGGCAACAGAAAACGATAGTAGTGTTCCATGCCCATGATACGGCGGGCATGGAACTCGGAAAGGCCTCGTTTGAGGCACGCAACGGTCGTTGGTCCGGCGTGTTGCTCCTGAGTTACTGGAATTTCCTGATGACCTGGAAATACTGAACATAAGTTCACTCACTCACGTTCTATGTATATGCAGGGGATAAGACCAACCGGGAGATCGCACCGCAACACGAGTGCTGCAGTGTTCTGTTGTCGTTGTCTAGTGGAATTTCAATCGGCAGACGCTTGTTGGACCACAGCCTACTTCCCAAATCGCATCACCACCCCAGAGCCGATGCTGAAACTGTTCTGGACATTGGTGGTGGAGTTGGGGAACTGCGTGCGCAGATAGCTGGCATGGATCGCACGGATCGCCAGATGCCGGCCTAGCCGCACGTCCAGACCGCAACCAGTCTCCACCGCCAAGGCGTTAGAACTCGACGTCGTACCTGCAGTCACCGACCCTACCGGGCCTGAGCCCTTGGAGAACAAGCTGTGGAAGCCGTTTGCTTCGCCCACTAGGGCTTCACCGAAGATCGCATAGCGTCGTCTGCGACTCTCGAGGGTGTAGCGCAGCCCGAAGACCGTTGTCCCCAGACTCAGCGGCTCGGCCGGTGCAGTAACTGGTGCCGCATAGCCACCCTCCACGCGCGCCGCGATGCCCAGACCGCCATACAGCCGCGCTCCAAGTTCCACCGCTCCGCCCTGCATCCAGAAGCTATGTGCAGTTATTTGATTGGTGTGTAGCGCGTTATAGGTCACCGCAATATCGATCGGCGCATGCTGTACTCGTTGCGCTACTGCTGCGCTCGTGACCAGCATTGCGGCTATCGATAGAATTCGCGTCCTGCTTATCGTATGTTTCATCGTTGCACTCCTATCGATTTTGTTACTGCACGATCAGCGTTACGGTCTGGTTATGCTGCAGCGTCCCGCTCGTGGTGGTTACGGTCAGCGTGTAGGTGTGCGAGTTCTGCAGAAGGAAGCCGTTGCCCGATCCGCAACCTGTCAACGACACAGTAAGACCGGCCATCAGCAGCACGAGGAGTAGCATCCGGCCCTTCAACTTCTCGCGCACACTGCGCTTGCCCGCGAAAGGAAGCAACAGGAATGCCAGCACGATCCAGCGGCCGAATGGGCTGCTCCTGCTGTCGTTGTGCGCGGTTGCTGGCGCGGTCTGGACAGTCATCACTACCTGGGTTGCTCCGCCATCTGCTGGCACTGAGTTCGGCGTGAAGCTCGCTGAGGCGCCCGCCGGAAGTCCAGTGACCGCGAAGCTCACAGGACCGGCATAGCTGCCGTAGAACGGCGACAGTGCAAAGGTGTAGGTCGCCACCGCTCCCGGAGACAGTGTGTATGCCGTCGTCCCGGTAGTCGTGAAGGTAGAGTCGAGAGGTGCAACCATAACCGTGATGACGCTAGTGTTCGAGGCGCTGGCAAGAAAGTTGCCGTCACCCGAGTACGTTGCCGTGATCGTCGCTGTCTCGCCGGGAGGCAATGCCGACACGAGCAACGTGGCAACACCATTCGTGACGCTGACCGGGGATCCGAGCTGTGTTGTGCCATCGAAGAATGTCACCATTCCGCTCGGCACAATCGGAGTTCCAGTGATTGTCGCAGCCACCGTTGCGGTGAGTGTGATCGATTGAATGGGTGTGATCGAGGACTGACCAGCAGTCGCGATGGTGGTCGACGTCTGCCTGCTCACAACCAGGACAAAGGTCGCCGTCGCCGTCGCGCTATTCGTATCGGTAACGGTGACTGTGTAGGTTGTCGCTGCGCTTGATGCAGTGGGCGAGCCGCTGATTGTGCCTGTGCTCGAAGAGAGGCTCAAGCCTGTGGGGAGAGCCGGAGAGACGCTGTAGATCAGCGATGCATCACCTCCGCTTCCGGTTACAGGAGTGAAAGTCGCTGCTGGCTGATAGACCGTCAACGATGTCGATGCGATGCTCTGCATTGCCACAACTGCGCTGTCGATTGTCAGAGTGAAAGGTGCTGTCGCCGTTGCGCTGTTCGTATCGATGACGGTGACCGTGTAGGTTGTCGCTGCGCTTGATGCAGTGGGCGAGCCGCTGACTATGCCCGTGCTCGAAGAGAGGCTCAAGCCTGCGGGGAGAGCCGGAGCGACGCTGTAAGTGAGAGCACCTGTACCTCCAGATCCGGCAACCGGTTTGAACGCGGTGGTTGACTGGCTCATGGTCAGCACGGTCGAGGCGATCACTGTCATTGCTACCGGTGCGGGGATTGCCGAACCACTGAGAGAGATCAACTGAGTCATGCTCGTTCCACTGAGGGGACTGCCGGTCAAGAGCAGCGACTCTGACAGTGGGCTGCCTGTTTGAGTTGGAGTGAAGTTGATGGGTAGTATGCAGCCGGACCCTGCAACCAACGGCGCGCTGTTGAGACAAGAACCCGGGAAACCGACGGTGGCAGAGAAATCAGCGGGATACGTGACAGAGGAGAATGTCAGTGGGGCATTACCGATGTTCGATACGGTTACATTCTGCGGGCCATCGGCTGTATCGTTGGAACCGACGAGCGTGGATGTTGGGTAGGTTATTGATGGTGCATTGGCGTAGTCAAACTCCTGGATCGAATTGCCGTTGGTGAAGAAGACATTGCCGTTTGAAACGACCGCGACGGAAGAGGCACTCGTGACGGCAGCGGCTGTGGCCAGCGTGTGGAGTGTGCTGTAACCGTCGACCTCCTGAAGTTCGGTCAGGGCACCATTCGTGACATAGAGGTTTCCGACTACATCAATAGCGATGCCGGAGGGATATCCGACGGAGTGAAGTGTCGTCACGCAAGCCGAGCTGAAGCAGTTCGCAGGCATCTTCTTCAATTGCATATTGTTGGTGTCAGCGACGTAGACATTGCCTGAACCGTCCACGGCAATACTGCCTGGGTTGAGAAAGTTGCCGCCTAGCTCTTCGGACGTGTTGTATGCTCCGACGGGTATCTCGTACACGGCGTTGTTGGAGCCGGATACGTAGACGTTGCCGACGCCATCGACAGCGATGCCCTTGGGATTGCTGTTACTGGTACTGTTGCCGAGTGAATTGATCGTGGTATATCCACCGGTGGCCAGGAGTTCGTACACCGCACGACCACCGTTGTCAGAGACAAAGAGATTGCCGGCACCGTCCACTGCTACGCCAAGGGGGCTGGCGAATTGGAAGCTGCCGCCGAGCGTTATAACGCAGGTAGAGAGATTGCAGCCTGCTGGAATCTCCTCCACAGCATGATTGCCTGTGTCGGCAATGAAGACGTTTCCGCTGCCATCGACCGCAACGCCAGAGGGACCATTGAAGCCGAACGTGCCACCCAGCGTGCTTGCCGAAGATGGTGCGAAATTACCATGTGTGGTGTTGGCAAACGTGAGCTGCGAGCCGGTACCGACACCATCGACGTATGCACTTGTAAGCAGATTTCCCAATCCGTCTTCCAGCACAACTGCACCATATCGTGGGCCGGCGTACTTCGGAGTGAAGATCACATTCACAACGCATGTGGCACCTGCGCTGTAGTTGGTGCCAGCGGAGCACGTATCACCGGTAGCCGCATCGGTGAAGTCGAGATTTGGCGCGCCCTGCGTCAACACATGGATGCTGCCGAGAGTGCCAGATGTCGTGAAGGTAAGTGTCACTGGAACATACGCCGCGGCTGTTCCCGTTGGCGAGCTGGGGTCAGGCGTGACTGCGGTGACAGTTGCGGTGATCGTGTTGGTGCTGGCATCGAATCCCGTTACTGCCGCATAGGTGGCGGTGATAGTGTGTTGTCCGGCACCGTTCAGCGTGACGCCGGACAATGTGGCCACACCCATGGATGTCAGCAGCACCGGATTGCCACCATTCAGCGGCGTCACCGTTGTTCCAAGTGTGTCCGTCAACGTCACTGAGCCTATAGGCATTGTTCCGCTATTGGTTGTATCCGATACGATCACGGTGATGGTGACGGGCGAACCCGCCGTGACTGCGGTGGGGGTGATCTGGATGGATGTGGAGGTCGCATCCATCGGAGGTGTCGTGGCCGTCCCGCTCAGTGCGATCGACTGCTGTGTGCCTGGCCCCGTGGCTGCATTGAGGTTGTTGTCGGTCAGCACCGTTGACCCACTCACAGAGCCACTGGCCAGTGCAACCGGCGCAAACGTCACACTCAGGTTGCAGCTTGCAGCCACCGCCAGAGTACTGGGGCTGAAGGAGCTGCTCGTCAGTGACGGACAAGCAGCACCTCCGGTCATCAAGGCGAAGTCCATCGATACGCTTGGGTTGCTGCCGGTGCCGGGGATCGCGAATACCAGCGGCGCGTTGCCGATATTGGTAATGGCTAACGACCGCACTCCGTCGGTTGTGTCCGTCGTGCCAGCCATGGTCGGCGTAGCAAAGGTCAGAGAGGGAGGGGTAGCAACGTTCAACTCCTCAATCCGATTGTTGCCTCCGTCGGCGACGTAGATATTTCCGGCGCCATCCAACACTACATCTCGTACCGAGTTCCAGCCTCCGCCGACGTTTGTCTGGGTACCGGACGGAGTGACTTCGACGAAGTTGTTATTCCAGTAGTCGGTGATATAGACGTTGCCACTGGCGTCTACTGCTACTCCTACGGGCAAGTTCCAGCCACTCCCGATAGTGGTCTGCGTATAGCCGCTGCCTGACGGCGTCTCCTTGAGGACCTTACTGGCGTAGCTGTTGGTGATGTAGACGTTCCCTGCCGCATCCACGGCAACTCCCCAGGGAAGATGCAGACCATTGACAATGACGGACTGCGTATAGCCTCCGGCGCTGAGCGTGTCCTTCACGACACGACCATGGCCGTAGTCGACGATGTACAGGTTGCCACGCTCATCCGCCACGGCATCGGTGGGACCGGCAAGGCTGGTTGAGGTACTGTGGCCATCGATGGCTGTCGTCTGAATATAACCACCAGTGCCGTCTGGGGTCTCCTTCATGACGCTGTTCAAGGTGGGGTCCGCTACATACAGACTGCCAGCTGCATCGACCGCAACACTGTAAGGATTGATCCAGCCGCTACCAATCGTGGTTTGCGTATAGGTGCCTCCGACGGTATAGGTCTCCTTCAAGACGCGAGCATTCCCCGTGTCGGCAAGATAGATGTTGCCTTTGCCATCAATCGCTACACCAAAAGGCTGCTTCAATCCGCTGCTGGTTGTATCGAAGAGTGTTGTCTGCGGTGGTGGGCCAAAGGCGATCTGGGGACCGCTGCCCATGCCGTAGAGATAGGTAGTGGCTATCGGTGAGCCGCTCGAATCGCTAAGGATAACCGCTCCATTGCGAACACCTGGGAACTTCGGCGTGAAGAGCACATCCACAGTGCAACTGTCCCCCGCCGCATAACTATGGCTGGTGCCGTTGGAGGTGCAGGTACCCGTGAGCGCATCGGTAAAGTCCAGGTTCGCGGCGGCCTGCGTGAGCACAGCAGGCGCACTAATGGTGCCTGCAACAGTGAAGATAAAGGGGAGAGAGATTGTTGAGGAAGCGGTTCCGATGGGTATGGAGCCAACGTTCAAACCGCCGGGCTGAATCTCCTTCGCCGCATGGTTGTAGGTATCCGCAACATAGATATTGCCGCTCGCGTCCACGGCCACGCCGGTTGGAAAGCTGAAGCCTCTACCCAGTGCGTGAATGGTGGGCGATGTGGGAATACTGCCATTGACCGCAAGAATCTCCTGCACAACATTGTTTCCCTGGTCGGAGACATAGACGTTTCCGCTTGCGTCTACCGCCACACCACTGGGGCCGCTGAAGCCGCTGCCCAGGATGTTAGTGGTGGGTGATGTGGGAATACTGCCGCTTACCGCAATCATCTCCTTCACCTCAACGTGTCCCGAATCCGCGACGTAGACGTTCCCGCTTGCGTCCACTGCCACGCCATAAGGCTGACTGAAGCCGCTGCCGAGCATGTTGACCGTAGAGCTACTGGAGACGACACCACCCACCGCCACAATCTCGTAGACTGCACTATTTCCGAAGTCCGCAACATAGACATTCCCGCTTATGTCTACCGCCACGCCATAAGGCTGACTGAAGCCGCTGCCAAGCGTGTTGACCGTGGAGCTACTGGAGACTACGCCACTCACAGCCATAATCTCCTTCACCGCACCGTTTCCAAAGTCAGCGACAAAGACGTTACCGCTCGCGTCCACCGCAAGACCTTGGGGTAGCTGAAGCCACTGCCCACCGTGTTGATGGTGGGGGATGCGGGGATACTGCCATTGACCGCCATGATTTCTCGCACCACACCGTTAAATGTATCGGCGAGATAGACGTTCCCATGTGCGTCCACCGCTACGCCTTCGGGGGGACTGAAGCCGCTGCCGAGCGTGCTTGTTGCTCCGCCAAAGTACGCCGTCTGCGCTACGGCAGATACAGCGAAGCCGCACTGTGTACCGAAGCACAGCATGAGCAGGATCACCCATTGGAGCGAGATGCGTCCTTGCCTTTCGTGCGACCGCGGAAATGCGCGTTGGCTACGATCGAGAGCGCGGCCAACTACATCGCCATCCACGGCGATAGAAGGTAGTGGAAGCCGACCGAAACGAGATGCGAACAAACGAGCAAGAGACATAGTCATTGGCCTTAACCCCGGATGGGATCTGTGGGAGAATCAACAAACTCAAAGCTGTATAGCTCGCATCGCGCCATGCGATGGGAAAAACAGCGTACGAACTTCAAAGCGCACTCAGGTGCGTTTTATCGCGCTGTAACGAGAGAAGTATCGTTGCGAACGCTTGCATAGAAGGAGAGATACGACGTGCGGGTATGCTGCGGGTTCGCCTTTAGAAGAGCAATCGCCTTGTGGAGTCCCAACCGTATTGAATTTTCGAGTATCGCAAGGCTGTCCTGTTGAACGACTCGGTCTTAGAGAACTTATCGGCAGGAGCGAGGCGAGCATTAGTTGATTGCTGATAACTTTTCACCCCGCAATCGCCTCATCTCATGATCCTGTTATCGTCCTAAA
>VFSW01003324.1_pt1 | contig 24149 bp, 19 predicted proteins | sample 5358111 | NCBI WGS metagenome assembly VFSW01 (sample SAMN11554181, study PRJNA540505) | mine drainage metagenome | isolation source: sediment from site ElyBrook_90M | place: USA: Ely Copper Mine, Vershire, VT | collected 2017
CTTTTGGGCGATCCACGACGACGTCGGCGGGGGCCTCGGCCGCGGGGCGATCGGTGGGGGTGACCTTGGCCGTGGGTCGGGCCTCGGGCTTGACAGACCCCGACGGTGCTGGCGTGGAGGTCGGCGCGGGCGAAACGAGGGACACCGACCCGAACGACGCGGTTTTCACTACGCTCGAAAGGGATCCCCGGTCGGCTTCGGTGATGTTTTCGAGCGTCGGGACGCCGGACTCGCCGTGGGCGTCCGGATCGTGGGCGTCAGCGTCACGGTCGGGTGACGATTCGTCACGGTCAGCGCTCGAAGCCCCTGAGCCGGATGGCATTGTCGTCCGGGCCGTTCGCCCGGATTCGTCCATGGAGTCTCCAGAGGACGACCGTGGAAACTGGATGACATTGCCCTCGACACGGATGGTGCGGTCGGGCGGGGCGGTGATGGCCTCGGGCCGCGGCGCAACCTGCGAGACAGTCGTGCCAGATTGTGCCTCCACCGGCGGAGGTACCTTTGCGGCCGCGGCCGTGGCGGTAGCACCACTGGGGGACAGAGATTCTCGCTTGGACTTCGGGCGCCTGTTCTTGTGCTTTGCCACGTCGCGCTCCTCGTCTCCCGACGCCTCTCCTTGGGAGGATGCTGCCAGGGGTTGAACCGTTGCAGGGGTCAGGATCTCCGCAGCGCCCCCGCGTTCAAACGCCGTGGAGAGAACTGGGGGTACAGTGGGCGACAAAGCACTCATCGTGCCAGAGAAATCATCTCGGGGGAGACCCGCGGGTCCCGGGAGGCTGACTGTCACCGGGACCGGGCGCGATGGCTTGGGTGCGGGTTCTGACCGGGGGAGCGTGGCGTCGGGGGGAATGGACTCGCGGTCCTGGGGTCGGATGAGATGTTCGGCGTACAGTCGGACCAGGGCACTGAGGGCCACGAGATCCTCGAGACCGCTGTCGTCGACCACGTCGAGCAGGGTGTGCACGCCGTCAAAAAGCTTGAGAACAGCGTCGACGGCATCCGGGAGATCGCCGATGCGCTGGGCAAGGACAGCAGTGTCAACCCCGCAGATGGAATCCAGGGGAGGGAGCTCTGCGGCGAGACGCTGCCATTCGTCGACGCGGTGCATGCCCTCCATGAGAAGAGACTGTGACGAACGAGAGACCACGCTCTCGGCGGTGCGTGTGACGGGACCGAGGTGAACTTCAAAGCGCCCTTCGGTCCACCCGAGGAGACGGTACACCGCAGCGTCGCCATGGAGCGCGCCTGTGCGCGCGTCGGACACTTGTCCATCGATGAAGTTCACGGTACCGCGGCCGGTCGGGCCGATGATCTCAAGGACGCCGGTCTTGCGGCCCATGTCCAGGGTGGTGAGCAGATCGACAAGGCCCATGTCCGAGAGGGCGCCCGAAAAGCTCGCGGTGTCGGACGTGCGCACGAGCCCTTCGCGGTGCTTGCGTGCCAGCACGAGTTGGATCCGGGTGACCAGTTCGCGGATGTAGATCGGACGGGTGAGGTAGTCTTCGACGCCTAGTTCCAACCCGCGGATCTTGTCTTCGAGTTCGAGCGAACTGGAGACAAACAGGAACGCGGACTTGTGGGCGTCCGGGCGTCGCTGGAGGGCGCGGCAGAGTTCAAAGCCGTCCATGGGCTCGCCGTCGGGACCGTCGGGGAGATGGGTGTCGGAGATGACAAGATCGGGTGAGGCGACGTCGACCAAAGCAAGGGCCTCGGCGCCGCACGAAGCCACGGCGACGGTGTACCCCGCGTTGCGGAGGGAGACCTCGAGGACGCGAGCACTCGCTGGATCAGCATCGACGAGCAGGAGGGTCTGTCTGGCCAAGCGGCGATTCCAGCGCAGTCGCTCGCCTCGGAGCGGGGAACAGCAGAAAGAATGGGTCGCAGGCGCGGGAACTGTCAAGCCGCGGGAGAAGGGCTGCATCAACCTGCTGCGCAACCCGATGCAGCGATCGGGCTCCCTCAAAATACCCGAGTATGGCTCGGTCGCCCTCCCTCGCCTCGGGTCGCTCGCTACGGTTTATGCTGACCTTCTGATGGCGACGGGGCTTCGGAGTCGATGCCGCCTCCCTGATCTGCCATCCGACCGTGGTGAAATGGTTTTGGGTCTCGGGCACGAAGGACGCACGATTCCCGAGACGCACCGGGGCCCTGGGGGTGGATCATCGCAACAGCCGGAGTTCACGGATCACCCCGTGTGCGTCTCGGGTGCTCGACGAACTGACGGCCTCCGCGGGAGCGACGGCCCGCCCGGGTTGTTCGGTCGCGGAGCCCGCCGTCACCCCCTCTCCAGCCGCCGTATTACCGTGCAGCGGTGCGAGTTACAGTGTGATTGCGTAAATCATCGCAGAACAGACGCCGTTGGCGTCGGTTTCACGCTTGCGAACGCGAACCCGTCGCTGTTGGCGTCGAGACGCGGGGAATCTCGCGTGAATGCCCCCGCTGCTTGAACGCCGCGGGCAAGGTCCCCCACCCCGGCGTGAAGGGTAAACCACGACCGGATGCCATGGACATCGCGTCGGTTGAGTCCGGCCACGAGGATCCACCCAGGACAGAAGATTGCAGCGCGAAGCGCAGGGGCGGCAACATTCTGACAGCGCCGACGTTAGCGCACGAGACCAAGACTGAAGAGTACGCCGTACACCGCCAAGAGCTTTGCGGTGCTGGCCAGGCAGGCGTTGAGCGGACGACCTTCGACGCGGGAAACGGTGCGGGCGAGTCGGATGGCAAAGGGAACAGTGGCCAGGGGGAGGAGAAGCCAGGGAGATGCTCCGTGGAGAACCATGGCCACGGGGACGAGGAAGGCGACAAGCCAGAGAGCGATGTACTCGGCGACGCCAAAAGCGCGGCCAAAACGAACGACGAGAGTACGTTTGCCGGACGTACGATCCCCCACGTGGTCGCGGACGTTGTTGACCACCAGGACCGCCGTCGCAATCGCGCCGATGGACACTCCCGCGGCGAGAGCCCGTAGAGGGATCGTACCGACTTCAACAAAGGCCGTCCCGCACACGGCGATGATCCCGAAGAACACGAACACGAAGACGTCTCCGAGGCCGTTGTACCCGAGCGGCCAGGGTCCGCCGGTGTAGGCGATTCCCGAGGCGATGGAGGCGAGACCGATGGCGACGACGGGCCAGCCGGCGATGGCGGTGAGGTACACACCGGCCAGGGTGGCGAGACCAAAGGCAACCACCATCGCTGTGCGGACGGCGGAGGGCGAGAGAAATCCCGCCTGGGTAACGCGAAGGGGACCGAGACGGTCGGGGGTGTCGACACCCTTTTCGTAATCAAAGACGTCGTTGGCGAGGTTGGTACCGATCTGGATGAACACCGCGCCAAGGAGGGCTGCGATGGCTGCGGAGACGCGGACGGGAGAAACCCGAGATCCCACGGCGGCGGCGGTGCCCACGAGGACAGGGACAACCGCCGCGGTGAGCGTCGCGGGACGAACCGCGAGCACCCAGACGCCGAGCGCTGAAGGCCGTACGGTCACGGCAGTCGCGGAAACTTGTTGAAGTCTGGCACGCGCTTTTCGAGAAAAGCATCGCGGCCCTCGCGGCCTTCTTCGGTCTGGTAGAACAGCAACGTCGCGCTGCCGGCGAGCTCTTGCAGACCCGCCTGGCCGTCGCAGTCGGCGTTGAGCGCGGCCTTGAGAAAGCGCAGGGCTGTAGGGCTGTTGGCAAGAATCTCACGGCACCAGGCAACGGTCTCGCGCTCCAGGTCGGCCAAGGGAACCACGGTGTTGACGAGGCCCATCGCCAGGGCTTGCGAGGCGTCGTACTGCCGACAGAGAAACCAGATTTCCCGGGCTTTCTTTTGGCCGACAATTCGGGCCATGTACGAAGCGCCGTAGCCCCCGTCGAAGCTCCCGACGCGCGGACCCGTTTGCCCGAAGCGGGCGTTGTCCGCTGCGATGGTGAGATCACACATCATGTGGAGCACGTGCCCGCCACCGATGGCATAGCCCGCAACCATGGCCACCACGGGCTTGGGGATCGTGCGGATCTGTCGCTGGAGGTCCAGGACATTGAGCCGTGCGATTCCATCGGCGCCGACGTACCCGCCATGGCCTCGCACGCGCTGGTCTCCGCCAGAACAAAAAGCTTCGGTGCCCGCGCCCGTGAGAATCACGACACCCACCGTGGCGTCGTCCCGCGCATCGGTGAACGCCCGGCCCATCTCCGCCACGGTCAACGGACGAAAGGCGTTGTGTACCTCCGGGCGGTTGATGGTGATCCGCGCGATCCCGTCGCCAGACTTTTCATACAAAATATCTTCGTACCCGTCGGCCCGGGTCCACTGTACGTCTGTCATCGCTTGCGAGGCTCCTCTCGTGTGTCTGTGTGTGAAATCTTGGACGATCGCGGCCAGCGCGTCGGGATTCTCAAGCGCCACGTCGTGGCCGGCTCCGTCTACAACCTGCCGTTCTCCGTGCGGTGCGACGCACGCTGCCCGCTCGGCCAGCGCCATGAACTTTTCGTCCAGCGCCCCGGCGACAAAGCACAGCGGCACCGTCGTGCGCGCCAGCGCAGGCCACTGCGAGGGCATGCGTCCCGTCCCGAGCGTTCGCATCGCCCACGCGATGCCTTTCGGGGTGTGTTCCATCCGCTGGATGGCTCGCTGCCTACGGAGGATCTCCGGGAGACGGCGCTGTGTTTCAAAGATGGGGAGAGACCCCCAGTGGGCGGCGTAGCGCTCCAGTCCGTCACGTTCAACCCGCACGGCTTCGGCGTCGTCCCACGCAGCCCTGACCTTTCGTTCGGTCTCCGACGGGATCCCCGGATCCACGCCCACAAGCACGGCTCCCAGTACCTTGTCGGGATGCGCAAGGGCGACCGCCAGGGCCACCCGCGCGCCCATGGAATACCCCACGAGAAAAACCTTGTCAGACGGAAGCCCCGCGGCGATGGCTTCGACCGCACCGTCGAGGGTATCCGTCGGTGGATACCACGGATCTCGGCCGTGTCCTGGCAGTACGGCAAGCACCGCAGGACGCGCGGGCATTGGCCTCAAGACGGGATCCCACATCGCGGGCGTGCCAAGAAAACCGTGCAGGCAGACCACGGGTGGATGCGTTGCGGCGTTGCGGTGTGCAGAGCGCGGCGGGGTCAAGGGTGCACCCGCGTGAGCGCATGGCGAAGGGCCGCGCGGCGCTGCGTGGCGTCGGTGGGTGGGACGATGGCTTCGATCACGGTGCAACCGACGGTGGCAAGCGCCGTGGACAGAGACTTTTGGAGTCCGTCCACGGTGTCTACCCGGGCGTATCCGACGCGGAACATTCCCGCGGCGTGGGGAATGTCTAGGCGTTGCGGCGTGACAAACAAACGCTCGATGACCTCACGGACCTCAGGCCTGTCGGCCAGTGGAAGCTGCTGAAAAATCCTGCCCCCATGGTTTTGCACGACGACGATGACAAAGGGAGCCTGTACGGACTGTGCGACCGCAAGCCCCCCGAGGTCGTGCTGAAACGACACGTCGCCGAGGAGTACGACAACGGGTGCATCGGACACGCTGCGGGCACCCGCGGCGCCTGCGACCAGGCCGTCGATTCCGCTCGCGCCGCGCTGGTGGATCACCCGCAGCGCAGGGCCTCCCGCGGGTGCGTAGGTGTCCAGATCGCGCACGGGCATGCTGTTGCCCACGCAAAGCACACCCCCCGAGGGCAGCGCTGCGACGACACGGGCGGCGATGACGCCTTCGGTGAGGGTTGGACCGTCGGTCTCGGCGCGCACGATGGACCACGTTTGCGCGTCGGCCGCGGCGAGGCCCATGGTCCAGGGGCTCGCGGGCGGGATCGGGCGGCGTGCGTGGAGAGTGTCTGCGACGGCAGCGCAGAGGGCACCGGGGTCGGCGAAGACCATGGCCGTGGCGTCGCCCATCGGGTCGTTCCACCCGAAGGGAGAGACAACCCAGCGGGGGACGGTGGGGTGCGTGGAGAGGTAACGGGTCCAAGTAGCGGAGGTCAACGGCGCGCCGAGTTCGATCACCAGGTCGGGTGCGTTGTCGGCCCACAGCGCACGATCCCAAAGCGCGGTGTCCAAGCCTGAACACGCGGTCACACCGTCGACCGCGGGGCAAAACCTCACCTGACTTGTAGTTTCGGCAAACAACGGAAAGCCCGTGGCATGGGCCAGTGCAAACACCCCCGCGCGCGTTGCTGCAAGGTCTCCCACAGCGGGCGCGGGCCCACATGCGATCAAGCCTCGACGGGCACCCAGGCACGCTACGGTGAGTGCCTCGACGGCGTCGGCAGGCGGAACCCGCGTGGGTGGGTACACCCGCGGAGCCCCCCGGGCGATAAGAGTTGCAAGCATGGGTTCCCACGGCTCGGGGGTAAGTACATCCACGGGCTCAAGGGGTTTACGAAACCGTGCGTTGATGTGCACAGGTCCGGGGTCTGGCGAGGTCGTGCGGTACACGGCCTGCGCGGCAATGCGAGCCACCGCGCGGAGGGCCTCGGGGGAGCCATCGGGCAAGCCTAGTTCGGCCCGGTGACGGACGTACACGCCAAGGAGTGCCGTCTGGTCGATGGTCTGCGGCGACGCGCAGTCCTGCGCCTCCCACGGGCGGTCTGCCGTGACAGCCAGCAGGGGAACATGGCCCAAGGACGCTTCGATCACCGCGGGGAGATAGTGCGCACCCGCGCTCCCCGAGGTGCATACAAGAACACTGGGCCGACCCGTGAGCCTCGCCTGGCCCAGCGCAAAAAAGCCAGCGACACGCTCGTCGATCACGACGTGGGTGACAAGCCCGGTCTCCGCGGCGGCCGCGAGCGCAAGGGGCGTCGAGCGCGAACCGGGCGACAGCACGATGTCCGTCACGCCAGACGACACCAGCGACCGGAGAAAATACCGTGCCCAGGCGAGATGCAAATTCGACCCGGTCATGGGTCCATCCCGAGGGCGGATCGCATCGTCCGGAGCTTGACCGTCGTCTCGGCCCATTCGCCTTCGGGCGTCGAGCCAGGGACCAGGCCCGCACCGGCGTACAGCCATGCCTCGCAGCCAGCCACCAACGCCGACCGCAGTCCCACGACGAACGATCCGTTGCCCACGGCGTCAAACCAACCGACGGGACCCGCGTACCACCCGCGGGAAACGCTCTCGTTCGAGGCGATCCAGGCCATGGCGTCGTCGCGCGGGCGACCGGCCACGGCGGGCGTCGGATGCAGCGCGGACACGAGATCCATGACGTGCGTGCCCCGACGGACTTGCGTGTGTACGGGCGTCCAGAGGTGATGCACGTGCGGCAGCGTGCGCACGACGGGCGCGGTGGGCGACACCACGTCCCCGTGGGCAAAGCGCCCTAGGGTGTCCCGCACAAACGACACCACGATGGCGTGCTCCCTGCGGTCTTTGTCACTTGCAAGCAGGGCCTCGGCGCGACCGTCACCCCGTGGCGCCGACCCGGCGAGCGCGTCGGCCCTGGCGGTCTCTCCCGCAAGCGCCACAAGCCGTTCGGGCGTTGCCCCGATGAAGTACCGCCCGGCACGCGAGAGCATGAAGCCCACGGACAACGGGTCCGCTGCGGTCGCTCGCGCCACGGCGCCGATGGGATCCAAGGGACGCGGCGTGACGCGATGACTGCGCCGGGCGGCCACGAGCTTTTCAACCCGTCCGCGGCCCAACACTCCGATCGCGTCGCGGACCATCGCGTCCCACACCGTGCGTGCGAGATCGTCGACCCGCGAATCAATTCCTGGGTCGCTTTCCAGCGGGGTTACTTCGAGCGCGGAGAACACCGCGTCGGATTCGGTCACGGCGCAGGCGGTGGCATCGGGCGCACCCGAAGGCACGGTCACCCTGAGAAAAGCCGTGTCGTCCCGCCGGCCGTACACCCACCGGGGGAGGTCAAAGCTCGCATCGGCAAAGCCCGCCCACACGTCGTCCCCGCTGCGTGACGGATCGAAGCTGCCGCCGCCGAAAAGCGCTGGGGGGGGCGCGGCAAGCACAGTACTGTCGTCGGTCACCCGGGCGAGCACCGAGGCCCCCGCGTCGCGTACCCGCGCGAGAGATCCGTGACCGTGAGATTCGACACGGGTGGCGACGCCCACGCATGCAAACGTCCAACCGCCGTCGGCGCGGTCGTCCCACAAAGCACGGTCACCCGGGAGTTTCCCACGGAGGAGGGACGTCACCGGACGCAGGGGTGCAGGGACGGTGAGGGAAACGTAGCCCCCGGGGGGAGCGCTGGCGGCTGCGCGGAGCGCGCGCACGATGCGATCACGCACGGTCAGTCCGTGGAGCGTGCAGGGGTGGCGACGTAGAGACACGCCACGCCAAAGGTCAGTGGGATCACATCGAGGACACGAAGCCCGTTGCCGGACATCTGCGCGGCAAATGCATCGGGAGCGGGAAAAGCGGCAATGGACTCATGGAGATAGCGGTACGCCCGCGCGCCCGAAAGCGTCGCCCCGAGCCAGGGAACCACGGTGTGGATATGAAACCGCGCCATGGCGGCCATGGGTCCGGGACGCGGGTCGGACAGCTCCAAGATCACCACCCGGCCGTTGGTGCGGGTGACCCGGGCCATCTCGCGCAGCCCCGCGTTGCGGTCGGCGACGTTGCGAATGCCAAACGCAATGGTCACGCCGTCAACCGAGGCATCGTCGACCGGGAGGTGCTCGGCCGCGCCCTCACGGAGGGATACCCGTCCGTCGAGTCCTGCGGCTGTGACCTTTCGGGCGCCGACGGCGAGCATTCCGCGCGAAGGGTCGACGGCGATCACCGTGGCGTCGGGGTGGCGTCGTGCGATGGCCATGGCCAGGTCACCCGTGCCCGTGGCGAGATCCAGCGCCCGCGCGCCTGACGGGAGGGCGAGGGCATCTACCGCGCGCGCCCGCCAGCGACGGTCGATCCCCAGGGAGATGATGCGATTGACGAGGTCGTAGCGCGGGGCGATGGCGTCAAACATTTCGCCGCTGCCGCCGCGTGGAGGAGCGTCTTGCACGGTCACGGTCGCACCTCGGGGGGATCGCACGCCGTGCCGTTGCCACCGTGGATCTCGCGGCCGTCGGCGTGCGCCGGTGCAAGATCGTCCTTGCGGCGATGCAAGCGCATGTGACCCTTTTGGATGCCCTCGCCCGCCAGGGCGCGCAGCGCCGAGAGGTTGGACGCGAGGCCCACCGACGCCATCACCACGGCGAGTTCGCGCGCAGAGGCCACGTCCACAAGCTGAAACGCGGCCCGCACGCCTGGGTGCGCGTGCGTGACGCCGCCCACGGTGCCCACAGCGAGAGGCATGACCACCGAGCCGTCGAGACCCCGCTCGGTGCGTCGCCAGACACTCAGCGGGCGGTACTGTCCGGACATGGAAGCGTAGGCGTGGGCGCCGGCTTCGATGCCGCGCCAGTCCTGGCCCAGGGCGACGGCGACGGCGTCGATCCCGTTGAGTAAACCCTTGTTGTGGGTGGTGGCGCGATAGGGGTCGAGTTCGGCAAAGCGGCTCGCGCGGGCGATTCCGTCGGCGAGGTCGCGACCGCCCAGGGTCTCGGCGTCGACCACGGCGCGCACGCGCACCATGCGCCGGGTGTTGAGGTTGGTAAGAATCCGCAGGCCGGGCGTGCCTCCCACGGCGGCGTGAAGGCACGGGGCAACGGCTTCGGCGACGGTGTCCACCAGGTTGGCGCCCATCGCGTCGCCAACATCGACGTGAACGTGCACCACCACCACGCCCAGGGCTTCGTCCAGCACGCGCACTTCGATGTCCCTGCATCCGTGTCCCCGAGCCACCACTCTTGGAATCGAAGCGTCTCCAAGGGTCATCACACGGTCGCGGACGCACATCACCCGCTGGGTGGCTCCCTTCGGATGGGGCACTTCGACAACCTGCACCTGCGCGGTCATGACCGCGGGGTCGGCCTCGCCGACGAAGCCTCCCGTCGCCCGGACGATCCGCGCGGCGTTGGACGCAGCGGCGACCACGGACGGCTCTTCAACCGCCATGGGCACGATGTGGTCCCGACCGTTGATCGTAAAGTTGAGTCCGACGGAAAGCGGGAGACCGTGGGTGCCAATAACGTTTTCGCTCATCCTGTCCGCCGTGGCGACGTCGAGCCCGCCGCCCGCCGCAAAGTGCTCGGCCGTGGCGGGCGTTACGCCACCCCGACGAACCAGGGTCTCAAGCCGTGCCCGCACCGTGGAGGTATAAAACCCGCTCAGTCTGCTGGTGGTGCTGGGGGCGGTGGTGGTGGTGGTGCCCTCGCGCTTCACGACGGGCCTCGCTGGATCGCCATGAGCACGTCTCGGAGTTCTTCTGGCAAAAGCGCCTGGGGGCCGTCGGAGAGCGCCCAGCCAGGGTTGTCGTGCGTCTCGATCATCACGCCGGCTGCGCCAGCACCCAGCGCCGCGCGGGTGAGCGGGAGCACCAGGTCGCGTCGGCCCGTCCCGTGAGAGGGATCCACCACGACGGGGAGGTGATGGACATGCGCGAGCAACGCCACGGCACCCAGGTCCAGAAGATTGCGTGTGGCCGGATCAAAGCCACGAACCCCTCGCTCGCAGAACACCACCCCGGGCGCTCCGTGCGTGAGCAGGTACTCCCCTGCCAGCAGCCATTCTTCGACCGTGGCGGACATCGCCCGCTTGAGGAGCACCGGCCGCCCCGCGCGTCCGATGGCTTTCAACAAGGCGTAGTTTTGCATGTTGCGGGATCCCACTTGAACGAGGTCGGCGTATTCTGCCACCAGGGCAACATCCGACTCGCCCAGGGCCTCGGTGACCACCCGCATCCCATGGGCATCCGCCGCCCGCCGCATCCAGCGCAACGCCTCGCTGCCATGCCCCTGAAAAGCATACGGCGATGTCCGTGGCTTGAAAGCCCCGCCGCGAAGAAATTCGACCCCGAGGACACTCAACCGTGCGGCCGTCGCGTCAATCTGCGCTTCGGACTCCACCGCGCACGGGCCACACATAAACGTCGGTCGCCCACCACCGATGCGCACGCCACGGGCCTCGACCACGGGACCCTGGGCGTCTACCTTCGGATGCTGGGACGTGGCCGCAGCAACCCCAGCCACGCCCTCAATCCGTGCAAGCTCCGCGGGATCCACCGGGAGAGACGACTCCCCGACGACAAAGTGCACGGCCGTGGGATCGGTGCCCGCGAGTGTGCGTACAACACTTACCCATTGCCCTCGGGCGATGAGCGCACGGCGAACCGCGTCGGTGTCTGCCCCGGGGCGTAGCGTCACGATCATCCCGGGCCTCACTTTCGACGGTGGAGCATCGCCACGGCGACGCTCTCCAACGAGTCTCTGGCCCGCCCTGCGGGTACGGCCGTGAGCGCGGCGACGGCATCCTGGGACAGCGCCGCGGCAAGTGCGCGGGCATCGTCGATCGCGTGGGTCTCGCGCACGGCGATCGACACCCGGCGGGCCAGGTGCGGGTCCACAGGTCCGTCGTCAGGGAGCCCCGAGACGTCGGACAGGGCCGCGCGGAGTCCGTCGTCCCGCTGCGCGGCAAGGAGGATGGGATAGGTTACCTTGCCCTCGCGGAGGTCTGCAAAGAGCCCCTTGCCCATCACCGCAGGGTCTCCCGTCACGTCCAGCACATCGTCGACGAGCTGAAACGCCACACCGAGACACCGGCCATAGGATTCCAACGCGTCGCAGGCCGAAAGCGACAGCCCGCCTGCCCGCGCCCCTGCGTACATTGCCCAGCGAAACAGCGAAGCTGTCTTGCCTTCAACCACTCGAAAATACTCTTCCGCGTCCGAGCGCAGCCGTCCACGGGCAGCGAGTTGGATCGCCTCGGCCGAGAGCATCTCACGCAGCACGGCCAGCGCGCGGTCGAGCACGTCGGGCAGGCCCGCGGCGCACGTACGCTGGAGCGCCTCGACCAACAGCCAATCGCCCGCAAAGATCGACGCCGCGTTGCCGTAGATCACCCGCGCGGCGTCGGCGCCACGTCGACGGTCGCCAAGGTCCACCACGTCGTCGTGCAACAAGGTCGCGGAGTGTACAAGCTCTGCGGCGACAGCGAGTAGCCGGGCCGAAGATCCAAAGCCGTTCCCCACCCGGGCTGACAACGCGACGCACAGCGGGCGGATGCGCTTGCCATCGAGAGCCAGGAGGTGCTGCGCGCTGCGGTGCATCGGTGTGTCGATACTCTCGACGGCGCGAAGATCCGTCTCGACCGCGGCAAGGTCGTCGTCGATCCATGCACGGAGCTCGGAAAGCTTACCCGCGAGGACGTCGACCGCGTGGCCGTTGCACACGTCCTCAAGGCGGCCCAGGACGTCCACGGTCGGCGCGCCGACCCGCGGGAGTTCGGTCATGGTGATGGTCACGGCGTGGCTCCTCGCGCGGTCATGCCTTGCGGCCTCGGGCGGCGGGTCGTACGAGTTGTAACAAATGGCTTAGTTCTGAAAAGTCCGCGCGCTGCGACGCGAGAAACGATTCGATCACGGTCTCGGCCATGGTGCTGAAAGTCTGGAGGCGTCGGAGCCGTTCAAGCCGTGCGCGGGCGTCCACCGACCGGGGCTCTTCGCGCAACAGGGACGACGCATACTCCAGGCGCTCGCGTACGGACACCGCGAGGGACCGCTCACGCTCCCGCACAACCTTCGAGATCATCTTCCAGAAATCCGTCTCGGCCTCGAAGAATTCACGGCGCTCCCCGGGCCGCCACACCCGCCGGACGACCCCCCAGCGCTGAAGCTCGGTGAGTGCCATGCTCACCCCACCGGACGACATCGCAAGACGGTCCCCGAGGTCCCCCGCCGCAAGCGCCGCCCCCGAGAGATACAACACCGTCCACACTCGCCCAAGCGCCTTTCGAAAGCCCCAGTGTTCGATCACGTCCCCGATGGCGTCGGCTGCGACCCGTTCGGCCTCGTGGGACAGGCTATCGTCACGCATCTTTCACAACCGTTTGAAGGTTCAATAGGTCTCCGGGAGGGATGTGTCAAGCACGCTTGCGGGTGCTACCTTTGCAGACCATGCGCCCACAAGAGCACCCGACGGTGATCCTCCGGCATTGCCCGGACTACGACCCCCAGGCGATCCGGCGGATTGTCCGCGAGGGGCTTGAAGCCCTGGACCTCCGTCCCTTTGGCCGTACGCTCGTCAAGCCAAACCTGGTGTCCGCCGGACCGTTGTTCAAGCACGCGCACACACGTCCTGAGTTTATCGACGGGGTGCTCCAGGCGCTGCAAGACCGTCAGGACGGCAAGGTCACCGAGTTCGCCGTGGGAGAGCGCTGCGGGATTACCATTCCCACCCGCCGGGCGTTTGAAGGCGCAGGGATGCACCCCGTATGCGACCGCCTCGGGGTAAAGAAATACTACTTCGAAGAAGAACCCCAGGTGGAGATCCCCCTCACGCACCCGGGCCGACTCCGAGACTACGTGTACACCCCTGAGCCCGTCGCCCGCGCAGACTTCTTTGTCAACTGTCCCAAGTTCAAAGCCCACCCGTGGACCACGGTGACCTTCTCGATGAAGAACTACATCGGGATCCAGGACGACCGTCACCGTCTCATCGACCACGACCATCGTCTCAACGAAAAAGTCGCCGACCTTCAGTACATCATCCAGCCAAGGTTTATCGCCATCGACGCCATCACCGCGGGCGAAGGGCGCATGCTCACACCCGTGCCGTTTCCCCTGGAACTCGTGGTGATGGGAGACAACCAGGTGGCCATCGACGCTGTATGCTGCCAGATCATCGGCCTCGATCCCCTCTCCGTCGATCACATCCGCCTCGCCCACGAGCGCGGCTTCGGTCCGGTCTCCACCGACGCCATCCGTCTTCTCGGGGACGTCACGCTCGACGCCGCCCGCACCCGCGCCAAAGGCTTTAAAGTCGGTCTCGTCCGGGTCGAAAAATACTTTGAAGGCACGCACATCACAGCCTACGCCGGCCCTCCCCCCGAGCGTGAAAAGACAGACTACTGCTACGGCGGCTGCCCGGGCGCCATCGAAGAAGCCATCGAGATCCTTCGACTGTTCGACACCGAAGTCGACGCCAAGATGCCTAGGATCCATGTCGTCTTTGGTGCGTACGACGGCCCGCTGGACGTCAAACCCGGCGAGCGCGTGGTCTTCATGGGTGACTGCGCCACGTGGGAGGGAAACGTCGGCGGTGAGCTCGTCCAGATCCAGAGTACGTACCGCGACCGCTCGACCCGCGACCCGCACCACGCCAAGCACGATGACATCTACGCCAAGATGGCCTCGGTGATCGCCAAGCTCCGCGCGGCCCGCGGCCAGTCGGTCCTCCGCGTCGAGGGCTGCCCGGTCTCCGTCGCCGAGCAGGTGCTTCTTCTGTGCTTCCTCTCCGGCGCCAAAAACCCCTTTCTTGACGCCCGGGAGAGCATCGCCTTCAACAAAGCCTACCTCCAGTGGCGTTCGGTCACCGCCCTCCGTAGACTCCAAGGCGTGCCCTACCAGAAGACCGGACCCTGTACCCGCGGCGAGGCCCGCCCTGAGGTCACACAGCCTCCACGGCCCGACACCGAGTGACCCACGCCCGACGCATGTCTCCTCCCTCCACGTCTACGGTTCCCACGCAACGCACTCGGCGCCCGATCCCCGCGGTCCTGGTCCTCGGCGCTGTCTCTACCGTCTCTCTCCAAGCAGTTCCCGCTTCGGCGATTCCCTTCGAGCGGCGGTTTGAACTCCGCGCCGAGGCCGACACAGAATTCTCCCTGTCGTCTCCCAACACCAGTGTGTACCCCGTGGGGTTTTTGACCAGCGTGCGTCTCGGGGTGGGCCTGGCCGAGCCCGTCTCCCTCCAGATCGCGGTCACCGAAGGAATCTTTCCGTCCTCCCAGGCAGACACTTCGCTCAACACGTTTTACCACGTCGGGCTGCGGATCGAGCCGCGTACGGTCGCGCCCGAAGGGAGACTCTTCGCGGAAGCCCTGGGCGGTCTGGATTTTACGGGTCCCGTCCAGCGCTATGGGTTTGAAGTCGCCGGGGGATGGGAGTTTGCGATCTCTAGGTACTTTCAACTCGGACCGGTGATTCGGTACGGGCATATCTTCCGGTCGACTGCGGCCAATTCCATGGACGTGGCCACGGCGCAGTTTCTCGGCATCGGCGTGTCCCTCTCCCTCCGTCCCTTTCCCCCGCCGCGCCTGCGCCAGGGGAACCTCCTTGCAATCGACCCGCTCAACGCCCCGGACTCGGACTTCGACGGGGTGCCGGACTACCTCGACCAGTGCCCGGGCGCCGTCGAAGATCACGACGGCTTTCAAGACGACGACGGCTGTCCCGATCTGGACGACGACAACGACGGGATCCCCGACGCCGAAGACCGCTGCCCCCGCGCACCTGAAAACTTCAACGGGTACGAAGACGACGACGGCTGTCCTGATGAACGCCCGGAGATCTCTGCCCCCATCGTGTTTCGCGGTGACCAGATCCGGCTCCAGCAACGGGTGTACTTCGGCGTCGAACGCGACAGGGTGCCCCCGACCTTTGCGCCCATCCTCAGTCAACTCGCGCGGTTTCTCGACGCGCACCCTGAGATCCGAAGGCTACGCATCGAAGGGCACGCAGACGACCGCGGCACCCGGCGCCATGGCTTTGAGCTTTCTCTGCATCGCGCCATCAACATCAAAAACTTTCTTGTTGAACAGGGCGTTGACGCCTCGCGGTTGGAAGCCGTGGGCTACGGCGACCTCCGTCCCCTCGGGACCTTTCACGACGAGGTCACCCGCGCGGGCAACCGTCGGATTGAGTTTGTGATCGTGGACGGACCCGCGGGCCACGCCCCACCGCCACCGCCCGGGGTACTCACCGAGGCGTCCAACAACGCCCCGGGGTTTGCACCGCTACAGTTGGGCGACCAGGCACCGGTCCCGATTATCTCCGCGCCGCCCGAGCATCCGCGGCATTGAGCAACACCTTGGCCACCTCCACCACCGGGATCGGCAGCACGGACAGTGCGGCTACGAACAACAGTTCCCCGGCCGACCAAGCATGGTTGGTGTGAAACACCGGGCGCAGGGTGGGTACCAACAACGACACGGCGTGGATTCCCGCGGAAACCACCACGGCGGCCACCAGGAATCGGTTGGACAGCCATCCCAGCTTGAAGATCGACGCCCGGCTCGACCGACAATTGAACGCATGCGCCAGCGGTGACAGCGCCAGCAGCGTGAACACCATCGTAAGCTTGGACCGCGCGATCTCGCCCGGGTTGGTCTCCCCGGCCCACAGCGGCAGCCAGTAGATCACCATGGCGCAAGCGGCCATCAGCGATCCAACCAACATCATGGCGATCCAGTCTCGACGGCTCAGCAAAGGCGCACCCGGGGCCCGTGGAGGCTCTCGCATCTGGCCTTCTTCTGGCGGGTCGACGCCGAGCGCCAGCGCAGGGAGCCCGTTGGTCACCAGGTTGATCCACAAGATCTGCAGCGCCGTCAGCGGCGGCGCCCGGTCGGGCGATACGAATCCCGTGAGAAACACCGCGATGCACAGCCCGGCGTTGCTGCTCAGCAAAAAGAAAATGGACTTCTGGATGTTGCGGTAGATCGCACGACCTTCGCGCACGGCCTCCACGATCGTGGCGAAATTGTCGTCTTGGAGAACCATGTCCGCGGCCTCGCGGGCGACGTCGGTCCCCCCGCGGCCCATCGCCACGCCGATCGCCGCTTGCTTGATCGCCGGCGCGTCGTTGACACCGTCCCCGGTCATCGCCACGACGTCGTGGTTGCGGTCTTGCAGAGCTTTCACGATCCGTAGCTTGTGCTCTGGGTCTACCCTTGCGAACACGCGCACCTGCGGGAGAACCTCGGCCAGCGCGTCGTCGGACATCGCATCCAGCGCGTTGCCCGTGAGTTCGACCGAACCCTCGGTCCACAGTCCGAGTTCCCGCGCGATGGCCGCGGCGGTCACCGGGTGGTCACCTGTAATCATCACCACGCGAATGCCCGCCCGACGACACTCGGCGATGGACTCCCGCGCCTCGGGCCGCGGCGGGTCGATCATCCCGACGAGCCCGACGAACACCAGATTCCGCTCGACCGCATCCCGCTCCGAGAGCTCGTCGCCACCGTCGCGCGTAGCCATCGCCAGTACCCGCAGCGCGCGCGCCGAGAGCGCCTCGGCCCGCGCCAGGATCCCCGCCCTGCCTGCTTCATCCAAAGGCTCTGTCCCGTCCGCCGTCAGCACCGCTGTACACAACGGCAGCAAGACATCCACGGCCCCCTTGATGTGCGCCCGATAGCCCCCTTCGCAATGCGTCCGGGTCACCACGGTCATCCGCTTGCGTGCACTGTTAAACGGAATCGTCAAAACAATCTCTTGCGCCTTGAGCTCGCTCCCTCGTTCGAGCCCCACCTTGGTGCCCAACGCCACAAGGGCTCCCTCCGTGGGATCGCCGGACAGTGTCGCCACCCCGTTGGTGCGCTGGATGTGTGCCGTGCTCGCCACGGTGCCGATCATGATCGTCTGTCGTACCGCCTCGGACGGGTCGTCTACCCGCACGCCGTCCACCCGAAGCTCGCCCTTTGCGTCGTAACCCTCGCCCGTCACTTCGACCGACAGCCCCCCCGCTTCGATCACCCGCACGGTCATTTCGTTGCGGGTCAACGTTCCGGTCTTGTCCGTGCACACCACGGTTGCACACCCGAGGGTCTCAACCGCCGCGAGCTTGCGCACCACGGCGCCGCGCTGGGCCATGCGCTGCATCCCCAACGCCAGGGTGATGGACGTGATCGCTGGCAGCCCCTCGGGAATCACCGCCACCGCAAGGGACACCGCCGTGAGCAACAGTTCGTGCCAGGCCACGTGACCTCGCAGGATCCCAATCACAAACAACGCTGCCGAGAGTCCGAAACACACCACCAGGATGCGGTTGCCAAAGTCGTCCAGACGGTCTTCGAGCGGCGAGCGTTGCTTTTGCACCCCCTGGAGCAGCGTGCCCACGCGCCCGACCTGGGTGTCTCTCCCCGAAGCCACCACCACCCCCCGGGCCTGACCGTTGATCACCGTCGTCCCCGAGAACACCATGGTCGCCCGGTCGGCCACGGCGGCCCCCGGGGGGACCACGGCGTCCACATGCTTGTCCACCGGCGTGCTCTCGCCCGTGAGTTCTCCCTCCACGGTCCGGAGTTCGCTGGCGTACACCAGACGTACGTCCGCGGGCACGCGGTCTCCCGCTTCGAGCAGCACCAGGTCTCCCGGCACAAGCTGCCGCGCATCAATGTGATGGATCTCTCCGTTGCGCCGCACCTTGCACTGCGCCGCCGAGAGTTTCATCAACGCATCCAGAGCCTTCTCCGCCTTGCGCTCCTGGTAAAACCCGATGAAGGCGTTGATCGCCACGATCGTCAAGATCGCGATGGCATCGCTGAAGCGCGCCACCCCGTGGTCGCCCCCGCGGTGGCCCCACACCGCCACCCCCACAGCGATTCCCGCGGCCAGCAACAGCGTGCCCACCAGCGGGTTGACAAACTGCGCCACGATGCGAAGCAACACCGAGGGCCTTGGCACCGGCGGCAGGGCGTTGAGGCCGTACCGCTCCCGCTGGGAATGCACCACCGCCGTGGTGAGCCCGCGCTCGGTGTCAGTGCCCCAGATCGCAGCGATCTCCCCCGGGGAGATGGCGTGCCAGGGCTTGTCGTTGGGACCCATCTCCGCGCGCACTCTAACCAAACGAACGCCCGGGGCAACCTGTTCGACCAACGCCCTGTCCGGGACTTCGCCAGCGTACCTTCAGCCCACCACCGTCCGCAGCACTTCAAACACATGCAACGGGATGTACACATCCGGGGTCACGTCGGACGCCGCAGCCCCGGGTGCCACCCCTGCCTCGTCACAGGCTACCAGCACCATCGTTTCGGCATATTCACCGTTGGCGATTCCCAGACCCGCCACGGGGCTCCCCCGCCCGGTCTCAAGCGCATACGCCGCCACGCGGCGGTCACCGCTCAGGGATACCTTCCGCGTCCCGAGGGAAAGCTCCCCGCGGGTGACCCTCAAGGTCTCTCCCCCGGGCACCTGGTGCTGCATCCACGGCGTCGACCCTTCGACGTCGGATTCAAGGACAGCCAACAGTCCCGTAAGGGAGTGTCCCGCCGAGAGGGTGAGCACCCCGGCGCTCGCGGGAGACATCGCCAGCGCGTCGAGGTCGGCGTGCACGGTCCGATCGACCCACCCCGGCCCTGTCCCACGGTCGTCCCCCGGGACGGCCCCGGGTTCCATCACCACAAAGGTCTCGGTCCGTTGTCCCACCACCAGCATCCGCCGTCGGTGCCCCGGCGCCACCAGCAGCAACGCCGACCACGGAACCGCCCGGTCGAGCAGCAACGTACGCCGACCTTCTTCCTGCACTTCGACCCGCACCGGGGTCACCTCAAGGGTCGCACGCCCGCCCCGGGTGCGTCCCCACGCGGCCAGTGCACTGCCGACAAACACCGCCGTGGTCAACGCAGGGATCAACGCCAGGGTCCACGGGTGGTGCCCATGCACAAACACCCACACAAACACCGCGATGCACGCCCCGGTGACGCCAAGGATCCCACGGACGATCCACGGTGCGTCGCCCTGGAGCCCAAAGCTCCGTCCCCCGTGGACGGTACCCGCCTCACTCCCCACCGAGACGTCAGCATCCACAGGGATTACGCTCCCTCGCAGGCGTACGGGCGTAGCGATGGCACCCACCGGGGCACCTTTGTGAGATACCGTCGGCCGGCTTCGCCAAAGCGTTCGACAAGGTCACTGTCCTTGGCCGGGCGCAACGTCCATTCAGAGGCAATCCAGGCCACGGCGACGTAGGCAAGCGACAACACCGACGAGCGCGCCCAGGCGAGGGCGAGGCCCTGCGCCACGGTGGCCACGGCCATCGGGTTGCGAAGTCTACGGTACGGCCCAGAGACCACCAACCGTACGGGGTGATCGACAGGGAACCATTCGGGCGAAGCCGCAGCCCACACGCCCAGGGCCGTGGCCATTGAAAACACCGCCCACGCGAAGGTCGTACCCCCGAGGGTCCATGCACCGATGCGGTACAAGCGCTCGACCGGCGGGAGTACCGCGAAAGACACGCCCCAAAGCACCGCCCAGGCCAGTATCAACTGCCCGACAGAACGCCCAGCGCTCCATCCCCGCCCGACGGTGTGTACACTTTGGGTCTCTGCGGACATCGCCGGGTCACCCTAGCACGATCCTGGGGTGCGAGCCGCTGACGGGGCGTCGGATCGCGACAACGTGTTCACGCTTGGCTCCCTGGGCAAACACCCGTGCAGACGCCGGGTCATACGCCGTTCGGGATTGCGACGCGCGGGCGACGACGGTCATTCCCACGGTGGACGCCGCCCGGGCGAGGGCTTCGTCCGAGCGCAGGGCCATTCCCCCGGCGGCGCCATCGGCGATGACCACGAGGCACAGTCCCCCGGGGCGCAGGGCCCGCGCGACGGAAGCGACAAAGCCCGTGATCTCACGCTCAAAACGCCGCACGCCCGCTTCGGGTACGTCAAACCACCGGGCGGCACCCACCTCCCGTGCGGCCAAGCGGGACGAGTCGATGCCCAGCCAGGCGTACCGCCGGGTGTGTTGCAGCACGTAGTCGTAGGTGTTGGCATACGGCGGAGAGGTCACCACGGCATCGACCGACCCGTCGGGAACGGTCGAAAGCTCGGTCGCGTCGTCCACCGCGATGTCCGCCCGGGGAATACCCCAGGGAACACCCTGGGGAACGGCCTCGGCGAGCGCCGCGAGGCAAGTCGACAACTCTCGGGATTTGTACCCGAAAAACCGCAGGGCCGTCCCCGCGGGAACGTCTTTGTCCGGGATCCTCCGCGGGTCACTGTCCGACGCTTGGAGCGAGACCTTGACCAGAATGGACGACAGAAGCATCCGCAGCGCCGCGTGCGCTGTTCCCTTTTCGTGCGAGAGAATCGCGGCGAGGGCGGACACCTCGGCCAGGAGCGCCGGGGCAAACCACAGGGACTCCCCCCGGGGGATGGCAAAGTATTCCCCGGAGCGCACGGCTTCACCCGCCGCACGGGCAACCCGGTAGGCCGCAGACACCATCGCTTCACGTTCCGCACGTGACGTGATCCGGGTCTTGATCCGTGCGAGTTCCACCGCCAGGGGAGACAAATCCCGGCCGACAGCGTGTCTTCCCGCAGCCAGCGCTTCGATGAGCACCGTCCCCGACCCGCAAAACGGATCCAGCACAACCCCTCCCCGCGCGGCGCCCGAAGCCTCGACCAACGCCCGCGCCACCGCCGGATGCAACCTTGCCGGGTACGCATGAAACGGATGGGTGAGCGTGGCATCCCGCTCGCCGGCACGCACCCCGAGCGCCCCGGCCAGCGCCCGCGCAAGGGTCGCATCGCCCGAGGTTTCTACCGCACCGCCAACGTTGACCAACGCCCGCTTGCTGCCCGTGCGTACGCCACCGGTCTCTCCGCGTCGTCGCAGGGGTCTCTGCGCCGTGGGTCGGTCGCGGGGGTCAGCCATGGCTTTTCGTTACCCCATCCAGCGTGACGCACCGATGGAATTCGGGAGGCGGCGCGGGACGTGCCCAACCAGCCCTTTGCCCAATGGGTCTACGGACGGGCGGGAAAGTCCTGTTGCACAGGGCTGGGAGGCACCGTACGGCGCAAGGTGCCGTCGTTGCGTGTCACCACCTGCGCGGCAAGCAGGGTTTGTACAACCCGCAGCACGTCGTCCGAGCCCGTCGCCGCGGCGCCCCGGCCGCCTTCGCCCGCGCTGCCAAAATTGACAAACTGCCCGTTGGCAAGCGCTGCCGCGACTTCCCGCGTGAGCGCCGGAGCAAGTTCGAGACGCCGGAGATCCATGTACGCTTCGCCCGCTTCGACAAGGGCCTGCGCCTTGAGACGAATCGCCCCGGCTTCGGCCTCGGCGATCGCACGAATACGCGCTGCTTGCGCACGGCCTTCGGCTTCTTGTGCAATGACCGTCTGCTCGGCGTCGGCGCGCGACTGGGTGATCTGGTTGGCCGACAGCTCGGCCTAGCGCTGGCCCCCCACCGCTGCCTGTTTTTCGGCTTCGGCGCGCGCAACAGCCGCACCGTTGGAGGCGATCTGCATGTTCAGTGCGCGTTCTTGATCGTTGATTTTTTGTGCGGCTTCGAGCTGCGCGATGCGCGCACGTTGGCCTTCTTGCGCTTGCACCACGTCGGCGCTCGCCTTGGCCCGCGCCGCGGACTCCCGTCGACGCGCCTCGGCCACCTCGCTCAAGACCGCTTTGATGTTCAAACTGTTGAACGACAACCCGAGGTCCATGAGTTCACGCGAACACGCGTCTTTGATGATCACCGCGAGTTCGTCGTCTTCGCTGCGCTTGATCAACGCATCGCTGGACGGAACACCCTGCCCGGTGCTGGCCAAGGCCGACGCCGACGATGCCGCCCCAGAGGCCGCAGCCGCCGCGGACGAACGCGCGTTGAAGAGTTGGTCGTGCCACAAGAGATTGATCGCGCGCCGCCCCGCCGACGAAAGCACGTCGGTCAGCGTCGAGAGCTGCTCGCCCGGAGACTTTGAAAAGAACTTGTTGGCCGCGGTGTTTACCATCGCTTCGTCTTCGCCCACGCTGACGATCGCAGAGGCCCGCACGGTGACCTTGACAGGCGCTGGCCGACCGTTGGCGTCGGTGTCGGCGGTCTGGTCCGTGATCTCGATGTCCACGTTGATCGCCTGGGCTGGAATCCGCCGAACCTGGGTGATGACCGGGATGATCATCGCTTTGCTCGGGCCACGGTAGATCTGGAGGCGCTTGCCGCGACTGGCGAGGAGAATCTCGCCAGCGTCCACGCTCCGTAAAAAAGACGTGACGATGACGGACGACAAAATGAATACGGCGACGACCACCGACGCTGCGATGATCCACGAAGCTTCCATTTCAGATTCACTTTCTGGCGGAACGTGCCGCCGCAAGGTTGTGTCATCGCGCTAGTCGCGCGGGATGGAGACCGTGACCCGCTCGTTGGCGGCATCCACGTCTTCGATTTGTAAGCGATCGCCCACGCGCACGGTTGTTGTCGTTTGCCCTTCGGCGAGGCGCGCAGAGAGTTGCACCCGTCGGCCGTCGTGCAACACCGAGACGATTCCACGCCCGTTGCGAAACGCCGATACGGCCTCTGCGTCGGAAAGAGCCAGCGTCTCCAGGGAGGTTGTCGGCTGGCCTTGAAAGCCGAACAACCAGTTCCACAAGGGGGTGACCCCGTAGCGCTCGATGACAAGGGCGGGAACCGCAGCGGCGAGCGCGGCCCATGGGACCGCAAGGTGAAAAGCCGCCACGGCAAGGTTGCCAAAGGCGCCGTAGAGGGCGAGCAGACTGCACACCGCCCGCGGCGACGGAACGAGCCGTAAAATTCGCGAAGTTCCGTCGAGGCCTGGCGCTGCGCCTGCGCTACCGACCTCGGCGGCTTGCGTCAAAGCGAGACCGGCTTGCGTTGCAGCACCCTTGGACGCACCCGCAGGGTGGAGCGCGCCGAGCGGTCCGGTGTGCCCAGAATGGGCAAACGGCCCGACGTGACTCCCATGCCCACCGTGCCCGCCAAACCTCCCCAACGCCGGCAGCGCCATCACAACCAGGCCCACGAGGCCAACGACCGTTACCGTCAGGAACATCGACCGCTGCGAGCCACCCCTCCCGTCGTCGCGACACCGGAGCATCTACGCCCAACCGCAACGCTGTCAACGTCGGAGGTGGGCCAGAGAGAAAAGCAGGGGGCCGGAGCGTCCATGCGTTCGGGCTCCCCCGTGTGCCACGATTCGCCCGCACGCACGCTTGCAGATCAACCGCAGCCGCAAGAAGAAGTGCAGCCGCAGGAGCCATTGCAGGTGACGGTGGCGGCGGTCGACGGTCCGCTGCACTGGGTGTTGCACCGCCCGGCGCCGCACTGTACCGCACCGCCCTGGCACGCGGACGTCCCGGTGCACTGGGTATCGCACGACGCGTGGGCGGGGCAGTGGAGGTGCATGTCCTGGCAGGCTGATGTCTGTCCGCAGTTTACCGCGCACGGAGAGTTGTCATCGCAGTTGATGTGGGCGACCTGGCACGACGACACGCCGGTACACTGGACCTGACAGAACATCCCCGGCGGGCAGTTGAGGGTGGTGGCCTGGCAGGCCGACGTGGCCGAACAGTCGATGGTGCAGGTGCTCCCCGAGCATCCGCCGGTACACACCGTCGGGCAGGTGGTCTGAGGGGCGGCGGTTCCACTC
>VFSW01003325.1_pt1 | contig 24147 bp, 13 predicted proteins | sample 5358111 | NCBI WGS metagenome assembly VFSW01 (sample SAMN11554181, study PRJNA540505) | mine drainage metagenome | isolation source: sediment from site ElyBrook_90M | place: USA: Ely Copper Mine, Vershire, VT | collected 2017
CCCCGCTCCTCGGCGATCTCGTGATCTGCGTGCCCGTCGCCCGCCGGCGCGCCACCGCGCTCCGCCGACCGCTCGTCGCCGAGCTGCGGCGCTACGCGGTCCACGGGCTGCTCCACCTCCTCGGCCACGATCACGCGACGGCGCGCGAGCGCGCGCGGATGCAGCGCCAGGAGGAGGCCCTCCTGGGCGCCGGCGAACGCGGGCTCATCGCCCGGACCCGAGCCAAGGCTTGACTCGCCGGTCGCCGCGGGATGAAACGTAGGCCATGGCTGAAGGCTACGAGATCGACTTCGACGGAGAGCAGGTCCTGTTTGACGGCACCTGGTACTCCAAGGAAGAGCTGGGCAGGAAGATCAAGACCATGGTCGACGCGGGGGACTACCGCGTCTCACGCCCGAGCGCCGCGCTGGAGAGTCTTCAGAACGCCCTCTCCAACCTGCGCACGCTCAGCATCCGCCTGCCGGCCGAGCTCGCCGAAGGGCTCGCGAGCGCCGCGGCGCGGGTGGGCCAGCCCGTGGGAGCCTTCGTGCGCAACGCGCTGGTCCGCGCGCTGGACGGTACGCGGGCGGGGACCCCGCTGGCGCAACCGGGCGCGGCCGCCGCTTCGCCGGGCAACGGACCGCCGATCCTCCAGCCCGTCCCCTACACCGAGATCCCGCTCAGCTTGAGCGACGACGCCGCGGCCATCCCGCTCACGCCCAAGAAGAAGGACGATGAGAAGAGCTGGTTTGGCAAGAAGTAGCCCGCGCGCATGATCGCCATCCTGGCGAGGCACCGCCTGCTCGCGGCGGTCGTCTCCGGGGCGGCGCTGGCCTTCGCGCTCCCCACCGTTTTTCCGATCGTCGGTCGCGCCGAGATCCTGCCCGGCGGCGCGCTCACGGTCCTCGCCTACGTGGCCCTCGCGCCGCTCCTCGTCGCGGTGGAGGACGCTGGCCCCCGGGCGCGCTTCGGCCTCGGCGTGCTGTCCGGGCTCGGCTACTACACCATCGCGATCTGGTGGATCTATGTCGCGATGCACACCTTCGGCGGCATCCCCACCGCCCTTTCGGTGCCCATCCTCTATCTCTTGCTGGGCTACCTCTCGGTCTACTGGGGGCTCGCGCTGGTCATCGACCACGATGTGCGCCGACGCTTCCCGGCCCTGCCTCAGTGGCTCACGCTCGGGACGGCCTTCGTCGGCGGCGAGCTCGTGCGCAACTACCTCTTCAGCGGCTATCCCTGGGCGAACGTGGGCTACCTGCTCGCCCGCGACCGGACCGAGGTCCAGTGGGCCTCGCTCTTCGGGGTCTACGGACTCGCGTTCCTGGTGGTGGTCTCCAACGCCGCGCTCGCCCAGCTCTGGCGGGGGGGAGCCGGCAAGCGGACCGCGCTCCTCGCCCTCGGCGCCGTCCTGGTCGTCCCGCGCCTCTGGGGGCTCTACCGGCTGTCGGCCATCGACGCCCAGATCGCCGCGGCCCCCAAGGTCAAGGTGGCCATCGTCCAGGGGAACATCGACCAGAAGATCAAGAACGCGGCCAAGGGGGGCCAGCTGGACTTCGGCGCCTACCGCGACTTCGTGCTCGGCCGTTACCTGCCGCTCTCGCGCGAGGCCGACGCCGCGGGCGTGGACGTGATCCTCTGGCCCGAGGCGAGCTATCCCGGTTACCTGCCGCTCCACCCCACGCAGTTCCCCGACGTGCTCGGGCCGCCGCTGCGGGCCCCGGTGCTCATCGGCGGCGTCACGGGTGGCCGGCAACCCAACGGCCGGCTGGTGCTCACCAACAGCGCGTTCCTCATCGGCCCGGAGCGCCGCGTGCTCGCCGAGTACGACAAGCACCATCTCGTCCCCTTCGGCGAGTACGTCCCGCTCGAGAAGGAGCTGCACCTGCCGATTCACAAGGTCGTGCCCGACGTGGGCTTCTTCGATCCCGGCGAGCACCTGAACGTGCTTCAGGTCGGCGAGGGCGAGCGTGCGGCCACCTTCGGCCCGATGATCTGCTTCGACGCCATCTTCCCGGAGATCGGCGTGGAGTTCGGGCGCGAGGAGCCCGAGTTCCTGGTCAACGTCACCAACGACGCGTGGTACGGCATCTCGTCCGCCGCCTACCAGTTCCTCTCCATCGTCTCCCTCCGCGCGGTGGAGACCGGCCGCGCCTTCGCGCGCGCCGCCAACACCGGCATCAGCGCGGTGATCGACCCGGCCGGCCGGATCCTGGCGAGCCTGCCGATCGGCCTCGTGGACTCCGACGAGGCCGATCTCTCGACCGACCGAGCCATCCCACCCGCCTCGCTGGTGGCCGAGCTCCCCAAGCTCCACGGCCGCACGCCCTACGTTGTTATCGGCGACGCCTTCGCCTATCTTTGCACGCTCTTCGCGCTGGCCCTGTGGTTCATCGCCAAGCGCGAACCGAACGCTCCCAGCAAGAAGGCGACCCCCTAATGGCGCAGGACGAGCTCCGCGAACAACTCCAAGGCCTCCGGAAGCGCTTCGACGCGCTCCGGGGGAGGCTTTGACATCGAGGGCAAGCGTCACCGCGTCGCCACCATCGAAGCCCAGGCCGCCGATCCTAACTTCTGGAACCAGAACCAGACCGCGAAGGTGCTCCTGCGCGAAAAGTCCGGGGCCGAAGCGCAGATCAAGCGCTTCGACGCGGAGCAGCAGGCCCTCGACGACGTCCAGGTGATGCTCGATCTCGCGGACGAGGCCGGCGGCAGCGACGCCGAGTCGCTGCGGGCCGAGTCCGCGCCCGCCCTCGCCAAGTCGGCCGACGTGGTGGGCAAGCTCGAGCTCGAGCAGATGCTCTCGGGGCCCCAGGACGGCGCCGCGGCGATCGTGACCATCAACGCCGGCCAGGGCGGCACCGAGAGCTGCGACTGGGCGGCGATGCTCCTGCGGATGCTGACCCGCTACTGCGAGCGGCGCGGCTGGGAGGTGGAGGTCACCGACTTCCAGCCCGGCGAGGAGGCGGGCGTGAAGAGCGCCGACTTCATCGCCCGCGGCGAGAACGCCTACGGGTATTTGAAGGCCGAGGCCGGCGTGCACCGCCTGGTGCGCATCAGCCCCTTCGACGCCGCCGCGCGGCGCCACACCTCGTTCGCCTCGGTGTTCGTGACCCCCGAGGTGGACGACGACATCGAGATCGAGGTCGCCGAGGCCGACATCCGCATTGACGTCTTCCGCGCCTCCGGGGCCGGCGGGCAGAAGGTCAACAAGACCTCGTCCGCGATCCGCATCACCCACTTCAAGAGCGGCATCGTGGTGAGCTGCCAGAACGAGCGCAGCCAGGGGCGCAACCGCGACATCGCCATGAAGATCTTGAAGTCGCGCCTTTACGAGCAGGAAGTGCGTAAGCGCGAGGCCGTGCGCGACGAGGTCGAGAGCTCAAAGAAGGAGATCGGCTTCGGCTCGCAGATCCGCAGCTACGTGCTCGCGCCCTATCGCCTGGTGAAGGACCACCGCACCGGCGTGGAGAAGGGGAACGTGGACGCGGTTCTCGACGGCGACATCGAGAGCTTCATCACCCCGTACCTCATGGGCGTGCGCAACCCGAACCGACCGCAGGACTGAGCCGGGCGCTCAGGCGACGCGGCTCTGGATCTCCGCGAGCCGCCAGGCCCCCGTCGCAGGATGGCGGTCGGCTTCCTCGGCTGGCACGACCCGTGGCAGCCAGACGGTAAAGCAGGTCCCACGCCCCAGCTCGCTCTCGACCTCGATGCGACCGCTGTGCGACTGGACGATGCCGTGGATGACCGCCAGGCCGAGGCCCGTCCCCTCTCCGACCCCCTTGGTCGTGAAGAACGGCTCGAACAGATGGCGCTTCGTCTCGGCGTTCATGCCGACGCCGCTGTCCCGGACCGCCAACGAGACTCCCTCGGCCTCGACCCGGGTCGTGACCTGGATACGACCGTCGCCGGAAATGGCCTGGCGCGCGTTCACCAGCAGGTTCACGAGCACCTGCGCGATCTGCTGGGGACGGCCGCGGAGGCGCGGCAACTCGCCGAGGTCGACCTCAAGGTGGCAGTGATCGAGCTGTCCGCGGACGATCCGGACCGCCGCCTCGACCTCTTGGTTGAGATCGTAGTCGCGCATCTCCTCGGGCTCGGCGCGGGCAAAGCGGCGCAGATCCGCCACGATCGCATTGACGCGGCGAATCCCGTCGACCGTGGCCGGCAGGACCTCATCGCGGTATTCGATGAGCATCTGCGACGGCGCCTCCAGCCGCCTCAGATCGGCGAGCAGCGAGCTGACGTTGCTGCCGACGTAGCTCATCGGATTGTTGATCTCGTGGGCGACGCCCGCGGCCAGCATCCCGAGGCCGGCGAGCTTCTCTTGCTGGATCAACGCCCGCTGCATCCGCATCAGATCCCGCAGGGCGCCCTCGAGCTTCTTCTGCTGTCGATCCGCGGCGTCGAGCATCTGGTTGATCGCCTGCGAAAGGCGGTCGGTCAGAACGAAGGCCGCGAGGACCGCGATCACGGTCGCGAGGACCGCCTCCGGCCGCACGCCGGAGAGCAGCGCGACCGGCCCCACGGTGGCGAGGACCACCAGAATCCGAGACCTGGACATCCATCCCGAGAAGCCGATGACGACCCCGTCGAGGATCACCAGCAGCCCGAAGGGGAGACTCCAGCCCGCGGCGAGCCCCAAGAGCATGAGCAACAACGCATGAACCATGAAACGTGAGTACCTCACCCAAGGTCGCGCGCGGCGCACGGTGCCGAGCAAGGAGACGCAGAGCTGAAACAGGATGGACACCACGACCAGCGCCGCCACCGTGCGCCAGTGGCCCCAGGCGTCCACCACCATCAAGGCGGTCAAGGCACCGATCCCCAGAACCCGCCAAGCCAGCGCCTTTCGGTCGAACATTCCCGAGTGATCTTCGAGGGCGGCGTGGGCGCCGCAGCCATGGGCCTCCATCACGCGTCCACCGCTTTCTGGGCGGCGACGTCCGTCAGCGGCACCTCCAGGGTCAGGCGCTGCTCGGCCCCCACCTCCGCCACGAAGTGGATCTTGCCTGCGTGGCGCTCGAGGAGCCCACCCACCAGCTGCAGCTCACTCCCCGCCAGCGCGCCCGTGAACTTCTCGATCAACCTGATCGCCTGCGTTGCGGAGAACGGCTCCCCGGAGCGCTGCAAGCGAATGAGCAGGCGAGACTCCCCCTGCAGCGCCTCGGTCGAGAGACCAGCCCTCGGCAGAACGAATGGCTGGTAGAGCGTCGCGAGCAGCTCCCGGTTCACGAGGAGCTGACGCAGGAGCGCGATGAGCTGGTCATCGTCCCAGGGCTTGGTGATGAAGCGACAGATCCCGCCCTCGTTGATGGAGCTGAGAATCGACCGGAGGTCGGCGTAGCCCGAGAGGATCAAGCGCAGCACCAGGGGCGCCCGCCGCTTCACCTCCGCCAGCAGCTCCGCGCCGTTCATCCCCGGCATCCGGAAGTCAGAGACGATGACGTCCGGCCCGAAGACCGCGAGCTTCTCGAGCGCCTCGGCGCCGCTGTGGGCGATCTCCACCTCGAAGTCTGCGCGCCGCAAGAGACGCCTGAGCGCGTTCGCCACCTCGACTTCGTCGTCGACCAGCAGGATCTTCGTCATGGGCGGCCTCGTTTCATCGTTCACACAACTTAAAGGCAAACTGGAGGCCAGCCCTCATTCGCCGCAACTACCTGGACTTGCTCAGCCCGCCCTTGGACTCAGCTGAACCATGGATCCTCCATGACCTACCCCTCGCAGGCGAGCAACCTCACGCTCGCGGCGCGCGCATCCCGACCACCACCCCCACGATGGCGATCAGCGCGCCGGTCAGCACCCGGGCGCTCAGCGGCTCCCCGAGGACCAGCGCGCCCAGCGCGAAGCCGGTGAGCGGCGTGAGCGGGCTTAGGATCGCCGCGGTGGCGACGGGCACGTGGCCCAGGGCCTCGGTGAGCAGGATCTGCGCGGCGAGCGAGGCGAGGCCGACGCCGAAGAGCACCGCGAGCCCCTCCGGGCTCGGCCAGTGAAAGTGGGTCGCCGCGACGGGCAGGCACAGGAAGGTGGTCGCGAGCGCGAACCAGAAGAAGATCGTCACCGACCCTTCGGTGCGGCGCAGCTCGCGGATGAAGGTGACGGCCGCGCCCTGGAGGACCGCGGAGAGGAGCCCGACGCCGGCGCCGAGGAGGTTGCCGCCCCGCAGCCCGGGGAGCGTGAGGGCCACGCCGGCCAGGGCCACGCCCATACCCACCCCAAAGTGCTTGCCGGGCTTCTCGCTGAGAAAGCGCGCGGCGAAGACGGTGGTGAAGACCGGCCCGAGGTAGTTGAAGAGCGCGGCCAGGCCCACTGGCAAGAGGGCGAGGGACCAGAAGTACGTGAGCACCGCGGTAGCGCCGATGAGGATCCTCACCGCGAGCAGGCCCGGCCGCTGGACCCGGGTGGTGTGCCGCTCTCGCAGGAAGAACGGCAGGCAGCCCAGCGCCCCGAGGGCCATGCGCCAGGTGACGATCTCCCAGGTCCCGAACCCCTCCCGCGCCGCGAGCCGCACGAGCATGGCCATCACGCCAAAGAGGATCGACGCGAGGGCGAGCACGGGGATCTGCGCGCGGCTGGGCATTGCGGGGACCCTTAGCATGCGCCCCCGCGCCCCGGCGCGCTGACCATTGCCTTGACCGACTTGAGCGCGGGCGCACACCGACTTGATCATTTGTTCTCCCGCTCTTAAAGAATCTGCCCATGCCCTCGGAGCTCGACTTCCTCCAGGTTCGCGGCGCCCGCGAACACAACTTGAAGAACGTCTCGCTCGACATCCCGAAGAAGCAGCTGGTGGTCTTCACCGGGGTCTCGGGATCGGGCAAGTCCTCGCTGGCCTTCGACACGCTCTACGCCGAGGGGCAGCGCCGCTACGTCGAGTCCCTCTCGGCCTACGCCCGCCAGTTCCTGGGCCAGATGGAGAAGCCCCACTTCGACAGCATTCGCGGCCTCTCGCCGGCGATCTCCATCGAGCAGAAGGCCCAGAGCAACAATCCGCGCTCGACGGTGGGGACGATCACCGAGGTCCACGACTACCTGCGCGTGCTTTACGCCCGCATCGGGATCCAGCACTGCCCGGTCTGCGGTAAGAAGGTTGGCAAGCAGACCGCCCAGCAGATCGTCGCGGAGATCGAGGCGCTGCCCAAGGGCGAGAAGGTGCTCCTACTCGCGCCGGTGGTCCGCGACCGCAAGGGCGAGCACCGCGAGATCCTGATCGACGCGCAGAAGCGTGGCTTCTCACGGGCGCGCATCGACGGGGTGGTGAAGGAGCTCGCGCAGGCGGCGAGCCTACACCTCGACAAGAAGGTGAAGCACGACATCGAGCTCGTCATCGACCGGCTGGTGATCAAGGAAGGGCTCGGGGGGCGGCTGGTGGATTCGGTCGAGACCGCGCTGCGCGAGGGCAAGGGGCTGCTCATCGTCGCCTCGGCCGAGCCCGACGCCGGGAAGGCCACCGGGAAGTCCGGGGACCGGCCGATGAGCGAGCACCTGGCCTGCATCCAAGACGGCCTCTCCTTCAACGAGCTCGCGCCGCAGATGTTCTCCTTCAACAACCCGCTCGGCATGTGCGGCGAGTGCCACGGGCTCGGCACGCGGGCCGAGATGGACCCGGACCTCGTGGTCCCCGACCCCACGCTGTCGATCCGCGAGGGGGCGGTGGAGCCCTGGGCGACGGGCGTGGCCCGCGGCGACGGCTGGACCGCGGAGCTCGTCAACGACCTCGCCCGCGCGGGGAAGATCGACCTCGACAAGCCCTGGAAGGACCTGCCCAGGGCCAAGCGCGATCTGCTGCTGTACGGCGACGGCGAGGTGGCGATCGAGTTTCGCTGGGACGAGGGGGGCGAGTCCCGCCGCTACCAGCGGCTCTGGGAGGGGCTGCTCCCGATGCTCCTGCGGCGCATGAAGCAGACCGGCAGCGAGGGGATGCGCAAGTGGTACCAGAAGTTCCTTTCGCAGAAGCCCTGCCAGACCTGCGACGGCACGCGCCTCAACGCGACGACGCGCGCGGTGAAGATCGCCGGCAAGGGGCTGGACGAGGTCTGCCGGCTGACGATCGACCAGGCCCGCGCGTTCGTGGATGGGCTCAGCCTCAAGCCCTCGGAGCGGAAGATCGCGGAGGAGATCCAGAAGGAGATCCGGGCGCGGCTCGGCTTCTTGCTCGACGTGGGGCTCTCCTACTTGACCCTCGACCGCGGGGGCCCGTCGCTGTCGGGCGGAGAGGCCCAGCGCATCCGGCTCGCCTCGCAGATCGGCAGCGAACTCACCGGGGTGATCTACATCCTCGACGAGCCCTCGATCGGCCTGCACCAGCGCGATAACCGAAAGCTGCTCTCGACGCTGCAGCGGCTGCGCGATCTCGGCAACTCGGTGATCGTCGTCGAGCACGACCGCGAGACCATGGAGGAGGCCGACTGGCTCGTGGACTTTGGCCCGGGCGCGGGCCACACCGGGGGCGAGGTGATCGTCAGCGACACCCCCGCGAACGTCGCCAAGCACCCGCGCTCGCTCACCGGCCAGTACCTCTCGGGCCGCCGGGAGATCGGTCTCCCCGCGCGGCGCCGCGCGCCGGGCAAGGCGAAGCTCCGCATCCGCGGGGCGCGCGAGAACAATCTGAAGAACGTGACCGTGGATGTGCCGCTCGGCCTGATGGTGGCGGTCACGGGAGTCTCCGGGGCGGGCAAGAGCACGCTCATCAACGAGATCCTGCGGCCGTCGCTCGCGCGCCACCTCATGGGGGCGCTCGCGCAGGCCGGCACCCACGACGGGATCGACGGGATCGAGCACCTCGACAAGATCATCGATATCGACCAGCAACCCATCGGCCGCACGCCGCGGTCCAACCCGGCGACGTACACCAAGGTGTTCGACCCGATCCGCAACCTGTTCGCGGGGACCCCCGAGGCGCGCGCCTTTGGCTACGAGGCGGGCCGCTTCAGCTTCAACGTGAAGGGCGGCCGCTGCGAGGCCTGCGGCGGCGACGGCGTGAAGCTCGTGGAGATGCACTTCCTCGCCGACGTCTACGTGACCTGCGAGGTCTGCAACGGCAAGCGCTTCAACGACGCGACCCTGCGCGTGCGCTACAAGGGGAAGAACATCGCCGAGGTGCTGGAGCTCTCGGTGAGCGAGGCCCTCGAGCTGTTCTCGGTTCACACCGACATCACCCGGATCCTGCGGACCCTCGACGACGTGGGGCTCGGCTATCTGAAGCTCGGCCAGCCGTCCCCGCAGCTCTCGGGCGGCGAGGCGCAGCGCATCAAGCTCTCGCGCGAGCTCGCCCGCACCGCCACGGGCCGCACGCTCTACATCCTCGACGAGCCCACCACCGGGCTGCACTTCGAGGACGTGAAGAAGCTCCTGGGCGTCCTCGATCGGCTCGTGGACGCGGGCAACAGCGTGATCGTCATCGAGCACAACCTGGATGTCGTCAAGTGCGCCGACTGGGTGATCGATCTCGGCCCCGAGGGCGGAGGCGCCGGGGGCACGATCGTCGCCGAGGGCAGCCCGGAGGACGTGGCGCGCGTCGAGGCGTCCCACACCGGGCGCTACCTGAAGCAGCTCTTGAAGGAGCGGCGCAGGGCCCTCGGGTAGAGGAGCGGGCGGCGGCGGCGCCTCAGGTGTCCTGGCGCTCGCCCCGCGGCGGGTCCGGCTGCCGGGGCGGAGGCGGCGGCTGCACGTACTGCGGCTGAGGCGGGTAGTCCTCGGGCTGCGGGGGCGGGGCGTAGCGCTGCGGCGGCGGCCGCTCGTAGTAGCGCTCCCGGGGCGGGGTGTAGCGCGGTCGCTCGAAGCCGTCGTTGCCCCAGGCGAAGCCCAGCCCCAGCTGGTAGAAGATCGCGTTCGTGGCGCCGAAGCGGTCGTAGAGCGGCGCGTTCGGCAGATCGAAGTTGGCGCCCACCGGCGTGAGGATCGTGACCTCGGGCTGGATGCGCAGCCAGGGGCTGAGCTTGAGGGACACCCCGAACACGCCGCCGATGAGCAGCGCCGTCTGCGAGACTCCCGCGGTGCCGTTGCTGCCGTAGGACACCGAGAGCGGCACCAGCTCGGGCCCGAGCACGATCTCGTGCATGCGATGCGGGCCAAAGCGGATGCCGAAGAGCAGCGGCACCTTGAGATAGAATTCCCAGACGTCGACGTTGTTCCCGCCGCCGACGCAGCCCGGACAGTCGAGGAAGGAGTACCCGGTCACGCCCGCCGCGGGCGCCAGCGCGAGATCGAAGCCCGCGGAGCGCACGAGCGAGATGGTGCTGTTCACCTCGCCGCCCAGCGAGCTCAGCTTCATCCCCAGGTCGAGCCCCTCCACGATGCCGTAGCGCCAGGCGAGCTCAAACTGCGGGGCGAAGGCGGCGCGGGTGAGGTTGTCCCCGAACGCGTTCGGGACCGAGGCCCCCACCGCGCCGCCCATCAGGCTGAACTGGCTCGTCCCGGGGTCGATGGCGCGGGCGGTCTTCATGGTCGAGAAGCTCGCGCAGGCACAGAAGCTCCCGGCGAGAACACTGGCGAGGGCAGCTCTCACGGTGGTCTCCTCCTCACACACGATTTCCGTTCCAGACGAACGAAGGCTCGCCCGCATTCAAGCAAGCCGCGGCAAAATTGGCAAAGATCCAGCCAGTCCGCGGCCTTGGAGAGCGCGAGGGGTGTTCACCAGCGGCCCCGGTTACGCCGGGAAACGACCCTAGAAACCACTTGTGAGCCGCGTCACGAGCTCGACCGCGAGATCGCGCAGCAGGCGCCGCAAGGCCTCGCGCCGGTACGCCTCCAGCGTGGCAAGATCGTCGGACGGCAGGTAGGGCTCGCTGAGCGACACGTTGTCGGCCTGCCATAGGAGCTCGTCCCCGCGCATGAGCTTGGCGCTGACCGCCAGCGTGACGTTGTACAGCCCGGGCGCGTAGCCGACGCCGTTGCCCGCGTCCGAGAGCACGACCTTGGGGGCCACCGGCCCCACGCCCACTCCGCTGACGGTGGCGAGGAGCGTCGCCCGATCGCCGCCTTCCCCCGCGTAGCCCAGCTCGACCAGGCGCTTGCGGATGGAATCCGTGAGGAGCCCCTCGACGTTGGCCTCGGTGGTCGCGTTCTTGAGCACCGGAACGTCGACGACCTTCACCCCGCCGGGCAGACCACGGCCGCTCGCGCTGAAGGTGTACCCGCACGCGGCGAGCCCGAGCCCAAGTCCGAGCCCAATGACGACCGCGCCGGAGAACCAGCCCCTCAAGCGCTCACCCGACGACAAAGTTCACGAGCCGCTTGGGCACGAAGATGGTCTTGCGCAGGGTCTTGCCCTCGAGGTGGCTCAGCACCTTGGCGTCGGCCTTCGCCGCGGCGACCACCTCGGCCTCACCCGCGGAGGCAGACACCTCCACCTCGGCCCGCAGCTTTCCGTTCACCTGCACCGCGTAGACCAGGGACTCAGCGACCACCAGCGCGGGATCGAACTTCAGCCACGCGGATTCGGGCAGCGTTCGCTCGTGGCCCAGCAGCGACCAGAGCTCCTCGGCGAGGTGCGGCGCGAAGGGCGAGAGGCAGGTGGCCTGCACCTCGAAGGCCTCGCGCAGGGCGGCGCGCTCCGAATCATCGACGACGGGCAACGGCTTGTCCTCGGGCCCCATCGCGGCGGAGAGTCCGTTGAGCTGCTCCATCAACGCGGCGATGGCGGTGTTGAAGTGCACCCGCTCGATGTCGTCGGTGACGCGCTTGAGCGTCCGGTGGCTGAGCTGGCGCAGACTCCGGGCGCGGGGGGTGCCTTCGCCGGGAAGACTCTCGTTGGGCTTCGCGGCGACGATCTCCCCGTGGAAGCGGCCGAAGAAGCGCCAGATGCGGGTGAGGAAGCGAAAGAGGCCATCCACCTGCGAGTCGCTCCAGGCGAAGTCGTGGTCCACCGGCCCCGCGAACAGGACGAAGAGGCGCAGCGCGTCGGCGCCGTACCGATCGAGGTAGGGACCCGGCGAGACCACGTTGCCCGCGGACTTGGACATCTTCTCGCCGTCGTTGCCGAGGACGATGCCCTGGGTGATGAGCCGGCGCGCGGGCTCCTTGACGTCGCATAGGCCGAGCTCGTTCATCACCCGGGTCCAGAAACGAAAGTACAAAAGATGCAGGACGGCATGCTCCGGGCCGCCGATGTAGGTGTCGACCGGCAGCCAGCGCTTGGCGACGGCCGCGCCGAACGGCTCACGGTCGTTGTGGGGATCGAGGAAGCGGGCGAAGTACCAGCTCGAGTCCACGAAGGTGTCCATGGTGTCCGACTCGCGGCGGGCGGGCTTGCCGCAGCTCGGACAGGAAACCTCGATGAAGTCCTTGAGCTTCGCCAGCGGGGGAGCGCCCTGACCGGTGAGCTCGACGTTCTCGGGGAGGACGAGGGGGAGCTGGCTGTCTGGGACCGGGATGACCTTGGGGTCCTCGGCGGTGCCCTCGTGCGGGCAATAGACGACGGGGATCGGGGTGCCCCAGTAGCGCTGGCGCGAGAAGCCCCAGTCGCGAATCTGGTAGGTGACGCGGGCCTTGCCGAAGCCCTTCGCTTCGGCCTCGGCGATGAGCCGCTGGCGGACCTCGGCCGCAGGGAGGCCCGAGGCCGGCCCGCCGGTCTCGCCCACGCCGTAGGAGGTGAAGGCCTCCTCGAGCTCGCGGTCAGCGCCCTTCGCGCCTGGGGCCGGCCGCACGACGACCTTGATCGGCAGCGCGTACTTCTTGGCGAACGCGAAATCGCGCGCGTCGTGGGCGGGGACGCTCATCACCGCGCCGGTGCCGTAGTCGGCGAGCACGAAGTTCGCGACCCAGATCGGGACCTGCTCACCGGTGAAGGGGTTCGTGGCGAAGGCCCCCGTGTCGACCCCTTCCTTCTCGGCGGTGGTCGACGTGCGGGCGACGCGATCGCTGCGCAGCATCTTCTCGGCGAAGGCGGCCACCGCCGCCTTCTGCCGCGCGCTGACGAGCTGCTCGGTCAGCGGGTGCTCCGGGGCGATCACCAGGTACGTGCAGCCGTAGATGGTGTCGACTCGGGTGGTGAAGACCCGCACGGGGAAGGCGCGACCGACGACCGGGAAGGCGATCTCGGCCCCCACGCTGCGGCCGATCCAGTTGCGTTGCATGGACGTGATGCGCTCCGGCCAGGCGGTGAGCTCGGAGAGCCCCGCGAGGAGGTCGTCGGCATAGCGGGTGATGCGGAAGGCCCACTCGCCGATGCGCTTCTGGGTGACGCCCGAGTGGCCGCGCCAGCAGACGCCGGCGTCGACCTGCTCGTTGGCGAGGACCGTCGCGCAGGTGGGGCACCAGTTGACGAGCCCCCTGCGGCGGTAGACGAGATCGCGCTCGAGCATGCGCAGGAAGAACCACTGGTTCCAGCGGTAGTAGCCCGGATCGGAGGTGGTGAGCTCCCGGCTCCAGTCGAAGGAGAAGCCCATGCGCACCATCTCGGCCCGGAAGGACTCGGTGTTCCTGGCGGTGCGGATGCGGGGGTGGATGCCGTCCTTGATCGCCGCGTTCTCGGCGGGGAGGCCGAGCGAGTCGTAGCCCATGGGGTGCAGGACCGCGCGCCCCTGCATGCGTGACACCCGCGCCAGGACGTCGCCGATGCTGTAGACGCGGGCATGGCCCATGTGGAGCGCCCCCGACGGATACGGGAACATCTCGAGGATGTAGTCTTTGGGGCGGTCGGGATGCAGATCGGCGGAGAAGACCCGGCGCTCGGCCCAGGTGCGCTGCCAGCGGGCTTCGACTTCGACCGGGTCATAACGTTCGGCGGGCGTTCGCATGCGGCGGGCAACATAGCACGCCGGCAAACCCAGGCTGGCTTGGGTTTTGGTGAACGGGGCAAGGTGTGGTGAATTGGATCGTGATGACGACGCGCTGGACATCGGGTGGGTCACTGGCAGGCGGCCTCGCCCTGGTCGCGGCCCTGGCGGGCTGCGGCTCCGCGGCTTCGATGAACGCGGCCTCTCTCTCGGGAGTGGGCGGGAGCTCGGGCCAGAGCAGCTCGACGAGCGGCGGAGGCGCCGGGCTCAACGGCAGCACCGGCACGACCACGACCAGCGGGAGCAGCAACGGCTCGGGGTCGTTGGGCGGCAGCTCGAGCGGCGGCAGCAGCGGGCGGGGCTCGGGGACCACCCTCACCCCATCTTCGGCGACCGTCTCCGGATCCCTCGCGTTCGAGCCTGCGTTCGAGGGCGAGTTCTACGGCCTGCTGCCCGACGGCGGCGCCGATCTCACCAACGTGGATTGCCGCATCGCGGACGGCTTCGACCTCTGGCAGGCGTGCGGCGTCAACCAGGCCGCCCCCCTCGCCCCCGACGGGGGCGCAACGGCGAGCCGCGAGATCCTGGACATCTACGTGACGAGCCTCGACAACAGCTCGCTCACCACCGGCGACGCGCCGATCACGCCGACGTGGGGCAGCGACGGCGGGGTCTACGCCACGATCGAGCTGACCACGCTCCTGAACGGCAACCGCGGGGTGCTCACCGCGATCGACGGCGACGTCAGCTACGAGATCTCACCCGACGGGATGTCCGGCGCCTTCAACGCCGACTTCCCCTTGCCCGACGGGGGCACCGCGACGCTCTCGGGGGCCTTCGGCGCGACCTACTGCAACTCGCTCGCGGGCTACTGAAGCAAAGGCGGTCGCCGACCTCGCGACAAGCCTTGTCACGCGCGCGGGCATCCCTTAAGTCCCGCTCATGCTCGCGAGCTACCAGGTCGCCGTTCGCCCCCGGAAGCATCTCTACGACGTCGTGCTCGAGCTCGACGGGCTCGACGGCGCCCCCCTGGAGCTCTGGATGGCCTCCTGGACCCCGGGGAGCTACCTGATCCGGGAATATGCCCGCCACGTGCAGGAGATCCGCGCCGAGAGCGAGCACGGCGCCGCGCTGCCGCTCACGCGGGTGAGCGAGGATGCGTGGCGACTCGAGCCCGGCGGCCATTCGCTCGTGCGGGTGCGCTACGCGGTCTACGCCTTCGACCTCACGGTGCGCACGAGCCACCTCGACGAGACCCACGCCTACCTGAACGGCGCCGCGCTCTTCCTCACCTGCGACGCACTCGCCGAACGGCCCACGACCGTGCGGCTGGACCTCCCAGCGGACTGGCGCGTCTCGACGGCCCTGCACCTCGAGCGCGAAGGCACCTACCGCGCCGCGACCTTCGACGAGCTCTGCGACTGCCCGATCCATGCCAGCCCTACCGATCGACAGACCGAGTTCGAGGTCTCGGGGATCCCGCATCGGCTCGTCGTGTGGGGCCGCGGCAACGAGGAGCTCGAGGGGCTGACCCAAGACGTGAAGGCGATCGTCCAGCAGACCGAGCGGCTGTTCGGAGGGCTGCCTTACGAGCGCTACCTGTTCCTGACGCTGCTGACCGACCGCGGCCGCGGCGGGCTCGAGCACCGCGAATCGGCGACCCTGCTCTCGCCCCGCTTCGGCTTCCGTCCCGACAAGTCGCGCCAGGAGTTCCTGTTCCTCGTGGCCCACGAGCTGTTCCATGCCTGGGTGGTGAAGCGGCTCCGCCCCGCGAACCTGCTCCCCTATCGGCTCCGAATCGAGAACCACACTCGCCTACTGTGGTTCTTCGAGGGCTTCACGTCGTACTACGAGACGCTGATCGCGGCGCGGGCGGGCCTCATCACCCCCGCGCGGCTGCTCGAAGTCTGGGGGGAGCGCATGACCCAGCTGGCCCGCACCCCGGGCCGCAAGGTGCAGAGCCTCGAGGAGGCCAGTCTCACCGCCTGGGTGAAGTACTACCGCCCCGACGAGAACAGCTCGAACAGCGCGGTCTCCTACTATCTCAAAGGCTCGCTCGTGGCGCTGGCGCTGGAGGGAGAGCTGCGCGCCCGAGGGAGGTCGGTCGACGAGGTGCTGCGCCTCCTTTGGACCGCGCACGGGGTGCCCGAGACCGGCCTGGGGGAGGACGCGGTTCTCGCCGCTTGCGAACAGGTGGCCGGAGAGCCGTTGCCGGCGATCGCGGCGGCGGTCACAGGCACCGCCGACCCGGACTATGCGGCGCTCGCGTCGCTGGGGCTGCGCGCTCGGTTTCGAGCCCGCGACGCCCAGAGCGACAAGGGGGGCACGCGCGCCCGCGCCGAGCGCGAGCCTTCGTCGTACCTGGGACTCGGCTTCAAGCCGGATCGCCTCACCCTGCAGACGGTGCTCTCGGATGGTCCGGCGGAGAGGGCCGGGCTCTCCCCCGAGGACGAGCTGATCGCCGCGGACGGCTACCGCCTCAGCCCGGAGAGCGTGGGCCTGCGACTCGAGCAACTGCCGCCCAAGACCAGCGTCCGGCTCGCGTATTTTCGACGCGACGAGCTACGCCAGACGGTGCTCACCACCGAGGAGCGCCCGCTCGACACGTGCTGGATCGAGCGCGTGGAGACCCCCAGCGAGCCCCAGCAGGCGGCCTTCCTGGCGTGGGCGGGCGGGGCGCTCCCGTAGCGAGGCCGTCGACGGAGCGACCGGCCGCGCCTACCTCGCCCCTGGCACACCCGTGACCTAATAGATCAGGTCGCACTTGAGGCCGCAGCCGGCGTCGTAGCCGCCGCCGGCATCCTCCGAGCCACAGACTGCGCCGGCGTCCGCGGCGTCATTGGGATCGAGTCGGTCGTCGATGAAGCCCTGGATCAGCGAGACGCCTGGCACGAGGCCGGCCCCAGCGGTGAGGGTGATGGTCTCGACGAGGAGCGCCGTGCAGTTGCAACCGCTCACGAGGGCGCTGGTCGACGTGACCTCGCTGAAGGTCGTCCCCGACACGGAGGCGATCACCGCGGGGGCGTTCTGCAGCTGCCAGACGAGCGCGCCAGCATCCAGGAGGCTCAACGCGGCATAGAACTGCACCGTGGCTGGGTAGGCGAGCGCCCCCCCATCGACCAGGCAGGTGGTCCCGCCGCCGTCGCCATCCCCCGGCACCATCTGTCCCGTGAAGGCAAAGCTCCCGAGGAACTGTCCCGGCAACACCGGCGCCGGGGTGGGACACCCCACGCCGACGATCACACCGAGCGCGAGAGGCCAGGTCTTCATCGGGGAGGCTTGCCCAGCGACAGGCGGCGCAGCGCGAGATGCTCGTCCGAGAAGGCCCAGTCGACGAGCGCCTTGCCCTGGGGCAGCTCCCAGGGTCGCCCGCGCGCGACCTCGGGTGGCTGGAGAAAGTCGATCACCGACAGGGCGGAGCGGAGATCGCCGGAGACGAGGAGCGCGAGCTGGCTGGCCTTGGCGTGGGCCTGCGCCGCATAGCGGTGCGGGTCAAAGCTCTGCAGCTCGCGCGCGATGCGCGGCCCTTGTTCGAGCAGCCCCTGGCGCACCGCCTCCGGGGTGCTGCGTCCGAGCGCCGCGAGGAAGGCTTGCAGACGCGCGCGTTCGCTGTCGGGGACCGGGGCCTCGTCCGACAGGAACAGCGCCAGCAGCGAGACGAGCGTCGACAGGTCGCGCGCCGAGAACTTGGCCACCAGGGTAAACCCGAGCTCGACGAGCGCAAGGCGCTGACAGAGCAGCCACTGGAAGCCCCCCGGCGCGAGCTGCTGAATCACCGGCGCGCCCACGATCAGGGTCGGCGGATGGGTATTCTCGGTGACCATGCCGTTGAAGAGGGGCGCGAGATACACATCGACCGGCCGCGCGCCAAGCGACTCCCGTGCGCGATCGATCCACTGCCCGAGCTCGGGCGCCAGCCCCGGACCGACCCGATCGATGTCTCCGACGCCGAAGCGCTCGAGCTGCGACGGGAAGAGGGGCTCGAGGTAGGGGGCCAGGGTGCGCAGCGCGAGGTCGATGCCCCCTTCCCCGCCGCCGAGCAACCACGCCTCCGGCGGGAGCGGGGTCAGCGTGGGCGCCGCGCCGGCAGGCTGATTCTCCAACGAGGCCAGGAGGCCCTGCACGGTCTGCGCGAGCTCGGGCTGGTCGAGGTCCCCGGCGGTGGCCTGCAACGTACGCAGGAGCACGAGGTCCAGGACCGGATCGCGGCGAACCAGATCCAGATAGACGTCGAGCGCTTGCGCCATTTGGGTCGGCTCGCCCGAGCGCCGCCACAGGTCGGCGAGCAGCCTGCGATCCTCGGGTCGGGCGGGCGTGAGGTCTGCGGCGCGTTCGAGCAGGACCCGGCTGCGCACGAGCTCGCCATCGAGCTCCAGGATGCGGCGCGCGAGGGCGCGCATGCGCGTGGCGGCCTCAAGGGGCCGCTGCTCGGCGATGCGGTTGATCATCTCCTCCTCGAGCTCGGTTTCCTCCCCAAAGCGCCCACTGGCCTTCGCCAGCTGTGCCTGGCGCGAGAGGACTTCGAGATCCTGGGGGGCGCGCACGCGGGCGTAGCCGAGGAGGCGACGGGCCTCATCCCCGCGGCCCTGGTCCTCCAGCGCCGAGGCCAGCGGCACGTAGAGCTCGTCGAGCCAGGCGGGGAGCTTCTCGGTCGGCGTGCCCGCCGGGTAGCGCAGGAGCACAGGCTCGGCCAGCTCTAGCAGGCGCCGGCGATTGCCGAGGCTCGCGGCGATCTCCAGCAGGCGCCGCAGCGCGGTCTCCTTCTCGGGCGCCAGCGCGAGCGCGCGCTCAAAGAATCCCGCGGCGCGCTCCATGTCGGCGAGCTTGTCGAGCGTGAGCTCGCCCGCGGCGGTCAACGGACCCGCCGCCTCGGCCCCCTCGATCAGCGTTCCGATGCGCTCCAGAACGCGCACCGCGTCGGCCCAGCGCGCGGAGTTCTGATAGAGGGCCCCCAGGCGCTCGAGCGGGCGGCGATCGGTGGGCAGAAGCTCGGCGGCCTTCTCCAGTGCCCGGGCTGCGCCGTCGAAGTGCAAGAGCCGCTTCTCGAGCTCTGCGATGCGAAGGTGAACTTCCGCGTGCTGCTCGGCGAACTCGACCGAGTCGAGCTGGGCGGCCAGGCCCCGAAGAGCCCCCACGGCGACGTCGTACTTTCCGAGCTCTCCGGCGAGCTCGATGAGCGACTCCCGCGCCGGCAAGAAGGACGGGTTGGCCTCGATGGCGCGCTGGTATTGCTCGATCGCCAGCGCCTGGTCGCCGCCGCGCGCCGCAATCGCCCCCAGCCGGTACAGGAGGAAGAACTCCCCCAGGTGACCACCGCCCGCCAGGGCGCGGCGATAGTGCTCGGCCGCTCGTTCGTCCTGCCCCAGCGCAAAGAGCGCCTCGGCGTAGCCTTCGGACGTCGAGGCGCGTGGCAAGATCTCGAGGCTCCGCTGGTAGGCCTCCGCCGCGCCCGAGGGATTGTGCAGCTGCGTCCTCAGGAGCTCAGCCTGATCCGCGAGGGCCGCGGCGCGCACCACGTCGTCGGTCGCGCCGCGGGCGCGCTCGCGCAAGGTCTCAGCCAGATCCTGGTAGCGCCCCTCCGCCTCGAGGTAGGTCCTGAGGCGGGCGAAGCCCTCGTCGCTGTCGGGATCGAGGCGCACCGCCTCGCGCAGCGCGGCCTCGGTCCCGGAGAGATCGCCCGCCTGTTCACGCAGGGCCGCGAGGTCTCGAAGCGCCCGGGCCTTGCGGACGGGCTCGACCTCATGCGCGACCCAGGCCGTGAGCGCTTCCAGCGCGGTCCCCGGCTCTGCACCATCGCGGGAGAGAGTCTCCAGCGCGGCGACGGCCTCGGCATCGCCTGGCCGCAACGACAGCCATTCCTCGAGGTACCCCAGCGCCCGCAGCCGCTCGGTCCGCTGCACCGCCGCCTGCGCCGCGACCTTCCCCAGGGCCCGGGGGGCCCCCGGGTTCGTGGAGAGCCCCGCCTCCGCGAGCTCCAGCGCTGTCCGGGGGTCGCCCAAGGCCAGCTCTAGCCGACTCAGCGTGGCATGAAAGCTCTCCGCCAGCGCAGGAGCAGCCCGGGTGGACGCGGCCAGCCCGAGGCGAAGATGTTCGCGCGCAGCGGTGAGATCGCCCATGCGCTGCTCGAGCTCTCCAAGCTGGAGAGAGAGCCGCGCCAGTTCGTCGTCGTCCGTCGAGGCGGAGAGCTGTTCGGCGAGCACCTGCATCAGCTCACGTTCGTCCCCGCGGGCATCGACCAGCGTGCGCAGCATGGCGAGGGCTTCGGAATCCCGCGGCGCCAGGGTGAGAATCTCGCGGCAGAGCCGCTCCACCTCGGGTGAGTCTCCGAGGTCCCGCGCGACCTGGGCGCGCGCCCGGGCCAGCTCCAGGCGGCCAGCGGCATCGAGCTCGGCCGCCGCCGCATACGCGCTCATCAGGTCGCCGAGCTCACGCCAGGCCTTGCGCTCGCGCAGCAGGGCGGCCAGGAACCCGAAGATCCGCGAGTTGCCGGGCTCGGCGCGCGCCAGCGTCGCCAGGAGGTCGCCCGCCTGCGCGCCCCGCCCGAGCGCCTGCAGGAGCTCCGCACGACGCAACGAGCGCTCCAGTGACTCCCCTCGACCTGAATCGGCCAGGCGTCCCAGCGCCTGGAGCTCGACCTCTGGGTCTCCAACCGCGGCGCCCGCGTCCGCGAGGGCCTCGAGGACTCCCACATCCTCGACGGTGCTCGCCTCGGTGACCGCGCGCAGGTACGGCAGCGCGTCCGCGGGTCGGGCCAGATCGCGGGCCAGCATCAACCCCAGCTTCCGTTCGCGTTCCGTGCGCCGCTCGCCGGGCTCACGCCGAGTCACTTCGACTGCCAGCGCCGCTGCCGCCTCGGCGGTCCGGCCCGCGCGGTCGTAGGCCTCCGCCAGCAAGGTGAACCACCGCACGTCACCTGATTCGGCCGCCGCGCGGCGGTACAGCTCCAGCGCGCCATCGATGTCGTCGAGCTTGCTCTCCTTGATTTGAGCCGCGCGCTCGAACAACTGGGCACGGGCCGCGGCCCCTTCGATGGCCTCCGCCTTGGCCACGAGGAGCGCGGCGATCTCGGCGTGGCGTTCCCCCGCGATCGCCGCGGCGAGGGTGCGTTCGAGCGCCGCCACGGAGCCAGGGCCGCCGGGCCCCGCGAGGAGGACCTCCTGCCAGGCGACGGCCGCGGCGTCCGGGGAGACCTGCTCGGAGAGCTCGGCGCGCTTGAACAGGAGCGCGGCCCGCGCATCGGGGGTTGACAGGTCGGCCAAACGCGTCAGCGCCTCGACCCGCAGATCGTCCGGCACCCCCTCGGACACCAGAACACGCAGCGCGCCCACGTCGCCCCCGGCCTCCTTGAGCGCGCGGGCGTAGAGCGCGCGCGCTTCCGCCTGGTGGCCGAGCTTCTCCCCTCTGAGCTCCGCCGCCCGACAGGCCCACTCCGCGCGCTCCGCCGACGTGGGCGTCGGCAGAAGCTCCGAGTCGAGGAGGATCTCGAGGCGCTCTGTGAGCCGTTGCGGATCGCCAGTCTGTTCGAGCGCCACCAGCAGCCGCTCGACGAGCCCGATGCTGTGCGGGCTCCCCTCCTGATCGAAGGCCTCGCTGAGCACATCCGCCGCCCCGGGATCCTCGGGGAGCGTGATCTCGATCAGCGACCGCAGCGCCGTGGCGCGCTCGGCCCTGGTCGCCTTGGCCAGCGCGAGCCGCCGCACCCGCACCTGCTCCGGGTGGTCACCCAGCGCCCCCGCCAAGCGATCGCGGAGCTCGATCAGGGTCCGGCTCTCCCACACGACGGCCGGAAGCGCCGCAGCCGCGGCCACCACCTCCGACGCCTCGGGGTAGGCCCGGTGCTCAAGCAGAGCCTTGAGGGTCCGCGACAGGGCCTCGGTCACCACCGAGTCGGTGAGCGCTCCCTCGCGCAGGATGCCCGCGAGCGGGCTGACCCACTCCGCCGCGGCGTGGCCCTGGGCCACGGCCACCTCGATGCGCCCCACAAGGGCCAGGATGTCCGACGGCGCCTGAGCCAAGGCCTGCCCGAACAGCTCGGCGGCAGCGGCGAGGTGACCCTCGCCCAGCAGAATCTCACCGGCGGAGCGAAGCAAGGTACCTGCCTCGGCGGGAACGGCCGCCGCTCGACGCTGCAGGAGCTGCGCCCAGCCCCTCGCCTCCGCGACGGCACCGCGAGCGACCAATCGCGCAAAGGTCTCGGCGTTCCCCGGATCGACGTCGAACGCCGCCCGCAGATCCCGGAGCTCTCCCTCGAGATCGGCGACGCCTAGGCGAGCGCGCGAAGCCTCGAGGAGCCAGCTCGCCGCGGCATGGCTCGCCGACGCGAAACGCTCCAGGAACTCGGCGAGTGCCCGCTCGTCCCCCTGGCGGCGCAGCCATTCCGCGCGTCGTTCGAGCACGCTGAAGGGCGGCAGCTCTTCGCGCGCACAGAGCTCGGCGTCGATCGCCTGGGCTTCGACTAGCAGCCCGTCTTCCTGCAGCGCATCGGCCAGAGCCAGCAGCCTACCCGGCCGCCGCTCGCGCTCGACCGCCTCGCGGAGCAGGCCCAAGCCCATTCGGGCGTCGCCGAGCGCCCGGAGCTCGACGGCCGCGCGTTCGAGGAGCGACGCCCCGCGTTCGGGATCATCGCTCTCGCGCCCCTGCGCGGCCACGAGCTCCGCCACCTCCCGGCGGCGGCCCTCCTTCTGGAGCATCTCGATCAGCGTGTCCAGGCCCGATGCGGGAGCGACCCCTTCGACGAGGGAGCGACGAAGCGTCCGCTCGGTCAGCTCCGGAGCCTGCAGAGGCCCCCGGTACAGCTCGGCGAGCTCTCCGTAGACGGCCCGGCGATCGCTCGCCGTGGCCTGGCCAAGCCCAAGCTCCAGGACCTCCGCGAGGGCTGCCGCGTCTCCCACGAGCCGCGCGAGCGCCTCCGCCCGTTCGAGCGCCAGCGCGCTGCCGCGGCGGGCCGCTACCAGAAACGTCTTCAGAGCCGCGGGCGTCTCGCCGGCCTGGACCCGCAGCTCGGCGAGCCTGAGCAGAGGCACGGCAATCTCCCGATCGCTCGCGAGCTGCTCGACGAGGGCCTCGAGCGCCCGTTGCTCGGTGGCGACATCGTCGGCGCTCCGGGCCGCCTCGGCCACGGCTTCCCACGCCCGCCGCGCTTGGCCGTGCGTTCGGTGGGTCTCGGCCACCGCGTCCTCCTCGAGCAGCCGCACCAACCCTTGCGTATCGCCGGCGGCTTGAAGCGCTTCGCGCAGCAGCGCGCGAAGCTCGTCACTGGGCGCGATCCCCATCGCACGGCGCAGGTCCTGCGCCGCCACGAGGGGATCGTCGTCCAAGCTGGCGCGCGCCGTGGCGATGAGCAGCCGCGTCGCGCGCGTGCGCTCGCGAAGGCCGCCAATCAGGCGCTCGAGCTCTTCCCTCGGCAGCCGCCGACCGCCCCGCCCGAGCAGTGAGATCAGCTGGTCCAGCGCCGCGGCCGAGAAGGGCGGCTCGGCGAGGGCGGCCAGCAAGACCTCGAGCGCCTCCGGGTCGCGATTCAAGTCACTCAGCAGCTCGGCCCGAACGAGGCTCAGCTCATCGCGCTCCTCCGCGGCGACCTCGGTCCTCTCGAGCCCTCGTTCGATCCAGCCGAGCGCCTCGAGCGTCGCGCCGGCCTGATAGAGAAGCTTCGCGCCCAGGAGGACCCCTCGGGTGGAGAGCTCGCCGCGGCCGGCCCACTCCCGCAGCAAGCGCAGCCCGACGTCGATCCGGCCAAGTTCGATCGCGGCTCGCTCGCTGAGCGCGACGGCGGCCTCCGCCTGATCGACCTGGGGCAAGAGCGGTAGCCCCTCCACGAGGAGCTCCAGGGCGCGACCGATGCTCTCGGCCTCTCCCTTCTGGATCAGGAGCTCCGCGAGCTCCGCGCGGGCCTGCGCATGCCCCGGCTCGAACGCCAGCACGCGTCGGAAGGCCGCCTCTGCGCGGGACGTCTTCCCGAGCTGATCTCGCGCCACCTGGGCGAGCTCAAAGGCCAGGGCCGCCGCCACCCGCGGCTCGGCGGTCCGGACCTGAATCAGCCGTTCGAGCGCATCCGCCACCCCCTCGGGATCTCCGAGGGCCACCGAGGCTTCCCGCAGGTGCTCCAGGACCGCGATGCCTTGGTTGCCAGCCAGCAGCGACTGCGTGAGGGCGGTCCGCTCGGCGTCGCGATCCCCGGCCTGCTTGAACAGGTCGGCGCGGCGAAAGTGGATCTCGCTCCGGCGCGCGGGCGCCACCAGCGCCACCGCCGCGTCGAGCGCGACACGTTCGTCGGCGCCGTCGCCGAGCTCGGCGCGCAGCCCCGCCAGGCGAAGCCAGGTCTCCCCAGCCAGCTCCTTCGGGAGGCCCAGGGCGAGGGCGCTCGTGAGGTCGGCCGCGGCCCCGAGGACCTCGCCCGAGCGCTGGCGGAGGGTCGCGGCCGCGCCGAGCGCCTCGGCCGCCTCCACCC
>VFSW01003326.1_pt1 | contig 24138 bp, 24 predicted proteins | sample 5358111 | NCBI WGS metagenome assembly VFSW01 (sample SAMN11554181, study PRJNA540505) | mine drainage metagenome | isolation source: sediment from site ElyBrook_90M | place: USA: Ely Copper Mine, Vershire, VT | collected 2017
CGCCTGGGGCCAACCCTACGGGCAATCCAGGTGGCGCAGGCGCGCCCGGGTTGGTGATCATTGAATATTAAGAGGACTTTTCGGGGTCGGTGCATATCGATCATTTATGGAGGTGATTCATGAGCGCTTCATTGGCAGCAGCGGCCAGAGTATGGCAGGTTTCATCGGCTCGTCTCATTGAGATCGAGGGGTTCATTCCGACACCCCGGGGAATGCTTTTATTGCCGCCGCAGCCTCTGATGTGGCCGGAGAAGGACCCTGGCGATACACTCGATTACGCGTTTGAGATTGCCCCGGCGTTGACCGGAAATTCTGGTGACTCGATTGCATCGCTCAGCGTGTCGATCAGTCCCAATAACCCGGGTGACTTGGCGTTGGTTTCAGCATCGGCGGATGGTACCAGAGCAGTGTTATGGTTATCCGGCGGCCAACCTAATACTAATTATACCGTAACAATCAATATGGCTACGGCCTGTGGCCGGGTGTTAGCGCGTAGCATTGCACTGCCGGTGGTACCACTCGCCTCAGTTCCAGCGCCGTTAAACGCTATTACCACGCCGAATGGTGCACCGATTACCGCACCATCGGGCCTGCCATTGACTACATCCTGAGAGGTTGGCATGCCGACAATTGCACAATTAACGCCGGCAAGTTCGGTATCCGATAGTGACGAGCTCGCCATTTATCAGAATGGGCAAACGCTCGCCGCCACCCGAGCTCAGATTTTGGCGGGAATCCAGACGTCGCTTACATTGCCGGCGGGAACAGTATTAGGCGGTGTGGGGCCGGGCGTTGCCGCGCCGGTGCCTATTTCCATTGGCGCAAACTTGGAATTGGCAGGAACCACGCTGTCCGCGAGTGCCGCACCGTTCGAAATCGCGGCCTTGCCGTTAGGTTCCACGCCTGCACCCGCTGATATGGTTCCGATGGGCCAAGCAGGGGGCAATGTCGGTATCCCATATAGCGCGCTGATGCAGGCGGTTGGTGGCGTGGCCAGTGTGCCCGCCGGTGCCATGGTGGCCACGGCGACCGGGGCATCGGCGGCGCGCAGCGTTGCAGCGTTAGTAGCAAATTCCGTTTCAATTGAGGATTTTGGCGGTATTGGCGATGGTGTGACGAACGACGCGACGGCGCTGATCGCGGCCTTGGCTACGGGTAATCCCGTTCGTTTCGGACCAAAAATTTACCGAATTGACGGGGAATGCGATATCGTTGGTGCTAATGCAACGCTAATCGGCGTTTCTGGCGCAACGGTTCTCTCGCGCGGCGCGCAGGATGTTGTTGGGTCATCGGCGACGCCGACATGGATTAGCGTTTCAGCCACGCGTTTTTGTGCCGATGGCATTATTTTTGATGCCAATGAAACGATTACCACGAATAGTTTTGGGGTTGCGGTGCAGTCGACCTGCATCGCTGCCAACATTACTCGGTGTTGGTTTCGGAATGCCAAGGGGCCGAGTAATGGCTGGGGATTGGCCATTTTACCGAGTGATCCTGCTCTTACTAGCCATCACGTTCATGATTGCGAATTTTCTGCAAATGCGGTGGATGGTTGCTGGATTGCGGCGACCGATGCTGTGGAGGTTACGTCCTGCAGGGCCCACGATAATGTCCGTAACGGGATTTATGTCGACAGCCAGGATCCCACCTTTACGCTCAAGATCCGGGAGGTGATGATTGTTAGCAATACGTGCTGGAACAATCAGATAGGGATCGTCGTTGGGAATTTTAATCAAACAAATACCGTCCCGGGGACGTACGGCAATGGCAATCCGGACGTATTAACCGCGCTCGTGGGCAACAATAACTTGTATCAAAACACGTCCTATGGACTCTCGGTTTCGGGCCGGAATATGTTGGTTACAGGGAATGTTTTGTCGAATAACGGTCCTGCCGGTGGGGGTATGTTGGCCAATACTGGCTATTGCCGAATCGTCGGTAATATGATCGTTGGCGCAGGAGCCTTCGGTATTGATGCTGGCGGATCCGTTTTTGTCGAATTGGCAGGGAACTACGTCAACGGCGCTGAATTCGGGTTGGGTATTGGCGGTAGCCAGAACTGCACCGTAAGGGGAAATTTCATCCAGGATTGTGCAGCTGCGATCATTGCTCTCAATGTCGAATCAGACGGACGGGGGAACAATTTTGGGATTTCATGTAATAACTTATCGTTAATTGGCAATTGGATTTATTACGGCGCGGGTGGTCAGGGGATTGTGCTGCGCGATGCACCGCAGGCGGTACTGGTCGCCGATAACGTCGTGGTCGCAACGGGTGGGGCTGATCCGCTGAATAGTTTGATTCCCTACACAGATGGGCTGATTATACGGGGCAATACTCTGAATTACACGCCTTCTTGGCCAGTTAATCCAGATGCATCAAGCGGCACGAATACGCTTACCTTTCCCGACCTCATTGATCAAGTAAGCATTTCGCAAAGCACCGGATCGGTTCAAAGTATGGTCAGCGCCTGGGCGAGCCGCTCGGCCGGGCAGATCACCTTTGTCAAGGTAATCATTGGTGGCTCAGGCTACAGTTCCGCGACGGTGACGATTAATGGCGCGGGGACCGGTGCTGCGGCGAGCGCTTTCATCGCCAATGGTGTTATTATAGGTGTTACGATCACCAATGGTGGACGCGGCTATGGTCCTGGGACCGTAGCGAGTGTGATCGGAAATGGTAGTGGTGCGGTGTTAGCGGTACAGGTTGGTCTTCCAGTTGTGCAGGGCAGGACTCTGGCGATCCATGGCAGCATCCCGCTGGTATTTGAGGCGGCCGGTAGTGCCCCCGCACAGCAGAACTGGACGGGCGCGCCGATCACCGTGCCAGCTGGCAGCGTGATCGATTGGGTCGGTGTTGGTGGCGGTTGGCAAGCCATGCGATTCGCGCAGTCTGATTATGTCGCGCCGAATGGCGATGGTAGCGTGGTGTTTCAAAGTCAGCAGGGCGATGTTGCTCTGCATCCGCGCGCTGGCGGCGTTGTGCGGATGATCTCGGATACTGAGCCCGTCGGATGCGTTAGTTTGATGGGGCGAGGCTCACCAGAAGCAGTTGTTTCGGCACCACCTGGGTCGAGCTTTCGCAATCTGGATGGTGGCGTTGGATCGACCTTCTGGGTCAAGCAGAGCGGCACGACGAACACGGGCTGGGCAGCGATAGGCTGAGGAGAAACGTATGACAACGATACCACAACTGCCCACCGTGACCAGTGTTGGTTCTGGTGATCTATTACCGCTGTCGCAAAATGGGGTTTTATTTGCAGCATCGGTTTCTCAAGTCACTACTGGTTTGCAACAAAGCATTGTGCTCCCAACGGGTGACGTATTGGGCCGAGCGAGCGCCGGTGCGGGCGCGCCCGAACCATTGGGGCTGGGCGCGGGTATTGCGATCAGCGGTACGAGCTTGGCTGCAAATGGTATTGATCACCTTTCGTTTGCATTGCAGCCGACATTGGCGGCTGGTGACGAGCTGATTGTGAATGCAGCGGGTCAACCTGGTCGCGTTCCTGCGTCTTCTATCGTTGGCTTGTTCACGGCGGGGTCGGGGATTGCGCTAGACGCCGGTGGCGCAATTAGTGTCATTCCATCCGCGGTTGCCGGGCCGAGTGGACCAGCCGGGCCAATTGGCCCAGCCGGCCCCGCCGGCCCGGTTGGCGTGGCGGGGCCTCAAGGTGCTGGGCTGACAGCGCCCAGCGCTGCTAACGCAGCGAGTATGATTGGTGAGAGTGATTATATAGCAATTTGGCAAAATGGCGCCAATGGCTGGATTACATATAAGCAGTTGATTGCGGGCCAAACGATCGATCAACTTCCCTCGGCGGGCCCAGCGGGTGACTCCGATTTGTTGTTGGTTGCGCAGGGCGGCAATGCGCTGGCCAGTCAGAGCTTTTCGTCTATCTGGACTTACGTCGTGAACAAATTGCCGACCAATTTAAGGCAAGTTGTAGAACTGACGGGTGATACTGTTCTGGACTCAACCACCCATAATCAGCGGTTGCTTGTCGCAAGTCAGCCGGTGACGTTGAGTGCGAATTTCGTCAATATGGGAAGTGGATTTTCATGCCAAATAATTAACTTATCGTCTGGTGCGGTAACGATGGGTACTGGTATTACCGCCGGTAGAGGCGTGACGTTATTGCCCCCTGGTGGGTCGACCGTTTTGGATGGAATCACCTATTCTGGCGGGTCGTTGGTATGGTGGGATGGCGCGGTGTCTATGGCGCCGATTCTGACTGTTGCGCCAATACAGGCCCAGATTGCTGGGGTTGGCTTCACGGTCGCTGGCGGCGTATTCAACGATTCGCCGGTTGCGCTCGATTATTCCACTGATGGGGTTGATTGGGTTGTCGCCCCGGCGCCGGTCATTGGCTTGCATAGTTACAGTTTTACAATCCCAGGGTTGGCCGCGGGTATCTATCGGATATCGGTGCGTGATCACGCGGATCAGACGGTGCTAGGTGTGAGCGCGTCATTCAGCGTGGCGGCCGCGAGCATTACGCTTGGCACCATACCGGGCACCGCCGTTGCTGGCACGCCACTCACTATTACAGGGACCGTATTTCCGGCGGGCAACGCGGTCTCAGTGGGATTGTCAACGAGCGCAACAACAGCGCCAACAAGCTTTGCGGCGGCCACGGTCACGGCGGGGAGTTGGGCCGCCACGGTAACGCCAAGTGGGTCTGGTGCCGTCTATCTGTGGGCTCAACAGTCTGCTGACCCTACCGTTCAGGCAGTCTCCACGGCAATCGCCGTTAGTAGCAATGTTGCCGTGTCCTACTCCGTGAACCAGCCGAGCTCTTTGGCATATAAAATTGGCTCGGGCACCATTGGGATTAATGGGAGCGTTTCACCGGCTCAAGTAATTGGCACGCAAGCTGCCTTGTCAACCAGCGGTACCACCCCACCAACTAGCGGGTGGGTGCCCGCTACGATCATCAATAACAACACGTTGTGGGCTGTCTATCTGCCCGGACCAACGGTGCCTGGCACTTATTATGTATGGGTTGAGACCAGCACGGGTCAGGCTGCCGCTGTTTCAAGCTTTACGATCACGGCGAGTTAATCATGGGAATGGCATTTGCGACCACGGGGGTTCCTCTCGCGGTAAAAGGGATCATGCCGTCACCGCTGCTTGTCGGTCCCATGGGCAACGGCGCGGCTGGTGCACCCTATTCCGGTCCAACACCCGCCGCGATCATGGGGCTTACTGGTTGGTGGGATGCGGGATCGCTGGGATCGATGCAGGATTCGGCAGGAAATGCGATCGAAAGTTGGAATAGTGTCGTAGCCGCTATGACCAACAAGGTCGCCGGTGGATCATCGCTGATACCTTATCACATCAGTATTGATGCAAAGCCTAGCGCTACTTTGGCGGTCCCCCGGATCAACGGATTTCTTGGCGCCGTAGGTAGTCCCGACCCTGCGGTGACGCTTTATGGTCCGACGCTCGATTCTGATTGGGGGTTGGCGTTGCCGACGATTGACCTTGGCAGCGGCATTGCCTGGACTCTTTATTTAGTTTGGACTAGGCCGAATTGGCGGCAGGGAACGTATACGGGCAATGATTCCCCAATCCCACTCCTGCACGCCAGCGCGGCCGACGTGACCGTTTTACAGGCAGGAGGCACGGATGGTAGCGGGCTTACCCTGTTCGCCGGCAGCCAATCCGCCATTGCAATCACGCCAAATCTTACGCGGCGTCATTCACACGCTGTTATTTTGCGTCATATGCCGGGGGTTGGTATCGATGTTTATATCGATGGCGCTCCGGTCGTAAGGGGGGCGGTCAATCCGTTGCCGACATCTTCCATCGGCGCCTTACTGTTTTTGCATGACGGAACCGTACAGGGCTCCGCCCAGTGTTGGTTCCACGAGGCGGCGGTCTGGGCGCATGCGCTGGATATCGCTGATATGACCATTCTGATCGGCTGCCAAGCACGCTGGATGTTAGGAGCCCGGCGAGGAGTTAATTTGTTGGTGATGGGCCAATCCAACGCCGAGTGGTTCACTTATGCGGGCGGCGCATTGGCCTTAGCGCAGGGGGTGTCGTGGTATTTGGGCGCAGCCTCTTATGCGGCGACTTATGCGCAGTCCGGCTCCAACATCAATCCCGCCCGTTACTCGTTGATTGCTGGACATCCAATTTCGAACTCATCGCCCCCATTGTTTCCACCAGGCCTCGGTAGTGGGACGTTTCTTACCAACCCCGGTGACGGTTCGGATCCCTCAGGTTGGGGCTTGGGTCCCGATGGGATCGCGGTTCAGGATTATCTCACGGGCGCACAAGCTTTAGTTACATTAGCTGATGCTGGAGATATCGATTTCTTGCTCTGGCCCTGGTCAGAGCAAGATAGCACGATGCCTTATTCAAATAAGGCCTTGTATTTAGCGACTGTACTGCGGCTTGCAGAACTAACGCGTGGAATGCTCGGCCGATCAGCGGCGACACTGCCATTATTGATGTGGAGTGCTATTCCATATGAAACTGATGTTGGCGTGCAAATGGTACGAGAGGCGGTTGCCGATATAGCAGCCGTTACTGGTAATGCCGTTGCGGTGTTCGCCGCTCAGACCGCTGATTCCAATCCGTTGAACGCGACGTGGAACCCGCTTACCGGCGCGTTTTCGGGGGGAGACCCTGAGCATCGGGATCAACCTGATTTACTGCGTTATGGCCGACTTGGCGCGCATGTTGCAGGGAGGGTCGCTATTGCGATGGGACTATCTGACTCGATCGCTGCGACGGCCGTGCCGACCGCCGGGTTGCCGACTACTGGACCCCGGATTATCCACGCCTACCAATCGGCGCCTACGACGGTGATCGTAACGATCGCTCATGATGCCGGAAATGATTTGATAGTGCCACTGATGGCGAAAAATGGTGTTGGTTTTGCGGTGATGGATGGTGGTTCCCCAGCAACACCGGGCATGATCATCGAGGCAGTGGCGGCGAGCCGAATTGACGCTACCCATTTGGCCGTCACGCTTGCCTCTGCGCCGGTCAATCAACCCTTAAATTGTTTGTTATACTATCCGTATGGGAGCGTCCAAATGGGCCGAGGTAATGCGGTGACGGATAATTGGGCTCAGCGCACGCCGCCTTCGGGGTGGGATATTGCGTCTGATCTTGGTGCTGATTTTCTCACCAATATGCCGTTGCAGGCTACGGCCTATGGCGTGCCGCTATCGGCCAGTGCGGCGTGAGTCCGTCTCCGAGCGATGTGATCGCGATGTTGCGCGAGGGGATAGGCGATTTGCGTGGGGATTTGACCTCGTTACAGGCAGAGATTGCCGAAGCGCGCCGTGACATCGCGGCGATCGAGGCTCGGCATGTCGCGTTAGAGAGCTGGCGCAACCGGTTTGAGTTACAAGTGGCCTCTGCGCAAGACCGTTTTGTTACAAAGTCGGACGAGTTGGTCGGCGAATTGGCACGAGTTCACGCCGAATTGGCGCAGTTTCGGGGTGAGCGTTCTGGCGGTCACCGGGTGACGGTGATGCTCATCGGCTTGTTATCAGCCGCGATTGGCAGTTTGGCAACGCATATTTTTAATCATCTGTGAGGACGCCATGGGAGAGTTTACCGCGTGCGTCGGTTTTACCTTGGGAATGGAGGGTGGCTATGGCGCTGATCCCCAGGATCCGGGCAATTGGACGGGCGGTGCGATTGGTAAGGGGCAGTTGCGCGGGACCAATTTTGGTATCAGTGCGGCTTCATATCCGACGCTCGATATAGCGCACCTAACCCGCGATGCTGCGGAGGCGATTTACAAGCGGGACTACTGGTCGAAAATCAATGGTGATCAGCTCGCCGGGCCGATGGCGCCGGTCGTCTTTGATGCATCGGTAAATAATGGGTTGCATCGGGCGATCACCTGGTTGCAGCGAGCACTGAATGTGACGGCGGACGGGGTGATTGGCCCTGAGACGCTGGCGGCGATGGGATATACCGACCCCAGAGGGACAGCTGAGATGATGCTGACGCTGCGTCTCGATTTCATGGTGGCGCTCGCCGATTGGCCGCGTTTTGGCGGCGGATGGGGGCGGCGCCTGGTGGCATTGGCGTTTTTTGCAGCGGGGCAGTAATGCGCGGCTTTTTACGGGGTTTGCTGACGGATGCACAAGGGCGTGCGGATGAAATGGCGCTGCTGACGATTCTGGGTTTGGTAAGCTTCATTGGGCTCGAGGTTTTTGCGGTGGTGGTGCGCCATCAACATTTCGACGCCGAGGGATATGGCATGGGTCTGGGGTCAACGATTGGGGCCGCTACTTTGGGTATGGGTCTTAAATCAAAATTCGGAGATTAAGATGCCGGCATTTCTAGCGCCGATGGCAACGCGGCTTGTCTTAGCACTCCTTGCGTTGGCGGCCTTGTTGGGGGTGGTTTTCTATATTTGGTATTTGCGCGACGCTGTTGCGTCGGCTCGGCAAGCGGTCGCGCAATCAAGAGGCACAATTGCTCAGCTAGCTGCCGATAATCAGGCTGATCTTGCAGCCTTAGCGCAGATGCGAGCACAAAATGCGCTTTGGCAGGCAAGTTTGGCCGCGTCTCAATCGCGCGATGTGATCGATCGGCAGGAGGCTGACGCGATGCGCCGGGAGATCGATGCGGCGCGCCCTAGTGCCAACGGGCCCGTGGCGCCGGTTTTAGTGTCGACATTACGGGCAATAGCCCGAGCGCAGGGTCAGAAGGTGGCTCCATGAGCGGATCATTTGCGATGCGGTTGCTAGGGCTGCTGTTACTGGCGGGTTTGGTGGTGTTATTGGGCGGGTGTGCGGCAAAGCCTGTGGTGGTCACCAAGTTTAAGTTTATACGACCTATCGTGCCGACCTCATTATTGAGCTGTGCGGCGACACCCCCGGTGCCACAAATTGTCAATCAGGCGAGCGTTGCGCGCTATATCGTTGCGTTATGGCAAGATGATTTACAATGCCATGCGCATTTGGATGCGGTGAGGCAGGTGTTAGGCCGAAAGACGTTTTGATTGATGCCTGTGTCGCGCCGATTAATCGGAACAAATTATGCTGGTCGGTAATTCCATTGCCATCGACGCATTAGGGACTAATCGCGGGTAAGAAAGGTTTTACGCGAACGGTTGGCCTCCCGCAGTGGATCGCTCGGCTGACCGTGCAAGGCAGAACCACGGCCGGAGAGCGATGGATTGGTCATGAAGTAGTTATGGGCCGAGACCGGCTCGTCACTGGGTGGCATTTTGTGCCAGTGACCTTCGCTGTCGAGTTCCCAGGAATTGACGTTGTCACGTAGATTGATCGCCATTATCTGATCGAGCACTTGCGCGTGGACGGTTGGATTATGGATCGGCACGAAACTCTCGATCCGCCAATCAAGGTTGCGTGCCATCCAGTCAGCACTTGAGATGAATACCTTGTTTTGCCGGTTCGGCATCGGTGCGCCGTTGGCGAAGACCGCAATCCGCGCATGTTCCAGAAACCGGCCGATCAATGATTTCACCTTGATGGTTTCCGATAGTCCCGCTACGCCGGGGCGCAGGCAACAAATGCCGCGCACCACACAATGGATCGGCACGCCGGCCGCCGAGGCGGCATAGAGATGGTCGATCATGCGTTCATCGACCAATGAATTCATTTTCAGCCAAATGCCCGATGGCGCGCCGTGCTCGGCGGCTGCGATTTCGGCATCAATCAGCGTGCCGATGGTGCGCCGTGTGGTCAGTGGGCTGAACACCAGCTGCTCCATCCGTTCTGGTCGGGCATAGCCGGTCATGTAGTTGAACAGCCTTGCGGAATCGCGGGTGAGTTCGGGATCGGTGGTGAAGAATGAGAGATCGGTATAAATGCGTGCGGTGATCGGGTGATAATTGCCGGTGCCAAAATGCGCATATGAGCGCATCATCGTGCCTTCGCGGCGGACCACCAGTGACAGCTTGGCATGGGTCTTGAGTCCGATGAACCCATACACCACCTGCACGCCTGCCGCTTCGAGCGCGCGGGCGAGGCGGATATTGGCTTCTTCATCGAATCTTGCTCGCAACTCAACCATTGCGGTGACCGATTTGCCGGCTTCGGCGGCTTCGATCAGTGCGCCGACGATCGGGGAATCGCGGCTGGTGCGATAGAGTGTTTGTTTAATCGCGACGACATTCGGATCTGACGCTGCCTGACGGAGAAATTGCACCACCACATCGAAGCTTTCGAATGGGTGGTGGACGATAATGTCCTTGTTGCGGATTGCCGCGAAACAATCGCCGCCGAAATCGCGAATGCGTTCGGGAAAGCGTGGCGTGTATGATTTAAACAAAAGATCCGGCCGATCCTTGACGATGATCTCTTTGAGATCGACCAATCCGAGCAAGCCCGGCTCGACGATGATTTGGTCTTCCGGCGCCTCGACTTCCTCAATCACCAGGGCGCGTAAATCTTCTGGCATATCGGCGGCGAGGGTCAGTTGGATCGCCACGCCACGACGGCGGCGCTTTAGGGCGGATTGGTAGGATTGCACGAGATCTTCGGCTTCTTCCTCGAATTCCACATCGGTGTCGCGGATCACGCGAAATAGGCCGGAGCCGGATAGGCGAAAACCGGGAAATAGATGGCCCAGGAACAGCAAAACCAAGTTTTCCAGTGGGATGAACCGAACCACCGGCCCAGCACTTGCCTGATCATGGTCTGGCAGGCGGATGAAACGGCTGGTTTGTGCGGGCAGCGGAATCAGGCCGCGCATCGCGCCGCCATCCTCTTCGCGGATCAATTTGAGCGCCAGCACGAGGCCCATATTGGGCACGAATGGGAATGGATGGGCAGGGTCCACCGCGAGCGGCGTTAGCACGGGGAAGACCTGTTCCATGAAATATTGATCGAGAAATCGGCGATCCTCGGGTGTCAGGGCGCCAGCGGTCGCGATATGGATGCCGGTTGCGCTGAGGGCCTCGCGTAGGCCGCTCAGCACAGTTTGCTGGGCTTGGAGTAAGTCGCGCGTGCGCGCGTTAACGGCGGCGAGCTGCTGGGTTGGGGTGAGATTATCGCTGGAGCGGAGCAAAATGCCGGCCCGAACTTGGCCGATGAGCCCAGCGATGCGCACCGAGTAAAACTCATCAAGGTTGGACGCGCTGATCGACACAAAGCGCAGTCTTTCGAGCAGCGGATAGCGCTTTTCCTCGGCGGCGGCGAGCACGCGGGCGTTGAAATCGAGCCAGGAGAGCTCGCGATTGATGAAGCGTGCCGGGTCTTCGCGGATTGAGGCTGGGGCGGTGCTGGCACTGATCGGGTGGTCCATGGCTCAAATCCTCGATGGGTACACGGGCTCTTATAGCGTAAGAGGTGGGTTCGTCTCGTGAAAACTTGCCGAAACGGCCGGGCGGTTGCCTTGACTGTCGGTCGTTGAGCTCGGTTGTTCAAGCAGATCGCTCAGAACGTGTTCGGCGAGGCGGCGTGAGGGCGCGACGCCGCGTGCGAGCGAGGCGCGATCAAGCCGGGTCACCGCTTCGCGCAGTGTGCCGGGCTGGCGCGGCAAGCGGGTGAGCAGATAGTGGCGCAGCGGCTCGTTCAAGCGAAGCTGCCGGTTGGCGGCAAGCCGGTCCAACAAATCTTCGAGTAGGCGGTCATCCGCTTGGGTGATTTCAATGGTCAGGCTCGCGCGCAACCGGCTGGCGAGGTCTGCCGGGTCAATCCGCAAGCGTGCGGGCGGGGTGCGTGAGGTGAGCAGCACGGGGCGTTGTGCCGCATGCGCAATATTTAGACTTGCGAGCAACGCGATCGGGTCAATGGCGGTGTCGATATCCTCGATAACCAGCGGTGCGGCATTGTCATCGGCAGCGATGGGCGCGCGCAGGCTCGCGGCGTGCAGCGTTTGTGCGCGTGCCGTTTGCGCCCAGAGCGCGGCGAGGTGCGATTTGCCACAACCACTATCGCCCCAAAGGATCAGCCGATGATTAATCCACGCTCTTTCATTGGCCAAGGCGATGCGCGCCTGGGCATTGGAATTGGCAGGAACAAAATCATCGGGCGAAAACCCAACCGGCTCATTGAGCGGCAGGGCGAGTTGGCGGGCCTCGGCGGTTTTGGCGCTGATGGTCATTCATGCAGCTTGGGCGGGTCGAGATAAAGCGGGCTTTGCAAATAAAGCTTCAGCCAAAACCGGGTCAGCACACCAAGCGTCGCGGTTACCGGCACAGCGAGCATGACGCCCAGGAAGCCGAAGGTTTCCGCGCCAGCGAACAGCGCAAAAATCACCCATGCCGCGCCGAGCCCGAGCCGATCTCCCAGGAAGCGCGGCGCAACGACATAATCATTTAGTAATTGCCCGATGACAAAAATACCGGCGATGATCAGTACCGGATCGATGCCGTTAAACTGGCCCAGCGCCAGCACCACCGAGGAGATTGCGCCGACAATGGTGCCCACATAGGGGATGAACGACAATAGCCCCGCCGTGAGACCGATTACGAGACCCAGATTGAGCCCGGCAATGGTCAGCGCGATAGCGTAGAAGGTGGCCAGAAACAGACAGCAAATCGCTTGGCCGCGCAGCCATGCGTTGAGAATGCGGCTGATTTCCTGAGCGAGGCCGCGAATCACCGCTTCCTGTGACCGAGGCAGCCAGGAATCGATGCGCGCGATGACGGACGGCCAATCGCGCAACAAATAGAAAGCGACGATCGGCGTGATGATCAGCAGCGTCAGAATGTTGAACAGGGCAAAACCTGTGCCCAGCACATGGCTGAGTGCGGTGCCGACGAACCCCATAATGGTGCCCGCCTCGTTGCCGACCAGTTGCTTGAGCTTGTCCGAAATGAAGCTTGGGCCGAGATGAGACTGGATCACGCTAATCTGGTGGGTGGCGAAATTCTGCAACCGGGCGATCATCGAGGGGAGTTGATCGGCGAGCAGATGTATTTGTGCCGCCGCGAGCGGATAGAGCAAAAAGCTGCTGAGCAGGATGAACGCGATCATGCTCAGGAGCGCGATCGAGGCGCCCAGCGAGCGCGGCAAGCCTAACCGATGCAGTGCGGACACGGCCGGGTCGAGAAAATAGGCGATGCCGGCTGCCGTGACGAAAGGCAGCAGAATCCCCGAAAATAGCCTCAGAAAAATCCAGACAACCAGAACCCCGCCGAGAATGGCGAGCACGCGCGGCCAGCGGATTGATTTGAATAATCCGCCATCGGCGTCGGTTGAGACTGTCGGGCTTTCGCTCATGCGGAGAAATTCCTCGTATGGCGGGTGGTTGCGCCCCGCCCCGGCCTGTGATGATAGATGTGGCGTGACAGTCCGTTTCGCGATGCGGAGTCTGCGGAAGGCGATCGGGCTTGGAGCCCGTGCATGCAGCAGCACAAAATCGGGAGCGATGACCAGTCATGATTGAACAGACATAGCGCATCGGAGACAGGGATGACCAGCAGCGACGGTGGTAGTGGCGCGACCTATCGAGAGTCTGGCGTCGATATCGATGCCGGGGATGCGTTGATTGAAGCGATCAAGCCACTCGCCAAAGCGACCGCGCGGGCTGGGGTGATGGGCAGTCTGGGCGGGTTTGGTGCGTTGTTTGATTTGCGCGCGGCAGGCCTTGCCGATCCGGTGCTGGTGGCCACCACCGACGGGGTGGGCACCAAATTGCGGATCGCGATCGACACCGGCATTCATGACACGGTGGGCATCGATCTGGTCGCCATGTGCGTCAATGACTTGGTCGTGCAGGGCGCGGAACCTTTGTTTTTCCTTGATTATTTTGCCACCGGCGCGTTGGATGTCGCGGTGGCGCGGGCGGTGATTGGCGGTATCGCCGAGGGTTGCCGACAGGTGGGCTGCGCGCTGATTGGCGGCGAGACGGCCGAAATGCCCGGAATGTATCACGCGGGCGATTATGATCTCGCGGGCTTCGCCGTGGGTGCGGCAGCGCGAAACGCGCTGTTGCCGGCGGGGGTGGCACCTGGAGATATTTTACTTGGTTTGCCAAGTTCAGGGGTGCATTCGAACGGTTTTTCGCTGGTGCGCCGTATTTTGGAGCGTGCGGCACTCGGCTGGAGCGATCCGGCACCGTTTGCGCCCGATTTGACGCTGGGTCAGGCGCTGATGCACCCGACGGCACTTTATGTGCGCCCGTTGCTCGCTTTGGCGCGGGCCGGGCTGTTGCGTGCTGCAGCCCATATCACGGGCGGAGGCTTGCCGGGCAATGTGCCGCGCGTGCTGCCCGATGGCTGCGTCGCTGTGATCGACCAGCCTTGGCCGATGCCGCCGGTATTTTCCTGGCTCGCCAAAACAGGTCAGGTCGCGCCGGAGGAGATGCTCCGCGTTTTCAATTGCGGCATTGGCATGGTCTTGGTGGTTCGCCCGGGGGATGTGGCAGCGGCGTTCGATGACCTCGCCAACGCCGGGCTTAAGCCGGTGCGGCTCGGGCATCTGGCTGCGGCGCCCGGCACAGCAAGCGTTCAGATTATGCCGAGCGCGAGCCTTTTTGGATGAAGCGGCGGGTCGGAATTCTGATTTCCGGGCGTGGCTCGAATATGGCGGCGCTGATCGATGCCGCCGCCCGACCCGATTATCCGGCGGAAATTGCGCTGGTGATTGCCAACCGCGCCGATGCGGGTGGATTGGCGATTGCCGCGCAGAAGGGGGTTGCCACGCGGGTGATTGCGAGCCGTGAATTTGGCGTTGACCGTGCAGCGCATGAGGCGGCGGTGGACGCGGCTTTGCGCGAGGCTGGATGCGAATTCGTTTGCCTCGCCGGCTATATGCGGCTGCTTACGCCCTTGCTGGTGCAGCGCTGGGCTGGGCAGATGATCAATATTCATCCCTCGTTATTGCCTGCTTTTCCCGGACTCGACACGCATCAGCGTGCCTTGGCCGCCGGCGTTAAAATCCATGGTTGCACCGTGCATCTGGTGACCGATGGCATGGATGAAGGGCCGATTTTGGCGCAGGCGGCGGTGCCTGTGTGCCCGGATGATGACGAGTTAGGTCTCGCTTCTCGCGTTCTGGCGCAGGAGCATCGGGTCTACCCGGCCGCTTTGGCGGCGTTGATCACCGGTTTGGCTACGGCGACGGCGGTTGAGAGCGTACTGGTAAACCCTTGCGTTTCCGGCTAATCCGCCATATTCAAAGGGCAGTCACAATCTCGTGTGACTTGAGCCGCGAGTTCAACCAGGTGTTTTTACTCGGCTAACCCGTTCCCAAGGAAAGTCTCGAAGGATGTCACAGGCGAATATGATGGCAAATATTGAAACCCATGACACGGCGGCTTCAGCTGACGCGAATCTCGATCAAGTAAGCCAGAGTGGCTGGAATCGCTTCACCCGGTTTTTAACCATCACCGTGATCGCCGTGATCGTGGTGATGCTGGTGATCGGCGCCTTCACCGTATGGAGCTAGGCCGACCACCGCATCCATCGTGTGGCGGAATTAGCCGGTATCGTTAACCGCCCAGCGCCCAGTTCAAAATCCCCTGCTGCGCAAAGAGGCGATTTTCCGCCTCATCGAATACCACAGATTGTGGGCCGTCGATCACACTGGCGGACACTTCCTCGTCGCGATGGGCCGGAAGGCAATGCATGAAAATCGCGTCGGATGCGGCTTGCGCCATGAGCGCATCATTGACCTGATACGGGGCCAAGAGCGCATGGCGGGCAGCGATATCAGTATCACCCATACTCACCCACGTATCGGTCACCACGCAACGCGCGCCGTCCACCGCCACTTGCGGGTTTTCAGTCAGGATAATCTCGGCACCTAAGCTACGCGCCCAGGCGATGGCCTCGGGGTCGGGGCGGAGCGAAGCCGGACAGGCGAGACGGAGCGAAAATCCGAAACGGGCCGCAGCCTCAATCCAGCTTTTTGCCATATTATTGCCATCACCAACCCAGGCGATCATTTGCCCGGCGATCGCCCCGTGATGCTCCTCGAACGTCATCACGTCCGCCATCACCTGGCAGGGATGCGAGCGCTCGGTCAGGCCGTTTATCACCGGCACGGTGGCAAAAGCGGCAAGCTCGCGCAATTTGGACTCCCGGTCAGTGCGCAGCATGATCGCATCCACATAGCGCGATAGCACACGCGCCGTATCGGCCACGGTTTCGCCTCGGCCAATTTGCATTTCGTTGGACGACAACATCACCACATCGCCGCCGAGGCCGCGCATCGCCATTTCGAAACTGACGCGGGTACGGGTTGAGGGCTTTTCGAAAATCAGCGCCAAGGCCCGGCCTGCCAGCGGGCGTGACGCGCCGCGCCCTGCGCGCTTGAAACGCACGGCATGGTCAAGAATTTGCCGGAGCACCGGCGTTTCGATCAAGGCAAGATCGAGGAAATGGCGGAGTGGCGCGGCTTTCATGCCGGGTTCAATCGCGGCGCTCACTTTGCCGCTACCTTGGCGGTTGCCTGGGCTGCTACCTGGGCTGCTAGGTGGGTTGGCATCGGGCGGCAGCGTTTGGCGGCGCTCCGCAGGCGGGCGATGGCTTCATCGCATTCGGCATCACCAATAATCAGCGGCGGCACCAAACGGATAACATTCTCGCCAGCGGCGACAACGAGGAGGCCTTCGGCAAGGCAAGCGCTTTGCATATCGGTATTCTGCCCGGCGCACACTAAGCCGAGCATCAATCCGTGGCCACGCACGGCGGAAAACACCGTTGGTTCAGCAGCCACCAGCCGCTCAAGCTGATCGTGCAGCCGTGCCCCGGTCGCGCTAAGTTGATCGAGAAACCCTGGCGCTAGCACCACGTCCAGCACTGCATTGCCCGCCGCGCAGGCGAGCGGGTTACCGCCATAGGTCGTGCCATGGGTGCCGGGTATCAGATGTTGGGCAACGCGCTCGTTGGCAAGCAAGGCGCCGAGTGGAAAGCCACCGCCAATGCCTTTGGCGGTGCTCACCGCATCGGGCGTGATCCCGGCCCATTCATGGGCGAATAATTTTCCGGTGCGGCCCATGCCACATTGCACCTCATCGAAGCCGAGCAGCAGCGAAAACTCATCGGCGGCGGCGCGCAAACCGCGCAAATAGTCGGGCTGTGCCGGACGGATGCCGCCTTCACCCTGGATTGGCTCGACCAAAATTCCGGCTGTTTCTGGAGTGATCGCGTCGCGCAGCGCGTTTAAATTATTGAACGGCACATGATCGAACCCATCGACCGCCGGGCCAAATCCGGCCAGATATTTCGCATTGCCGGTCGCGCTGATCATCGCCAAAGTGCGGCCATGAAACGCGCCTTCGGCGCAAATAATCCGGTAGCGCTCGGGCTTGCCCTCATCGGCCATGGTTTTGCGGAACGCCTTGACCAAAGCCTCATTGGCTTCGGCGCCGGAGTTACAGAAAAACACGCTATCGGCGAAACTCGCGGCCGTCAGCCGTTCGGCGAGTTGCTCGGCTTGCGGCACGCGGTACAGGTTCGAGACATGCATGACCCGCGCGGCCTGCTCCGCAATTGCTCGGGTGAGGCCCGGATGACCATGGCCGAGCGATGAGGTGGCGATGCCTGCACCGAAATCGAGGAATCGTCGGCCATCGCGCGTGAACAGCCAGGCGCCTTCGCCATGGTCGAACGCAATATCCATCCGATTGTAATTCGGCATCAAAGCAGGGATCATTTTTGGTCACTTTCTTTCGCAGATCATCTAATGTGCGAACCGCAAGTGCCAAGTCAAACAAGAAATTTTGTCTGCGTCACTGAATCGCCCCAAAATTCGCGGTGGCTGGGTTGCGAATTGCGAAGGGCAGGGTCAGCAGACGCCGCGTGAGCCGGTGCGCTTGGCTTTGTTAAGTATGATTGGCGGCGCGGGCGGGTTCACGCTGAACAGGGCGATGATCAGCGTTACGATGATTGCTTGCCAGCGATGGTCACGGCGCATCAGCGGCAGCGATAAGGGTGGTAATAACAAAATCCCGGACGCGCCGGGACCACGACGCAGCCAGAAAGCGCGAGCCCAAGGCTGAGTATCAGAATAGTCGCGCATGCGCTACGAAAACGATTGGCCATCGATGATCTCCTTTATCGGAGAAAACGCATAGCGCCGTCATCGTAATTATCGGATGTCGCAAAATCTCCAAATGTAACGCGGGCGCAAATCAGTCCTTGAATACCACGGTTTTACTGCCGCTGATGAACACCCGGCGTTCAAGATGGCATAATACAGCGCTCGCCAGCACCCGGCGCTCGATATCGCGGCCTTTGCGCACTAAAATATCGGGCGTGTCGCCATGGGCGATGCGTTCGACATCCTGCTCAATGATCGGCCCTTCATCGAGCGCGCCGGTGACGTAATGGGCGGTGGCGCCGATGAGTTTGACACCGCGGGCATAGGCTTGGTGATAGGGCTTGGCGCCCTTGAAGCCCGGTAGGAACGAATGATGGATATTGATGCAACGCCCGGCCAACCGCCCCGCGAGATCATCGGACAGCACCTGCATATAACGTGCGAGGATTACTAATTCGGCGCCACTCGCGGCCAGTAGGCGGGTGATCTCGGCTTCCTGCTGGGGTTTGGTATCGCGGTTGATTGGCAAATAATGGAACGGAATTCCATCGAAATCGACATGGGCGTAGGTGTCGCGCGGATGGTTGGCGATCACCCCGGCAATGTCCATCGGCAATTCGCCGATGCGCTGACGATAGATTAAATCCACCAAGCAATGATCGAAGCGTGACACCAAAATCATGCTGCGCGACCGGTGGCTGATCGGGGTGATGGCCCAATCCATTGCAAAGCGCGCGGCAAGGGCGGCGAAATCATGCTGCACGCTTGCTGGATCGACCGGCGCGATTGGTGCGAACACCACGCGCATGAAAAATATGCCGCTGGCCGGATCGTCAAATTGCTGGGCCTGACGAATATCCAACCCGCGATCGTATAAAAAAGTGCCGACCGCCCCGACAATACCGGGTCGGTTCGCGCAGGAGAGGGTAAGGATCGACTGGGTCACGCGCCGCGCACCAAATCCCAACCCGTTTGCGCGACCTGGATGCACACCTCATGCATCCGGTTTGCCCGCTCGTCTGCCGCATTGCCCGCCAGCGCACGCGCGTAGACGCCTTCGACAATGGCGGCCGAGCGAAACAACGAGAATCCCATAAAAAATTTCCAATCAGGGATGTGGCTTCGCCCGGTGCGCGTGCAATAGAGATTTAGCGCCTGCTGTTCGCTCATCAGCCCGAGTGCTGATACATCAACGCCTTGATAGCCCGCCATCGCCGGGCCGGAACCCGGCGGTAGGTGATAAGACATGCAACAATAAGCCAAATCGGCCAGCGGGTGGCCCAGCGTCGAAAGCTCCCAGTCGAGCACGGCGAGAATGCGCGGCGAATCCGGCGCGATCATCATGTTCCCCAGGCGGAAATCGCCGTGCACGATCGCACTTTCATCGTGCTCGGGGATATGGTTGGCGAGCCACTCGGTGAGCTGATCCATCGCCGGTAGGCTTTCGGTCTGTGAGGCTTGATATTGCTTGCTCCACCGCGCCATCTGCCGCGCCACATATTGATCGGGTCGGCCATAATGGCCGAGGCCGCGCGCTGCGTAATCGATATTGTGCAACGCGGCGATCGTTTCGATCAAATTGCGTTGGATCGCGCCGCGATCAGCCGGGGTAATGCCGGGCATCATGACATCGTGGAACACCCGGCCTTCGATATGGGCCATGACATAAAATGCGGTGCCGATAATGCTGGGATCGGCGCAAAAATGCAGCATCGGCGCCACCGGTACATCGGTTCCTGCCAGAGCGCTTTGGATCAGATATTCACGGTCGATCTGATGGGCGGAGGGGAGCAAAGTGCCGGGCGGCTTTTTCCGCAGGACAAAATTTTGCGTCTCGGTTTCGATCAGAAAGGTTGGGTTCGATTGTCCGCCTTGGAACTGACGCAACCGGGCGGGCCGCGCGAATCCAGGGCAATGTGCCGCTAAATAGTCAAATAAACGAGGTTCTTCGAGCCGGTGCTGGGGCAGAACCTCCACCAGAATTGGCCGCATTGACGCTTCCATGCCGTTCCTCCTGAAACAAATCGAGCATTCGAGATCGCTGCTGCAGTGTCAAGCAGCCGATCACGGCGCGGATATTCGCTTTGAGGCATTGAACCCCCTTGCATCGGCGCGACACACGTCGCACAGTCGTGTCAACGTAATGCGACACATAGCTCCGATCACCAAGGGGCGTGACTTGAGCCCACGTCGAGATTAAAACGATGTTGGCTTAAACGTCCGAAGGGTTCGCGCTGAATGGCGCACCCGATCAGCTTGAATTATTTGGGGAGAGACAAGAATGGAGTTTCGTTATTCGGCCAAGACCGAGGCCCTGCGGGCCCGGGTGGCGGATTTTATGGCCGAGCATATCTACCCCAATGAGCAGGCGCTGTTTCAAGCGGCCCATCATCAGGTTGATCGCTGGCAACCGCTGGCATTGCTGGCCGAGATCAAGCAGAAGGCCAAGGCGGTCGGGCTATGGAACCTGTTTTTGCCGGAATCCGAGCATGGCGCCGGCTTGACCAATGTGGAATATGCGCCGCTTGCCGAAATCATGGGGCGCAGCCCGTTCGGGCCGGAAGTTTTCAATTGTTCCGCGCCGGATACCGGCAATATGGAAGTGCTGACCCGCTACGCGGCCGATGAGCACAAAGAGCGTTGGCTCAAACCGCTGCTGGCGGGCGAAATTCGCTCGGCCTTTGCGATGACCGAGCCGAATGTGGCGTCGTCGGATGCGACCAATATCGAGACGCAAATCGTCCGTGATGGCGATGAATATGTCATTAACGGACATAAATGGTGGGCCTCGGGCGCGCCTGACCCGCGCTGCCGGATTTTGATCGTGATGGGCAAGTCGGACCCGACCAATCCCGACCGCCACAAGCAGCAATCGATGATTTTGGTGCCGTTCCCGCATCCGGGCGTGACCATGAAGCGCGCTTTGCCGGTATTCGGCGATGATGATGCGCCGCACGGCCATGCCGAAATGATTTTTGAGAATGTGCGCGTGCCCGCGAACCATATTTTGCTGGGTGAGGGCCGTGGATTCGAAATTGCCCAAGGGCGCCTCGGGCCGGGACGCATCCATCACTGCATGCGCTCAATCGGCGTTGCCGAGCGGGCGCTGGAGCGGATGATCCGGCGTTTGGAATCGCGCACGGCATTCGGCAAACCGGTCGCCGAACAAAGCGTGTGGCGCGAGCGAATTGCCGAATCGCGGATCATGATCGATCAAGCCCGCCTGCTCACCCTCAAGGCTGCGCATATGATGGACACGGTCGGCAACAAGGGCGCGCGCGCCGAGATTGCGATGATCAAGGTCGTGGCGCCGAACGTGGCGTGTAAAGTTGTCGATTGGGCGATCCAGGCGTTTGGCGGCGGCGGGGTGGCGGATACGTGGCTATCCACTTCGTATGCCCATCAGCGCACGCTACGCCTCGCCGATGGTCCTGATGAGGTGCATCGCGATCAATTGGCACGGCTGGAGCAGCGTCGGCATCAGAATACCGATCCGGCACGCACTGGCGGCTATGCTGGCGTGATGATTGCCGATGGGCTGACCGCACCGGGGCTGCCGCTCTGATGCGCGCCATCCGCTGCGAGGCATGGGGTGGCCCGGAGACGCTGCTCATGCGCGAACTGCCTGACCCGGTAGCCAAACCGGGTGAGGTGGTAATTCGCATCCGAGCAGCAGGTGTGAATTTTCCGGATGTATTGATCATCCAGAAAAAATATCAGGTCCAACCGGTTTTGCCGTTTACCCCCGGAGCTGAAATCGCCGGGGAGGTTGAGTCGGTGGGCGATGGCGTCACCGCTTTGGCCCCTGGCGATCGGGTGTTGGCGCTGTGCTCAACTGGCGGCTTCGCCGAAAAAATTGCACTCGATTCCAAGCTCTGCATGAAAATCCCGGATGGGGTGTCCTTCGACGTCGCGGCCGGATTTGCACTGGCATTCGGCACATCGCATCACGCGGTGGTGGATCGCGGTGCGGTGCAACCCGGGGAGACCGTGCTGGTGTTGGGTGCCGCTGGCGGGGTCGGCTTGGCGGCGGTCGAAATCGCCAAGGCCAAAGGGGCTCGGGTGATTGCGGCGGCATCTTCCGAGGCGAAGTTGGCCATTTGCCGCGAGCGTGGCGCGGATGCGGTGATTAATTATACCAGCGAGGATTTACGCGGCGCGATCAAGGCGCACACCGATGGCAAGGGGCCGGACATTATTTATGATCCGGTCGGCGGCAAATTAGCCGAACCGGCGTTCCGCTCGATTGCGTGGCGCGGGCGATATTTGGTGGTCGGCTTTGCAGATGGTGAAATTCCTGCTTTGCCATTGAACCTGCCGTTGCTGAAAGGGGCGTCGTTGGTCGGGGTGTTTTGGGGTGAATTTGCTCGGCGCGAGCCGCATCATCAGGCGGCAATGATGCAGGATTTATTCACGATGTTGCTTGCGAAAAAAATCAGGCCGCTGATTTCGCGCAGTTACGCGCTGGCGGACACGGCGCAGGCGCTGCAAGCTATGGCGGCACGGCAAGTCACTGGAAAGATTGTGATTACACCATGAAAGAGTTCCAAAACCGGGTCGCGGTGATTACCGGCGCTGGTAGTGGCTTTGGCCGCGAATTTGCGCGTATCGGCGCGGCACGCGGCATGAAGCTCGCCCTTGCGGATATTGAGGCCAAGGCCTTGGGCGCGGTGGCGGATGAGCTACGCGCTCAGGGCGCCGAAATTCACACCGAGCGGCTCGATGTGAGTGACGGTGCGGCAATGGAGCGGTTCGCCGATTCGGTGTTTGACCGGTTTGGCGCCGCGCATTTGGTGTTCAATAATGCCGGCGTCGGCTCTGGCGGGCTCATTTGGGAAAACTCGGTTGCCGATTGGGAATGGGTGCTGGGTGTTAATTTGTGGGGCGTGATCCATGGGGTGCGCTGTTTTGTGCCGCGCATGATTGCTGGCGGTGATGAAGGGCATGTCATCAATACCGCATCGGTGGCGGGGCTGCTCTCAGCGCAGACAATGGGCGTTTATAACGTGTCGAAGCACGGCGTGGTGACATTGTCGGAAACTTTGTTTCAGGATTTACGCATCGCTGGATCGAAATTGGGGGTGACGGTGCTGTGCCCGGCCTTTGTGGATACCGGGATCAAGGATGCCGGGCGCAATCGGCCCGAAGCCCTGCGTAACACGGCACCACCCACAGCGAGCCAAATTGCCGCCGAGGCGCAGAGCCGCAAAGCGGTGACGTCGGGCCGCATTACCGCGGCCGAGGTGGCCGCCAAAACCTTCGGCGCGATCGAGGCAAACCAGTTCTACTGCCTGACCCATCAGCGGATTATGGGGGCGGTACAGCAACGGCTTGAGGATATCGTGCAGGGGCAAAATCCGCGAGATCCGTTTGCCGCGAAGCAGGAAGTGGCGTTTACCTCGGTCTTGGAAAGTAAATCATGATCGGTTGGCGACCATGCCCGGCGCGAAACGATCAACCGATAACGGGGTGGACGGTTCGCGGCATCGGGGCCAGCGGGTCCCAGCCACCGAGCGGGAACGGGGTGTGCGATGCCAAATCGAGAGCTTGAACGAGGTCGTCGTGAAAATTATTGGGCGGAGGTGGCCATGGCCGATGCAGGATCGTCTGCAACCGCAGTAATGCGGCCCGGTGCTGCAGCATCGGGGATTGAACTTGATGTGATGAAGCGGAGCGCCGCCGAGGCCGTGGAGTTTCTGCGCGGGATCGCCAATCCTCATCGGCTGATGATTTTGTGTCATCTCGCGCGGGGCGAACATTCGGTAGGCACGCTCGAGCGGGAATTGGGTATCCGCCAAGCCCATCTTTCCCAGCAACTCGCCCGGCTGCGCCAGGATGGCTTGGTGCAAACAAGGCGCGATTCCCGCACGATTTACTATTCAATCGGCACCGATGCAGCAACCGAAGTGATCTCTCTGCTGTATCGGCTGTTCTGCGCCGGTGATAATACGCCGATCGCGGGCGAGTAATGCTGCCGCACGCTTGACCAGCGGGCATTTTTTCGCCAATACCGGTGCCAGACGTGCGCATCTCGGTGCGGCGCCAAATTTCTGTTGTCCAGCTTCATTGTTGGACCAGACCATTTCAAGGGTTTTGCTATGACACGGCGCTGTGAGATCACCGGCAAGAGCGTTCTTTCCGGCAACAATGTGAGCCACGCGAACAACAAGACGCGTCGGCGGTTTTTGCCCAATCTGCA